>Ga0137409_10000098_pt1 | contig 77758 bp, 55 predicted proteins | sample CZODoug1_16funga_FD_122059 | JGI IMG/M metagenome (GOLD analysis project Ga0137409, IMG submission 122059) | Vadose zone soil fungal communities from Angelo Coast Range Reserve, California, USA - CZODoug1_16fungal (Hybrid Assembly) | ecosystem: Environmental > Terrestrial > Soil > Vadose zone... | reverse complement strand
GGTTTGCTCGCACGCTTGCCACGTCAGATCTCCTGCCAATAATGCCGTGGTCCCCTCGGCGGTCAGCGGTCTGGAAAAGTAAAATCCTTGGCCATATTTGCATTCCAGTTTTTTCAGCATCGCCACCTGTTGAATTGTCTCTACTCCCTCGGCAACCACGTCTAACCGGAGATTATTGGCCATGGGCAAAATGGTCCGTGCAATCTCCATACCTTCTCCCCCGTCCCCCATGCCGCTGATGAAGGAGCGGTCAATCTTCAAAGTGTCGAGGGGAAAGCGGTGCAGGTAACTCAACGAAGAATAGCCCGTACCGAAATCATCGATAGCCAGGCGGATTCCCAAGGATTTAATTTGCTGCAACATCTCCACGGCTGCGGAAGGGTCTGCCATCACCGTGCTTTCCGTGATCTCCAGCTTCAAAGCTTCTGGAGCAAGGGCGAGTTCACCTAGCAACTTTTTAATGTCTTCGACCAGGTTCGGTTGTAAAAATTGTTTGGCGGACAGGTTGACGCTAATTGTTAGATGACGATGGGCAATTGAACCTGCTCTCCACTCGCTGATTTGCCGGCAGGCCTCCCGCAAATTCCACCAGCCCAGCTCGCGTATCAGGCCGGTTTCTTCAGCAACGGGGATAAATTCAATCGGTCCGAGCAGTCCTCGAGTCGGATGCTGCCATCGCAGCAGGGCCTCAAAGCCGGCAATTTCTCCGGAAACGAGGGCCACAATCGGTTGATAGAAATTGCGAAATTCTCCGCGTTCGAGCGCGCGACGGAGATCGGTCTCCAACTGCAATCGAGCCATCACACTAGCTCGCATATCCGCGTCGAACACCTCATAACGGGCCTTGCCCAGAGATTTGGCCCGATACATTGCCGTGTCGGCATCTCGCAGGATCTCCTCCGGTAGCTCGTAGGCGGAGTTGCTTAATGCAATTCCGATGCTCACGGAGGTGAACACCTCTTTCCCGCCCAAAATAAATGGTGTCGCCAGAGCCTTCATCATGCGGTCCGCGGCGCGCTTGGCATCGCTCGGATCTTTGATGTCGTCGAGCAGGACTGTAAATTCGTCTCCCCCTAAGCGCGCGACGGTGAAGGTTTCCCCGAGACGCGCAACGGTATCCGCTGACCGCAAACACTTCTCCAAACGGTTGGCTACTCCAAGCAGGAGTTGATCCCCAATCAGATGGCCCATGCTGTCGTTAATCATCTTGAACCCATCAAGGTCCAAAAAGAGAACGGCAAACAATTGGTCTTTGCGGCGCTTCGTATGCTTGATGAGCCGGCCTACCCGGTCAATAAAAAGCAGCCGGTTGGGTAAGCCCGTCAGTGGGTCGGAGACCTTTCCCTCGGTAATGTCAGTTTGTGATCCGGCCATGCGCAAGACTTTTCCGGAAGCGTCATGAACGGCGACCCCTCGGCTCAACATCCAGCGAAAGCTTCCATCCTTATGCAGCACGCGATGCTCACTCTCGAAATGCGGAGTCAAGCCTTTTTGATGGGCGGCAATTTCCTCTTTGACTCGTTCTCGATCCGCGTCATGGATCCGGTCAAACCATTCTTCCGGTTTGTCCCCAATTTGGCTCTCCTGATAGCCCAGCATGGCCTTCCAGCGAGGGGAGAAATGTACGACATTGGCCGGCAGATTCCAGTCCCAAAGGCCGTCATTGGAGCCGCGAGCCGCTAGGGCATAGCGCTCTTCACTTTCCTTCAACGCCTCCTGCGCTCGTTTGTGTGATAACTGCGTACCTATGCGCGCCACCGCCACAGGAAAATCGATCGGCTTCGTCAAATAATCGTTGGCCCCTAAATCCAGCGCTTTAACAATGTCGTCGCTCTGTGCTTTTGCCGTGACCATGATGATCGGCAGTTCGGCCGCAGAGTACCGCTCGCGAAGCTTTTGCAAAGCGTCAAGACCGCTGATTTCCGGCATTTCAATGTCCAGCAACACCAAATCCACGGCATCTTGTTTGACACGTTCCAGCAACTCTTTCGCGTTCTCCGCCAGTCCGACGACGTAGCCCTTGAGCACCAGCCGGCGGGCGAGCATGTCCCGGTTCATTTCATTGTCATCTACGATGAGCAACCGGCTCGGCCGAGAATTCATCATAATTTCCTCACCGTGAGCAGGTTTTCGATCTTTTCGCTCAGCCGTCCAAATTCAACCGGTTTGGTGTCGTAGTCATCGCAGCCTGCTTCAAACGCTTTATCGCGATCCGTTACCCAAGCGTGAGCGGTCAGCGCGATGATGGGGATATGGCAGGTAGACGGATTCGCCTTCAGGAGACGCGTGACTTCCCAGCCGTCCATCGCTGGAAGACTTATGTCCATCAGAATAAGGTCGGGCGCCTCCGAACGCGCCAGCAAGAGTCCCTTCTCGCCATCCTCCGCGTTGACCACACTATAGCCCCTGCGCTGAAGCCGTCTGGATAGCATGTCCCTGTTCATTTCGTTGTCTTCGACTAGCAGGATTTTCTGCATTCTAGTTTCTCCTGGTCCTGGATACTCTGGTTCCGGCTGTCTTGCTGCCTGCTGGGCGGTCTGCTACATAAGATAAGGGGACCGGATTGTCATCCGTGATAGTGGAAGACCGGGTGACCCGGTGCTTTTCTACAAGAACGGCAAGACGGTCCCGGTCGACCGGCTTGATAAGATAATTGGAGGCGCCCAGGTCCAGGCCCATGGCCTCATTGTCAACGACCGTGACCATAATGACCGGAATCTTCGCCAGCTGGGAATCGCTCTTGAGCCTATTCAGAACAGTCCATCCATCGCAGTCAGGCATGACCACATCGAGGGTTATAAGTAGCGGACGAACTTGCCTGGCAAGGCGAATTCCTTCCTCTCCATTCGCGGCGGCGACCACGTGGAAATCCAGTTTTGTCAGGAAGCGCGTCATCAGATCGCGGACCGACGGGTCATCATCTATCACCAGAATCGTTTCCAAGCCGGTTTTGGTCTCGGACGATGCCGCCGGAGCTTTGCCGGCACTCTCTGGCTGCGCGGATTCAGATGTCTCGGTGACGACTTGAGCGGGCAGCCGGACCGTAAAAACGGCACCCTGGCTGGGCTCGCTCTCTACCCAGATGCGCCCCTTCATCAGCTGAACGAAGCGGTGAGTAATGGCGAGTCCCAAGCCTGTCCCGCCGTACTTGCGGGCAATCGAGGCATCCGCCTGGGCAAACTCTTGAAACAGGTTTTCCTTTTGCTTGGCGGAGATGCCAATCCCGGTGTCACGGACCTGGAATTGAATCCAGTCTCGATCCGCGGTCTTGATTTGCTCCACGTTCACGGAGACGGTGCCGTGGTCCGTAAATTTGCAAGCGTTGCTCAGCAGGTTGAACAGGATCTGCCGGACCTTCGTGATATCCGCCCGCATCATGTTCACGTTGTCGGCCAGATGGACGTGAATTGAGTTGCCGTTCTTTGCCGCCGCGGGCTGCAAGGTCGTGACCATCTCCTCGATCACCTGCGACACTTCGAAGCTCTCTAGGTGCAGCACCATCTTGCCGGCTTCGATCTTCGAAAGGTCCAGCACGTCATTGATCAGCGACAACAGGTGTTTTCCAGACGCCTGGATTTTCCGGAGGTCCTGAACATTCTCGATCTTGCCGGAGTCCCGGGTTTCCTCCTCTAGCATTTCGCTATATCCGATGATGGCGTTGAGGGGGGTCCGCAACTCGTGGCTCATATTTGCAAGAAATGTGCTCTTGGCGCGATTCGCTTCCTCGGCCGCGTGCTTCGCATTGAGCAGCTCTTCCTGGGTCTGCTTTCGATGGAAGATTTCTTCTTCTAACTCCTGCGTCCTGGTCTTCAATTCACCATTGGTGCTCTGTAGTGCGGTATCCCGCTGCTGGATTTCCGACAGCATGGTGTTGAATCCATCGATCAATCTTCCAATTTCGTCTCCATAGGACTTAACAGCTCGAACCGCGTAGTTCTTGTTTGTGGAAACCATTCTCATGGTGTCTTCTAGGTGCAGAATGGGATTTGAAATCAATCCTTGAAGCCTAGAAGAGACGAAAAATGCGAACAACCCGGAAACCAACACGAAAACAATCAGGATGCTTGCGTATCGCCTGGCCCTCATGCTCCACTGGCGCATATTCGACTGCAAAAACAATGTTCCTACGCGTTCCCCATTCAGGGTCACGTCGTGGAACACCTCCAGGTATCCTCCTACGTAGCGGTACCCTTTATCTTGTAAACGGGAAGGAAGGTACGATGGAAGCGTTGTACTACCTCGAAAATAGTGCGCAAATATCTTTCCGTCGGGTCTATATAGGACAGCAGTGACGATGTCTTCTTTGGCGGTGAGCGCTGACAATGTAGCGGTGGCGGCGGCCTCGTCTTTAAATTCCAACGCTCCCGCGCTGTTGTACCCGATAATCTCAGCTTGGGTCATCAGATCCTGAGTCAGCAGGTGGCGAAAGGAAACGAGGTCATAAATAAGAAAGCTAACGGAGGACAAGATCAGAGCGAGGCTACTCGTTAGCATCGTTATCAGCGTGAGTTTCCGCTTGATGGATAGATTCTGGAGGATCATCCTGGCTTCCTTACCTCTGTGCTGGGTTGTTGGACGATTCTCGCCAGGGTAAGCAATCTTGAACTGATAGTCAGCTCTGCTTGGTGCGCCGCCTCGACATTGATCTCGAATCGAACTCTGTTGTCTTCGACGGTGAACCGGATTATGCCGCCACGCTCGGCAAAACCAGGCGTTTCACCGACCGTCAGAATTGGCTGGCCTTTCACAATTTGTACCAATTCATCTATGTGCGCTTTTTCCGAAGCGCTCACAAACAGGATCTTGCAGTCCCTCAGTTCCTTGATGTCGTTGCCCCATTTCAGCCGTTTCACGACGAATCCCCGCGCCCCGATTTTCTTATCTTGGACGATTTGATCGATAATCGTTCCGAACGGATCCATTCCCAAAATACCGATCACAATCGGAGAATCGGGCTGGGCAAAAGCGGTCGCCGGCCATTCCACAAATTTCGCAAAATTGAAGATGAAACCGGCCTTGATCAGATATTCCGAGGAATCGGACGAGTCCCGGGCCTGTGCAAAGGCGTCGGGAGCCCAACTCAGCGAAACACTGAGCGCTACGATCAGAATTCCCAGTCGTCTCAACATCAATTTAACCGTCCGCTGGTAGCCGATAATCTGAAAGCTCACCCGGCAATCACTTAAAACTTCACCGTAATACTTCCAAAAATGCTGCGCTTCACTACCGTCGGGGAGGTGGTTACGAAATCCGGCATAAATTCAAAGTGCCAGTTATTCAGCAAGTTCTGGCCGCCAATTGACAATTCCAGCCTTGTAACCGGCCTCCAGCCCAAATGCGCATCCAAAGAGTAGTAACTGGGCAGACTCTGGCCGGGAAGCTGGCCGGGAAGCTGCTGGCCGGGAAGGTGGTCCACAAATCGAAGAGTCGTGTCCTGGTCAAAATGCTTGGGCAAGTCGATGGAAGACCTCAAATACCATTGATGACGAGGGCTTGAGCCGTTTGGATTGTCGGGAGTGGGATCTTGACTGTCTAAGTTCTTGTGTATATTCATTTGCAGATAGCTGTAGGAGCCCACCAGCCTCCACTTCGGAACGACTTTCCAGTCTGCAAACAGTTCGACGCCGTAAGTTCCGCCGCTCATCTTGTTGCCTGCGACAAAGGGGATGACTATATCCGTCGGAGCGGGACTCCCTTCCGGAAAAGGCGCACCCGGCTCTGCAGTACGAAGATTCGAGTAATTGTTGTAGAAGGTCGCTATATCGAGCGAAAGATTGCTGGTTGCCTGTACTCGATAACCGAGTTCGTAGGCGAGAAGGTCTTCTGAGTTGAACTGGGAGTTGAACCGATGGCTGCCGAAAACCGCAATTACCGCCGGGAACGGCGTGGGGTTCGAAGGCGCCCCCGGGGGTATAACTGCTGAGTTTAGCCGCAGACCCTCCTCGGTTAGCGCCGGAGTCCGGACGGCGCGTGATACTGCGCTCCAGATCGATTGATTTGGAGTGAGGTTCCAGAGCAGTCTTGCGTTGGGCTCAATTTCAAACCCTGTGAACTCGTTGCGCTCGAATTTGGAACCCAGCGTAATCTGCAGGCGATTGTCAACCAAGCTGATTTCATCCTGCAGGAATGTGCTGAACTGATTCAGAGTGACCTGATTAGGCTGCAGGGAAACTGTGAAACTGGCGTCGTTCTTGTCGCGGATCGAGCGGTAGCCCAGCCCCCATACAAATTGTTGTGAATCTCCAACGTGAAACCCGTGCTGGAAATCGAGATCCAATATGTTCTGGTGGTCGCCGAAAAGCGAATGGTCGGTAATCGTCGTATTGTCGTAGTACATCTGCAACGACATCGAAGATCTCTCGGAAGTATGATTCCAACGCCCGAGAATGTTGCCTCCACTGTACTTCCCATCATTCGGAAACGTATTGGAATAGGGAGCAGATAGCGACGCCACAGTCAGAGTCTCATCGAATCTGCTGCGATAGATATCTCCTTGCAGTGTCAGCGAGTTAGCTCCAGCCGGCGTCCAATCCGCGCGAAACCCTCCGCGCAAGGCATCCCAGCCGTCGTGAGCCGTCATTCCCGATGGGTATGCTGAAGGCCCCCAATCGAAATATTTTGTATAGGCTCTGTAGTAGGTGTTGTTACCCAGTTTGCCGCCATAACGAACGCCGCCCGCTGCTCGCTCCTCCGTTCCGGCTCCTGCCGTCACGACTGCAGACTGCGTGGCTTTGGCCTTTTTGGTGATGACATTGATAACGCCGTCGACGGCATTGGCTCCCCACAGCGTTGCTCCGGGGCCGCGGATCACTTCGATTCTGTCCACGTCCTCTAACATCACATCCTGGACATTCCAATACACACCCGAAAACAGAGGTGTGTAGACGCTGCGGCCGTCGATCAGCACCAGCAGTTTGTTGTCGAAACGCCCGTTGAATCCTCGCGAACCGATGGCCCACTTGTTCTGATCAATCCGCGCCACTTCCAGACCCGGTACCAGTCGCAATGCTTCAGGAATGCTGGTGGCTCCCAAACGTCGTATATCTTCTTGCGTGATCACGAAAATCGCGGCCGCAGCGTCTGCCACTTTTTGCGTGCGCTTGGAGACGGAGGTCACCTGCAGATTCATCAGGTCTTCCATGCTCATGGCGGTGACGTCGGGGACGCTCCGTGACGTCTGGGCCGGCGTGGGAGCCGTAAGACAAACTGCGAGAAAACCGGCTAAGAGAATACGCCGAGCGCTCCGCACCGGTTCGCTCTTGTGGTTGCGATTGAACAGCATATTTAGTTTCCCTTCTAGAAACTGGTCAGCAAGGCTGGCGAGGGATTCCCGATCCGGGACATTAGCGTACGCGCTGGACCCTTCTCCCGCTTGCTGCAGCCGATGTGGTTCTTTCCTGCGATTCATATACAGCCCCCAGCGAGCCAAACCGGAATACCGAATCCGGCTACTAGCTCTCTCCCGAACATGACCCTATGCGACCCCGCACGCGTTGAGGTAGCTACTGCAGAAATCTGTCTGTCGGTAATCAATGAATCTGTTCCTATGATCCGCATGTGTGCTGGGCCTCTTGAGCAGGCAGAGCTCATAAAGCCTTTTCTCCTGTTACAGTGAACACCGTGGAATAGGTAAATGTGTCCGGTCGGCTAAGGTAGTCAAGAAACGCTCGTATTTGCTTTTTGGCTTCGCTTTCGCCGCCGAGTACCCGCGCCAGTTGTGGTCTGGCAATCTCTAGCTTTAATTCCCATTGCTTCAGAATCCCCGGGTCAATCTCGCCTGCAATTAGGTGATAGCACTCCACCTGAACATCGAGATTTTTCAGACCAACTTTCTGCGCCAACCAGAAAAGTTTTCGCCCGACGAAAGGATCAAAACCGGTAGCCGCTAGTGCAATCACGACTTTCTCGGCTGTGCGCTGTACTCCAGCGTCTTCCGGGTAGTGCCACAGAAGTTGACCGTCCAAGTCCTGCAGCAGAACCGTGCCCCCCGGCTTGCAAACTCTCGTCATTTCCGCGACAGCCTGTTCTTTTTCCCTTAGGTATTGGAGCAACATGCGGCTGTACACAAGGTCGAAGCTATTCGATTGGAACTCCATCGCCTGTGCGTCCCCGCAAACGAATTTCACACGCGTATTCTCGCGATTTCTCTGCACCGCCTGCTGCACACGGTCGGAGCTGATGTCTATTCCGGTCGCCCTGATGGAAGAATCCATTGCAGTCACGGCGCTCAGAATGACTCCTGGCCCGCATCCGACCGAAAGTACTTGTGCGCCTGGGCGGACACGATGCGCCAGGTACTTTTGAGCCCAAGCGTCGGAATCGACCTTGAGCTCGAGGCGCAGCGCCTCGCGCGGGTCTTCCATGATGTAATCTATCGCCGAAGCTTGGCTCATCAGTGTTCCTGCCCGATAAGACTTGGCTGCATCGCATGCTTTTCGGCACGCGCCAAGAGCCTTGAGTAGAAGCCATCGACGTGCCGGTAGAAGCGGAGCTGTCCTTCCTGTAGCCACGTTCCCTGGCAATAGTGGCGGAGGAACTCTGCCCCCAGCTGCATTAGGGCAGGCGCAGCGATTTCCTCGGCGATCACCGGAATCGCGTCAAGCTCAAAGTCCTCATAAGCGGAAGCAGATGCTCTAAGGAGCGAAGACACAACGTCCAGGGCGTCACCTTCGGGAAGCGTGGGATGCAGCAGCAGGTCGCAGCGATTTTCGATGTAGCTGAAGTTCAGGCCCAAAGGACCGCGATAGGCGATAACCGCGCCGATCGGTTCATCCTTATACTCCCGGTAGGCCAACCACACGCGGCGACTCCGACGGAGCCCTACTTCGCGGTATAGTTGGTCCACCTCGGTCAATTCTGGATCGGTTGTGAGTTGCTCGGCGGCGACGTAAATACTGCCACGCGCGACGGAGGCGATAAGGGCAAGGGCTTCTTCATGAGAAGGATCATAAGGGACGATGCGAACTCTCGCCCCCGAAGGCAGTGACGAAGTCCTTGGCAGCGCGAAATACATGTGCCGCTGAACGGAAGAGAGAGACTGGCCGATCGTCTGAACCATGGATCCGAAGACTCTCGAGGGGAAACGGTTCTCTGGCCGAAACCAATTTTGATGCGAATCATCAACACCTCGCAGAATGCTCGCGGCCGTTCCTGCCAGCATTACCGCGCGTGACGCGACCGGGTTGTTCTCAGAAACCAGGTGTTGCGAGGTCCAGCCATAATGCGTCGTACGCCAAACTGCAATCGAGGCACGGCCCCTTTTTTTGTCACCGGCCGTCAGGACGTAAAGTAGGGAGTCGCCACCACGCAACATTCGCCGCCAGTTCTCTCTGACCTGTCCGAGGTGCGGAAGGAGGCGGGCAGCTTTGTCGGGATAGAGAAAACCAGTGCGCTCGTACAGCGCAAAGATTTCGTTCACGGACAAGGCATTGACCTGGACGCCGTAAGCGTCGTAGACCTCTGACAGCCGCGGAAGGCTGTTCAATGTTTTCTGATCTAGCGCATCTAAGGGCATGTCCCCTCCGCCGCTCCTCTCACATCCGAACTGAATAAGCGCTGTTCAACATGCTTCAAGTCTGGCTTGCCATTGCGGGCAAGCGTGCATCCTCTTCATGCGTCCCAGTGGTTCGAGCTAGTACTTGGAAGAAAATCCAAGCGCCGAACCTACAAAGTTCTAGGACTATTAGTACTTATTAGCGATTCCAAATGTTTCGCCAAATGGACCATCGGTACTGTTTCAGCGGGACTTTCCTACCGACTATTGCCTTCTTGGATACACTTCGAGTCCGCGCCATCGGTTCTCGGTACGAAAAGGTTGTGAGAATGCGTGCCCGATTGCTTCTTCTCTAACTTATAGATAACACATGATTTACTACATTTCCATCATGCGTGTCGAGGCCCAGAATTGCGGAGCGGAGCTGGCCCGACGGCGAGAAAAACACAAGGCGGGGGCTCTATAATGCTCCACCACCTTCATAAGTGGCCTCCTGGCGGAAGATGTTCGAGATTAGACCAGCTCCGAGAGAGAAGCCGACAAGACCGAAAGCCTAGCCAGACGGCCAGCTTACGCCAAATCCTGCTGCCTCCCAGGAAAGGCCCATGTGCTCCGCTGTTGAATAGGCCTACGAGCAGCCTTATCCTTTGTGGTGACCCATAGCTGAAACCAGGAACGTCCCGGAGGGGACAGCAATGAGCTACCAATCGGAAACTCCGTTCGACCACATTGAGAGCGCTCTTGAGTATGTGAATCACCTGTTAGCAGCGACGCGCGAAGCGCAAGATCAAATTGAGACGGAAATCCTTCGTGCGGCGATTCCCCAGCTGGCACGCCGAAAGCAGGCTTTGCAACTCGCGAACTACAAATTGGACAAGCTTTCATCACACATTGCCGCAAGCCGCCGCATCTTGAATGATTTGAGAATGTTGCGCCGATTGCTTTTGGAAGAACGGAAGACCCCGGATCCTTCCGCCATAGCTTGACAAGCAACAATCCGCAGTGGACCGCGGCTAATCACGCTCGCGGAAAAGCTTGGCGGCTCCGGGAGCGCCAGCTCCAGAATCGGCATCGGCGGCGTCCCAAGCTTTTCGGTCGATGGGCTGGATGGGCTCTAGTTTTTTCTGCGAGAGTGATTTGTTCATCGCTGGAAGCTCCTTGGTGACGAGGGCGTCGAATTCGCCGGCCACGTCTTCCAGTTCTTTCTTCAGCGATTCGATGCGTGCGGTTTGATAATCGGTTGGCCGGCCTTCATAGTTCAAAATGGCTCCGTAGAGTTGTGTTGCCTTTTCACGGATGCGTTCCTCACCGGTGATGGCACCTCCCTCCGTCGTGGCTACGATCTTCTTCCGCATGGCTTCCACTTTGCCGGCGAGTTCTTGCATCCGTTTACTGAAGGCGGCATCTCCTTTCAGCTTTGCGTCGCGCTCCATGAGCGCATCATGCACCCCGTTGATGCGGTCGACATCGAAGCTCATCTCCCCGAGTAGCCGGTGCAGGCGCATCGCCGCGTCGAATTCCAGTTTCCGGTCTTCCACCGTGAATTTGGCGCGCGGGTCGAGCTCCAAGACAAGCTGGGTGCTGTAGGTCTCTTTGCCACGCGTCATCTTCACGGTGTAGGTTCCGGGCATAACTCTGGGCCCCTGGGCAGCTTCAAACGCAGCCGTGGCGGCGGGCGGAACGTGGGGCGCTTTAAGCCGCATGGGCCATTCCACGCGGCTGATGCCACGGCGGCTGTTCGGAGCAAGCGTGTCCACAAGCTTGCCCTGCGAATCGAAAATCTCCAGTTTCATTTTTCCAAAGATGTGCCGCTTGTTCTGGTAGTAGGTAATTAGCGCCGCGTCCGGCGGATTGGGTCCGGTGAACACCGCGCTTCCTTCTACCCAGCCGCCATTCGCGGGGAGCCGCTGCTGCGCAGGCTTGGCCTGGAGGAAAACTGCCTCATGCGCCATGACTTCGGGAGTCAGCTTACGCAACGTGGTGATGTCGTCCACGATCCAGATGCCGCGGCCGTGCGTGGCGATCACCAGATCCGATTCGCGCGGATGCACCACGATGTCCCGCACGGCCACGCTGGGGAATTCGTGACCTTTATATTTTGCCCAGTGTTTCCCGCTATCCAGTGAAATCCAAAGACCGAATTCGGTTCCCAGGAATAGCAGGCTGGGCGACACCGTGTCTTCCTTGATGACATGCGCGTAGCCGCGCACGCCGCTGTCTGCGGCGACAATCGGCGTCCACGTCTTCCCGTAGTCTGTCGTCTTGAAGACGTGAGGCTCCATATCTCCAGACGTATGCCGATCGAACGTTGCATAAGCCGTGCCAGCGTCATAGAGGCTGGCTTCCACCCACGAAACCCAGGAAGCTTTCGGCAGATTGGGAACGTTACCGACGACGTTGGTCCAGGACTTCGCGCCGTCGCGCGTCACCTGGAGATTCCCGTCGTCGGTTCCAACCCAAATAGTTTGCCCGTCGCGCGGCGATTCGCTGATCGAGTAGATCGTTGTGTGCATCTCCGCGTAAGAATTGTCGACCGTAACGCCGCCGGATTCTTCCTGCTTCTGTTTCTCGTGGTCATTGGTAGTGAGATCCGGCGAGATGCGCTCCCACGATTGACCGTGATCGCGGGAACGGAAGAGGAACTGCGCGCCGATGTAAATCGTGCCCTTCTCATTGGGGCTAATATGGATCGGAGTGTTCCAGTTGAAGCGCAGTTTCCCCTCTCCATAGTTTGGCTCCGGCTTGATCAACCGGCCCTCCAGCGTGAACCGATTGACTCGCCCAACAAAGCCGCCCTGTGATTCGGCGTAAACGTAGTTGGAGTCGGCCGGATCGGGAAATACCCAGAACCCGTCTCCTCCAAAAAGATTTTCCCAGCGACCGTTGGTAATCCCGCCCGGATACTGCGAGTCGCCTATCCACACGCTGTTGTCCTGCAAACCGCCGAAAACGTGATAAGGATCGGCGTTGTCCGCGCTGACGTGATAAAACTGCGAGATAGGAAGGTTATTGCCCTTCCACCAGGTGTTGCCGCCATCGTAGGAATACCAAACGCCTCCATCATCGCCGGCGATGACATGATCGGTATTGTCGGGATTCACCCAGACATCGTGGAAATCGCCGTGTGCGCCGTTCCCGATTCCGCTGAAACTCTTGCCGCCATCCTCGCTCATGATCAAGGTGAGGTCCGGCTTGTAAACTTTGTTCTCGTTTTTCGGATCTACGATCAAGTTGGCGAAGTAGAAGGGCCGCCAGACCATCCAATTACTGCGGTCCCGCTCTTCCCATGTTTTCCCGCCATCTTCGGAGCGGAAAAGGGCGCTGCGAGTCGATTCGATCAGGGCGTACACGACATTTGGTTTTGATGGCGCGATTGTGACGGCAACGCGCCCCCAAGGTTTCGCGGGGAGCCCTTTGGCGCTCTTTTCATCCAGTTCCTTCCAGGTCGTTCCGCCATCGGTGGTCTGGAAAAAAGCGCTGCCGCTGGCTGCGGTGGGATTCTCCCCGCCCGAACGGAAAGTCCAGCCCTTCCGGCGAAAGTCCCACATGCCCGCGAAAAGAACCTTGGAGTCCTGCGGATTCATGGAAATCATCGAGCAGCCAGTCGAGAGATTCGCACCCTTGAGAATCTTGCTCCAGCTCTTGCCGCCATCTGTAGTCTTGTAGACGCCGCGGTCCTCGCTGTCGCTCCACAGTTTTCCGGGCACGCACGCGTAAACCGTGTTGCTGTTCCTCGGATCGACAATAATTTTCGCAATGCGCTCGGAATTCTGCAGGCCCATGTTGGTCCAGCTGTCGCCGCCGTCCGTCGACTTATAGATGCCATTGCCGATCGACACGCTATTGCGGGTCCAGGCTTCGCCCGTGCCGGCCCAGATCGTTTTCGGTGCTTGTGGATCGATGGCCACGGCGCCAATGGATTGCGCGGCCTCCTTGTCGAAAACGGGCTTGAAGGTTGTGCCGCCGTTCGAAGATTTCCATACGCCTCCGCTGGCCGCTCCAACGTAGACAGTCAGCCGGCCGTCCTCTTTTACGGCGGCGATCGCCGCCACGCGCCCACTCATGGTGGCGGAGCCGATGTTTCGCGCGCCAAGACCCGATATAGTGTCCGAATCGAATTTGACTTCTTGCGCGGGCGCGGGCCCGGCAAAAATCATCGTTGCGAAAAGCACCATCATCACGGCAGCAAAGTAGCGGATTGATTTGGGCATATCGGCGGATTCCTCAGCGATAAAGTAGAAGCAACGGCTCTTGGGCGTAAGTACATCCATGAATATTCGAACGTGGGACAGGCATTCTTGTCTGTCCTCTATTCAGGAATCACTTTCCTGACGGCGGCGCCTTCGTCTCCGGTTTGGAGACGGGCATCGAAAAATGTGCGTCTTCCAACGGTATGTTTTGTTCGATCTTTTCGACCGAGATCTGCCTTCGTGACGCGCTGCCTTTTTGCGCCTGCTCGACGGCGAAAGGATAATAGATGCCGTTCACCTGTTCGTAGTCCCCGTAATACAACTCAGATTCCTGAAGCGCCCCGCGAATTGTCGTTTGAATTTCCAGTTTCAGCTCGAGGTACGAGTCCGCATCGAGATAGTAGTAGCGCACGTCTCCGTTCTTCATGCTCAGTTTGATCTTGAAGCAGTCCGTTCCTTCCATCGAGTCGTGCCCCACCAGTTCGGCTTTATGGCCTTTCTCTTTGTAGTCCACAAGAGGCCCATCGATATCCGCGTCCACGACCAGGCTTTTCAGGTCGTCCCGGGAGAGCAGCTCCGGGTCTTTGCGCCCGCCGAAAGGTGAAATTTGCCAACCCGTCTTGCCGTCGTAAGCCTGCACCTGGGCCAGACCCTGGATGATGTATTCTTCTCGAACCTTGTCGGCGCGCTTGTTTTCCTGGCGAAAGTCCGCGCGAAAGGAACCTTGGCTAAACTTTGCGCTGGTGCGGATGCTGCGCACGGATTTCAGCTTGTCGAGCCCGCCGTGTGCCTGAATATTCTTGGCGATGACTTCATCAACAGTTTGTGCGCCGGCGGCAATGGAAAAGAATACGATAGCCGCCGCTACGGAAAGAAAAATACAGACAACCCTGGTGAATTCCCGCAATGGAGTCAGCGGCAAATCTACTTTCATGAACTTTCCCCCAACCAACGATAAGTGACATTACATCAAACGGAAGGCGCCGAAACGACGAATCTTTTATTACTCGGAAATCAGCGGCACTTAGTTAGCAGACTCTAGTCCTTCTGCCAAGAAATTTCGCTGCACCGCCGTCTAAAACTCCACATGCAGCCGCAGCGTAGGCACGACCACCGGTCCCCGGTCCCGATTGTATCCGGGATTGTTGATGTGCTGCAGGCCGAAGGAAGGATAAATTCCCCGCCAAACATGGAGCGTGTAATACGTTTCGATGATGTTCTCGCGCCCGTAGTTAAGGCGGCCATCGCCGAGAAGAAAACCGGAGCCACCGAACTCGAGGTATTCCTGATGATCGCGCGAGATGCCGTTCGAAACGAATGCCACACCAGCACGATCGAATTTTCTATGCCACCACTTGCCGTTGCCGCCGGCGCCGACCTCCGCCGTCTCATCCACCTCCGTATAGGCAAACGACTCATACCGGCCTTCATTCCATCCCCACCGGCCGAATACTCCCATCCAGTCATTGAGCGGTTGCTCGAAATTCACGCCGAATCCGTATTTGACCGTTGTTTGCGGGGGATGAGCGGTGATATCCGGCTTGCTCTTTATCCCCGCGAGGAAATTGTCGATGGCCTCGCGGTAACTCCCCATGTTGGCGTGATTCACAAAGCTCAGGAAACGGATAATTCCTTCTTGATGCCGAAGCACTCCGCCGTGGACTTCGAATTCAATATTTTCTGCGCGGGCGCGTCCCATGTCCGCATCGAGGTGAATGCCGTTGGCCACTTTCGGCATCAACGCTTCCGCAAATCGCACTGTCCAGCGCCGCTCGTGATATTCGAACATCGCCGCAAACGTGAACCCTCGCGTGTCCGCCGCATAGTCGTAAGCTCCGTTGTTATCCACGGTCCAGTTCATGAACTGAAAAGTGGTGTCTGTGCCGTAAGTATTCGTGTCGAAGAAATCCACGATGCTGAACTTTCCGAAGCGGACCTCGATCCTGCGCTCCGGAAGCGAGGAAAAAAGCGAGAGCGGCGAACGGGAGCTGTCGATTTTCTTATCGCTGAGAGGAATGATGTGGTGCCACATGAGTCGAGCAATATAGGGCGCTTTGCTCAGATCCGGATTCCGCACGATGTCCAGATTCGTGACCCCAGCCAGGCCGACTGCCTCGCCAATTCCGTGGCCGCCGGTTTCCTGAACATCACAGATCAACTCGTTTGTGTTCGTGAGGCGCACACCGGTAAATAGCGTGAGGACGCGCGAAGTGGCATCCTGGGCTTGTGGAGACAGGCTGCGCGGTCCCTCATAAGGAGAATGAAACGCGGGATGCCACTGCGAGATCCAATTCGCCTGGCCCGAAATCCACCAGCGGTCCGTCTCCGGATGCGCAAACATCGCCGGGACTGGATCGGCTTCTGCTGTCTCTTCGGAAGCAACGTTTGGGGTCGGAGGTCGCGGAACAGATGCTTCTTGTGCGTGCACTGCTGGAGAAACCGCCAGGATAGACAGCCAGACAGCGGCGACCCATAAATACCAACTCAAGCATAAAAAACTTCTAGGCATTCTTTGTCCCCTGCCTGGATTCGCCAGCAGCCGCAGCCCAAGATAGTCTGGAGTGACTACAACCGCATGAACAACTCCGGAATTCCCAAAGCTCCTAGCCAGCAACCAGAAGTTAAGCATACTAAACTCAGTTTGTAAACTATGATTAATACAATGACTGTCATCTACATTATCTGCACTTATCTCAAATAAAGCAGAAGAGAGTCGCCTTTCGAACGAATTTTCTATATCTTCTCTGCACCAAGACTCCGGTGGCTGGAATCAAAGGACCTGAAGGAGACACCGCGGTGCGAAGAATCTTCATAGCCCTCGTCTTTGTTGCATTCCTAAATGCGCCGGCGGTTCGCGGGCAAGCCGGACCTGTCGAGGGCGGGCATGAATTGCAGATTTGGACCGGCGGAGGCCACGGCATCAATGGCAGCCAATCCGGCGATGGAGTATGGAATGCGGGCTTCCGCTACGGCCTGATCCTGACCGCTCCGCATGGACCCGGTTTCCTGCGCGGCCGCTTGGAGTATGCAGTGGACGCCGTCCCAGTCTTCCTGGTTGTTCAGAAAACGAACACAGCCTACGGTGTTGGCGTAAACCCGTTCGCCTTCAAATGGGCGCTGGACAGGCACAGCCACGTGGTTCCCTATTTCGAACTTGGCGGCGGCACGCTCTTTAGCAGCACAAAGGTGCCCGAAGGAACATCCCGCATCAATTTCACGACCAGCGCCGCTCTCGGTCTGCATTTCCTCCGCAGCAAAGACAACATCAGTGCGGAAGTCCGCTACATGCACATTTCGAACGCGGGACTTGCAACGCCCAATCCCGGCATCAATACCATTCAGTTTCGTTTGGGCTTCGGTATGTTCAGCCGAAAAGAATAGTAAGCTTTGGAACGCGCCCGATTCAAGACTAGGGGTGAGTGTGTGAGATGAAAATGATTGGAATCTGCGTAGCCGTAATCGTTCTGCTCGTTGCAGTCCTTGTCGCTCGCGCCATGCGCACCGGAGGGAAAGCGCCTTCCTCAGGGACTCCGGCGCCGGACTTCACGCTGAATTCGCAGGATGGCAAACCGCTCAGCCTGCACGATCTTCGCGGCAAATGGGTCGTGCTCTATTTCTATCCCAAGGATTTCACCAGCGGGTGCACCAAGGAAGCACACAATTTTCAGCGTGACATCCGGCAGTATGAACAGAAAAACGCGCTCATCCTTGGAGTAAGTGTTCAGGACGAAGTTACGCACCAGAAATTCTGCGCCAAAGAGGGCCTCAGCTTCAAGCTGCTTGCAGATACGAAGTACGAGGTCTCTTCATCCTACGACTCGCTGGTGAATCTAGGTGTAGCGAAACTTTCCGCGCGCCATACCTTTCTCATCGATCCCGCTGGCGTCGTCCGCAGAGTTTATCTAAACGTGAACGCCGAAAAACACAGCGCGGAAGTACTTGCCGATCTCTCGCAACTCCAGCAGGCTTCAGCCGCAAAGTAGGGGCCGCGCCGTACCCACTAGAGCGGTTTTGATACGTTTATGTACTGCGCGTAAGATCTTCGTGAGAAGAGCGGATTAGTTTACGCAAGCCGCATCGCCAGCCGGGTCAGGAACGTTGGGCAGTTCCGTGAGATTGCTTTTTCCCAGCAAGGTGCTCAGCGCGGCGGCATCTTTGCACTTCAGTTCCTGCCAGGCCGCAAGAGCTTCATTCAGACCTTTACAAATCCGCCGGTAGGCCGCGAACGACTCTTCCGACGGCGCGAAGTCCGCGCCATCCACCAGTGCCATCAACGCGGTCAACGTGTCGTTCACCGCCATGAAACTGGCCGTCTTGGGAGTCTCCAGGATCGGTGTGGCTTCCCCTGCAAGCGCTGCGACTTTCGCGTCCAGCGCGCTGGCCGCTACGGCAATGGGGTCTTCCTTCGGGTGCTTCATCAATTCGCCCAGACGCGCGCGCATTTCCTTTGCCTGTTGGTAGCCGTCGAAATTTTTCCCGAGCAATGCGGAGATTTTCAGTTGCAGCTCCAGTGAACTCTGCAATTCGTGGCGCGCTGCCGCCACCCGCGGGTCCACCTTGACTTCCAGCGCCTGGCGAATCACTTGCTCCCCCGCTTTCAGCCGCACCTCATACTTCCCCGGCAGCACTAGTGGTCCTTGCGGAGGCAGCGGCGTGGATCCCACGATCGCGGCGATCGGATAGTTGTACGGGGACTGCGGGTGCATGGCGCGCGGATCGGAGTAGCGCAGATTCCAGACGAAACGGTGCATTCCCACTTCTTTCGAAAGCGGTTGCGGGTGCGCGATCCAATATTCTGCGACGTAAGGAACTTCTTCTGGCTCATTCGGCAGTGGCTCGCTGGAATAACTGTGCACCAGCCTCCCCTCGGCGTCGCGGATTTCCACTTGAATGTCCGTCGCCGGTTTTGCAGGCAGAAAATAATTCAGCACCGCCCCATCTGGCGGATTTTTTCCCGCGGGAACCTCGGGAGGCAGCGGCGTGTCCTGATTCTCGTCGCGGCGTACTCGAATCGCGGTTCGTGGCGCAAAGAGGCGGACTCCCGCGGAGGCGCTGTGCGCATCCAGTTGCCGCAGCGGCGAAACGTCGTCCAGAATCCAGAACGCTCGGCCATAGGTCGCCGCGATCAAATCGTCCTGCTCGATGGCCAGGTCATGAATCGCCACCATCGGCATATTCAGCCGTAGCGATTGCCAGTGCTCCCCGTCATCGAAAGAAACATAAACGCCCATCTCCGTCCCCGCGTACAAAAGTCCCTTGCGCAGCGGATCTTCCCGCACCGTTCGAACGAAATCTCTCTCGCGGATTCCACGCACCATCTCCTGCCACGTTTGTCCAAAATCTCGCGTCCGGAAAATATGCGGCTTCAGATCGTCATGATTGTTGCGATTCACCGCCGCGTAGGCGGTTCCCGCATCGAAGTGCGACGCTTCCACGATACTCACCGTGCTCCACTCGGAGACATTTGGCGGAGTGACGTTTTGCCAGCTCTTGCCCGCATCTTTCGTCAATTGAATGCTTCCGTCGTCCGTTCCAATCCAGATCACTCCCTCTTTCACTTCCGAAGGAGCGATCGTCAGGATTGTGCCTCGCGCCTGTTTCGAATCCTTTTCATCCGGCCGCACGCGCGTCAAATCCTCGCTCACCGTTTCCCAACTCGTTCCCCCATCGCTGGTCTTCAGCAAAAACTGCGTCCCGAGGTACAGCAGACGCGGGTCCTGCGGCGAAAAAGCCATTGGAATGGTCCAGTCAAACCGGTATTTGCTTCCAAAGGAAACCGCAGCGGGCGAAATGTCGCGCACTTGCCCCGTCGTTTTCGACAATCGCACCACGCTCCCGCCGGGCCCCGCGTTGTACACCACATCCGGGTCCAACGGATCGGGAATCGTATACCCGCTTTCGCCTGGCCCGACTGGATACCAGTCGTGCTCCGTGATCTGTCCGTTGTTTCCGCGGCTCGCGATTCCCGCGGTTCCGCTGTCCTGCTGTGGCCCATACACCCAGTAAGGAAACCGGTGATCCGTCGCAACCCTGTAGAATTCTCCCGTCGGCTGGTTGTACCAGGTGCTCCAGGATTCCCCACCGTTCAAGCTGATCGTCGCGCCCTGATCCACACCGAGCATGATTCGCTGTGAATTTGTCGGATCGATCCAGACGGTGTGGTAGTCGTCGCCTCCTGGCGCGCCCTTGATCGCTCTGAACGTGTGCCCGCCGTCATTCGAACGGTACAAGTTCTGCGAAGGCACATAGACGATATCGGCGTTCTTCGGATCCACGAAAATTTCGCTCATGTACCAAGATCCGCTGATCCGTTGATCCTCCGTCGCTTTTTTCCACGTCGTTCCCGCGTCGTCCGACCGGAACACCCCGCCTTTTTTCTCTTTCGCCTCCACAATCAGATACACGCGTTGTCCATGGTTTCCCGGCGCAACCGCAACTCCCGCTCGCCCCCAGTCTCCTTCGGGAAGTCCGTGCCCCGTGATTTGCGTCCACGTCATGCCTTCGTCCGTTGATTTGTAAAGCCCGCTGCCGGGCCCATACGATGTTCCTTTTTGCCCCGGCTTTCGAATCCCGTACCATAACGTCGCGTACACCACTCGTGGATTTCCCGGCTCAAAACAGAGATCCACCGCTGCGGTAAGACTGTCTTTGTACAGCACTTTCTTCCAGCTCCGCCCGCCGTCCGTCGACCGGAAAACTCCTCGCTCTTCGTTCGGCCCGGAACTATGGCCCATCGCCGCAACCAGGACGATATCCGGATTGTGCGGATCGACCAGGATTCTTCCGATATGTCGCGTGTCCCCCAGTCCGAGGTGTTGCCAGTTTTCCCCGCCGTCAAGGGATTTGTAAATTCCATCTCCATAGCTGCTGTCGGCAAAAATCGTATTCACACCCGTTCCAACGTAGATGATGTTCGCATTCGAAGGCGCCAGCGCCAGCGCACCAATCGAAGCGACCGGCTCTTTGTCGAAAATCGGTTTCCACACCGTCCCCCCGTCCGTCGTTTTCCACACGCCCCCACCATCCGCCGCAAAATAATAGACCCCGGGATTTCCCGGCACGCCCGCCACGGCGTTCACCTTCCCGGCGCGAAATGGCCCGATCATCCGCCATTGCATCTCCGAATAAAGTGAAGGTGAAATTTCCTGTGCGCTTAAAAGACCGATGGTACACAGTCCAAGCAAAGTGCCAGCAGCAATTCGAACGATACGCTCTCTTCGGCGAAGCACTCTCATCACGCGCTCGTCTAAATGGTGGGAATTCAACGATTGGCCAGCACTTGAATTCCAGCAACGCCCAGCAGCCGCTCGTCCGCCGTCACGAGCCTCAAATCATATACCTTCGCCGTCGCCACCAGAAACCGGTCCGCTGGATCGCGATATCCCAGCATCGTGAACCGCAGTTCGTGCGCAACTTCCCAGCTGAGGGGAACTTCAGTCAGATTCAGTTCCTCTTTCGATTCCCTGAACCACTCGCCAAAATCTCTCTTGAACTGAATTCTCTTTTTCTCGAGAAGGACGATCGCTTCCCAGACGCTTACCGCGGATAGAAAGCGATCGTTCCTTGGATTGGTCAGTTCGCGGCTCACCTCGGAACTTATTTTGTGCGGTTCGAGGTAGCTCCAGATCCAGATGTGCGTGTCCAGCAGCAGTTTCATTCCGAGTTGCCGGTCTTCTCTGCATGCTCTGCCTTTGGATCTTGCGCCGCTTCCCACTCCGATATGTCCCCAATCGGGCCGACGATATCACCTAGGATGACGGCCGTACCCGCCCCGCCCCCCAGGCGAATTTTTTTGACGGCTCCGACCGGAGTGATTTCCGCCACGGGGTGGCCGAAGCGCGTCACAAGAATTGGTTCCCCTGTCTTGCGCACGCGCTCGAGGACCGCCAGACAAGTGGCTTTGAATTTAGAGATGGCGATTTCTTTCATGGTTTGGTTTCTCCATCGGCACCATACCCCAATTATCCACCATAGTCAACCTATAGTCACTCCATGGTCGAATGACAGTCATTTCCTCTTCCTCGCTACGCCTTGGCTCCTCCACCTTCATACTGCTTATGGCTCGTCGTCTCCATCTGCATCGGTGGAAGGAGCGGCATCCGGCGTTCCGTTCGAATCAACCGGAGCGAGTTCGGCTTTCTTGAATTCGAGGTTTAGCGCGGGGATATCCTGTTGGCGGATTTTCGACCAGCGCGCGATGAGTTTCCCAAGAGCCTCTTCGAGTTCCATGAAGACGGCAGTGGCTTGCGTCATGGGTGCGGCGTCGGCACTGTCCGCGACGGAAAGGATGCCCCCGAAATGCTGGTTCAAGCTGGAAAAATTCTCCGGTTGCTTCGCGCCGGGAGGCAAGCCGAAAAAATTGCTTTGGGCTGCGCCTTCCAATTCGGCAGCTTGCTTGTCGAGAGCCGCGATGGCATGCGCAAGAGCGCCTTTCCCTGCTTTCGCTGCGCGCTCCTTCAATTGTGCTCGCACCGATCGAACTTGCGAGAGTGCTTCAAAGCTTTCATTCATGCCTTCGACCGAGCCGCTCTGCATTTCAAACTGCTTGCGAAGATCCGCAGGCGGAGTCTTGATCCGCGGGTCCATCTTCACAATCAGCGGCTGCGTGGAAATTCTCCCCTCTACAGTCAACCGCAAGGTGTAATTGCCCGGCAAAACCCATGCTCCCAGCGGATATTTTGGCGTGTCATGAACGATTGCGGAAATTGGAAACTCATGCCCCAGCGATTCCGGCGGCGCGTAGCGCAGGTCCCAGACAAAACGGTGCATCCCCGCGCCCGCGGAAAGAATCTGCGTCGGACGGACCCAATACATCGGAATGGGATGTTCACCTGCGATTTTCTCCAGCGGTTCCGATTTGTCCGTGCTCGCGTATCTCCGGACGAGATGCTGCTGGTCGTCCAGAATTTCCAGCGTCACAAGTTTGCCGACGGCCGCAGCCAGGTAGTAATCGATGATGGCGCCGTCGGGCGGATTTTTTCCGGCGGGGAATTCCGGCGGTAATGGCGTATCCGGATTGCGATTCCAGCGGAAACGAGTCGCTTCTTGCGGTTCGAAAAGATGCGCGCTTTCTTTGGCGATCTCGGCGTTCATTTGCCGAAGGGGCGTGACGTCATCGAGAATCCAGAACGAACGACCGTGCGTGGCGACGATCAGATCGTCGCCATGAATCGCGAGATCGCGCATGGACGTGTGCGGCAGATTCAGTTGCAGCGGTTGCCAATCGTCTCCGTCGTTGAAGGAAATGTAGACGGAGCCTTCCGTGCCGGCGAAGAGCAAACCTTTGCGAAGCGGATCTTCGCGCACCACGTTGCTGGCGCCGCCATCGGGAATATTTTTTGTGATTTCCGTCCACGATTTGCCGAAATCGCGCGTGCGGTAAATGTGTGCGCGCAAATCGTCGAGCCGGAAAGAATTGATCGCCGCGTACGCGGTGCCCGCATCGAAGTGTGAAGCTTCAATAATGGAAACTTTGCTCCACGGCTTGAGCTGCGGCGGCGTGACGTTCTGCCAGGACTTGCCGCCGTCGCGCGTGATTTGAATTAATCCGTCATCGGTGCCGGCCCAGATCGTGTTTGCTTCCTTGAAGGAAGGTGCGACGGCGTAAATGACGCCGCGGTGCTTCCCTTTTTCCGGATCGCTCGCGGCGAAAACACCGAGATTCGCGGGGATCTCGTAGGATTCGCGCGTGAGATCAGGACTGATGACCTGCCAACTATTTCCCGCATCCATCGTCTTGAAAAGTACGTTGACCGCGAAGTAGAGCGTGTGCGGTTCGAGCGGCGAAAAAACAACCGGCAGCGTGCGCGCATAGCGATATTCGCCACGGCGAATGGGCTCCGGGGTAACTTTCGCGTACTCGCCGATATCCTGCTTCGTGCGCGTGAGCCAGTCGCCATAAAGAATGTTCGGATCGAGCGGGTCGACGGCGATGTAGCCGTATTCGAAGATGCCGGGCAAGCGCCAATCGCGGAATGTGATTTCGCCATAATCGCTGCGGCTCTGCGTCGCAACGGAGCCGCTTTCCTGCTGCGAGCCATAAACCCAATACGGAAAGCGATTGTCGGTGGTGACGTGATAGAACTGGGCAGTTGGCTGATTGTACCAACTACTCCACGTCGCGCCGCCGTTCACGCTGATGACCGCGCCCTGATCGGAGCTGAGCGCGATGATCTGCGGATTTTCTGTGCTGATCCAGAGGCGCTGGTAGTCGTCGCCTCCGGGCGCGCCTTTGAACCCAACAAAAGTTTTTCCACCGTCCGTGGATTTCCACGTCGTGGTGTTCGCGACGTAAATGACTTCCGGATTGTCCGGCGCGATGGCGATGCCCATCGCGCCCGGACCGCGGCCACCGATGCGGCGGTCGGCGTTTGCCAGTTTCCACGATTCGCCGGAATCATCGGAACGGTAGACACCGCCATTTTTCTTTGCTTCCACCGTGGCGTAAACGCGGTTCGGCTCGCTGTGCGAGACGGCAACGCCGATGCGGCCCAGACCATCGGCGGCCGTGGGAAGTCCTTTGGTGAGCGGGCGCCAGTTGCTTCCGCCATCGATGGATTTGAAAATGCCGCTGCCGGCGCTGATGAAGGATTCGCCGCTGCGGATCTCCCACGGCGCAACACGAGCGGCCCACAATACCGCGTAGATTGTTTGCGGATTTGTGGGATCGAAAGCGAGATCGGCGGCGCCGGTGTTTTCGTCCTTGTAGAGAACTTTCTGGAAAGTTTGTCCGCCGTCGCTGGAACGGAAGACGCCGCGCTCGGCGTTCGGGCCGTAAGGATGTCCTTCGGCGGCGACGAAAACGCGGTTGGGATCTTTCGGGTCGATGAGGATCGCGGTGATTTGCTGGGCGTCGCGGAGGTTTTGCAAATGCGTCCAGGTTTTTCCGGCGTCGGTGGATTTGTAAACGCCATCGCCGGTCGCGAGATCCGGGCGTTGCAGACCTTCGCCACTGCCGGCGTAAATGATGTTCGGATCGGAAGGAGCCACGGCGAGCGCGCCAACGGAGCCAGTAGGCTGGTCGTCGAAAATCGGATTCCAGGTGTTGCCGAAATCGGTGGTCTTCCAGACGCCACCGTTGACGGCGGCCATGTAGAAAACGTTGGGCTGGTACGGCACACCAGAGATAGCGACGGTGCGGCCTCCGCGAAACGGACCGATGCAACGCCAGCGCATTTCGGAATAGAGTTTTTGATCGAACTGCTGCGCGTTCGCAGAAGCGCAAGAAATAGTTGTCAAAATAATTCCAGCGATAAACCACTTCCCTGCCGCACCGATGCGCATCCGAGTCCTCCGTGAGAAAAGAGAGGATACTCTGGCTGCGGAATCGGAGCAATGCGGGGCGGTGATGAGGCGCTGAAGCTCATCATCGACAGGAGCTTTCAGGGGCGATGGCGCGATGAGTGAATGAGCTGGTTGGTGATGTAGCTCAGGACGGCGGCGCGGCGCGGTGAAATGCGGCCTTTGGTAACGACGACCAGGAGCCGCGCGAGAAACTGGTCAAGACGGATCGCGGACTTGAATTCGGAAAGTTCGGGGAGGAGTGCGGCGGCGAGGTCTTCCGAGTCATTATGCCACTGCACGGAGTGGCCCGGGTTGGTCAGACGGAAATGTTGAGGGCAAAGACCGAAGTGCAACTTCGAGCCTGATAGACGACAACGCTTCCCGTTGGCGTAGCGATAGTGGCAACGGCTGGAATCGTCGAAAGAGACGACCTGGGTAGGTTCCGAGAGAACGGTGACGCTGGGGTCTTGCACAGCTGGATTCATGATATTCCTCTTGTGAGGGGGGTATACCCCGGGCATTTTGTATGAGTATCAAAAGAAAGGGCTTACAGAATTTGCATTCCGCAAAAGCGTGATTCTAAACGAGATGTCTTGGCTGAGCAACACGGGCTAACGGGGAAAGAGGCGCTGAAAAAGGAAAAGCGGGAGCAAGCTCCCGCACTCCAAACGCAGTTATCCACAGCATTAAGTATAGCACGGATTAGAATAAAGGCAAGGGGATCTTTGCATAACCTGCAAGGATGAGCCACGCGCGGAGCCGCCTTCGCTGAAGCAAGGGTAGCTACAGACAAAAGCATCGGTCTGAAGACCGCCCACTACGCGGAGCGAGGGGGGTAGGAGTCGAGGCGTTTTTTGTAGAGGAAGAGGACGCTGGGGCCGAAAGAGAGGAGCATTACGGCGATGCCGGTGGCAATGCCGAAGCTGGTGGCGAGCGGCGCGGAACAATCGTGACGGCGGCGGACGATGATGTGGCATGGAACGACGATCAGGAGTTCCAAAACGCTTCCTTTGAGCAGCCAGGAGATGACGCTGGTTACAACTGCTGAGGAGTTGCGGAAATAGAGATAAAAGAGGATGGCCCAGAGCAGGCAGGCAACACCCCAAAAGGCCAGGATATTCGTTTGCTTGTCGAAGAAGTTTTCCCAAAACTTGTCGCCGCGAATGGCGTAACCCAGGGACCAAATCACGGCGGAGGAAAGAAGAGCGGTGAGAAGCGCGCCAACTGTGACGGAAACGAGAATGTGCGCGCGGGGCTTGAGGCGTTTTTGGGAGGTGTCCACAGACAGGAAAAGCAGCAGGGCCTGGCTGGCGAGGATGGCCCCCGCGGGAATCCAGAAGAGCCATTGGCGATAGCTGGTGCGTAAATCGCTGAAGAATTCCGACCAACGCGAATACTGATTGCCGAAAAGAAAGACCGCGGCTGGAACGATCACGCCCATGAGGATCAGGGCGTAGAAGACGGAAATCACGATGCCCCATTTGCGCATGGACTCTCCTGCCGGTAGGAGAGTGTTTATCACAAAACGAAGAGGCGAGGGGAAAAGGTCCTCTCTAGGCAGGCCGAAGAAAGAGAAGTGAGATTTCATCACGCACACAATGCGTGAGTGATGGGGCAGAGTTCTCACGTCCGTAGGCCGACCGGTTCATCCCGCGAAACACGCGGGATGGAGAAGAGCGCGCAAGAGCGAAGCGGGGAAAAAAAGCCGGCCGGCTCCGTTCGGTTCCGTAAAACCATCCGGGATGCAAACGATGCATCCGGCGACAACATGCGGGGCGCAAGATACACGAATGACGGCGGGCGGGACCGGCGCGGGGACACCAGGCTTTCTTTTGTTTTCGAAGGTTATTCGGCTAGGCGGTGCGGGCGCCTCTTGCGGCGGGTAGTTGCTGGATTTCCAGCGGGAGGTGCGCATCCATGAGCGAGGCGCCTCCATCCACATCCAGGATTTGTCCGGTGATCCAGCTTGCTTCCGCCGAGCAAAGCAGCGCCACAGCATTTCCGATGTCGGCCGGCACGCCGAGTTTCCGCATGGGAGTCCATCCGCTCTGGTGCCAGCTGCGAATGGAGTTCTGTACCGCTTCCGGCAGAGTATTCAACACGCTGTCTTCGGTCCAGCCCGGACTGATGGCATTCACGGTGATTTGCCGCGGAGCCAGGGCCACGGCGAAGTAGCGGCACAAAACCTCCAACGCCGCCTTGGCTGCACCCATGGCCACCCACGGCTGCCAACTTCCGGTGCGGCCGCCGGGCGCATAGGTCATGGCGATGATCCGCCCTCCGTCGCGCAGCATGGGAACGGCCTCCTGCACACCAACGAGGAACGCCTTGGCTTGCGAATTGATGGCAAAGTCGAACATATCGAGCCCGATGGTCATCGGCCCTTCGTAAAAAGTGGCGACCTCCGGCCTGGCGTTATTCACGAAGATGTCCAAAGCTCCGAACTCTGATTTGACGCGCGCAAACATGCGGCGAATTTCTTCCGGCTTGCAAACGTCGGCCTGCAAAACAAAACCATCTGAGCCGGAGGCCCGCAGCTTTTCAAGAGTGGCTTTGGCCTGCTCTTCTTTCTGATAGTAGTGAACCGCAACCTTGGCACCGCTTTCTGCCAGCTTCAGCGCGACACCACGGCCAATTCCCCGCGAGCCACCGGTCACGAGCGCATGTTTTCCCCTGAGCGTCATAAAGCACCTCCTTGCTCAGATGCTGTGGCGCACCTTAGGCGCAAGAGAATCTCACGTCAATCAACGGGGAGTGGGGCCGAGTGGGGCCCCCGGCGGGCAGTCTCGCGTGGGAGAGCGCAGTCACAAGCGTTGCGGGAGATGGCATCCCCGGGCATGGCAAGCAAACGGTGGCGGCGCTACGCCACATGACCCGCCACTACAAGAGCGGGCATGCGCGCGTCCCCGAGGCTGGTCGGGGCTGGGTCTAGGCGGGCACAACGGGAGAGAAAGAGGGAGAAGAAAAAATCCCCACCCTTTCCGGCAGGAATCGGAAAGGATGGGGCGCATGGAGAATTGAGGGAAGGCCCGATGCGTGGTGGGCAGGCCTTCCATTTTTTCTTGGAAAGTCGCGACGGTTACCTTGCGGAAGTGGCTGCTATGGCTTTGGCTCTGTTGGCGAGCTGAGGGACGACGCCGAGTTGCTGCATAAGACCCAGAGCATCCCAGTTAACAAAGCCTTCCGCTATCTTGCCGTTCGAGACGCGAGCGACGGTCACCCCGGAGATGGTGATGTGCTTCCCGGTTGGAGCAATGCCATTGAGGTCACCTTTGTGGGTGCCCCGGCAGGACCAGCGGGTCATGACTGTTTCGCCTTCGGCAATGACATCCTCGATCGTCAAATGAAGGTCGGGGAAAGCAGTGCGATAGAGAGCCGCTCTCTTCTTTTCGCTGTCGGGGCCGCGCCCAAAATCGGGCGTCGAAGGGTCATAGTGAGCGTAGTTGGGGGCAAAGACCTCGTCGGCCACCGACAGATTGCCATTGTTCCAGAGTTCGGTGAAAAGACGACGGACGATAGCTTTATTATGTTCAGACATTTGGTGTTCTCCTATTTGAGTAATACAAAAACGGTCCTCGCATGAAGCGAGTCGAGCTTGGGTATTGTGCTTGGAACCACTACCGTCTTGGGCGTGTAGCGCAGTACGTTGGGCAGAAAGTCAGGCCCCGCGAGAGCGGAGAAAAACGAGCCGAGGACGGACTGCCCTCTTGGCGCTCGATGCGGAGCTTAACTGTAAAAGAAACTGCCCTTGGTCTGCGGAGCGGGAGTCTCGCCTTAAACGGCGAAACCACGACATGATCGTGTTCCTTGCGGACGTGGGTGTCAAGGAGAATCGAAGGAGTCTTCTGTGCAAAACAAGCGGCGGGGATGGGGAAATCTGCGAGATTGAAGAGCAGTTCTCAAGGGCGGGCCTGTACGTGGGGAGGAGAAGGCGGCTGCTACAAGATTTGAGAAGGAAGATGGCAAAATAAAGTCGCGGATACAAGCTACAAGCAAAATCACCGGTCTGAAGACCGGCCACTACATACCGAAACAAAAAGAAGAAAATTCAGCGCCCGGCTACGGAGCCTCGGCAGCGGGAACGCCGAGGTCGGCGATGTTGTCGCCCTTTTTGAGGGAGGGGACGGCGTTGACGTGGAGGACGATGGCGGAGACGGGAGCGCGGGGCTCGGCGATGAGTTTGCCGGTGTAGTCGGTGATGGCGCCGAGTTTCATGCCAGCGGAGACGTAGGTGCCGCGCTTGACGAGGGGATACCAGATGCCGGGGCCGTCGGCGAGGACATCGACGAGTTTTTCAATCCAGACGGGATTTTCGATGGGATGCGGATCGCCGGGAAGCATCTTGAGGGCGCGCATGGTGCTGAGCGTGCCGTTGACGAGGAGAGCGAGGTCGTCGGTTTCGACGGTGCCGGCGTGACCGGCTTCGACAACGATGGACGGTTTGCCGCGGACGGAAGCAGTGTTATCGAGATAGCGGGTGGCGGCGGGGTCGGTGGGGCGTTCGCGCCAGATGATGATGTGATCGAGGCCGAAGGCGAGGACCATTTCCTTGGAGGTGCGGTCTTGAGCTTCGCGGCCGGTGGGGCCCCAGTAGGCGTAAGGGCGGAGGCTCTCGTCGAGGTCGCCGCCGTGGTAGTCGATGAGGTAATCGCAGCGGTCGACGATTTCCTTAGTGATGAGGTAGGAAGCGCGCTCGGTTTGCGTGCCGTCGGCTTTGCCGGGATAGAAGCGATTCATGCTTTTGTTGTCGATGGGATTGACGTGGGGGACTTTTTGCTCGAAGGATTGGATATTGATGAGCGGAACCAGGATGACGATGCCGGTGACTTGCGCGGGGTCGAGGGCGTCGATGAGTTTTTCGATGGCGATGATGGAGACGTATTCAGTGCCGTGGGCGCCGGAGATGAGGGCGAGGATTTTTCCGGGCTTGGCGCCGTTCACGACGACGACGGGGATGCTGGTGGCGGCGTCGACACCAGCGGGGACTTCGAGATAGCCGGTGGCTTTTTGGCCGGGGGCAGCGGTGGCAGTGCCGACGGTGAAGCTAGATTGGGCGCGAGCCAGTAAGGGAGTGATAAGCAGGGCTGCGACGATACAAAGACGAATCCGCATCAAGGACCTCCGTGAAGTGATGGAGCTTAACGCAAGGAGAGTGATCCGGGCAATGCGAAGAAAGATTTCAACATAGAGAACTCGGAGAAGAGGGGGCACTGAAGTGCGCCCCTACAGTTGTCGCTCATGGTTGGGGACGCGCGGGCTGCGGTTTCGGCAGAGGCTTGCGCGGAATCATTTCGTCGCGGTTGGCAGTCAGGTACACGAAGGAAGCGACGATCACCGCCATCTGCTTCATATCAGGCTCCTGGATGCGCTCGTAGACGTCCATGTTCGAATGGTGCGTGCGCGTGTCATAGTCCAGAGGGTCCTGGATGAACTGAAAACCGGGCAGGCCTACGGCGTTGAACGAAAGGTGATCGGTTCCGCCGGTGTTGCGGATGGTGAGCGAATTCATTCCGAGGCCGTGGAACGGCTCCATCCACGCAGAGAAGATCGGGGCCACCATTTCATTCCCCTGCAAGTAGACACCGCGAATCTTGCCAGTTCCGTTGTCGACGTTGTAGTAGGCGTCGAGCTTGGCATGCTCCGAAGAGGGCTTCATCACTTCCGGATCGGCGAAATGCTGTTTGACGTAAGCGCGCGAGCCGAGCAAGCCTTGTTCTTCGCCGGTCCACAGGCCAACGCGGACGGTGCGGCGCATTTTGAGGCCAGTGGTCTTGAGAATTCTGATGGCCTCCAGCATCACGGCGGAACCCGCACCATTGTCCGTGGCACCAGTTCCCGCGTGCCAGGAATCGAAGTGCGCGCCGAGCATGACGACCTCGTCGGCCTTGGTTTTGTCCGTGCCGGGAATTTCGCCAATGATGTTGAAAGAATTCAGATCGTCGTCGTAGAACTTGTTCTCGATATCGAGCTGCAGCGTGACCGGCACTTTTTTCTCGAGCATTCGAAAGATGCGCCCATAGTTTTCGCTGGCCACGGCGATGCGCGGAAGCGCCGGAGGGTCTTTCTCTTTATCCCGCCCGCCACCCTGCTGGACGAAAGCCGTTCCGTCATCGCCCCGCGAGGGCTCGATCCACGCGGCAACGCCTTCTTCGACGAGAAACTTCTGCACCTTGAGCTGCAATTCGCGCTGCGCGCGGAATTGCGCAACGCGATCTTCAGGGTTCTGCGCGGCAGGGACCGGCTGCGACGCGAGATCCGCTAACTCGGCATCCGTATAGCGGTGAGCCTGCGGCTCGAAGCGCTCGGGATTCTCGGGGACGGCAGCAGTCAGCACAAACTTTCCTTTAAGCTGCCCGCGGTACTTCTGAATGTCTTCTTCCTTCAAAATCGGGGCGAGCACCGCGGGAGCACTTACCGGACCATTGGTCCCAGGTGTCCAGGCCTTGGAATAGGCAATCAGAGGAAACGGCCGCGGGGAAATCACCTGCGCGGAAAAGCGTTCGTTGGACCAGCCTCGGCCGAACGGTCCCCAAGGTTCGAGATGGACGTTTGCGAGCTGCCATTCCTTCATCTTGCCGGTGGTCCAGGCCGCCGCTTCCTTTATGTCCGGAGAATTTGTCAGACGCGGACCATAGACATCGCTTAGGTAGCCCATGATGTCCATCACTTGCGAATGATTGAAACCTTCATCCTTGATCTGATAGATGCCGTACAAATCAGCCTGGCTCGGCGCCTGCGCCGCCAAAGGCAAGACCACTAACAACATCACGAATACCGCTAACGTACACGCATTCTTTCGCACCATCGTCCTCCGACCTTGTTGTTTTATTCGCCCTTCGATTGTCAGGAAAATGCTCCAGGGAATGACTCGCTTGACATGGGACGCCCCGGCTCCTGATTCCGTTTCATTCTCGCCGGCAATCACTCGCTCTCGCCAGAAAGATTAGTAGAAAGATAGTATTGGAGTACGGTTCGGAGCCGAACTTTCCGCTATTCCCGAGATTTCGGAGCCGGTTCGGGCCGAGCGGGAGTCGCGTCGCCTTTGACGAAATGGGCGTACCAGGCGAGGTAACGCCCGAGGTGGTCCTTGATGTGGCGAGGAGCAGAAGCAGGTTGCTGAGCGAGAGCGAGCGGCGCGAGCAGCAGAACTGTGGAAAGAGCCGAAAGACGAAAAGAGAGCTTCATTCGCAAAGATCTCTTGAATGGTTATGAATGCAAGAAAACAAACGGCGAAGTGTAACACAGGTCCTCCGATAGACGGCGCGTGGAGAGAATCGGGGAGCAGCAGCGGGAGTTTCGCAGGATGGGGCGTCGGGTGGTACAAAACTGCGCTTAGCGAGACAGAAAAAAATCTCGCCCAAGTGCATTTTTCCCTTGCATGCGGTGACGACTCTTGTATCCTGCACATGCGAACTCGCTTTACCGCAGCGGCGCGAGCGAGTTTCGTTTAGGAGGACGAGAGTAAAAATTGAGTTCTATATCGCTTCCCGCCCAGCTACCTTCCCGCGCAATCCCAACAGCGAAAAAAAGAGTCACCAAGCTTACGCTCTGGCCGCTTGTGGCTGCCACCTTCTTCATGGTGTCCGGGGGCACCTATGGCACGGAAGAGATCATTCACGGCGCGGGCTACGGCCACGGGATTTTAATTTTGTTGTTCCTGCCAGTGCTGTGGTGCCTGCCGACAGCGTTCATGATCGGCGAACTTTCGAGCGCACTGCCGCACGAGGGCGGCTACTACGCGTGGGTGCGCCGCGGCTTGGGGAACTTCTGGGGCTTTCAGGAAGCGTGGCTCTCACTGGCCGCGAGTATCTTTGACATGGCCATCTACCCGACGCTGTTCGTCTTCTACTTGAAGCAGATGTCGCCGTGGTTTGGCTTTGGGAATCATGGAATCTACGCCGGGCTCTTCGTGGTGGTTACCAGTGCAGTGTTGAATCTTGCTGGAATTCGCGTTGTGGGAATCACCTCGTTGTGGCTTTTCTTTCTGCTGTCGGCGCCGTTCGCGCTGATCGTAGTGATGGCGCCGCTCAAAATGGGAACTCTGGCGGAAGCCCATGCCGCGCCGGCCGCTACGGGGCTGGGCTTGCTCGGCGGCATGCTGGTGGCCATGTGGAACTACATGGGCTGGGATAACGCCTCGACGATTGCGCAGGAAGTCGAGCGGCCCCAGAGGACTTATCCGAAGGCCATGATTGCAGCGGTGGTCCTGGTGGCGCTGAGTTATGTGCTCCCGTTCCTGGCGGTGTATTTCACGGGCGTTCCGGCCTCGGCGTTCGGGAGTGACGGCGCTTGGGCCGGAGTGGCGGGTCTCGTTGGCGGAAAGATCCTGGGTTTCGAATGGCTCAGGTTCCCGATCGTGCTCGGCGGAATGATGAGCGCGTTCGGAATGTTCAACGCACTAGTGATGAGCTATTCGCGTCTGCCGCTGGCGATGGCGCGGGACGGCATGCTGCCAAAGTTTTTTAGCAAGATGAGCGCGAGGACTCAGGCACCCTGGGTGGCCATCACGTTCTGCGCGACCTGCTGGGCGCTATGCCTGGGGCTGGGTTTCAAGCGGCTCGTAACGCTGGACATTATGCTTTACGGCATCAGCCTCATGCTGGAGTTCGTAACGCTGGTGGCGCTGCGCATCCGGGAGCCGGAATTGAAGCGCCAATTCCGCGTCCCTGGCGGGCTGACCGGTGCGATTACTTGCGGAATATTCCCTCTGCTGCTCTTGAGCCTGGCGATGGTGGAGAGCGAGCACGAGAGCGTGCTGGGGATGAATGGGCTGGCTTTCGGAGCGTTGATCATTGTCGCCGGCTTTGTGGCCTATGGGACCACGGGCAAACTGCGTAAACGCCTACCAAAGGCGGCCCTGACCGAGAACGCGGAAGCCGCCTAAGCTCTTACTATTTGCCTGATTTCGGGTGTAACCGAATGCTGTAGTCCTTATCGCCGGGGAGACGGCTGTCTACGTGAACGACTTTCACGGATTCATCCGCTTCCGTGCCACGCACGTAGCCGATGGCGCCGGGCACGTTGAACACGAACTTGAGGACTTCCGTGGGGGTCGCCAGAGTCTTAGGCGCCGCGCGGACTTCTCCAGTGAACATTCCTTGTAAAAAGTGTTTATTGAAGTCTTTGTCATCCATGCGATAAATTTGAGTGAGCACCGCTTGGCGTTCCTGCTTGCCAGGCTCGAGCATCACCACAGTGATACGACGGCCATTTGACCAATGGGTCTGCTCCCCTAGAAAGATTTTGCGCAGCTCCGCAAAAGACAGGTTCTCGACTGGATTCGAACGATTCACCACAATTCCCAGACTATCCTCGGCCGCCGGGCGGCCTTGAGGCGCGAATGCAAGGGGTTCGCTGGTCCCGACCGGAAGCCCATGGGACGGCAAGATGGCTGCAGCCAACATCAGTAAACCAAATGTCAAACGAGGCATCGGTGCACGCCTTTAGAAGGTGAAACCGGCCTGCAGGGCCAGCGCGTGGATCGCCTGATCGCGCCCTCGTGCAGTGTAGTCGTATTGCAGCTTCAAAGCTACAAAGTCACTCAAGTCGTACCGCAAGCCCACCGAAGTCCCGTGGCGCAAACCGACGTCGGGAAACACCGGCTCACTCTGGGAAGCATTAACATATTGGTAGCGCACGTAAGGGCGGTAAGAGCCGAAACGTTTGGAAATCTGCGTGTAGAAGCCCGGCGTATGAAACACGCGAGGAGTTCCCTGGGGTGCATGGCGAAGAACCAGGGCTTCATTTAGCCATTCGAAGCTCAGTCCAGTGTAAACGGCGTGGGCAGCAAATATGGTCTCACCAATTCTCGGCGAATTCAGTGGCGCCAAGAGATCCCGGTAGATGGATAAGCCCGCCTGCAATCCGCGGACTGCTTCCGGCCGTGCAAAGACCGAAAAATTGACGGACTTGTGGTTGTTCTCATCAAGGACGTTTTGCACCTGCTCGAACTCGCGTGAGCGCGAGGTACGCCCGTTCCCGACTTCGGCGACATAGTGCAAACCAAGAGCTCCTGACGGAATTCGCCCGGATGCCGTCACACCAACATTGTGGATGGGCAGAATTCCGCCCCGGTCCTCAAATTCAAACAGGAAAGGGCGGCCGGTAGTCGTTTGAAGCCAGGTGCTGTGATGATAAGCGGTATTGTAGTAGCCGATCGCGGAGTGAAAACGGCCGACCCCTACGTTCAGGAAATCGCCGAATGAATAGGTGAGGAGCAAGCGCTCGACATCCACGCCAAACGCATTGTCCCGCCCCGCTTCGAAAACAATTTCACTGAGAAACTTGAGCTTTTCCGAGACGTCCGAGGTGATAAAGAGATCGAGCTGCCCGAGACTGAAGGAGGTGTTGTCGCCTTTCAGGTTGCTCCCGTGAAGCGTGACATCACTAAATCCCCTGATGCGCAAGAGGGTCTTGTTGAGGTCCATTCCTTCCGACATGGGATGTTCAGCTTGCGGCTCAGGTTCCGGTTGACTGGGCGGAGCGGCCTGGGGAGGCGTTGGCTTAGGGATTGCGGCCGTGGCTTGGGCCAAAGCCGCCCGTAATTCTCTTACTGTTGCCTCCAACTGATCCATGCGCTGCAAGAGCATTTGCGCCGTCTGCGGATTCATATCGGAAGGAGCATTGGTCTGCTGTGCGTAAAGATTGGGAGAAGTCAGGAACATCGCGAGGAGTAAGGGCAATTTCAACAATCTGAGTATCCGACCCGCGAAGATCAGAGCGAGCAGGGCTTTGATTCGCGGGAGAGTGGAGTACTTCATGTCGCCTCCTTAGAGTTCACGCAGTCGCAACATTCGGCAGTTTCTCGCCATCCAGAAGCGGCAGGGAGTGCATCAGCCATGAACGAAACCGAGGCCGCATAGAACTAAACGCCGCGACTTGCCAGTTGCCTGTTCATTTCGAAGAGAACACCCTCGCTCAAGGCCCAACTTCAGAAATTGCTGGGCTTACCTGGTTTCGCGAGAGCAACACAGGCCGCAACGCTACAGCATCTTCCAAAGACCTTCAACCGAAATTCCGTTCTGGAGAGAGCCAGGTTTACTTAGACAAGTGCCCACCATGGGGTCCTAGGCCTGTTGGTACGAGGCGCTCCAGTTCCCGTCTTTCCGTTGACTTCACCCATGGTCACTCCTAAGATGTCACATCAATGATCGGTCAAACCATCTCCCACTATCGAATCACCGACAAGCTCGGTGGCGGTGGCATGGGGGTGGTTTACAAAGCCGAGGACATACGGCTGCACCGTTTTGTGGCCCTTAAATTTTTACCGCAGGAAATTTGCCGTGATCCACAGGCGTTGGCCCGTTTCCAACGCGAAGCGCAAGCGGCATCCGCCCTGAATCATCCCAATATCTGCACCATTCACGACATCGGGCAACAGGAGGGAAAAGCGTTCATCGCCATGGAGTATCTGGACGGCCTGACGCTCAAACACGTTATCACCGGCAGTCCGTTGGATAATGAGAAGCTGCTCTTGCTGGCCATTGAGATCGCGGATGCGCTCGATGCCGCGCACTGCGAGGGCATAGTTCACCGCGACATCAAGCCCGCCAATATCTTTGTCACCAAAAGAGGGCACGCCAAGATACTGGATTTCGGGCTCGCCAAACTGACGCCGATCAGCAGTAAGGTCGCGCAAGCGGCGGGCGTGCGGTTCGAGGCGACGGCCGGATCGAGCGCCGAGCAACTGACTGGCCCGGGCGCGGCGCTGGGGACGGTGGCGTACATGTCGCCGGAGCAAGCCAAAGGAAAGCAACTTGATGTGCGCACCGACCTCTTCTCGTTCGGCGCGGTGTTGTACGAGATGGCCACGGGGGCAATGCCGTTTCGTGGGGATACCTCTGCGATTATTTTTGATGCGATTCTCAACCGGCCACCTTTGCGCCCATTGCGACTCAACCCCGAGTTACCTCCTAAGTTAGAAGAGATCATCAGCAAGGCGCTGGAGAAGGACCGTGATCTACGTTACCAGGTAGCCGCGGAAATGCGGGCAGATCTGAAGCGGTTGAAGCGCGAAACCGATTCAAACCAGACTCCGCACGTGGTTTCGACGTCTTCGGCGCTTGCTGCCGCTGCGCTGGAGCCCGCCACAACTCAACCGCACGGGAGTTCCGCGATGGTTGCGGCGGTGAAGCAACACAAATGGGGAGCTACCGGAATTGCGGTGGCCGTACTGACCGTTTTGGCTGCAGCGGTGTTCGGAGTGTACTCGCTGCTGCATCGTACAAGCGGGGCTCATTTCCAGAATTTCGCGATTACCCAGGTCACCAACTCGGGCAAGGCCGGACTCACGGCCATTTCGCCGGATGGCAGATATGTGCTGACGGTGATTAACAACAAAGGACTGCAGGGCCTGTGGTTGCACAACCTTCCGACGAGCAGCGACACGCAAGTGATCCCGCCTGCGCCAGTTTCGTACAAGAGCCTCATGTTTTCTCCGGACGGAAATTATGTTTATTTCATCAAAGCGACAGATGCGATAAATACCACCTTTGATCTCTTTCGGACGCCGGTGCTGGGGGGCACGCCTCAAACAATAATCCGGGGCATTGACAGTGACATCGCCTTCTCTCCCGATGGGAGGCGCATCGCCTTCGCTCGTGTGAATGATCCGGAGGCGGGCAAGTACAGGTTGATGACGTCCAATCTGAATGGCGGCGATGAACAGGTTCTGAATTCGGCCGAGCCGGCGGCTGATAGCCCTGCGTTCATCGCTTGGTCCCCGCGAGACGAGCGGCTGGCGTACAGATTGTTCAAGCCGGACAAGGCTCTCGGAGGAATCGCCCTGTTCGATATCGAGAGCAAGAAAATAAACAGATTCGCAACCTTCGATGACAAGCTCACTTCGGCCTTCAAGTGGTTGCCCGATGGGCGTGGACTCCTGGCGTTATATTCGCGAAAGGGAGCGGAATACTTTCAGCGGGCACAAATCGGATTCGTTGCTGAGGGGACCGAAGAGCTTCGGCCGATCACCCGGGATACCAATAGTTATGCAACTTTGACGCTCTCGGCCGACGGAAAAACGCTGGCGACTATCCAGACTAAGACGACGCAAAATCTATACGTCCTTGCAGCCACGGGTAGCCCGTCGCCGACGGTGAACGCAGTGCTTCCGCAGGGACAGAATGTTTACGGGTTCGATTGGTCCGCGGACGGGAATCTGCTTTTCAGCGACCTTATTCGCGTGATGAGGATCGGTATAGACCAGAGCGTTCCGACGCCGTTGGTTGGCGATTCAAGCGCGGCGATTGTGGAATTGGCGGGTTGCGGGACTCGTTACCTGGTATTTTCCTGGGCATTTCATGGCGGGACAAACTCAACGAACGTATGGCGTACTAACGCCGACGGCACAAATCCCGTGAAATTGACCGACGGAAAGGACGATCGAGCTCCGGTCTGTTCGGCAGACGGGAAATGGACATATTACTGGGACAATGCGTTGCAACAACTTTGGCGAGTACCGATGGATGGCTCAGGAAAACCCGAACTTTTCCCCGGGAGCGCTGTTCCCCGAACCTTTCCCACAGGAACGGGGTTGAGTCCTTCTCCCGATGGCAAGGTTCTCGCTTATGTTCTGGCTACCATGCCAACACCGGAGGATCCGTATCCTCAATATAAGGTCGCGCTCCTGGAGCCCTCTTCGAAACCTGCGCCACCACGTCTGATTGATGCGGACGAGCGGATTTCGAACGGAGGCTTGAACTTCACGCCGGATGGGAAGGCGGTGGCCTACCCGATCCGCGAAAACGGGGTGGACAATCTCTGGGTGCAACCGCTTGACGGCTCGCGTGGCCGACAGATCACCTACTTTGATTCGGAGCAGATTCTCAACTTCCGTTGGTCACCGGACGGCAGAAGCCTCTGCATACTCCGCAGTCATATCGACTCTGACGTTGTCCTCATCCGAGAATCGTCTCAATAGCCCTGGGCCTGACATCAAAATTGCTACCATCCTCGGGGACAGACCACCTGTCTATTCATCAGGAGAATCCTAACGTGAGCCCGCGACATCTCGCTGCCCTGTCATTATTTCTGCTCTTCGCCCTAGATGGCGCCTTGCAGGTGGCGGCCTCGCCGCAAACGGCGCAGCACATCGACGCTAAACTCTTTCAAGAGCTGCGGTGGCGGCCGATCGGGCCACCTCGCGGGGGACGCGCACTGGCGGTGGCGGGTGTGCGCGGGCAGCCGGAAGTTTTCTATTTCGGAAGCGTGGGAGGAGGCATTTGGAAGACTGCTGACGCGGGACGAACGTGGAATCCCATCTTCGATTCACAGCCGATTGCATCGATTGGGGCGCTCGCGGTTGCGCCGTCAGATTCGAACGTGATCTACGCTGGGTCCGGAGAAGCCGACATGCGCTCCTCGATTTCCTACGGGAATGGAATGTACAAGTCCACGGACGGCGGCAAGACGTGGACGCGCATAGGGCTGGATGATTCGCGGCAGATCGGGCGGATCCTCGTGGACCCGCAGAACTCAAACAGAGTTTTCGTCGCCGCGCTGGGTCATGCTTACGGGCCGAACCAGGAGCGAGGCGTCTTCCGTTCGAAAGATGGAGGAAAGAACTGGCAAAAAATTCTCTTTCACGATGAAAACACCGGAGCGATCGATCTGGCGTTCGAGCCAGGAAATCCGAAAACGATTTACGCGACGATGTGGCAGACGCGCAGGCCACCGTGGAGCATTTACCCTCCTTCGAACGGACCGGGCAGTGGCCTTTATCGCTCAAGTGACGGAGGCGATCACTGGGATAAAGTGACCGGGCAGGGATTGCCATCAGAAGGCCTCGGCCGAATCGGCATCGCTTTTGCGCCGAGCAATCCGCGGCGGATTTATTTGATCGTGGACGCCAAGGAGGGCGGGCTCTTTCGTTCTGACAACGGTGGGCAGAGTTGGCAGCGCGTTTCGAATGACCGGCGGATTTGGCAGCGCGGGTGGTACTTCGGGGAAGTCACCGTGGATCCCAAAGATCCTGACACTGTGTACGTCCCGAACACCACGACCTATCAGTCGCGCGACGGAGGAAAGACATTCACAGCGTTAAAGGGCGCGCCGGGCGGCGACGACTATCACGAACTTTGGATTGATCCCGATGAGCCGCGGCGGATGATTCTCAGCAGCGACCAAGGCACGATTGTGACGCGCAACGGCGGGGAGACGTGGAGCTCCTGGTTCAATCAGCCGACTGGGCAGTTCTATCACGTGGCGACGGATAACCAGTTTCCTTACTGGGTATACGGCGCGCAGCAGGACAGCGGTTCGGCGGCCACTCCAAGCCGCAGCAAGTACCGTTCGTTGAATTTCCATGATTGGCGGCCGATGGACGCGGGCGACGAAAATGGCTACATCGCGCCGGACCCGCTGAATCCGGGGGTGGTGTTTGGCGGCTTCGTCGCGCGGCAAGATTTCGGCGACGAACAGCTCCAGCACCTGCCGCCGACGCTTGCGCATCCCGGTGATTACCGGCGCACGTGGACCCTGCCGCTCGTTTTTTCGCCGATCGATCCGCACGTGCTGTACTTCGGGTCGCAAGTATTGTTTCGAACGGGCGATGGCGGCAGCTCCTGGCAAGCGATCAGTCCCGACCTCACGCGCGAAGATCCCGGCGTGCCGCCAAATCTGGACGCAGCGACTGCCGCGGATGCTCCGAAGGGCAACCGACGCGGCGTGATTTACACGATTGGGCTGTCGTTTGTGCGTGCGGGAGAAATCTGGGCGGGCACGGACGATGGATTGATTCAACTGACGCTGGACGAAGGGAAAACGTGGGAGAACGTTACGCCGCCGGAGTTGACGCCTTGGAGCAAAGTGACGCACATCGAAGCGTCGCATTTTGATGCGGGGACAGCGTACGCGGCGGTGGACAGGCATCGCGTTGAGGATTATCAGGCGTATCTCTATCGCACACGGGATTTCGGCAAGACTTGGCAACGCGTCTCTAATGGAATTCCCGAGGGAAGCTTCCTTAACTGCGTGCGGGAAGATCCTGTTCGAAAAGAGTTGATCTACGCATGCACGGAAAAGGGAGTCTATGCGTCTTTTAATGACGGCGCGGTTTGGCAGCCCTTGCAACTCAATCTGCCGGTGACATCGGTGCGTGACCTGGTGGTGCACGAAAACGATTTGGTGATTGCCACGTTCGGCCGCTCGTTTTGGATACTAGACGATGTGACGCCACTGCGGCAGATCGATTCGCATGTCGCCGCCGCCGATACATGGCTCTTTCATCCGCAAACCGCCATTCGCATGCGGCCGGGCTCAGACCAAGGCACGCCGGTACCGATGGATGAGCCGTTGGCTCCTAATCCCCCGGAGGGCGCAGTGCTGGATTATTGCTTGAAGGATAGAGCGTCATCCGCCATCCAACTGGAAATCTTCGACTCGGAAGGAAAGCTGGTGCGGCGATTTGCGAGCGATGACGTCTTGCACAAGACAAATCCAAACGACGTGCCGATTCAAATGGAGTGGGTGCGCGACCCGAAACCACTATTGGCTGAGGCGGGAATGCACCGTTTCGTCTGGGATCTTCGTTACGCGCTGCCGAAGAGCGTTCGCAGCTCCTTCTGGGGACCGGCCGGACAATTGGCAGTGCCGGGCAACTACATCGTGAAGCTCACGGCGAACGGCAAGAGCAGCACGCAACCGCTGACGATCAAGCTGGATCCGCGCGTGAAAACGCCGCAGGATGTGCTCACGCGGCAGTTTGGCCTGGCCTCCAGGCTCGCAGCGAGATTGGGCGAAGTTTCGCTGGCGTTGCAGCAGGTCGGCGACCTCCGAAAGCAGGTCGAGGCGCGCAAGAAGGATGCGACCGACAGCGCCGAGCTGCAGAAGGCTTTGCGAGGACTGGAGGAAAAGGTTGAAGCGGCGGTCGAGCCCGATAGTGATGCCGATTTTGGGCTGTTTGGACTCGCCGCGCCGGGCAAGGAGCATGAGCCTCTTCCCAAAGTTGCGGCAGCGCTCACTGGTCTCTTGATCATAGTGGACAGCTCCGATATGGGGCCCGCGGCTGATGCGGCGATGGCGAGTGAGAGGTGGGAAGAAGCTGCACAAGAAACCCTGGCGCGCTGGACCGCACTCCAAAAGGTCGACCTGGCGGCTGTCAATGCTTTGCTCGAAAAAGCCAAACTGAAGATGCTGGTCATTTCTCCTGTGATCCACGGGGATGCGCCTGCGGCGCGTTAGCTTTTGAACGGAGACGATTCGGGATTAAGGAGCAGCGTTGGGGACGTCCCTTTTTCGCTGCGTTTGCAAGTTTCGAGCGGCGCGTATTGAGAGACAGATTTGGTATGCTGCTCTAGGTGCGAAACATCCTCCGAACTAGGTCTCTTTCTCTGATTGGACTGCTCTTCGTGGCTCCTCTGGCTGCGGTGATGGTTTCTCCATCCCAGGTTCCCTCACAGACCCAGCAACCCGCGCCCGGCACGCCGCCAGCGGCAAGTCCCACTGCGACCTCTGCGCAGGGAAGAGTGGCGGGGTCGGGGGGTTCCACGTCTGGTGCGCAAGCCCAGCAAGCCGGGCTTAACATGGTCGTGCTGGATCCGGCCCATGGTGGAACGGACCCCGGCGCGCGAGGCACAGGCGGTATTCGCGAAAGTGAAATCGTCCTGGATTTCGTGATTCAGGTTCGCCGCGCGCTCGAGCTGCAAGGCTTTCAAGTGGTGCAGACGCGGCAGGGGAATGAGAATCCCTCGTTTGATGACCGCTCCGCAACCGCCAATGCGCAGCGCGGAGCGGTGTTCGTAACCTTGCACATTTCATCGACAGGATTGCAAGGCACGGCGCGCGTCTACGTGAACTCAGATTTGCTGCCGGTGGCGGATTCGAATGGTTTGATCCCGTGGGACCGCGCGCAGGCACCGTTTCTTGGACTGAGCCGAACGTTCGGCGATCTGGTGCAGGGATACCTCACCCAGCGATTCAAAGGTTCGCCGGATGCCGCTCAAACTGCTTCCGTGCGCCAGCTGCGAACTACGGCGGCACCGGCAATCGCCGTGGAGATCTCCAGTGTGACGGTGGAGGACCGCGCCGATTTGGACCGCATGGCGCCGGGCGTGGCGGACGCCATTGCGCGCGGAGCCGCTGCGTTCAAGCCATCTTACGTGGTCCCAAACACGCGCGGAGCGCTGCCATGACGCCACGCTGGAGATCTTGGCTGATCGGCGGATTGGTCGTCGCGGTGCTCGCTGCCGCGATCTATTTTCCAATTCTCCGCAGACGGGTGAAACGCGCCGCAAAACTCCAGCAACAGAGCGAAGAACAGGCACGGCGCGAATTGACACAACCGATCGCGATCAATCCGGGCGATCCCCGCGTGAAGACCAAGCTCTTCTGGGCTTCGGATACCATCGAATCCACGCTGGTAGCGGTCACGGTCGAGCTGCCGCTTTCGAATGACCCGGTGCTGCGATCCAAACAAGTTTTGAATACGCTGCTCGCGGGGCCCGTGGATGCGGAGCTGCGCACGCTGCCGCCGGACGCTTTGCTGCTCGCGTTTTATCTATTGCCCGATGGAACGGCGATCGCGGATTTTTCCGAGGCGCTGGCAACTTCCATTCCGTCCGGCATCGTGAGCGAGCAATTGGCCGTGAATTCCATCACCCGGACGCTGGAAGCCAATGTGCCGCAGGTGCAGCGGTTGAAAATCCTGATTCATGGGCAGGAAGTGGAAACGCTGGCTGGGCATCTGGATCTGGCGGAGGCATTTGTCGTCAACACGAAGCCGGCCCAACCGCAGGTGAAGCCCGGGCCAGCGCAATCCAGCACGGACAAACCGGCGACGCCAGCATCGGAAAAGTCGCCTGCTCCGGCTCCCGGACCGTTGACAGCAGACAAGCCCCCCGGCAAACTGGCGCAGCCCGAACGCAAACCGTAGAATTCTTGAACCGGGCGGTGATGACGGCAGGAGGAAGAGTGAGAGTCGACGGCCGAACCGCGGACCAGATGCGTACCTTGAAGATCACACCGGATTTTATCTCCACGGCCGAGGGTAGCGTGCTCATCGAGCTGGGAAATACTCGCGTAATCTGCACGGCTACGGTAGACGATGGCGTGCCCGGGTTTCTGAAAGGCAGCGGCAAAGGCTGGGTGACCAGTGAATATGGAATGCTGCCGCGTGCCACCGAGGAGCGCACGCCGCGCGAGGCGGCGCGGGGGAAACAGTCGGGGCGGACGCTGGAAATTCAGCGATTGATCGGCCGCTCGCTGCGCGCGGTGACGGATCAGGAAGCACTGGGCGAGCGCACCGTATGGCTGGATTGCGATGTGATTCAGGCGGATGGAGGAACGCGCACGGCGTCAATCACCGGAGCGTTCGTGGCGCTGGCGCTGGCATTCGAGCGTTTGACCGCGGCGGGGATCTTGAAGAATTCGCCGCTGATCGATAGCGTGGCGGCCACGAGCGTTGGGATCGTGGACGACCGCGCGCTGTTGGATCTCGCTTATGAAGAGGATTCGCGCGCCGAAGTGGATATGAACGTGGTCATGACCGGCAACGGGCATTTTATCGAAATCCAGGCGACGGCGGAGGGACGCGCGTTTTCCGGAAGTGAGATGCAGGATCTTCTGGCGCTCGCCGCCGCGGGGATTCGCCGCTTGACGGAAGAACAACGCGCCCTTCTTCCCGTAAAATTCAGTGCGCGCGCACGCTAAGCTTTTTCTTGCCTCATCTAATGCAGGGAAGCTCGCCGAGTATCGCGTGCTTGCGAGAGCGTCCGCACCTTCCGTTGTAATTGATCTGGCATTGCTACCGGATTTTGATGTACTTCCCGCGTTCGAGGAAAACGCACCAACATTCGCTGAAAATGCGGCCGGCAAGGCGCTGCATTATTCGCGGCACGGGGACGGGCTGGTCTTCGCCGACGACTCCGGGCTGGTCGTGCCTGCTCTCGGCGGCGCGCCCGGGGTTCATTCCGCGAGGTATGCCGGGCCGCAAGCGACAAATTCGCAAAGGATTGAAAAACTGCTGGGCGAGATGCGCGGCAAGTCAGGATCCGGGCGCGAGGCATATTTCGTTTGCGCGATCGCGCTGGCGGAAAGCGGACGAGGCATGGCCATCGTCACGGATCGCGTTGACGGAGAAATCCTGGAGGCGCCTCGCGGATCGGGCGGATTTGGCTACGATCCGGTGTTCTACTTCCCTGCCCTGGAGAAAACATTTGCGGAGCTTCCCCCCGAAGAAAAAAATCAGCGTAGCCATCGGGGGAAGGCTTTCCGCAGATTGCTCTCGGCTCTTTCCTCCATGCTATAGTCTTGGCTCCTATGGCGACGAAATCGAAGAAAAAACCATCGTTGAAGAAGAAACCCGCTCGGGCAAAAACGAAAGCAGCGAAATCCCGGAAGAACGCCAAGACTGGCAAGCGGGCTCATGCGACGGGAACGGACCCCAAGCGCGTAGCGGCAATCCTTGCGAAACTGGACGAAGCGTACGGGAATGCGACGTGCGAGCTGAAGCACGAGAATGCATTTCAACTGCTTATTTCCACGATTCTTTCCGCGCAGTGCACGGACGTGCGCGTGAACCAGGTCGCTGAAACCCTTTATAAGAAATATCCAAGTCCGCAGGCGTTCGCATACGCCACGCCAGGCGAGTTGGAACAGGACATCCGGCCTACGGGATTCTTCCGGAACAAGACGAAATCGGTGATGGGCGCGAGCAAGGCAATCATTGAAAAGTTTGGCGGGCAAGTGCCGCGCACGATGGAAGAAATACTTACGCTGCCGGGCGTCGCACGAAAAACGGCGAACGTCGTGCTGGGCACAGCGTATGGGATCGCCAGCGGTGTAGTCGTGGATACGCATGTGCTGCGCCTTTCGAACCGCCTGGATTTGTCGCGAAATGAAGATCCCAAAAAGGTCGAGCAGGATTTGATGAAGATCATTCCGCAGGAGAAGTGGATCCAGTTTTCCCACCAACTGATCTGGCACGGCCGCCGGGTCTGCCATGCCCGAAAACCCAAATGCATCGAGTGCAACATGGAATCGCTTTGCTACGCGCAAGACAAAACGATCTGAGCTTCAAAGATCGCTGTTCCCGGCCTTGTTGATGAGTTCACGCAAAGAACAACTTGAGTGGTTTCTTATCGGTCTTACGCGGACCGAAGTCCGTTTGGAACCATCGGAAGATTATTGAGGCGAACGCCGGTCGCGTCAAAAATGGCGTTGCCGATTGCCGGCGCCACGGCCATGATGGGCGTCTCGCCCGCTCCGGCGGAGGGAATGTCCTTGCGATCGAGCAAGATGGTCTCGATTTCGGGAACATCGCGGAAGCGCGGCACGCGGTAGCTTGCGAAATGCGGATTCTTGATGTGGCCATTTTCGAATTCGACGGCTTCGAAGAGCGCGCCGCCTAGGCCCTGAATCATCGCTCCGACCACCTGGTTGCGCAGACCATCCGGGTTGACGATGGCCCCGCATTCGAACGCTTCCACCAGGCGCACGACGCGCACCGCGCGTGAAGTCTTGTCCACCGCGATTTCCGCGCAGGTCGCCACGTAACTGCCCTTCTCGTCGCCGCACGCGATGCCGAATCCTTGCCCTTCTTGCGTTTTCTTCCGCGGCCAGCCGAAGGACTTCGCTGCCGCTTCCAACACGGCGAGCATTCGCGCATTCGAGAGATTCTTCATGCGGAATTCGAGCGGATCCATTTTCGCCGTGTTCGCCAATGCATCCATATGCGTTTCACGCGCGAAGTGATTGGCCGTCGCCGCAAGGCCACGGTAGGAACCGCTACGCAAAATCAGCGGCACCTGATGATATTCCGTTCGTTGATTCGCGACGTCGTAGGGAGTCTCGCTCCCCGACATTCCGGAATGGTAGTTGTGAAATTCCCAAGCCGTCAGCGCGCCGTCGCTGGCAATACCGCTCTTGACTTCGATAACACCCGCGGGCCGGAAATATGCCCAGGTGAATTCTTCCTCGCGAGTCCATACCACTTTCACGGGACGCCCCGCGGCACGCGCCAGGCGAGCTGCTTCGAGCGCCGCGTCGCTGGTATGTTTTCCTCCATATGCCGAGCCCGTATCCGGCACAATCACGCGTACGCTGCTCTCGGGCAAATGGAAAACTTCCGCAAGCTCGTCGCGGTTGGCAAACGGCCGCTGCGTGCCGGTCCACACCGTGAGTTTCCCATCGGCCCATTGAGCTACGGCCGCGCGCGGCTCGAGCGGAGCATGCGCGATGTACGCAACGGTGTACGTCGCGTCGAGCCGATGCGCCGCGCCTGCGAACCCCTCTTCAACGGAACCTTTCTGCTTGCGGAATCGATCCTCGGATTTCGCAGCTGCGTTCTGCTTGAGATACGAAAAGATCTCCTTGCTCGAGATCTGTGGCACTTCCTTCCATTGGGCGTGAATCGCATCAAGAGCCCTCTGAGCCACGTGCGCGCTCGGCGCGGCTACGCCGACAAAGTCTCCATCACGCACGATGACCACGCCGCTCATGGCCTTTGCAGCGCTGTCATCACAGGAAGTCAGCGTCGCACCAAACGACGGCGGGTGCAGCACTCTGCCGTAAAGCAGGCCCGCAGGCCGCAGATCGGTCGTGTATTGATGCTTCCCAGTGACGAACGCGCGGGCGTCTACTTTTGGAATCGCCTTGCCCGCAATCGTCCATTGCGTTGCCGGAGTGATGGGATCTTCGGCGGGGAGATTCTGCGCGAGCGTTTTGCCACGCGCGAGTTCCGCATACTTCAGCGAGCGGCCCGATGCGGGATCGGTGACCTTCGCGTCCGCGGCGACCAATCCTGCAGGCGCGACATTCCATTCCTTGGCAGCTGCCTCAACCAGCAGATCGCGCGCGGCCGCAGCTACGCGCCGCAACTGCGGAGTGATCGTCGGCGTCGTCCGGCTGCCAAAGGTGCCCGCATCGAACGGCGTCAGGGCAGTATCCGCGGTCACCATCCGGACACTTTCGAACGGCACATGCAATTCATCGGCGATAGTTTGCGCCAATGCAGTCCGAATGTTCTGCCCGATTTCGGCTTTGCCGGTAAATCCGGTGACGCTGCCGTCCTCGCCGACGTGCAGCCACGCACTAATATCCTTGGGCAGTTCTTCGTTGTGGAACGCCCGCGGCCCGGGAGCCGTTTCCTGCGCGGCCAGCGCATCTTTCGCAATCGCGAAAACGGCAATTCCCGCGCCAAGAATCTTAAAAAAGTCGCGGCGCGCCAATTCGAATTGATGGAACGGCGCGGCGCTGAATTCGTAGCGTTCCGGCTCGATGAACAATTTTCCTTCGGCGTTGCTCATCGCCCGTGCTCCTGCATCGTCTTGGCCGCCTGGCGGACCGCCTCGATGACGCGCGGATGCGTGCCGCAACGACACACATTGCCTTGCAAGAATTGAACGATTTCCGCCTGACTGGGATTCGGATTCGTTTGCAACAGGCCGACGCTGCTCATGATCATTCCTGAAGTGCAATAAGCGCACTGGAAAGCACCCGCATCGAGAAACGCCTGCTGCACCGGATTCAACCGGCCGTCCTTTTCAAGACCTTCAATCGTTGTAATGGGCTTTGTGGCAGCAGCGCTAACGGGAATCTGGCAAGAGCGGCGCGGCATTCCCCCGATCAAAACGGTGCATGCGCCGCATTGCCCTTCCCCGCAACCGTACTTGCTGCCGGTCAGGCCGAGTTCATCGCGCAGGACATAGAGGAGAGGCGTGTCCGCAGGGTAGTTGACGGGATACCGCTTGCCGTTGATTTCCAGTTCGATCGGTTTAGCCATGATCCCTCCTCACGCGAAAAATTCTCCACCGGTTTAGTGTTTGTGACAAGTGTCGCAAGCGGTCTTCGCCTGATTCATTTCGTGGCAGTTCAGGCAGCTATACATCGTGGTGACGCTCGTGACTTCCGACATCGCTTCCATTTGCCGGACTTGCCCGTGGCACGTCTCGCATTTTACTCCGGCCTCGAGATGCGCGCGGTGATTCCACGCAACGCCCGGCAGCACGGTATAGACGCGCACCCAGGGAATGGCTTGCTTGGACTTCGCATACTCAGCGAGCTTCTGAACGGAAGGCTTGTCGTTAGCCACCGTGACGTGGCACAGCATACATTTGCTTGCGTCAGGAAATGTCATCAGCTTGCCCGGCTCCGGATTCGTGTGGCAGTCCTTGCAATCCAGACCGAGAGCAAGGTGTTGCTTGTGGCTATACGGGATGGGCTGTGCCGGCGGCGTGTGGTCCGACGGATTGTCCGGGACCATTTGCTTCGCCGCCTGTGGTGGCTGAGCGGTGAGACTCGCGCCAAGGAAGAGAAATGCGACCACCTTTACGGCTGCCACGACAGGTTCAATCCACCCAATTCTTTTCACCATCAGCTGACCTCGCAAATTTGAATCTGCCGCTCTTCTTCGCCTCAACTACGCTTTCTTGCTCACCACTTCCTCTATGCTGGTTCCGAAATCCTTGAGCATGACCGTCGCGGCGTTTCGGCCGGGCGCTCCCGTAACCGAGCCGCCCGGAAACGTCGTCGCGCCCGTCTGGTACAACCCCGGAATCGGCATGCGGTGCTGGGCCCATCCAGGCATCGGACGCATCGGACCGGTTTGCGATGCGCTTTGCGCGCCCGCGTGTGCACTTCCGTGCCAGAAATGCGGATTCATCCGTTCAAGATCGAGCGGGCTCTCCACAAATCGCGCCAGAATTTTGTCATCGCTTAAATTCGGCGCGAATCGCCGCAAGTATTTGAGGTAAGCGTCGGAAACGTCTTTCTTGATCTTGTCCCAATGCTCGGGCCCCTCCTTCAGCTCGTAAGGTTGCCAGCCGACCACCTTCAGCGTGTGCATTCCCGCTGGGGCTCGCGTTGGATCGGCGACGCTGCAACAGATGATTTGCATCGAAGGATCTTCCAGATTGACCACCCCGCGCGCGTCGTCGTATGCATAGCGCAGCGCGCGCTCCGGTGAAACCAAAACGCCCGACTCCACCGGCGAAAGCGTTCCACCCTCCACCGCGAATTTAGGCGGCTCGGACGTGGCGTAGTGCGTGACGAACATCGCGTGCTCCGCCTGCCAAGTATCCACTCCATCGATAAAGTCCTCGCCCCACAATTCGCGCGGCGCCATGTCCACCAGATGCTTGATGTGGATCGTCGAAACGACGGCCTTTTCGGCGCGGTAAGAACTTCCGTCGCTGCATTCCACGCCCACACACTTTCCGCTTTCCACAATCAGCCGCTTCACCCACTTGTTTGTCAGGAGCACGCCACCATGCGATTCGATCGAGCGCGCCAGCGCCTGGGTCAAAGCTCCCGATCCGCCTTTCGGGATGGGCCGGCCAGAGTGCTGTTGGCGAGCCGTGCCATAAGCGAGCCGCCCGGTCATGGGGGCATCCGGTGGCTCGGCTGCCAAGTGGGACATGTAGAGCAGGAACGTGCGGCAGTGTTCCTCTTCGAAGGTGTCACGAATGATTTCCCATGCGGACATCGCCAGCCGCCGCTGCCACAGCTTGCCGTGCGGTTGCTGCGCCAGTTGGTCATTCAACGGTTTCCCAAATCCGATCGGTGTAAAACTCGTGGCAAGCAAAACCGGTTTGATGGCGTCAAACTCCCCGAGCATTTTTCGATAAGCGGCGGCATCCTTCTTCGAGAATTTCGCGAACTCCGCGCAGGTGCGGTCCAGGTCGCGCCACTGCGTCAGATAGCTGCCATCTGGGAAAGGGATGTGAAAGATTGGATCGGGATCGATGTACTCAAGTCCGTAGTCGCGGAGCTTCAGCTCGTCGTTCTTCATCATCGGGTTGTCGATCAGAAACGTGTGCGCCGTCGAACACACGTCGTCCTTGAATCCCTTGAGCGTCAGCTCCGCCGTCTTCACGCCCCCGCCAAGCATCGGACGACCCTCCAGCACGAGACATCGATAGCCCGCCTTCGAGAGATACGCCGCCGCAACCAAGCTGTTGTGGCCCGCGCCGGCAACGACGATGTCAAAGCGATCTTCCCCGGAGGCTTGCGGTCCCAATGAGAACGGTGCGACGGCCAGAGGTGCGAGTGCCGTCGCCTTTACAAAATCGCGTCGACTGATTGTGCTCATGTGAACGCCCCCTCAGACCAAACTCTTACGTCTTCTTCACCACTTCCTCGATGCTGGTCCCGAAATCTTTCAGCATGACCGTCGCTGCGTTTCGACCCGGCCCACCGGTCACCGATCCACCGGGATGCGTCGTGGCCCCTGTTTGATATAAACCTGGAATTGGCATCCGATGCTGCGCCCAACCAAGCACTGGGCGCATCGCGCCAGACTGCGCCGGGCCCGATCCGCCCGCGTGACAACTGCCGTGCCAGTTGTGCGGGTTCATGCGTTCCAGATCAAGCGGGCTCTTGACGATCCGCGCAAGAATCTTGTCATCCGTCAGATTGGTCGCGAACCGCCGCAGAAATTTCAAATTAGCGTCCGAAACTTGATCCTTGATTTCGTCCCAATGCTGCGGGCCCCCTTTCAATTCGTACGGGTGGTAGGCCACGATCTTGATCGTGTGCATACCAGCGGGCGCACGGGTCGGATCAGCGATGCTGCAACAAATGGCATGGATCGACGGGTTTTCAAGGTTTACCGCTCCCCGAGCGAAGTCATAACTCATGCGCAAGACGCGATCCGCGCTGACCATCACTCCGGAATGCACCGGCGAGAGCGTCCCGCCGGCTACCGCATATTTCGGCGGCTCCGTCGTCGCATAATTCGTTTCGAACAACGTCAGTCCGGCTTTCCACGTGTCCACACCGTCGATAAAATCCTCCCCCCACAATTCGCGCGGCGCCATGTCGATCAGGTGCTTGATGTGGATCGTCGAGAGGATTGCCTTTTCCGCGCGATACGAGCTGCCATCCTCGCATTCCACGCCCGCGCATTTCCCGTTTTCCACGATCAGCCCTTTGATCCACTTGTTGGTCAGAATCACGCCGCCATGCGCTTCGATGAACCGCGCCAACGCCACAGTCAACGCTCCTGACCCTCCTTTCGGCAATGGCCGGCTCTCTCGCTGCTGGTGCAGCGGAAGGTACGCGGACCGGCCGGTCATCGGGTCCTGCACCGGCTGCAGCGGATAGGGGCAGCCCAACATGAAAGCTCTGCAATGGTCGTCCTCGAACGTATCGCGAACATTTTCCCAGGCCGACATGGCCAGCCGCCGTTGCCATAGTTTGCCGTGCGGGTGTTCCGCCAAACGGTCGTTGATAGGTTTCCCAAAGCCAATCGGCGTGAACGCAACTGCATTCAAGAGAGGCTTGACCGTCTCGTATTCGGCAATCATTCGGCGGTAAGCGAGCCCGTCTTTCTTGGAAAATTTTGCGAATTCTTCACACGTGCGATCCAGGTCGCGCCACTGCGTCAGATAGCTGCCGTCGGGAAACGGCATGTGATAGACAGGATCGGGATAGATGTACTCGAGACCGTACTCTCCGAGTTTCAGCTCATCGTCGCGCAGGATCGGATTCCCGTGGATTCCGTTGTGAGCCGAAGAGCAGATGTCATGCGTGAATCCGCGCAGCGTTAATTGCGCGGATTTGACGCCGCCGCCCACGATCGGCCGGCCTTCGAGCACCAGGCAGCGATAGCCCGCTTTCGCCAGATACGCAGCCGCGATCAGGCTGTTGTGTCCGGCGCCGGCCACCACGATATCGAATCGCTCAGCCATTGCAGTCTGCCGCCTCGATTCTCAATTCGCCGCCCCTCCCTCTTCCGTGGATTACGGTGCAGTGCCGTGGGCCCTGCTCTTTCGCCAGGCCAGATTTTTCCGCAGCGTCTCGATGGACAGTTCCTTTTCCCATCGCGACACGACCACGGTGGCGACGCCATTCCCAATCATGTTCACCGTAGCCCGGCACATGCTCATGAACCGGTCAATTCCCAGAATCAGTGCCATCCCGGCCACAGGAATCGTAGGAATCACCGTCATGGTAGCTACCAAAGCAATGAACGAAGCGCCCTGCACACCGCTCGCTCCCTTGGAAGTGAGCACGGCTACCGCCAGGATCGTCAGTTGCTGCGTCAGCGTCAGCGGCGTGTTTGTAGCCTGCGCCACAAACAGAGCCGATAGCGTCATGTAAATGCTCGTACCATCGGTGTTGAACGTATATCCCGTCGGCACTACCAGACCCACCAAGGCTTTGGAACATCCGAGATTTTCCAGTTTGGCCATCAACGTCGGCATCGCCGGCTCCGAAGAGCTGATCGCCAACACGAGCAGAATCTCTTCCTTGATGTAGGAAAGGAACTTCACTATTCCGAAGCCCGCAAGCCGCGCGATCAAGCCAAGCACGACGAATACAAATAAAATAGATGTGATATAAAACGTTCCGATCAGCTTGACCAGCGGCCCCAGTGACGAAAGACCATACTTCCCGATCGTAAATGCCAGCGCGCCAAACGCCCCGATTGGCGCGAAGCGCATCACGATCTTGACGATTCCAAACACCGCCTCCGTCAACAAATTCAAAAAATCCAGAATAGGCTCGCACCGCGGCCCCGCCATCGACAGCGCAAATCCAAATAGCACGGCAACGAGCAGCACCTGCAAGATGTCGCCTTTCGCGAAAGCGTCCACCACGGTAGTGGGGATGATATGCATCAGAAAATCCGAAATGCTTTGCGCTTTAGCCTGCCCCGCGTAATCCGCCACCGCTTTGGCATCCAGCGTAGCCGCATTGATGTTGAATCCACTGCCCGGATGCAAAACGTTGCCGACCACCAATCCGATGAACAACGCCAGCGTCGAAATCACCTCAAAGTAGACCAGTGCTTTTCCGCCGACCCGGCCAACTTTCTTCAAGTCTTCCATGCCCGCTATCCCCGTCACCACCGTACAAAACACGATCAACGTGATGATCATGGTGATCAGCCGGATGAAACCGTCTCCCAGCGGTTTCATGGCGATTGCCGTAGCCGGCCGGAGGTACCCAAGCGTGATCGCCGCGCCAATCGCGAACAGGACCTGCACCGACGAATTTGCGTAGAAAGTCTTCTTGCGCGGATTGGGCGGCGTCATAGTGGGGGCCGGGAGCTACGCGGCGCGAGAAGTATTCATTCCCCTTCCAAGGATTTTTGTGAGCACAACCGCTATAACACCTTCTCGGGCTCGCGAATGACGCTCGCCAAATCGCTTAAGAAATCAGCCGCTCGGGCTCCGTCCACAACGCGGTGATCGCTGGACAGCGTCATCGTCATCATCGGTCGGATGCCGGGTTTTCCCTCAACGGGCACGACCCGATCGGAAATGCTTCCCACCGCGAGAACCGCGGCCTGCGGCGGCGTTATGATCGCACTGAAAGCATCGACCTTGTACATGCCCAGGTTGCTCAGCGTAAAAGTCCCTCCGGTAATGTCTCCCGGACGTAGCCGGCCGGCTCGCGCGCGCTCCGTCAATTCGCGACGCTGCGCAGATATTCCCCCAACTTGCAACGTGTTGGCCTTGTGAATCACGGCGCCTACCACGCCGTCCTTCACCGCCATCGCCACGCTGATGTTGATCTCCGGATTCGAGCGAATCTCCTCCCCGGTCCAACTCGCGTTCATTCGCGGATGCTTCGCCAAAACTTTCGCCAGCAGCGCGATTAGCAAATCCGTGATCGTCGGCGCCTCGCTCTGCGACTTCTCCATCTCTTTGCTGAATCGCTCTTGCGCCGCAATCAGTTGGCCACAGTCGACGTCCCGCACCAGAAAAAAGTGCGGCACGCTGGTCCAACTCTGCGCGGTGCGCTCGGCCATCAGCCGCGCGACCTGGCTCAGCGCTTCCATTCCCGCGGAAGCAGCGCCGCCCTTTCCATTGCCAAAACCCTGTACATCTTCTGACGTGATCGTCCCATCCGGCCCTGTTCCCCGAATCTTGCTGACGTCCACGCCAAGTTCTTTCGCTAGCCGCCGTGCCTTCGGTGAAATTTGTGGCGCCGATCCCACACGCTGTTCTGTCGCTTGCACCGCCGCAGCCGCGCTCGCGCGTTCGGGACTGCTGGATGCGCGCGCGGCGGGTGCGGCCGTCACGGCCATCGCAGGAGGTTTTTCGCCGGGAGCAACAAGCCACGCTATGGTTTGTCCCACGGGGACCACGGCTCCCACATCCGCAGTTATCCCCGCAAGAATCCCGTCCCCCGGTGCCTCCACTTCGACGACTGCTTTATCCGTCTCGACTTCGAGCAACGGCTCGCCCTTCGTGACGCGCTCGCCTTCTTTTTTTCTCCAGGCCAGGAGCTTCCCGTTTTCCTGCGCCATTTCGAGCGCAGGCATGACCACGCTGATTGCCATAGTTTTTGTCAGGAGCCGGGGACGCGCCTTCAGTCCGTAGCCGCCACTCCTTCGACTTTCGCGCTGGCTGCCACCATCTCTTTCACCCGTCGGCTGGGCGGCGCTTCATTCTCGCGTGTCGTTGACAGTGGTCCATTCACCGTGAAATAGTGCGCACCCGCCACCATCAACTGATCTGCCGGAAAACGGGTGATCACTTCGTGCCCGGTCGCGGTCACCACAATCTCTTCTTCAATCCGCGCCGCGCTCCACCCGTCCGTCGAGGGCCAGAATGTTTCCAGCGCAAACACCATCCCAGGCTTAATCTCATGCGAATGTTCTAGCGAGACCATCCTGCTGATCACCGGCTTTTCCCAGATCGCCAGCCCAATCCCGTGCCCGAATTGCAGTGCAAATGCCGCTTCCTCGTCTGGAAATCCAAACTCCTCCGCCTTCGGCCACACCGAAGCAATCTCCGCCGTCGTGCGCCCCGGCTGCACCAGCGAAATCGCGGCGTCCAGATACTCACGGCAACGTTTGTAAGCATCGATCATTGCGTGCGACGCATACCCAATCGTGAAGCACCGGTAGTAGCAAGTCCGGTAGCCCATGTACGAATGCAGAATGTCGTAATACACCGGATCGCCCGGCCGCAGCACGCGATCGGAAAACACGTGAGGATGCGGATTGCACCGCTCGCCCGAAATCGCATTCACCGCTTCCACATATTCCGAGCCCAGGTCGTACAACACTTTGCTCGCAAGTCCGACGGCTTGGTTCTCGCTCATCCCTGGTTTCATCGCCCGGTACAACTCGTCGTACGCCGCGTCCACCATCATCGCCGAGTGATTCAGCAGCGAAATTTCATCCTGCGTCTTGATCACGCGCGCGTCGGACATCAACTGCTGCCCGTCAACAATCTTGATTCCCTCCTTTTGCAGCGCGAAAAGAATCGGCGGCTCGACCACGTCGATCCCCAGCGGCTCCTTGTGCAGTCCGCGCTTCTCGAGTTCTACTTTTATTTTGCGCGCCACGTTTTCCGCGCGCCCCATCTCCGGCGACATGGCCCCGCGCAGCAGCGGAATTCCCGGCCGCGATCGTTCTCCCAGCCAGGGACAATTTTGCTGATGATGTCGCGCCGCCGATCCGAAATCCCAAAGAATCGGTTCGTCATTCTGTGGTAGCAGCGAAAATCGGCTGATTTTGTCCTGCGCCCACGTCCCAATGTGCGTCGCCGTCAGGTAGCGCACATTGTTCATGTCAAAACACAGCAGCGCCCCCATCTCCGATTCCGCCAGCAGCGCTTTCGCCCGCGCCAGCCTTTCGCGGCGCAAGCGGTCAAAATCAATACGGTTTTCCCAATCCACCGCCATCGGCCCGTAAGTTTTCAGCGCCATCTCACACCTCTCATTCCGCGCAATTACGCCTTCGCGCAAAGCGCCCGCGCCGCCTCAAATACTGTCTGCTCCGTCGGCACCGTCACATCTTCCAGCGGCGGCGAAAATGGAATCGGCACGTGCATCGCCCCCATCCGTTTTACAGGCGCTTCCAGGTTGTAAAACGCGCCCTCCGCAATCACCGAAGCAATCTCTCCCGTCACTCCGTATCGGCCGTATCCTTCATCCACCACCATTGCCCGTGAAGTTTTCTTCGCTGACTCAATCAGCGTCTTTTCATCCAGCGGCCACGTCGTTCGCGGATCGATTACTTCGGCGCTCAACCCGATTTTTTCCAGAAGCTCCGCCGCCCCCAGCGCTACTTGCACCATGCTGCTCGTTGCCACGATCGTGATGTCTTCGCCTTCCCTCTTCACGTTCGCCACGCCCAATGGAATCGTGTACTCCTCTTCCGGTACCGGCCCTTTCAGCTTGTACATCATTTTGTCTTCAAAAAAAACCACCGGGTTCTCGTCGCGGATCGCCGTTTTTAAAAGTCCCTTCGCATCGTACGGCGTCGATGGCATCACCACTTTCAATCCCGGCACATGGCTCAGCCACGCGTGCAGCGACTGCGAGTGCTGCGCCGCCGAACGCCGCGTCGCCCCCAGCGTCGTTCGCAGCACCATCGGTACTTTCCACGTCCCTCCGGACATGTAGTGCACCTTCGCCGCCTGATTCACCATCTGGTCCATCGTCAGCGTCAGGAAATCGCCGAACATAATGTCGACCACCGGCCGCAAACCCGTCATCGCGGCTCCCACTCCCATTCCCGTGAAACCCGCCTCCGAAATCGGCGTATCCATCACGCGTTCCGCGCCGAATTCCTCCACCAGGCCCGACAACACTTTAAACGGTGTCCCCGCTTCCGCAACGTCCTCGCCAAAAATGCACACGCGCGAATCGCGGCGCATCTCTTCTGCCAGCGCTTCGCGGACCGCTTGTGCAAACGTCAGTTCTCTGGTCGCCACTTCAGGCATAAACGTCCTGGTCCACCTGGTCGATAGTCGGGTACGGCGCGGCAATCGCAAACTCAACGGCCGCCTTCATTTCCGCACGCACTTCTTCCTGGATTTGCTTCAGCTTTCCTTCATTTGAAATTTTCTCTTCGACCAGCCATTTCGAAAAATTCTTGATCGGGTCCCGCTTTGTCTTCCATTCGAACTCTTCTTGTTTCGAACGGTAATATTCGCGGTTGATGTCCCCCACGTGGTGTCCCGTGTAGCGATACGTTTCGCAAACCAGGAACGCCGGCCCTCCCCCCTTCCGCGCGCGATCCACCAGTCTCAGCGCCGTCGCGTACACCGCCCGCACGTCTTGCCCATCCACGCTTTCTGCCTGCGCTCCAAACGCAGTTCCCCGCGCGAGAATGTCCCCCGCCGTCGTCTCCGAAAAGTGCGTGTATTCCGTGTACAGATTGTTTTCGCAAACGTAGATCACCGGCAGTTTCCAGAGCGCCGCCAGGTTCATCACTTCATACAGAACCCCCTGCCCCAGCGCCCCTTCGCCAAAAAAGCACACTGCCACTTGTCCCGTGCCCAGCCGCTTCGACGAAAGTGCCGCTCCCGTCGCAATTCCCGCGCTCCCGCCTACGATCGCGTTCGCCCCCAGATTTCCCGTCGCCGGGTCCGCAATATGCATGGACCCGCCTTTGCCACGGCAGTATCCCGCCTCTTTGCCCAGCAGCTCCGCGAACATCCGGTCGGGCGAAGCTCCTTTCGCCACGCAATGGCCATGCCCCCGGTGCGTGCTCGTAATGTAGTCGTCCCCGCGCAGCGCCTCGCAAATCCCCACCGCAACCGCTTCTTCGCCAATGTAAAGGTGCGCCAGCCCCGGCATCAGCGCCCGGGTATAAAGTTCGTTCACCTGTTCTTCGAACTCCCGGATCATCACCATCCGCCGGTACATCCGCATCCACTGCTCGGTTTTCACTTCCGCTTTGGTTTTGGATTGATCCGTTGCAATTGTCATGGCCTCACTCCGGACATCTGCGCCAAAACATGGAACACCACGGCAAAGTCCTTCTCCTCTAGCCCCAGTCCACGCGCCGCCGTCAGGAACTCGTTCGTGACCGCCGTCGTCGGCATCGGCACGTCCAGTTGCCGCCCCAGCTCCAGTGCCAGGTTCATGTCCTTCTGCATCATGTTGACGTTGAACCATGCTTCTTCCTGCTTCTTCAAAATAAACGGCCCGCGATACTGCACCATCGGCGAGGCAATCACGCTGTGCGTCAGCACGTCTACTGCGATTTCTCGTGCAATCCCGCTCTTTTCCGCCAGCAGCACTCCCTCGGAAAACGCCAGCATTTGCACCGCGAGGCTCAGGTTCGTCCCGATCTTCATCACCAGCGCCAGGCCGTTATCCCCGACGTATGTCACTTTTGGCCCGATGTCTTGCAAAAGCGGCTTCACTTTTTCGAAAGTTTCCTTGCGTCCTCCCACCATCACCGATAATTTCCCCTCTTGCAGCGTGATCACGCTCCCGGAAACCGGCGAGTCCACCATGTCGCCGCCCTTTTCCCGCACTTTGGCCGCAACCTCCCGGCTGTATGCAGGGCTCACGGTGCTCATATCCACGAAAATCTTGCCCGCCGTCACTCCTGCCAGCATTCCATCGGGCCCATTCATCACCGCACCCAGCGCCGCGGAATTCGTAACCATGGAAAACGTAACATCCGCCGCTGCAACCGCGGCGCGTGGTGAGTCCGCCCACTTCATCCCTTTCTTGACCAGCCACTCGCCTTTCGAACGTGTGCGGTTGTACCCCGTAACGCTGTGGCCCTTCCCGAGCAGCCGGTTCACCATTTCGCTGCCCATCACGCCAAGCCCGACAAATCCCAGATTCGCCATGTATCCCTATTCTCCCCGCTAGAGGTGCCCTCAAACTCTATTTACGCTTCCCGGCCCTTCTGGTGCATTTCGTTTCGCCGCGCGTTCGCGCGCCGTTCCCAATTCGAATCGCTCAAGTTCCGCATTTCAAATCCATGCGGGAAAACCCATCACCAAATGCTAATTTTCTCTCCTACTGAAAACTTAGAACTGAGAACTGACTACTCCCATTAGGATTCCTGCCCGCCCGGCGCCCGCCGCGAATCCTCTCGCACTTGCCGCAGGTGCGCCTTCATCGCGTCTCGCGCTCCCAGGGGATCACGGTGCTCAATAGCCTCCAGGATCCTCTTGTGGTGATACTGCCCGCGCTCCGGGCCACCTTCCACTTGAAAGATTCCCATTCGCTGTTCGCGCAGCAGCCCCACAATCGAATCGATCAAAGAAAGGATTAGGGGATTTGCTGCGGCTTCCGCGAGAGCCAGGTGAAAATCGAGGTCTGCCTCAATGAACGCATCTGGGTCCTTGCGCGCACTGTCCATCACCGCGATTTGTTCCCGCATCGAAGCAAGGTCTTCGTCGTCGACTCGCGTTGCGGCCAGCGCGGCAATCTCCGGCTCCAGGATTTCGCGTACTTCCGCCAGAAACGCAGACCCCTCGGGTTGCCCAATCTTCAGCATCCGGTCCAGCGACTGCCGCATGGAATACGAGGTGCCATCGGTGACAAACGTCCCGCGGCCCGGATAGGCTTCCACCAGCCCCTTTTCATGCAGCGCCTTCACCGCTTCGCGCACCGCGGTCCGGCTGACGCCAAATTGTTGAGCCAATTCCCGTTCCGGGGGAAGCTGGTCCCCGGGCTTCATCGCGCCTTTGTGGATGGATTCTTCGACCTGCTGCACGATCTGTTCATACAAGCGAGAAGAACGCACGATCTTATACATGACATCCTCCTCGAGAGAAGTCATTTCGCTCCTTGGTCCGACCGCCGTACCAAGGTGAACTCGCCTAAGTCCAGTCGTTTGGACGTGGGACTCGTCACTGTCTGGTTGAGTTGTCGGACCAATCTACCACCCCATCCTCCGTTTCGCAAACCACTAGGAGGCCTCCTCAATCCATACTGTCTTGATGTTCGTGAACTCACGGATTCCATGGGCCCCCAGTTCTCGCCCGTGTCCAGACCATTTCACTCCCCCGAAAGGCATACGAGGATCGGAAGCCACCATGCGGTTTATGAAAACCATTCCGGATTCCAGATCGTTGACGAAGCGTTCGCGTTCATTCTTGTCGTTCGTCCAGGCGCTCGCCCCCAATCCAAACCGGCTGTCGTTCGCGATTCGAATCGCTTCATCTAGGTCTGCAGCCCGGAAGACGCTCGCCACCGGACCAAATAGCTCCTCCTTGTGCGCCGGTGAGCCCTTCGGAATGTTTGTCAGCACCGTGGGAGCATAAAAATTCCCTGGACGATCCAGCGGTTTGCCCCCGGTTAAGACCTTCGCTCCGGCCTCGACCGTCTTCTTCACATCGCGGTCCAGATCGGCCAGGCCATCCGCCGTTGACAGTGGCCCCAGTTCCGTCTTTTCGTCGAAAGGATCCCCTACTTTCAAGGCGGCCATTTTCTCTGCGAATACCCGTTCGAATCGGTCCGCGATAGACTCCGCCACAATGAAGCGCTTGGCCGCGATACACGATTGTCCATTGTTGAAGACCCTCGCCTTCACTGCTGTGGCCGCCGCTACCTCCAGATTCGCGCTCGGCATCACGATGAAGGGATCGCTGCCTCCGAGTTCCAGCACCACCTTCTTGATTCTTTTCGCCGCGCCGATCCCTACTTCAATTCCCGCTCCTTCGCTTCCCGTCAATGTGGCCGCCATTACTCGCGGATCTCCCAGGATTTTGTCCACTTTTTGCGAGCCCACCAGAAGTGTCTGGAAAGCTCCGTCGGGAAATCCGGCTCTCCGGAAAACGTCCTCAATAGCTAGCGCGCATTGCGGAACGATCGACGCGTGCTTCAGAAGTCCGACGTTCCCGGCCATCAACGCCGGCGCGGCGAATCGCAGCACTTGCCAAAACGGAAAATTCCATGGCATCACCGCCAGAACTGCCCCGAGGGGCTGGTAACGGATGTAACTTCGGCTCGCGGTCGTCTCCACTACTTCGTCAGCTAGAAAACGCTCCGCGTTTTCAGCATAATAGCGGCAGACCCACGCGCACTTCGCTGCTTCATCGACCGCGGACCGGAATGTCTTGCCCATTTCGGTCGTCATCATCTTGGCAAAAGTTTCTTTTTCGCCGTCCAGGATTGCTGCCGCCTTCAGCATCTTCTGCGCGCGTTCAGCGAATGGGACTTTTCGGTAGCTCAGAAACGTATCCGCTGCCTTTTGAAGTTTTACTTCAATCTGTGCATCAGATAGCGGTTCAAATGTCTTGACCACTTGACCGGTCGCCGGATTGATGGTTGCAATTGCCATTTCGGTTCTCCCTCTGAAATCCTTCCTTGGCCCTCTGCCTTGACAGATATCTGCCGGTGTGCGGCTCTGCTGCTTGTCGTTCGAACGATTGCGAAGCGATGAGCGGCCATGGCCAACACACTCTCGTTTTGGTCCAACCACTATACCCGAACACTTTTTCGCGAATGATACTAACTGCAACCATCTCCAATCCATAGAAGAATATTCTTGACAGCCTTTGTTTTCGAATGGTACAGCGGTCCTACCTTTTAGATATCATGAGCCTTCGCTCCTCACATAGTTAAGTTGAGAGCAGGGGCCAGGCACGGGGATTCGAACGCGGAAGCCGCAGTCACCGCCTCGAGCGCAAGAACTGCGAGCCACGAGTTTATCACCCAAGGAGCCGCTTAAGATGAAGGACAAGCCTGGCGCGAGGATGCCAAATTCCGAGACTAAGAAGTCTCGAAACACGCCGGATGGAGCCGGACTACCGACTCGGCGCGAGTTCTTGCGAACTGCGGCGGGCGCTGGATTGGCATTGGCCGGTTCTCCAATTGCGGCTTGGGCGGACCATCATGGCCACCCCACTCCGAACAGTATCTCGTATCTGGATCGCAGGATGTACATCCACAATATGGAACTCCTCGCCCACTTAATGCCCGGCCACGTACGCAATGGCAAGATGCAGTTGATGTCCATCGGCAATCGCCGCTACATGTTCCAGCAAGGCGATGTCATCGACGTCAGCGACGTTCGAAAGCCCACCTTTTACAACAAGGGCGGATTCGAAGGCGGCCAGGTCCAGGTGGCCTACAACAAAAACCTAAAGAAGTGGATTCTCATGACCGGTGCGCAGACGCCGATCACCGATTCGACTCCTGAAGCGCCCATGGGCAAATACGACGACCCGCATCTGGATGACAAGCGCAAGAATTACAAGGGACTTCGCGGCGTGCGCTTCTACGACGTCACCGATCCATCGAAAATTGCAAAACTTTCCGAGTTCAGCACCGGCGCCACCGGCCAGGGCACGCACCGAAATTACTACGACGGCGGCAAGTACGCTTATCTCGACACTGCCCCGGACGAAACGTTTATCCACCAGCCGGCGTACTTTCGGCAGTTGGTCAACGGCAACATGATCGTGGATGCTTCCGATCCTTCTAACGCTAAAGAAGTTTCCATGTGGTGGGTTCCCGGCTCACGCAAAGGCGAGGAAGCCGAATACAACAAATGGATTTGGTCGAAGCTCGTTCCGCCGAAAGTCGTCGCAGACCAGACGCCTTTCGCGGGACTCCACGGCCCGGTGTACGTACCCAAGAAGCTGGAAGATGGTGGCAATCGTGGCTACGGCGCGTTCGGCTGTAATGGATTCATTGTTCTTGATCTTTCGGATCCTACGCACCAAAAAGAGATTGGCCGGTTCGAGCCGCCGCCACAGTACTCGGGAATGGGCATTGCCTTCCACACCATTTATTGCGGCATCCTCGACCGCGGATTTGTTCTCACCAACGGCGAAACGACCAATTCTGATTGCAATCAAATCTACTTGCCGAATTGGATCATCGATATTCGCGATGAAGAACATCCCACGGCGGTCGCGCAGCTGCCGCGCCCCGTTCCCCCTCCGGAGGCGCCCTACCGCGATTTCTGTTTCAAGCGCGGCCGCTTCGGCGCGCACAATCCGCCGCACCTGAAAGCGCCGGGGAAACCGCGGCAGGAGTTCATTGCTTATTCTTATTTCATCGCGGGACTCCGCTGCTACGACATTGGAGACCTTTACAAGCCCGAAGAAGTTGCTTACTTCATTCCTCCGCAGGGCGGCGATCTGAAAAAATTCGGAAGTTACGACCGCACCGTGGACAACGTGTTTATCGAATGGGACCGCAACGTCATCTGGACCGCAACGGACACGGGCCTCTACGCGTTGAGCTGTCCGAATCTCGGAAAGCCTGTTCTTGATCCGATGCCGGTCGCGGAATGGTCGCTCGAAAAATTGAACGAGGGCGCACCGTAGGCTCATTTCCCTGGACCATGCAAGGAGCGAATCTCGATGAACTCTAGAAGATGGGTTGGCTTGTCGATTCTCGTTGTTGGATTGTTGTGCAGCGGTGCGCGTGCGCAGGAACCGAGCTTGCAAAAAATCCGATTGACGAGCCTCCCGGGCCGTCCACTGCCTGTAGTGGCGGCGGAAATGAACGGTACGTTTGCGAAGTTTGGAATCGAAGTGGAGGTCAACGCGGCGCCGAATTCGGATGCGATGCGGGCCGCCTTGGCGGAGGGAAAAGCGGATGTTGCCCACGCGGCCGTGGACAACTCCGTCGCGATGGTGGAACTGACGGGCGCGGACGTGGTCATTGTGATGGGAGGGGAAGGGTCGTTAAACGAACTTTTCGTGCAGCCGGACATTCATTCGGCCGCGGAATTGCGCGGAAAAACTCTCATCGTCGATGCGGTGAACACGGCGTACGCCCTCCAGATGAAAAAGATTTTGCTTCTGAATGGACTGCAAGCCGGGCGGGACTACGAGATGAGGCCTTACGGCGCCACGCCGCAGCGGTTGGTGGCCATGCGCGAACACAAAGAATTTGCTGGTTCGATGCTTGGTCCACCGGCATCGATTGTTGCCAAGCGCGAAGGCTTCGTGAGCCTCGGCTCGACGCAGAAGCTCATCGGGCCGTATCAAAGTTATGGCGCTTTCGTGCAGCGTAAATGGGTGAGCGAACACAAAGATACGCTGGTGCGATATCTTGCCGCGTACGTCGAGGCGCAGCGCTGGCTGATGGCCCCGGCCAACAAACAGAAGGTGATTGAGTTGATGATGAAGGAATCGAAAATTCCCGAGGATGTAGCGGGGGAGACGTACGCGGTCTTGATTGAAGGACACGGCGGATACGTGGAGGACGCGCGCTTCGATCTCGATGGTTTCAAAAATGTGCTCAAGCTGCGAGCGGAAGTGGAGGGCCAGTGGGGCGGGCATCCGCCTGCTCCGGAGAAATACTACGATTCCTCGTATTACTTCGAGGCGCTTGCAAAACTGAAAGGGGCGAAGTGAATGGATTTCATGGAGAAGCAAGGTCGAGTGAGATCTCTGCGGGTTGCGGGGATGATTCTCAGCGCGCTTGCGTGCGCAGGAATTGTAACGGCACAGGCGCAGAAAGAACGGACGCTCGATGAAATAAAAGCCGAAGCGATCAAGCGCGCGGAAAATGGAATGTATCCGCTGATCGGGCTTGATCCCGCCGATGTGCGCGAAGCGTTTGCTGCGATCAAAACGTCCGACTACGACGAGTGGGCCGTGGGTTTCAGTGCCGTTGCCGACCGCTACATGACGCAGGCGAAAGCGCTCGAGAGCACGGACGTCGCAAAGGCAAGTGTGTTGTACGTCAAAGCGTGGCGACTGTATTCGTTCGGGCGCTGGCCGGTGCCGGCGTCTCCCGGCAAGCAGCGCGCGTATGCGAAGGCGCTGGAAGCATTTCTCGCCCACGCGAGATTGATGGATCCTCCTCTCGAAGTGGTGCGCATTCCGTTTGAAGGTTCGGAGATCGTCGGTTATTTGCGGCTGCCGAAAAATGCGAAAGGGCCCGTTCCGCTGGTGATTGCGATCAGCGGACTCGATAGCCGGAAGGAAGATCTTTCCGAAAATTTTGGCGCCATCCTGCCATACGGGATTGGTTTTATCGGGCTTGATTCGCCGGGCACGGGGCAGTCGCCGATCAAAGCGAGCGAAACGGCGGAACGCGAATTCTCGCGCGTGATCGATTACCTGCAAACGCGGCCGGAAGTGGACAAAACGCGAATCGGCATGGATGGCCAGAGTTTCGGCGCGTACTGGGCGACGAAGCTGGCGATTCTGGAGCATGCGCGATTGAAAGCGGTGGTGGCGCAATCGCCGCCGGCGGATGCTATGTTCCAAAAAGATTTTGTGATCAACAAGACGCTGGGAAATCGCGAGTATCTGTTCGGGCTTGGGCCGGCGCTGATGTCGATTTATGAGGGCGCGAAAACTGTCGATGACCTGGCGAACATTCTTCCGAAAATGTCGCTTGTGTCGCAAGGGCTGGTTGGGAAGCCGATGGCGCCGATGCTGATCATCGCGGGGGCTCTGGATACTCAAGTGCCGATCTCGGATGCGTATTTGTTGCTGAGCAGCGGCGACGTGCCGAAGGAGGCGTGGATCAATCCGCAGGGTGGGCACCTGGGGCGGCAGGTGAAAGTGTGGCCTGATCCGGTGATTTTCCGGCAGGTGATTATTCCGTACTTGGTGAGGAAGTTGGGGTCGGAAGGCGAGACAAGGAAGTAAAGAGGTAAGGATATAAGAGGAAGAGGTTGAAAGTTGAAAGTTAAAGATTGAGGGTTTGGAGCGGAAAAGAAAAAGATAGCACAGAGACGCCGAGAGCGCAGAGGGCTCGCGGAGACGGCGAGCAGAAAAGAGAAGAAAAGCGCGGAGCGCGGAGGACGTGACTTCCCGGCGAGTTCCAGATTGGGAATTGTTTGTATACACCTTTGGTGATTTCGTATGAGTTGTAAGTACAGGACTTCCGGGATACGGAACTTGGAAGAGTGTACGGAGAATGGGAGATGGATTGGGAGAACGTGGGAACGTGACGTTTCTCACGCACCTGGATACCCTGCCCCCGGCGGTCGCCGCGGAATGCCATAAAAAGATTCAAAATTAAGCAGAAAGCGACCGGCTTCAGAAGGCCGCCCCTACAAAACCACGGAAAAGATGGAGAAGTTCGGCTCCGACGCGTCGATTTTGGAAGGTTTGGCAACTATTTGTTTGTGTTGGCGTCGAACCTAATGGCAGGGGTGTGCGTAGATTGAAAGAGAAGAAAGAGCGGGTCGATCCGCCGCTACAACAGACGGAAGAGAGCGAGGCTCCCGACCGGGTCGGGGCAAGTTCCGCCCGCCTCGATGGGATCCGCGGGGCCTGGAGCAGCGGAAGTAAGGGTTGATAAAGCGGGGATCGATCGAACTGGGGGGTGAACATGGGAACGCTTGGACAAGATATCCGGTATGCGCTGCGGAACTTGCGGAAGGCGCCGGGATTTGCGGCGGTGGCGGTGATCACGCTGGCGCTGGGGATTGGGGCGTCCACGGCGATTTTCAGCGTGATTGAAAACGTCCTGATGGAGCCTTTTCCCTACCCGGATGCGCAGAGGTTCTACTCCGTGCAAATTCATGACGCGGAACGGAGCGAGCCCGGGGGGCGGGGAGGGTTCAGCGGGCCGGAGTTTTTGGACTATGTGGAGCAGAATCATGTATTTGACCGTGTGATCGCCAATGACAACACGGACGTGTTGTACCGCGCTGGAGAAGGGACGCAGCGTTTCGACGGGAACCACGTGACGCCCGGGACATTTGAGTTTTTGGGGATGCCGGCGCAACTGGGGCGGGTGATGCAGCCGGCGGATTACGAGCCGGGGGCGCCACCGGTGTTCGTGTTGCGCTACAAGACGTGGGTGAAGAGTTTCGGCGCCGATCCGGGAATCGTGAACAAGACGTTTGTGTTGAATGGCGTATCCAGAACGCTGATTGGAATTATGCCGCCGCGGTTTGGGTGGGGGGATGCGGACTTGTGGATTCCCAAGAAGCCGGAGCGGGCGGTGGCGACGAAGGTTGTGGCGGGAGCGTTCCCGCAGTTTTGGTTCCTGCTGGGACATCTGAAGCCGGGCGTTTCCGTGAAGGAGGCGGAAGCGGATTTTACGGTGGTGGCCAACCGATTGGCGAAGGTATATCCGAAGGATTATCCGAAGCGTTTCACGGTGCAACTGGAGTCGCTGACGAACCTGGTGGTGGGTAGATTCAAGATGACCCTTTATATCGTGCTGGCGGCGGTGGGGTTGCTGCTGCTGATCGGGTGCGGGAACGTGGCGAATTTGTTGCTGGCGCGGGCGACGACACGAGAGAAGGAATTTGCGATCCGGTCGGCGCTGGGAGCGAACCGATGGAGGCTGATCCAGCAACTGCTGGTGGAGAGCCTGATCCTGGCGACGGGTGGTGCGGCGGTGGGGACGTTGCTGGCGTGGGGAGGGCTGAAGTCGCTGGTGGCGCTGATGCCGCAAAATATTATTCCGGCGGAAGCGGTGATCCGGCTGAATATGCCGGTGCTGGCGTTTACGTTGGGCGTGGCAGTGCTGACGGCGCTGGTGTTTGGGCTGGTGCCGGCGCTGAAAGCGGCGCGAAAGGATTTGAATGAGCCGCTGCGGGATAGCGGCAAAGGGATCAGCGGCGGATTCCGGCACGGGCGGTTGCGCGATGCGGTGGTGGTGCTGGAAGTGGGGCTTTCGTTGACGCTGCTGGTTGCGGCGGGATTATTGATGAGAAGTTTTGTGGCGCTGCGGGATGTGAAGCTCGGCTTGCAACCAGATCATATTTTCGTGGCGCGACTTCCGTTGCCAGTGGAACGGTACAAGACGGCGGACCAAGTGACGGGATTCTACCGGCCGCTGTTGCAGCGGCTGAAGGCGCTGCCGGGCGTGGTGGAAGCGACAGAAACGAGTACGCTGCCGCCGTATGGAGGGATTCCGAGCGACATCGAAGTTCCCGGGAAGACGCATGCGGAAAAATGGAAGGCGATGTTTCAGCTAGTCAGCGAGGGATATTTTCCAGTGCTCAAGATTCAATTCGTGGATGGCAGGGGTTTCACGGAAGCGGAAGTGAATGGAGCGCGCAAGCTGGCGGTAGTGAACCAGACGTTTGTAAAAAAATATTTGGGAAATGAGAATCCAATCGGGAGGCAGGTGAGAATCGCGCAACTGGCGGACTTTGATGACGCGGTGAAAGAACCGGTGTTTGAAATCATCGGGCTGGTGGCGGACGCGAAGAACCGGGGATTGCAAGAGCCGGTCGAGCCGGAAATCTGGGTGCCTTATACGGTGACGGGTTCGGCGTTCCGCGGAATTCTGGTGCGGACGGCGAGAGAACCGCTGACGATGATGAACGCGGTGGAACATGAAATCTGGGCCACGGACGCCAACGTGGCGGTGACACTGACAGGGACGCTCAACGGCTACATCAGCCAGTTTTCGTTCGCGGGGCCGCGATTTGGATTTCTTCTGATGACGATTTTTGGCGCGATCGGGCTGGTGCTGGTGACGATTGGGGTTTACAGCGTGCTGGCGTACACGACGGTGCGACGAACGCAAGAGATTGGGATTCGAATGGCGCTGGGAGCGAAAGGCTCGGACGTGCTCGGATTGGTGATTCGAATGGGGCTGCGATTGGTGGGGATTGGCGTGGGCCTTGGGCTGATCGCCAGCCTGGCGCTAGGGAGGGTGATTGCGACACAGCTCTGGGGAGTGTCGGCGTACGACCCGTGGACGCTCACGTGCGTTCCAATGCTGCTGGCCATTACCGGGCTGCTGGCATGCTGGATTCCCGCGCAGCGCGCGGCAAATGTCGATCCACTGGTGGCGCTGCGGTATGAGTAAAAACAACCCGGGCGAATCTAGGCCCAGGAGAAGCCGTGTTTGGAGAGCGGGAGGGAGCGGATACGTTTGCCAGTGACGGCGAAGATGGCGTTGCAGACGGCGGGAAGTACCGGCGGAAGGGCGGGTTCGCCGAGGCCGGTGGGTGAATTGTCGGTCTTGAGGAAATGGACTTCGATTTCCGGGGGCACTTGGTTCATGCGGACCGGGGGATATTCGTGGAAATTGCTTTGGACGGCGCGGCCGCCGTCGATGGTGATCTCGTAGGACATGACGTGGCTTAAACCTTCGATGACAGCGCCACGGACCTGATTTTCAGCGCCGCTGGGATTGATGATCTGGCTGCCGACGTCGCCTGCGGCCCAAACTTTATCTACTTTTATTTTGCTGTTGGCGTCAACGCGCAGCTCGACGACTTCAGCAAAATAGCCGCGATGAGAAAATTGGAAGGCCACGCCCATGCCGGTGTCTTTCGGCAACTTGCGTGAGCCCCAGCCGGATTTTTCCGCGACAAGTTTGAGAACTCCGCTCATGCGGGCAGCGTCGAGATCTGCTTCCGCCGGATTCGCCGAGGGCGTTGCGGACGCGATGCGGGGAGAGCTCAGGAGATCCAGACGGAACTGGACGGGATCCTTTCCCGCGGCGTGCGCCAGCTCGTCCGTGAAGGACTGAAAAACCCAGGAGAAGGCGTTGCTGCGAGGAGCGCGCATGGCGTAGGTGGGAACGCCGAGCGGCATGAGCGACGCGCCGAAGAAAAAGTTTGATAGGAAGGTGCCGGGAAATTCGTTGCTGGGAATGTTGGCTGAGGGAGCGAACTGCTGGCCCTCGCCGAAGCTGACGAAGTGATTGCGCCAGGCCACGAGTTTGCCGGAAGAATCGAGGCCGCCCTTAAGGAAATGAAAGCCGGCGGGACGGTAGTGGTCGTGATGGAAATCGTCTTCGCGGGTCCAGAGTAGCTTGACGGGAACGCCGACCTGCTTGGCGATGGCGGCAGCTTCGAGCATGTAGTCGTTGGTAAGGCGGCGGCCGAACCCGCCGCCGGCGCGCTTCAGGTGGACAATGATGTCGTCGTGAGGAATGTTGAAGACTTTTGCGACGAGCTGGCGGCCGGATTCGGGCGTCTGGCTGGGCGACCAGAATTCCATTTTGCCGTCGTGGTAATGCGCGAGGCAGTTTTCCGGCTCCATGGGGGCGTGGGCGAGAAAGGGATAGGAGTAGGCACCCTCGACCATTTTTGCGGCGGACTGCAGAGCCTTGTCCGCGTCGCCGTCGCTGCGGACGGTGATGGCGGGCGCTTGCTTCGAAAGTTCATCGGCACGGCTGGCGAAGGCCGCGCTGCTTTGCTGGGCGGTGGGGCCTTCGATCCATTTGGCTTGCAACTTTTTCCGCGCAGTGTTGGCTTGCCACCAGGTATCAGCGACGATGGCGACCCCGCAATGCAAGCCGAGCAGATCGGAAGTCCCATCCACTGAAAAAGCATGGCGGACGCCGGGCATGGCTTTGATTTCATCGAAATTGGCGCTGACGAACTTGCCGGCGTAGACGGGGCATTTTTCGTAGACGGCGTACAACATTCCAGGAACTTTGAAGTCGATGCTGTAGAGATTTTTTCCGGTAACGATCGAGGCGTTGTCCACGCTGTGAATGGGCTGGCCGATGATTTTGTAGTCTTTGGGATCCTTGAGCTTGACGGATTTGAGATCGGGCGGCGTCAGGGTGGCGGCTTTCTCGGCAAGCGCCCCGTAGGTGAAGGTGCGCTTTGAGGGCTGGTGAGTGACGCGGCCTGAAGAGGTTTGGCATTCGGATTCGGGGACGGACCAGGATTGCGCGGCGGCGGTGACGAACATTTGGCGGCACGCGGCGCCAACGCGTCGTAACGGATCCCAGTTGACGGGGGTAGCCGTGCTGCCGCCGGCGCGTTGCGGACCATATTTTGTTTCGTCGAGATCGGCCTGCTCGATGCGGACGTTTTTCCAGTCGACGTCGAGTTCGTCCGCAATAATCATGGGCAGACTGGTTTTTACGCCCTGGCCGATCTCAGGATTCTTGCCCATGATGGTCACGATGCCATCCGCTGCGATGCGGATGAAGGCGGTAGGAACGAATGCGGCGGACGAGGGCTGCGGAGCTTGAGCAAAAATCTCCGCGACCGAATCGGTATGGAGAGTCAAGAGGAGGCCTCCGCCGGCGACAGCGGAGACGCGGAGAAAACTGCGGCGATCGAGGAGCGTGGTTTGCATAGGGCCTCCTTGTTGCTTTCGAGTTTGGTTGCGCGCAGGTGAGGGCGTTGGCATCGCTGGAATTGTAACGTGGTCTATCCGGTTTTGGTTTCACTGTTTTCGAGAGTGATAAAGCCGGTGCGCGCGCCAAAGCGCCGACGATCGCGAGATGAACAAGACCAAGCATGCTTCGCTCCTGCGAATGCCGCGACGGAAGTTACTGTCGAAGAAAGATTTTAGGAGGTTTTGGCTGGAGCGGCCTGAATCGTAGTTTGATAGCTGACGGACATGATCCAATGACCGTCGCGCTTGATCCACAGGCGGCTCACGTGGACCGGCTTGCCAGAGTACGGCTGGTGGAGGGAAGTCATCACCACGGCATCTCCAAAATCAAACATCTGCGCCGATACCAACGGGGCGGGCGCGGAACCATGCCCGGTCTGCTTCTGCAAATTGAGAGTTGCGATGCGATCGGCCTTGCTCAGTGGGTGGTCATTGGTCGAGCCGAGCATGACGAATTCTTCCGCGATATGCGGCGACCAAGCGGAAGCGTTATGATTCGTAACGCCCGTCTCCAGCGCCTGCCAGGAAACTATGATGGCCTGTTCCGCTTCGGTTTTCGGTTTGAATGGCACCGTCTTGCACGGATTCTGGCAGTCATTCACGCCGGAGCCTGCCGCAGCCGAGGCCTGCTGGCCCAGAGCGACCTCGTGATAGACGATTAATCGCCAGCCTGCCGGACGCTTTACCCAGATGCGCAGAACGTGGACTTTGTCGCGGCTGGACATCACCGCGCTAACTTGACCGTAGGCGCGCGGCTTAAGTTGCGCTCCGGTTTCGTTGCCAAGTGCGGGCGTGGGCAGGGACTTGAGGACGTCGGCCCTGGCTCGCGTCTTTCCGTCTGCGTCCGTCCAGGTGAAATCCGTGTCGAGCAGTTTGCCGATTGCCGCCTTGTCGTCTTTCGCGGCTGCCTGCACAAATTCGTTATCGATCTGGAGAAGCGATGGATCATCGGCGGCGGCAATGGCGTGCCGGCCAGTCTGCGCAGCCAGCATGACCCCGAGCGCGACACCGGCGGCCAGCACTCTCGTGATGAAGCGTCTCATTCTTTTCTACCCTCCCTGGGAATCTTGGTATCGGTTATACATGGAAAAAGGGCCGGATGCATTTCCGGCCCCCCCAATTTCCGTCCGCCTAACGGCGGCTAGAAGCTAAACTTCAAGCCCAACTGGATGGCGCGGGCGCTGCCCGAGCCGAGCACCGGATTGAAAGAAGCGTTGTCCGGCGTGGCGCAGCCGCAACCGAAGGCGCCAGCCTGTGACGGATCGCCAGTTGCCCCCTGGCCGTAGCCACTTGTGCTCCCATAGGGATTCGCGAAATTGGGGTGATTGAGAAAGTTGAAGGTTTCGACGCGGATTTGAGCTTTTACCTTCTCCCCAAACTTGAAGGATTTCGAAATCGAGAGGTCCACGTTATGGAAGCCAGTATCCCGGAATATGTTGCGGCCCATGGTGCCAAAGTGGCCGACAGCATTCGGAATCAACAAAGAATTGCCCACCATATAACAATAGTTGGTCCCAATCTTGGGATCCGTAAGCGAGGTCACTGCACCGGGGCCGACAGCAGTGGCAGCGCTCAAGCAAGCGGCCGGAATGGGGCCACTGCAGGCACCACCGCCACCCGGACCGAAGCATGGAATCCCACTGGGACCGATTGACTTGAAGTCGGCCGGGTTGCCAATGAAATCCCAGCGGTCCGAATTTTCGTTGGCTCCGGCAAAATTGTTTACCTGATCATTCACTCCCCAAGGCTGCCCGCTCTGCATGGTGATGATGGTATTGAGCTGCCAGCCTTCAAGGAGTTGGCCCCAGGTTTTCTTCTCGGGGAGTGCATAGGTCACGGAGAGCGTAAAGCGGTGGGTGATGTCAAAGTCGCTGCTGCCACGATCCTGGCCGGGATGCTTGCTGTCTTGCGGGAGGAACGCCACCCAGTTCGATGACAAGTCGTCAATCGCGTGAGCATAGGTATAGCCAGCCACGAAATCCAGGCCATGATAGTTGCGGGCGGTTAGCGTGGTCTGCAAACCGTGGTAGGTCGATCCATAGAAATTCGACAAATAGTTGATGTAGTTGAGATAGGGATACTGAGCTGCGAACGGCTGCGCGGTACTTCCGTTTGCGATATCCGGCTGATTGAGATCCACAACTCCGATCAATCTCACGCCATGGTTACCGACGTAAGTGGCCTCCAGGGAAAGCTTGCCGGAGAAGGCGTGCTGGATACCCAGCGTCCAGTTTTCAACATAGGGGGTGCGGAAGTTGCGATTCATGGCAAAGGTATCGCAAGGACCCGGGTTGTCCGGACCGGTTGCATGGCTCGCGCCGTCGCCACACTGGACCAATCCAGTCACGTTAGCCGGATAGATTGCGGTGGTTTGATCCAGCCAAGTAAGGCTTGATCCAGGGATCGTGACTCCGGTGGTGAAGATGTTTCCGATGCCGGGCGTGGTGACTGCGGGATTGCCAGTGACAATGGTAGCCCCCGTGGGGATGGTGCCGAGTCCCAGCGTGACGGTATTTTGTGTGTTCTGCTGGGAAAGGAACGCGTTCATGGAAAGAAGGCTGTAGATGATACTTCCCCCGGCGCGAACGATTGTGGTGCCCTTGCCGGTCACGTCCCAGGCGACTCCCAGGCGCGGGGAAAAGTTCTTATGGTCGCCTTTATAGATCGAGCCGATGTTTTTGCCCACCTGTTCAAAACCGACAGAAGGCTCCCAGTTTCCGAACAGGTTGTTTGCTTCCTTGGGAACACCCTGGAGCTCGTAGCGGAATCCGAGATTCAGAGTCACCCTGGGAGTGATGCGCCAGTCGTCCTGGGCGTAACCGGCGTAAAGCCACTGGGTAATATTACGGGTGGGATCTCCGGCCAAAAACGTGGTATTTCCCGGTATGCCGGCGAGAAAGTCTTCGAGTGGAGAGGAGCCAGCGGCAACTCCGTCACCTGGGAATCGGATCCGCCCTCTGCCTGCACGGAAAGTAGCTTGATGGACTTGGTCTTTGCGGAGTTCGCCACCGAATTTAAAGGCATGCTTGCCACGTAAGTAGGACACCTGATCAATAAGGTCATAGACCTTGTCGGGCCCAACAATCTTTGGAAAATTGTGGAAGGAGCCTAGTTGCGAGAAGGGACTGATTCTGAGGTCGGGTATCCCGCTCAATAGGGGATTGGAGAGGCCGGCGTTGATTTTGTAAGGAAAACCGATATCGTCGGGAAGGATCTGGAGAACGTAGTGGGTAAAGCCGCCGCGGAGCTCGTTGGCCAAGGTGGAACTTGGAGTCCAAGCCCAGTGGGCGGAGACGTCTTGAGCCCGAGAATGAACCTTGGTGCGGAATTGTGGCAGGAGCTCGAAGAAGTCCATTCCGACGATGGTGTCGTTGCCAAAGAAATAAGAGCCGCTCAGGGCGTTATGTTCGCTGATGTGGTAATCCAGTTTCCCGATGGCATTCTTAGAGCTGTTGACGTTGGGATAGTTGAGCGATACAAACGACCCTTGATCTGCGTTAGGAGTATAAAATCCCAGCAGGTAATTGCTGAGCGGGTTCACGGTGAAACTTGAATTATGGGCTACAAGATCAGCGATCGCGTTGGGGATGCTAATCGTGCAGTCCTCAAATTTGAGGACCAAGCAACCATTGTCGGACGGCACGCCGGATGTTGCCGGCACGACCGCCGTGGTTGGGACATGTCCGGGAAGGGAATTGCCGACGGTATACATCTGGCCTTCATAAGCACCAAAATAAAAGAGCCTATCCTTAATGATGTGCCCGCCGGCTGATCCGCCATACTGTTCGAGTTCGACGGGGGTTTTTGGATCTCCCGCTGGATTGAAATAATTGCGCGCGCCGAAGGAATCCGAGCGGCCGAAGCCATAAGCAGAGCCATGGATGTCATTCGTGCCCGATTTTAAGCCGACGCTGGTGACGGCGCCGGGCTTCCAGCCGAACTCGGCCTTGGGATTGACCTGCGTGTTGAACTCCTGAATCGCATCTATTGGTATAAGGGTGGCGGCATCGCCGATGACGGCGGCAGCGTTGGTGACGCTCAAGCCCATGAAGGCTTCGTCGTTGGTAATGCCGTCGACGATGTAGCTGGTGTCTTCGGGACGAATACCGTTGGTGCTCTGGGTCCAGGGTCCGCCGCCCGGGTAGATCATCGTGCCGGGACGGAGTGAGACAAGATTTTGGTAGTTGCGCCCGTTCAGAGGCAGGTCGTTAATGATTTCATTGCTGATCGTTCCACCTAAGGTGGTCGAAGTGGTATCCACCATGGGGACTTCCTCGGTGATGGTGATCGTTTCCGTTGTCGAGCCGGGCTGGAGGACGGCGTCGATACGCGCATCCTTGCCAACTTCTACCAGGATATTCTTGCGCTCAAAAATCTTGAAACCCTTGAATTCGGCGCGCACGGTATAAGTGCCGGGCAGAAGGTTCAAGGCAACGTATGCGCCATCCGAATCCGTCGTCAAAGTCTGCGACACGCCTCGAGCTACGTCCGTGATGGTAACAGTCGCGCCTCCCACGTTGCCGCCAGATTGGTCGGTGACGACACCCAGAATTCGGCCGCTACTGCCCTGCGGGTGGGCCGCAACGCTAGCAAGTAGCGCGGCGCAAACCACCGCCAGAACTCGAAGGAGCTTGTCCAGGCTGACACACCCCGGCGCGACGTTCCGCTGAACTTTGGACTGCATGAGGACCTCCCCCACGAAATAGGTATAGCCGCTGTACCACCATATGATAGAAGCTGTCAAGCAATTCCATAATTGCGAGGTCAGGAAGGAGAGGATGCTGGTACAGAGGTTAGACCACGATCGTACCCCTGTACCCGATGACTGGATCACCCCATACCACCCCCTGCCAGATCATGGCCATTTCGGCGAAACCGCAAGATTGGTCCGCTCACTGTATATCACGTCCCTTGGCACGCCGAATTTGGGCTTGCAGAAGCAGCTTAGCGAATTGGGCTAAGTTCAAGAACCAGTTTGCTGGGGTGGGCGCATCCAGGCAGCCCACCCGCTTTCTTTTTTGAAAGGTGCCGATTACAATTCCTCGATACACTAAGGCTCATAATGCTCCATTTCCTGTTCTCCCTGCTGATGTCGGCGTCCGTAGCTGTGCCTCACCAAAACACGGGGGCGAGCGACGTCGCCAGGCCGTGTGCGGAGGGGTGGGACAGCGCTGGACCGTGGGCCAAGAAAAAGCCGCGCAAGCATGGAAAGGAAGAACCGCAAAATAAACCGGGGGCTTGCATCGAACTGTCATTTCCCCCGCTGGAGATTCAAGAATACTTGCAGTCGTATGCCCGGAGTCAGCAGTGGAAAATCAGTCAGGAACAAGTGACCGAAGACTCCTGGACGATCACGCGGGCGCTCAGCAAAGAGGAACTGCTGGGGGCTACCAAGAGGAACTCCGGTATGACCAGAGTAACCTGGACAGCTGGAGTAGTCCATTTGCACATCAGTACGGCGCAAGTGGCAGAAGGGTTTGCGCGCACCCTGATTCGAGCCAACTTCCGCGGCTACGGCCAAAACGCGGATCAGTTTGCGCTGCCGCGGGAATACTGGGATTTGGAATCCAACAACAATCTTGAGACGTCCATCACTTCTGCCCTGCAGGCGCATTTCAAGGCTTCGCAATAGAGTTGGACGGCGCAGCGGCAAGAGCTTGGCAGGCAGAAGACCTGGTGTAGCACGCGGGCTACTCCGGCGATGGGAGGGCTGTTGGTTTTCGTTTTGCAGCCAGCCGCGGGTCTGCCACTGAGTCAAGCAATGTGAATTCAGCGAATGACACTCCCACCAGCAAACATTTCCGCTCGTCCGGTTGCAAGAAAAATCCTTATCGATGAACGACAACGGCCGCTTCGGGTATGCCGGTTCTGAGCAAGCCGGCGAACTATAGGGGAGGCACCGGCAGGCTGAAATAGTAACCTTGCGCCTCGTCACATTGGTGAGCCTGAAGAAACGCCAGCTCTTGACTCACTTGCGGCACGATCGAGACGAGAGGCGGTGGCCACAAGCTCGCAAAGTAAGCTAGAATAAAAACTTAGTTATGTCGGGGCGTAGCGCAGCCTGGTAGCGCGCCTGCCTTGGGCGCACAGCCCGCGACTCCAACCACTCCATCCTTTTCTTCTAACTACTAACGTTTCCAACAAATCGGGGAATCTGCTTT
>Ga0137409_10000097_pt1 | contig 78425 bp, 95 predicted proteins | sample CZODoug1_16funga_FD_122059 | JGI IMG/M metagenome (GOLD analysis project Ga0137409, IMG submission 122059) | Vadose zone soil fungal communities from Angelo Coast Range Reserve, California, USA - CZODoug1_16fungal (Hybrid Assembly) | ecosystem: Environmental > Terrestrial > Soil > Vadose zone... | reverse complement strand
CCTTGGGCAGCACGGCGTCGACGAGGTGTTGTCCCAGCGTTCGCATGTCACATCGAGGGCGGGTAGCCCTGGGGCCCGCCATAGCCCTGCTGGGCCATCATGGCTCGGCGGCGCGACTGCTCATCCTGCTCTTGGTTGCGTCGGTGCCACATGTACAATCCGCCACCGGCGAGCGTCGGTGCGAGCTTGCCCACGTTTCCGAGAGCCTGCTGTCGGTGAGTCGCTCGCGCGAGGTCCATGCTCTGCGGCGGCACGGCCCCCGTGACCAGGGCGGAGTTCATCTGTCCGCCCAGGCCGCCGCGCAGGTTGTGGAACAAATCCTTCGCGGCCCCGACCTGGCCCGACCCGAACGTCTTGAGCTTGTCGAGGATCCCTGCTGGCGCGACGTCCGCGATCTTGAACCTTGCCAGGGCGCGCTGGACGCCCGCATGAGCAAACGAGGTGACGCGAGCCGACAGCATCAGACGCCTCCAAACGCAGATGGACCAACACCAGATCGGCCGCCGACATCACCGGCGGCCATGTTGCTCGGCGGACCCCAGTTGGTCGAGCGATCGAGCGGGTTCTTGGACGCCACGAGCCCGCCCGGCTGTGGTGGCTCGTCGAGCGCTTGAAGCATGCGCGCCAGGTCCTCCGACGACCGTCGGTCGCCGTAGGTGTTCGCCTTCTTGGCGTGGCCCTTCGCCGCCACTGTCCTGCCTGCCGCGTCGAATCCGTGGAAGGTCCGATCCGGAATCTTGAGCCGAAGTTCCTCCCCGGCGTGCTTGAGGCCGAAGCGCTCCAGCGCGGCAAGCACGCCCGACGCGCTCGCGCGCTTGACGTGCTCCGGGAGCATCTCGCCCTTGGGCGTGTGGTCCGCGAACTCCCGTGCGACCTCGGGGTGGTTGGCCCATAGGTACTTTCGCTGCGCTTCGGATCGAAAGGGCACGGCACCCTAAGTATAGGCCGTCACTCGCCGACGTGGATATGGTCGTTCAGGGCGACCTCGCCGCGATGGTACGCCGCACGGGCATCCTGCAGCGACGCGAACCTCTTCGCGGCTCGATCGGAGGCCGGCTGGGTTGCTCGGTGGAGACCGAGCACGGCTTCCATGTCGGGTGCGACGTTGAGCATGCCCGGCCTCCGATCCGCGAAGATCTGGTGCGAGAGCGTCATTCGTTTGACGTCCTCCACGCCCGCAGGCGTCACCGGAGCGTGGATCTGCATCGCGTCGCCGTCATAGTCCGCGTTGGTTCCACGCTCGGCGAACGGGTTGAGCGTGATCGTTTTGCCTTCAGTCATCCTCGGATAGGCGCCGATGATGTTGTGGCGGGTCAGCGAGGGTGCGCGGTTCACCATGACCGGGCGTTCCCTGGTCTCGTTGATCAACTCGTCTTTGGCGATCGGCGCCTTGTCCTCCACTAACTTCTGTGCATCGATAGCCGAATAGCCTCGACGCACGAGTCGCCCGATTACGAACTTGGAATACATGCCCCAAAGCATGTCAGTGGGCACCCCGATCTCGTCCATGGACAGCGTCGGGTCCGGCGCGATGGTCGCGCGCCCGCTGACGTCCTGCTGGCGCTTCATCAATTTGGACTGGAAGAACCCCGAGCCCGGTCGGCTTCCCGTGATCGTCGCGATGTACCCCTTGGCGCCGCGACGCTGCACCCCCGGGCTGACCGGATCGCCGACGCCGAACAACGCGCTGACCGCGTCGTACAGGTGCCTACGCGGCGCGTGAAGCTCGGGCCCGGGCAGAACGCCCACCGAGTCCTTCAACTGGTCGTTCGCCAGAAACGCGTCGCGGTAGAGCAGGTTCGCGTCGCCGACTTGGAGCCTGCCGTCCTTGAGGGGAAGGATCGGTCGAATGACCGGCGGCGTGACCGGCACCTTGCTGATCACGTAGGCGTCGGCGGGCTTCAGCCCGTGCGCCTGGAGAGCCGCCAGGTACTTGGCCTGCTTGACGGCATCGTCGAGCGCCGCGCCGCGCAGGCGTCTCGATCGATCGCGCAGCTCCTCGAGTCGGGACGGCACGTCGATTCGACCCAGCGCCGCGCGGAACCACTCGCCACCGTGGCCGGTTTTCTCCGTGAACTCCTTTTGCGTCAGGCCCAGGAGCCGGCGCACGGGCTCCTCGAATACGGGGTTGACAATCGGCTCGGACAGCTCGACGTGCGACCACTTCGTCCCGGCCATTCCGCCGGTTCTCGCGGGGTCGAACATCCCGCCGGTCTCGGGACGCAGGTCCTTGGCCCTGACCATCTTGCTCGGCTCCGGGAGCACGCCCGAGGACATTTTCAGGATGTCCGCGTCGGTGAGCGGTCCCAGCGCCTGCCTCGAGCCGGCCTTGGAGATCTTGACGCCCGCACCCGAGAGCATCGCGTGCAGCTTGTCGTACGCGAACGGCGTGCGCGGCGCGGGTGCGGGGGTGCCGAGCTGCACCGAGCGCCAGAACTCGTCGTTGCGCTGGCTCTTGATCGCCGCGGACTCGCGAAGCACGGCGCGGGCGTTGTGCGCGACGAGACCGTCGAACTCCATCTTGCCGATGCCCTTGGCTCCGTCATCGCCGCCGCGGGCCGGCTGCTGGTTGTAGTCGTAGCGCTCGGCGCCGTGCGCCGCCCAGTTGCTGTCGGTCGTCTTGAACAGCTTGAGGAAGTACGACTTGCCGACGAACACGCCTGGCACGCTCTTGCCCGTCATCGGGTCGACCACCGTCTCCTTGTCTGACAGGCCGTTGGCCTTGAGCAGGTCCTTGGCGTAGGCGACGGCGTCCCGCGCGGCGAACTGCGGGACGAGGATGGGCTCGCCTCGATGATCGGCGACCTTGCCGAGCGACGCCTCGACCAGCTGGGCCGGGTTGATGCGCGTGATGATGCCGGCGCTGGTGAGGATGACGTCGACCGGGCGACCCTTCTCGTCCTGGATCATCTGGGCGTCGGGCACGACCTTGGCGACCACCCCCTTGGCGCCGTAGCGGTTTGAGATCTTGTCGCCGACCTGCAGGGTCTCCTGCGTCTTGACCGTCGCGCTGTGGCGCTCGCCGGTCTTCGAGACATCGGTCACGATCCCCGGGTGGTCGTGCGTCCATGTCTCGACGACCTCGGCGTAGGGGCGAACGAGCGACTTGGAGAGCTTCCCTAGCAGCGCGGCGTCGCCCGTCGCGGTCTCTGGCCTCACACCGATGATGATCGGGTCGCCCTTCTGCAGGACGGTCCCCGGCCGGGCGACGCCGCTCTCGTCGAGCGCGTCGTACTGCCGAGCCGAGTACCGCCCACCGAAGTACGCGCGGTGCTTCTCCCTGTTGGTCTCGACATCGCCGGCCTTGCTCAGCACGTGATGGAACATGTGCTCGGACGTGAGCTTGTCCGCCGCGCCCTGGCTGACCACGATCCCGTCGTTAGTGTTCAGGCCGCGATACGGCATGTACGCCACGCGCAGATTGGTTCCCAGCGCGAGCACGCCGTCCCTGGTGAAGTTGGACTCGGCGAGCGGCTGGCCTTCGCGCACGAGGTCTCCCTCCTTCACCGTCAGCTTGTTGTCGAGGTAGGTCTTGGCCGCGAGCGGGAGGTCGTGATCGTAGTGCAGGCGGATGGGCCCGTCGGCAGCTCGCTTCTCGCCGCTCGGAACGAAGTGGATGTAGTCTGCGTCGATCTTGTCGATGCGGCCGGCTGTCGGCGCGGTTGGCACGATCAGCCGCACCATCTCCCGCTCGACCGACATGCCCGGATTCCAAGACTCGACCTGCACCAGGGGCGCCTCGCGGTGCAGCAAGGGAAGCGCCTGCCCCTGGTGCTTCGACGCCATCAGTGCGCGGTTGCCCTGCATGCCGTTGAGCAAGGGGAGAAGGTTGGTCGTCGCGCCATACATGTCCGAGGCGTGCCGTATCTGGTAGGTCACCTCCGACGACGCCACGCGCTGCACGGATCCGTCCTTCATCACGTCGACGATCTTCCCCGCGCCGAGATCCCCTCCGGGGAACGCGACCACCGCCTTGGCCATGTCGGCAGCCTTGAGGTACTCGTCCTTGCCGGTCCGGACGTTCCGCACGGGCGCGTACAGGTTGCCATGGTCGTCTCTCCGCGTGCCGATCCCGACGCGCAGGTCGACGCCGACCTTGAAGGACTCGGGCACGCGCGTGGGATCAATGATGCCGAGGTGCGTGGAATGGACGTCTCGGGCCTCGAGCGGAATCGCGCGCTCCGAAGCGATCGCGCCCTCGCCCAGCAAGGTGACGCGTGACGCCTCGTCGACAAGCTCCATCGGGTTTATCTGCATCGGGACCGCGGACAACGAGCTGGTCGTCAGGAATCCCGTGACGGCTCGCGTGAGCGGCGCGGCGGGCAGGGCTTCCTTGATTGAGCCCCGGTTGGCGTCGAGCTTCCAACCCAGCTTGTTGCGCATGGCGCGCGCGTCCAGCTGCAAGCGCTCCCTGACGAAGTCGTCCACCGAGTGGAACGTCTTGAACGCAAGGCTGTCGCGGTCGTCGACGTCGGCGGACTTGCGATGAACCTCGAGGATCTTGTTCGACGCGGCGAGCATGGCTTGTCCCGACGCCTTGTCGAACGGGCTTCCGAGCGTTACGCGGTTAACCTCCGGGTCCATCGACGTGGCCTCGAGGTACTCTCGGATGGCCCCGACGCGGGCCTCGGGCGTGGCGTGATTCCGCTTGGCCGGATGGATCAGGGCCTCGTAGAGACGCCCGACATGGGCGTCGGGAGATCGAAAAGCGTCGCGGTTGATGGCCGCGACCTGCGGTCCCCAGCTTCGAACGATGTCGTGGTGCGGGACGTCGAGCGCTCGAAGGACGGGATAGAGCGCGACGCGGGCGGTCGTGTGCCCCGGCTGCATGTACAGAAGACCCTTCTCGGGCTCCATCATGACCTTGAAGTTCGCACCCTTTGACAGGTTGAACGCCGCCTCCAGCTCCTCGTTGCCTCGCCGACGAACGTAGACGCCCGGCTTGGTCCGGAGCTGGTTGGACACGGAGTACTCCGTGCCGTCGAGTATGAACGTGTGGCGCGGCGTGAAGTAGGGGAGATGGAGCAACGTGAATCCCTGGGCGCGGCTAGCCACCGCGCCCTGCGCGTCGCGGACGGTCAGATCGCCGCGGACGCGCTCCGACAGCGTCTTTCCCTCGAGAATGGCCATTTTCTGCTCGCGCGACGAGAACTCGCGCGGCTCGATGCGGGCGTCGGCAAGCTCGACCGTCCACTTGCCCGCCTTCATGGGGAAGGCCTTGCCGAGACCCTGGATGGCCGCCTGCCGAATCTTCTCCCTGCGCGTGGTGCTGTCTTCGAGGACGGGCCTTAGAACCGGCTGTGTTTTGGTAGAAGCATCCGTCATGGGATCCTGTATGGCACTACGGCAGCTTCTTCCCCGCCACCCGCGCCGCCAACCACTGCCGGCTGTGGGCGCTGCGCGGGCGCGTCGGTGAAGTAGGACAGGATGATCACGACCTCGCCTTCCTTGGTGAAGGTTCTGTCCTCGAATCGAATCTTGCCCCGTCCGGCCCACAGCTCGTTGCACAGCTCGTCGTAGGCGGCGATGTTCCGCGGCAGGTTGAACACCTGGGTCGTCTGCCGGATCGGCAGACGCGGTCCCTGCGCCAACGCCTGCTGTGGGATGCCGAATGGGCTCGCGATCGGGCCCTGCGTCATCTGGTTCGCCTGGTCAATCACGTCCTGAAAGCCGCCCACGTTTGGCTTGTTCATGGCGCTATCCTATCTGATCCGAGGCGCCAACGCCGTCCACGTCCGCGCCGCCCGCGGTCGGGTCCTGCCCGGTGCGCGCCACGCTGATCGCGGCCCTGTTCTGCTGGTGGACCGCGTTCTCCATCCGCTCCTTGACCAGCGCGTACATCGGCAGGTCGGTGGTCTGGAGTTGGTGCATCTGCGACTGGCGCGTGCCCTGGTCGAGCGGCATCAGCTGCTCCACGACGCTGTCGGCCTGGTCGATCATCTGCTGGGGGTCGTAGGCGGCGCCCTGCTGACCGAGCTGCGCCTGCGCGCGGACCCGGGCGCCAAGCTCGGTCTGGCGCTTCTGCAGCTCGACCTGCGTCTCTGCGTTCATGCGGGCGTCGTCGAGCATCTCCTGCTTCCGCTTCTTGCGCTCCTCGATCGGGTCGACGTCGAACGGCTTGCCCATCGTGGTCTTGGAGATCCAGGGACCGTTCTGGGGATCAGCCATGTTGAGCTGCATCAGCAGCGCCTTTTGCTGGACATCGTCGATGAACCTGAACGGCGCAAGCTCCGTCGGCATCGGTCCCCAGCCGAGCTTGCGGCCGGCGTTGTCGGTGATCCACTGCAGGAAGTCGTTGAGATCGCCGGTCTGGTGAACGAGCTGGTTTTCTAGGACGCGAAGCTGGATCCCCGAGCCCATCGCGGAGAACCCGCCGTAGATGAACTCTTTCGGCAGGCCCATGGCCGCGATGATGTTGTCCTCCGCCGCTTGGACTTCGCCGAGCGTCATGAGCGCACGGGCCTGCCCGCCGAGATGCGTGACCTCGGCGGGGACAGGGGACCACATGATGTGCAGCGGGTCGCGGCGCCAGCGCTTGACCGAGTGCTTCATTTCGTTGGTCCAGGTCGCCAGGTTCATCGACAGGAGCGGATCCGCGTTCCCGGTCGACTGCTTCGGACTGACGATGCGGAGCGGCACGATGTAGTCCAGCGCGATCGCCTCGTTGGCCTTGCGGAGGACGGCCGCGTAGAAGAAGAGCTTGATGGTGGATGCCAGCGGCGGGAAGCCCCACTGGGCCTCGATGCCGGCGGGCGCGTCCATCTTCATGTGGAAGACCTGGTTCTCGGCGAACTTGAAGATCTTGTCGTCCCTCATGGCCTTGAGGAACTCCATGGGCAGGCTGTCGATGAGGTGCTTGTTGTTCTTGGCGACGCGCTCCTTCATCTCCTTCGGGATCGTCCAGAAGTACTCGCTGTGCCCGGTGATGGGGTTGTAGTCGATGTCGACCAGCTTGGGGTCCCATCGGATGATCGCGATCTTGTCGGGGCGCGTGATGGGCTTGTCGACGACCGCCTCGGGTCCAACGTCGACCTTGGCCCGGCACGAGGCGCACGTGTAGCTGAACGAGAGCTTCTTGAGGCGGAACTTGTAGCTGACCGATCCGGCGTTGGACAGCTGGCTGCACGCCGGGCACCGCAGGAACCGCACAAACGGCGAGTACATCGAGTAGAAGGCGTTGCCGTACACGAACTTATCGATGGCCGCCTTGATCAGCCAGCGCTTGGTCTTGAGTTTCTTGTTGTGCAGGTCCTCGTACTTGGACTTGAGCCCCTCGTTGGTCGTGTCGTACACGATGTCCGTGATCGGGTACGTGCAGAACTTTTGAAGCGCGGCGAAGATCTGGCTGCAGTTGAAGTAGAGGTACTCGCACAGCCGGAAGAGGTCCTTCAGCTTCCTCGGCGCGAACGCGGTGAGGAAGTCGAACAACGGCGAGCCGTGGCTCGACACGTTGTGGAAGGAGAGATCTGCGCCACCAGGATCGTTGTCCAACATGGAGATGTTTATCCTATAAACTTTGTAGACATTGCTGCGCGCGTCGTGTAACGGTGCGCAGGAGGTTTTCCGCGTGAACCTTGAGATTCGAGTCGGCGCCGCGGGCAACGGGACGCCCGTGTTCATGGCGACCGGAAGCCATCCGGCGCTGGGACGCCCGTTCGGGGCTGTGTACGATTCCGGTCGTCGGCTCTGGATGTACCCGGCGTTTTACCCTGCCTCGAAGAAGGTGTTGTCCGACCTGGAGGTGATGTCCAAGGACTTCCACGTCACGTTCTCCGATGTCGCCAGGCGTCACGTGGTGGATCTCGAGCACGTCGAGGAGAGTGTAGCGAATCGGGCGCTTCCCGTGGGGTTCGAGTTCGTTACGCCGCCCTACGATCACCAGGTTCTGGGGTTGTGCCACGCGTGGTGGATGCTCCGTGCCGCGATCTTCTACGCCCCGGGGCTTGGGAAGTCCAAGATCGCGGTCGACCTGATTCGGCTGATGCGTCACGTCGGCCAGCGCGGCACGGTCCTCGTCCTGGGACCTCTCGTCACCGTCACCAACTGGGGCCGGGAGATCGACCGGCACTCCGGCGGCCAGCTTCGGTGGGTGATCCTCCACGGCTCCCCGGCCGAGCGGGTCGACATCCTGTCCACGATCGTGGAACACCCCCCGGACGTCGTGCTTCTCACGTATGACGGAGCGCGCGCGATGTCCACCGACCTCGTACGCCGGGTGCCGTACGCCGCGGTCATATGCGACGAGTCTCACCTTGTGAAGTCGTGGGAGTCGGGCCGAACGGTCGCGACCTACGACATTGCGCAGAAGGCCTCCCGGCGAATCCTGATGACGGGGTCCCCGACGCAGGGAGATCCGCGCGACACCTACGGCCAGTACAAGGTCCTCGGCGACTGCTTCATGCCGGAGGACTACTCGCAGTTCAAGCGCAAGTTCCTGGTGACGCCGAGCCCGCGGTCCCACGTGGTGACCGGGTTTAAGAATCTCGACGTGCTCAACGGGCGGGTGACGTTCCTGTCGCTGCACAAGACGAAGGAGGAGTGCCTCGACCTTCCGGAGCAGGTCATCGTGGACGTTCCCTACGTGTTGTCCAGGACGCAGAAGGTGGTGCACAACCAGCTTGTCGAGCAGATGGAGGTCGATCCTAACATCCTCGCCATCCTCATGTTCGGACGACAGGCGTCGCTCCCGCCAGCGTCCCGCATGCCTCATCGCGCGGCGATGTTGATCAAGCTGCTGCAGATCGCGTCGGGGTTCCTCATCACCAATCCGATCGACGACGCGTTCTGCGACCAGGCAGAGCCCCATGGCTGCCGGCATCTCGAGGCCTGCGTCGAGGCCCGGATCCGCCCACACACCCCTCGCTGCCTGGTGGACTCGACGAAGCTCCCCGACGTGCTCACGACGTTCGATGAGAATCCCAAGCTCGACGCGACCGAGGGGCTGCTCGAGATGATCCTGGCCGACCCCGTCAACAAGACGATCATCTGGTGCACGTTCGAGAACGAGTTGAACATCGTGTCCGCCATGCTCGATCGGCGAGGGTGGGGTCACGTCCGGGTCGACGGGTCCAACAGCCGGGAGGCCCAGGGGCTTATCGATCAGTTCACCGCGGACGCCGGACTGCGCGTGTACCTGGCGCAGGTCTCGACGGGCGTCGGGGTGACGATCAACGCGGCCTCCTACATGATCTACTACGCGCTTCCGTTCTCGCTGATCGTCTACGAGCAATCCAAGGACCGGAACTACCGGATCGGGCAGACACGGAAGGTTACGGTGTATAGGATGCAGGGCGAGGGGACGCCCGAGCCGGCGATCGCTCGCCTTCTCGACGTCAAGATCGACGTCGACGATGCGCTCACGCGACGTACTGATTGCATGCGATGCGAGCACAATCCCACGTGCATCCCGGCGGGCGTTCATCCGTTTGACGCCGGGTGCTCCGTGTACAAGAGGACCATTGACAGGCCGGTCACGCGGGCTCGCTCGTTCGAGGGAGCCGACGCGCCGGACATGGAGGAACCTTGAAGAACAAGACCACCTACGAGATGGACGACATCATGGGTCTCATCACGAGAGACCTCGAGGAAAAGGGGCTCGAGCCGGACTCGGCGTCGGTCGAGATCTGGGTTCGCGTTGACGGGGCGCGTATCAGCGTCAAGGAGATCGAGATCGAGGCCAACGTGTCTTGGAGCGAGGTCCCCATGCGGTCTCGTCACCGCGAACCGGAGCTGAACGACGACGCCTTGTCGGCGCCTGCGGACCTGCTTGACGAAGCGCCATCCCCCCGCAACAGGCCCACGTTGGCGATCGGTGACATCGGGGAGCCGCCGGGCACCGTGGAAGACATCACGGCCGCCAGCACCAAGATCGCACGCGCGGGTGGTGTAGGTCCGTTCTCGCCCGACCGCGTCAAACGGCGTCTGTCCGACGACGAGTCGACCGAATATCCCAGCACTACCCCAAGGGGGCGCTGATGGCGACCGGGATGGAGGACGTCGAGGACCTCATTGACCCGGCGATCAGCATGCCGTCCGACGTCGAGCCGGAGATGTCCGATCTCCTGCCGCGTGGGTATTTGTCGGTGTCGCAGGCCGCGACATTTATCAAGTGTCCGCGCCAATGGGCGCTCCTGTACGTTGAGCAGAAGGCTCGGCGCGCGTCCGCGCGGATGCTGCAGGGCGTCTTCGTGCACGCCGCGGTGGAAGTTGTGCTCAAGGAGATCCTGGCGACCGGCAAGCTTCCGCCGCTGGCGCTTGCGACCGACTCCTTCTCCGACGCCTTCGAAGCCAACAAGAATCTGATCGACGATTGGGAGGACTCGCAGCCTGGCACCGTCAAGGACGTTGGCATTGAGTGCGCCAAGATCTTTCACCAGAACGCGGGACCGACTTCCACGCCGGTCTCGGTCGAGACTACGTTCCACGTGGTGATCAAGTCCGAGGACGGCAAGGTTCGCCTTCCCATCCTCGGTCGCATCGACAGCACGCAGGTCCAGGCGCACACCGACGCCGAGTACCAGCAGATCCGAGAGGACATCGCCGCGGGTCGGCCGTCGCGCAAGCCCCTCCGCATTCACGACCTGAAAGTCAGCGCCGACAAGAAGAACGAGGCTGACATCGAGAACAGTCTCCAGTTCGCCACGTACGCGCACGTCGAGGGCATTCCCGACATTCAGATCGATAACTTGGTGAAGGGGCGCGCCAAGGTCCCGAGACCCCGCTACGAGAAGATTACGGGTGTCATCACGCCGCGGCAGGCCAAGCACGCGCTGAGGGTCCTCGAGGGCGCCGCACGCTCCATCGCGCTAGGTCACTTTCCCCCCACTGATCCAGACAACTGGTGGTGCTCCGAGAAGTGGTGTCCCGTGTGGGGACACTGCAGGGGCGCCGGCTGACATCGCAAGGAAACCGACATGAATAACAACGCAAACAAGAACACCTCTGCCACCACCACCCCGCCTCCGGCCTCGTCGTCCGCGAAGCCGACGGTCACCCCCAGCGACGTCAAGGTTTCCGTGGGAAACGGGGCTCCGCCCGCGTCCACGCCCGCGTCCTCGGCGTTCTCGTCCGAAGGGGCCTCGTCGGAGGAAGGCAACGAAACGGACAAGATCCAGTACTTCATCATCGTGGGGAAAGTGGAGACGTTTCCGGACGTCTCCAAGGCGGAGAAGTTTCTGAATTCGCCCGAAGCTCCTCAGTGCACGGTGATCTACGGAAAGGTCTCCCTGGTGAACGAGTGGTTCATCACGACGGGCACCATTCATCCGTTCAAGAGCCTCGCGAAGGCGCAGAAATTCCTCAAGGACTCTCCGCCGGCCAAGGACTACATCATGGTTCGTGGGCGAATCACGGTTCCTGAAGTACGCGTCTCGCTGCGCGGCTAACCGGAGTAACCTGAAGTCATGGAAAAGTACGGAGTCGATGTCACCGACACTACCAAGGTGTCCGAGGACCTAACGGTCACCCCGCGCTGCGGGGCCTGCGGCTCCAGGCTCGAGTCGTCTTCGAACGTGCCCAAGTGCCCGCGTTGTGGGACCAAGCCGTTCGAGTCGCCAACGATCCGGAAGCCGTGAGCGGAAAGCCGCGCAAGGGGTCCAGCGGCGCAAGCCAGCGGGTGACTGGCGAGGTGGTCGGACGTCTCAAGGCGATCCGGGCGCTGTACTTCGCTGTGATGAATGACCCGACCTACTCCATGGCCGATCTGTCCGACGAGTTCTACAGCAAGGTCGGCGACGTGCTCAGCGGCATGTCGCTGGCCGACCTGACGTATTACAGGATTTCCAAGATCCGCGTGCTCGAGCACGCGAAGGACGCCTGATGCGACGAATCACCGCCAGCCCCCGCGTTCGGGAGGCGGGCCTGTTCCTACTACGCGTCGCCACGCTGGGCTCGGCGGTCCTGGTACTCAAGGACCCCAAGGCCCGCGCGGCTGCGATCAACCAGCTCGGTCAGATGGCGCGCCAACTGACCGGATGACTCCAAGGACCTCATGAGCAACGCAACCGAGGAAGATACGCAGGCGGTGAAGTTCAAGCCGCCATTCGTGGCGTTCGCCGACATCGAAATCGGCGACAACATCAGCGATCAGAAGACGGGACGGATGAAGCTCGACCTCGAGAACTCGGTGGATCTCGAATTCACGCTCAGCATCGATCGGGAGGGGTTGATCTCGCCCCTAGCCGTTCGGGAGGGTGGGCCTGCTCGAACCACCGGCAAGCGCAAGGTCGTGCTCGACTGTGGATACCGCAGGTACGGCGCGATCGGGCTGCTTCGCGAGAACAAGGTTCCGGGGCAGAAGACGAAGGCGTCGTCCTGGAACCAGATCCCGGTTCGCTACGTGAAGGGCGATGAGGAGGACCAGGATGTCCGAAACCTAGTGGAGAACCTCCAGCGCCTCAATCTCGATCCTTACCAGGAGGGCGCCGCGATCAAGGCGTACATGGAGAAGCATAAGACGACGCAGACCGAGGTCGCCCGCCGGCTCGGAAAGTCCGAGCCCTGGGTGTCCCAGCGCTTGTCCATGCTCCGCAACTCCAGCGATGAGGTGAAGCAGGCATACGACGACGGCATCATTTCCGCGACGATGGTCCGGGAGATCACGGATCTGCCCAAGGACAAGCAGCCGGGCCTGGTCCAATCCCTACGCAAGCAGGCCGCCTCGGGCAAGTATCCGACGGTAGAGGACGTCAAGGAGGACATTGCCAAGATCCCATCGCCGAAGAAGAAGACTGGGCGCAAGGCGAACACGTTCGACCAGGACAAGATCATCCTTGCCAAGGAGACTTACGTGGACAAGAAGATCACGCTACGGCCGCGCCCGGCCCTACTGGAGGCGCTCGGCACGCTCGTCAATCGCGAGCAGCGTCACGCGACGGACAAGACCAAGTATCAGCTTCAGGCCATCGAATACGTGCTCGGCCTGCGTGACACCCTGTGAAGCTCGCCGAGTACGTGATGTCCCTGCGCGAGGGTGCGGATCCTCGCAGGGACGCCTCGTTGGACCCCGTGGCGCGCGAGGTCGTCATTCAGCTCCGCGATCACGCGCCGCCCACGCTTCTGGAGCGACTCGCGAAGCTGGACCGGATCGGACTGCTCAATGGCGATGTGCTGATGTCGTTGATCGCGCAGGCGCCCATCGATCCGCTCAACTTGTTCGCCACGATCCAGCAGAACAGCCCGGGCGAGTGGGTGTTCAGCGGGATCGACTTCGGCGTGGTTCGCGTGCTCGCGCGAAACGACGCGGGCAACGTCGCGGCCGCGGTGCGGATCGACTTGATGGACTCCAGTGTCAGCACGCTGGTTCTCAACCAGGCGGGGCAGCTCACGCCGTTCCGCCGCTACGAGCCCGAGGGGCCAGAGATCCTGGAGCGGGTCCAGGCGATGTGCGACGCGGCGATCGCGGCCGCGGCTAGGGAATTTATGCGGACTCGGCCGAGCTGACTAGGCCGAAGAGCGCGGCGTCCGCCTCGAGGTCGCGGCGGAGCACGTCGGACTCGAGGTCGCGTCGAACGAGACGGAGCGCGATGACCTTGATTTGCCGGACACGCTCCGGGGTCATTGACATGATCTTTCCGATCTGTTCGAGGCTGCGAGGCTCGTTCCGGACACCGAAGTGAAGGCGGATGATGGTCGCCTCGCGCGTGGGTAGTTTGGACAACGCTGCCTCGAGCAGATCGGAGAGCTGTTTCGCGTGGTATTCGCTCGCAATTTCGACGCCTGCGCAAAGCTCCTCGTCACACACGTCTTCGATTCGGACGACGGGGTAGGTGACGCACTCGACGGCGGACGCCGCCTCCGAGCGGGGACCGTGCTGGGCTGCCGCCATTCGCTGCGCGTGTGCCTGCTTGCGCTGCTCCTTCTGCTTGTGTGTAGGGATGTGGACCGTCGAGCTGGACGCGTAGTCCTGGTCCATCATCTCCTTGTAGACCCAAGTCCCCGCGTAAGTGAGGAACCTAATGTACGGCGTCCTCTCGGGATTGAAGTGCCCCGGCTCGATCGCGCGCAGCAGGCCGAGGTTGCCGGCGGCGATGTAGTCCTGGAGGGCGTTTCGGTCGTTGGTCTTGCGATGCGCTTGGCGGACCACGAAACGGAGGTGGCTCTGGACCACGATGTCCCGCGCCCGCACGTCCCTGTGCCGCTGCCACAGCCGGATCAGGACGCGCTCCTCGTGGGGGTCCGTCACCGGCCGGGTGTTTCCTATGCTCGCGTAGTACGAGCGGCGGCTGTCCTCTTCGTCCGCCAGGTGGCGGGCCACACGCGGACGGTCGCTTGTCCTAGGACGAAAAGACTGATCCATGCGGCTTCGACCACACTAGCGGAGCGGGGTCGCATCTTCAAGAGACCATCGACGCGCTGAATCCCCACGCGCGTCTCACGGCCGGGATGGACGCGCCCGGTCGGACTCTCGAACGAAACCAAGCCTGCTTGCTTTTACGGCACTCGGGCGCCTAGACTGCGAGACCGAATCAGTCGAAACCATCGATTGAGATGGTTACAACAACGGGAATAAAGGACACGAATCATGAGCGTAAAGAACAAGAACGACAAGGTCGAGACGAAGCCTGAGACCAAGACCGCCGAGAAGCCGGTCGAGACCACCGAAACCGCCATGGCGGCTCCGATCAAGCCGGCGAAGATGGTGCGGGCCCGGCGCCCCGCTAAGCCGGCTCGCGGACTCGAGCTGATGAACAAGGACCCTGTCGAGCTGGACAACGCGGTGGGCGCAGCGATGGAGGAGCTGGTGACCTTGTCCACTGATCCGAAGCTGCCCACGGAATACCAGAAGATCGTCGAAGGCCTCGTGAGTCAGGCCTCGACGGAGAAGCCGGGCATGGAGGAAGTCGTGACCGGGTGGAAGGTCCCGCGCATCACGATTAACCAGCCCACCACGACCGCGGCCGCTCGGCCGGAGGCCGCCAAGCTCGGCGAACTGTACACGAGCGAGGGCAAGATTCTCGAGAAGCCGTTCCCGTTTCTCGTCTTCAGCATCTTCTACGAGAATGTAAATTTCCCACAGGGCGCGAAGGTTCCCGCGTGCGTCGCCCCCGACGCGCACCTCGGCAACCCGTTCGGCAAGTGCCTGGAGTGCCCGCATCTGCCCTACGGCATGCAGCCCGGTGATGAGCAGAAGGTCACCGATTGCCAGAACCAGGTGGTGGCGATCGTGGCGACCGCGGACATGAGCAAGGTCTACATGATCCAATTCGCCAAGACCTCGAGGAAGGCCGGAAGCGCCCTCCAGTCGCTCGCGGGCGCGAGCAACCGGATGTGGGACAACAGCTTTCTGCTTTCGACCGAGAAGGGTACGGGCACGCAGGGCGCGTACTTCACCATGAAGGTCGAGCCGACGGGCAAGGCCAACAACGAGCACGTCAGCAGGATCGCCCAGGCACTCTGCAACCTGTACCGCGCGGAGCGCGATCGCGCGCTCGCTGGTCACTACGTCGCGATGGCCTCGGCACCTGCCGTGGCGGCCGCGGCGGAGGCGTCGTTCGAGGGCAGCAAGTTGGACGCAGGCCTCGCGGGGGAGACGGAGTCGTACGATCTGGGCGAGGGGGCGACGCCGCCGCCGGCGGGCGCGGGTTCGGTTCGGTCCTCTGCCAAGCCGATGTGACGCGTCGGCCGCGCCCTCGGCGGCCTCTGATGACCCAGATCCCCTAGCAACGAGGTGCGGCCGTGGCCCACGCATTGACCGTGACCCCGGCGGCGTTGAAGCACGCCGCGTGGTCGTTCTCGAAGATGGAAACAGGCGAGTCCTGCCCTGCGCAGTTCAAGCACAAGCACGTACTGCGGACCGCCGCGGGGCCGTCTGCGCCGGAGACCGTGGTCGGCACCGCTGCCCACGGCATCTTGGAGCACCGGGTCAAGGGCGCTAACGCATCTGACGCCAAGAAGGTCGCGCTGGAGAACACGCCGTTGACCTCGGACGAGCAGGACACGCTCCGCACGCTCGAGGAGCGCATGGACTCGTTCATGCGAAAGTTCGACGGGTTCTGCAGGCGCGAGGGCGTGAAGCGTCTCCTAGTGGAGGAGGCGTGGGGGATCACCGCGGAGTTCAAGCCGGCTGGGTTCTTTGACAAGAACGTGTTCTTCCGCGGCAAGGTCGACCTCGGCGTCATCACGCGGCACGATGACCTCGTTGTCATCGACCACAAGTCCGGCGTGGCCAAGGACCTCGCGAAGGACAAGAAGAAGCAGATGCAGCTGTGGTCGTACTACATCCTTGCGATCCCGAACACGCCGGGCGTGAACGGGGTGCGGGGCGCGATCCACTTCCTGCAGGGTGATGAGGCCAAGGCGATCCAGTGGATGCCCAACTTCGACGACGCGACGCGCGTACGCGAGGTGTACGCGCCGTGGCTGTTCTCGCGCATCAACGAGATCGCCGAGACGCTCGTCGAGCCGTTCCCCGCGAAGCCCAAGCTCCGGTGGCCCTGCGAGTGGTGCTCGTACCAGGGCAGCTGCGGACCGTTCCAGGAGACCTTCGGTGGCCAAACGAGCTAAGGGCGGCGGGGACAAGCGCGTCCTCTTCGCCAAGCTCGATCAGATTTGGAGCGAGGTGTCGGTCGCAGACTGGCTGCTGATGGCGGCCGAGCTTCGACCGGAGTCGATGTTCACCCGGCATGGTCCGCACGTGAAGGGCCGTTGCCCGTTCCACGACGACCCGGGGCCGTCGTTCTGCATCACGCCGGTCAGCCACCGCGGGACCGGGATCGCGAAGTGCTTCGGATGCAACCGGTTGTTCACCGATCCCGTGAAGCTGGTGGCGGCGCTGCGGCGCTGCAACCACGGCGATGCGATTCTGTTCCTGCGGAAGCGGTTCGGCCTGAAGTCCGTGATCCCCGAAGCGCTGTTCGAGCGCGTGCGCGATCACGAGAGGCACCAACAACTCAAGGGCGACATCGCAGATTTCATGTCGTCGCAGCTGCTCGAGGCGATTCGTCTGTGGCCCTCGGAGGAGGCCCTGGGCAAGGCCCAGCTTTACTGGGCGAAGCCGACCGTGGATTACCTGATGTCGCGGCGCCTGGGCGAGACCGCGCCGGGCGAGCTTCGCCCCGCTGGCGAGACCACACCCGCGGGACCTGACCCGTGGGGCGTGTGGCAGGCGATTTGCGGGAGCCAGCTCGTGGGCGTGCTACCTCCGTTGGCGACCGTGCAGGGTCACTTCGGCGTCGACAGCGAGACGTTCAAGTTCTACTCGAGCTACTTCGACAAGTTCCTGGCTGAGGGCAACAAGTTCGTGGGTTGGGTCGTGTTCATGATGCACGACGGACCTCGGTCGGTGTGCCGGATGAAGATCCGCTCCCCGAACGACCTCAAGGAGATGTTCTTCGTCGACGACGCGTATGAGGCGGAGATGGGCGGGTTCCGAGGGTTCTTCGGGCTCAACTACTACAGGACCTACCTGGGTCCGAAGTCCCCGGACGACTCGTACACGCGCACCGTTCACGCTCACGAGGGCGAGTTCGACTCGCTGTCCGCGATCGCGCAGCAGATTCGTCGCGGCACTGATGACTTCGTGGCGCTCGGCCTCGGCGGCGGCAGCGCCCAGCCGCTCGATCGCCTGGTCAACTACGGCGTGTCCCGCGCTCGGATCGTGCCGGACGACGACGCGGGCGGCGTCGACTTCACTAAGAATTGTCTTGAGCGGACGCGGACCAAGCTGATCTCGTTCCAGGTGTTCGCGTGGCCGGACGAGTACAAGACGTGGACCGACCCGACTAACCCGTCGAAGCGCATCAAGGACGCGGACGAGGCGGTCAAGACGCTCGGGTACCCGCGATGGGCTCGCGTCGTCGACGATCCGGACTGCTACTCGTCGATGCACGAGTGGTGCTTCGACCGGGTGGTTGACGACGTTCGACGGACGGCGGTCAACGACGTGCGCCAGCAAAGCCGGATCGCCCAGGAGTGGGGTCAATTGGTCACCGATCGCCAGGAGCTAGGCCGGTTCTGCAAGGACGTCGAGCGGACCTACGATCTCGACGCCCGCATCCTGGAGCGCGACATCTGCGCGAAGGACGAAGACGAGGAGGCGTTCATCGAGCGCCTCGGCCGCGCGCTGCTAGAGCACTTCTATCCAGTCGGCGTGCAGAACGCCGAGGGTCGCAAGCGGCTCCTGATTCTGTGGAACAAGTCTACGCGAGCCATGGACTCGGTGGTCCTCAACGACGAGCGCGGGGTGGAGACTCTGCTGTCGCGCTACTTCGGCGCGCTTTACGAGTTTGTGCGCGAGCACGTCGGCGATCCGTCATTCCTCTCCATGGAGGGGGAGGAGGCTGCCCTGCCCATCCCGATCAAGATCAAGCGCTATCGCGAGTACCTGACCCTGGCGCTGCTCAGGATGGCGCGTGGGCTCCCGTCGCTCGACATCTCCGGCAGCAAGGGCCAGGGCATCCACCTCGCGCACGTCGACGGGCCGGCGTTGCGCTCGTACCTGGTGAACGGACGAGATGTGTTCTGCCTCGAGCACGCGTCGGACGGCGGGTTCTCCGCGTTCCTGCTCGACGGGCCGAGCCACGAGGGCGTGGTGTTCAACACGGACGGCTCGGTCGATTCGAACCGCGGCGGGGCCTGGCTCCCGGGGCTGACCCTGGACCAAGTCCTGGCCAAGGTTGACGTGGTGGACCTCTTCGTTCGGCTGCGCGAGATGATCAACGACGGATGGTCTTGGCGGCACCAGGGACTCGACGCGACCTTCCTGGCGGCCTACGTGATGTGCCTGCCGGTCATGACGGCGTTCAAGCGGCAGACCTCGATATTCGTCACTGCCGAGTCGACGTCCGGCAAGAGCCGGTTCGTGTCGGGCTTCATCGGCGGCAGTGGGTTCTCCAGCATCAACATCGTGGCGCACGCGCTCGCGATGAGCCAGTACACGCCGGCCTCCATTCGGCAGATGCGGAACGGAAGCTCGCTGTGCCTGTGCCTCGAGGAATTCGAGGATTACGGCAACAACGAGCGCAAGGCGGTGCAGGTCCGCGGCGTCCTGGAGATGACGCGCGATCTGATCTCGGAGAACGCGGCCAACATCTCGATCGGCACGACGTCAGGCGAGGCGAAGACCTACCATCTTCGGTTCCCGATGGTGGCCGCGGCGATTCGCCCGCTGCGGGACGCGGCGTCGCTGTCGCGGTTCGTGACCTTCGAGCTTGTTCACGACTCGGCTCGCGTCGACCCCGCCGTGGTGCTCATCGAGCGGTACGGGGAAATTGGGATTCGATCGACGCGGCGGGACCTGGCTGTCGGGCTGCTTCGTCACATGGCCGAGCTTCGGTCGGTGCAGACGAAGGTCGAGAGCGAGTTCGCCTCGGGCGCCCTACTCCCGCCGCACGCCCAGGCCCGTTTTCGGGAGGCGCTGTATCCCGTGCTGACCATGCTGCGCTTCCTGAGCGAGGAGGCCGTGAGAACGGGCAAGAAGGCAGACCTGATACCCGACCACAAGCGATTCGCGACCGATTTCTCGAACTCGAGACGTGACCAGCTGACCCGGCTCAAGGCGACCTCGGAGAACGAGCAGATCTTCGAGACGATCCTCGGATCGGTGATCCACCTGCAGAGCGACCGGAACAGCGAGAGGATCAGCAACGGCACCACGATCCGGATCATGCTGGCCAGCCTCAACGAGCTAGACGACATCAACAAGACCAAGCAGGGAGTCTATCTCGACATCAAGATGGAGTGGCTGATTGTCAACTGGGTCGAGGCCCAGCAGGGTGTGCTCTCCAACACCCGGTACAAGCAGGACAGCCCGACGTTTCTCAAGCAGGTGTCGGAGCGCTCGCCGCACCACGTGGCTCCGGACCAGGTTCGGGACAGTCGCACGCTGGAGCGGCTGGTTGACGTGATGGGTCCGTGCCAGAAGCTCGAGCTGATCACGGCGTTCTCGATCCGGCACCTGCTGGATGCCGTACGCAAGCGACGCGATGACGCGTTCCTGCCGATCGCGACCAGTATCGCGCAACCCGACCCCGGCGCCGGCGAGACGCCGCAGCAGTCCGAAGACTTCATCGCATAGGAGGTTTCCATGGATGAGCCGATATGGGTTCCTGGGCGCGCGCTCGTGTATGACGAGGCCGGTGAAGTTGAATATTTCATGGAGGCTGTCGACGTTGATGGAATTCGCTTTTTTCTCACCGCGTGCGGAGGTCAACGCGAGGCGATGAAATGTCGCCCGCTTGAGTACGTAATGCGTGTGAATTGGAAAAATGCTCGGCATTACTACGCAAGACGCGCAAGGAACGAGCCGTAGTGGCCGTCTCCAAAAAGGTCAAGCTTCCCGTGGTCGCGGACCACGGTCCCGAGGATGTAGATCCCGAAAACCAGTCGCCGCGCAAGGGCATCGTGTGCCAGGGCTGCGACTTGGAGAACAAGAGCCGCGTGCCCGGCGCGGGCGCGCACGGCGAAGTCGACATCATGTTCGTGTCGGAGTCGCCTTCGTCGTGGTCCACGAACAATCACCAGGTGTTCTACGGGCGCGGCGGCCGGATCATTCGGCAGGCGTGGAAGGAGCTGACCGAGCTGGACAATCGCACCGGCGGCAGCCTCGGGATGCGGCGCCTCCGGAAGTGGGACACCTACGCGGTGCAGTGCCAGGTCGAGGAGGGCAGGGACCAGACCGCGAAGATTCACAAGACCACCCTCGACAGGTGCTCGCACTACCTGCGGGCGGCGATCGCACACAAGAGGCCGAAGATCATCGTGCCCCTCGGCGCCACCGCGATGAAGGCCCTGGGGTACAAGACCGAGAAGTTTGGCGAGGCCCGAGGCCGCGTGCTCCGCCATGAGATCGAAGGCCAGGAGATTCTGATCCTGCCGACGTTCGGCAGCAAGCAGCTGTTGGTCAAGACCGGCCTGTACCCGCTGTTCTACAACGACCTGATCAAGGCGGTGAAGATCGCGTCCGGGGTGGAGGAAGCCGCCGCCCAGGTGACGCTTGAGGAGCTGTCCAGGGACTACGTCATGCCCAAGACGGTCGCAGAGGTGAAGGACCTCTGCGATCACATCATCGAGTACGTCATCCCCGGCGCACCCTCGGCGTCGAGGTGCGCGCTCGCGATCGACGTCGAGACCAACACCCTGAACCCGCACAGGGCTGATGCCAAGGTTCTGTGCGTGTCGTTCGCGTGGGACAACGGGAGGGCCACCGCCATCCCACTGTGGCACCCGTTGGCGCCCTGGACGCCCGAGGAGCTGGAGGCGGTGGTCGGCCACGTTCGTCGAGTCCTCGAGTGTCCAAAGCCCAAGGTGTTCCACAACGGTGGATTCGACCTCCGCATGCTGGAGCTTCGACACGGGCTGCGCGTCGCGAACGTCGCGTGGGACACGCTGCTCGGTGAGCACCTCCTGCGCGAGGACATGAGCGGCGCGTACTCGCTCAAGATCCTCGGGCGGAGCTACTTCCCGCAGTTCGCGAACTACGCGGACAAGGTCGGCGAGCTGGCCGCGAAGCTGACCGTTGAGGAAGAAGGTGTCTCCAAGCTCCTCAAGGACATCCGCAAGCGCAAGATCAAGTCCCCTGGCTTCGACGAGGGGATGTCGATCGAGATGAGCAAATCGCAGCTCGAGGCGTACCTCTACGGGGACAAGAAGCACCGCAAGAAGCAGGCGAACGACAATGGGTACTCGCGCGTCCCGCTCGACATCCTGCTGCCGTACGCGGCGGTCGATACCGACCTGACGCGGCGGCTCCTGCGAAACCAGACCGCTCGCGTCAACGAGGAGGGTTGCAAGGGCGCGCTGTCCTTGATGCGCACGCACTGCATCCCGGGGTCCCGCGCCCTGGGTAAGATGGAGTTCGACGGGTTCCCGGTCGACCGGAACTACCTCGATCACCTCGAGGTGCAGCTTGGTCGAATCGTCGACGAAAAGATGTCCGCGCTGCGGAGTCTGTGGGCCTCGACCGCACGGTTCTACCCGGACAAGAAGAACGAGGAGTTCAACCCGAATTCGACACAGCAGGTGGCGTGGCTGCTGTTCACCGCTGGCGTCATGGACCCCGAGAACCCGGTCCCCGATGTCAACGGCGCACCTCGACCTGCGACCCGCCAAGGCCCGTGGTGCGAGATCAACAAGAAGAGCCAGCAGTTCAAGGTCGACAAGAAGACCCTGAAGGCGATCGCCGAGAAGACGAAGTGCCCGTTCGCCAAGACGCTGCTCGAGTACCGAGCCGCGCACAAGGCGCTCACCGGCTTCATCGTCGAGATTCGGGTGCTCTCCGACTACGACGGCCGGGTTCACACGTCGTTTCTTCAGCACGGCACGTCGACGGGCCGGCTCGCCAGCCGGAACATCAACATGCAGAATCTCCCGATCAAGTCGATCGCGGGATTGAACATCAAGAAGCTGTTCATCCCCGACGACCCCGAGGAGGAGGTGATCTTCAACGTCGACTGGAAGGGCGCCGAGATCCGGGTGTTCACGGCGTACGCCCGCGACGAGCAGCTCGAGAAGGCGATCAACGACGGCCTCGACGTTCACAGCTGGTTCACGCAGGAAATCTTCGGGATCCCGTATGACGAGGTTGAGCGCGGCAAGGAGGACGTCCACAAAGAGGTCCGCACCACCGTGAAGCGCGTTGTGTTCGGAATCCTGTATGGCGCCATGGCGAAGAAGATCGCCGAGACCGCCGGCATCTCCGAGGAGCGCGCTCAGGAGGTCATCGACAAGCTGTTCGCCCGGTTCCCCAGCCTCAAGGGGTACATGGACGAGGTCGTTGCGTCGATCCACAAGCACGGATTCGTCGAGACGTTCTTCGGCCGGCGTCGGCGCTTCCCGCTCGTCCGGGTCAACCGCTTCTTCGCCGGGCAGGCCGAGCGCCGCGGCAAGAACATGAAGATCCAGTCAACCAGCTCCGACATCGTGATCGGACAGCTGATCGAGATCGCGGAGCACATCCACGAGCTGGGCGGGCGGCTATGTATCACGGTGCACGACTCGATCGTTGGCACCATCAAGAAGAAGTACCTGCACCTCGCCGAGGCGTTCTTCCAGAAGTACTGTGTGGACCGCGTCAGCGAGAAGTACCCCTGGTTGCCCGTCGCGTTCGCGTGCGACTTGACCGTGGGCTCGAGCTACGGAGAAGCCAAGTCGACCATCCAGGAATACATCGCGAAGAACGCGCCGACCCCGGCCACGCCGGAGCAGGAGTTCTTCGCCGAGATCGACGAGGAGGCGCTCATCGAGCTGCGCGAGGACGAGGACGAGGCGAGGGAGCGGGAGCAAATCGAGGAGGCCCTAGGTGCCAAGGCGTCATGAAAGAGGCCAGCATGCCGAATAACTTCGGAGGGGATCAACACGATCCCGACTACAACCCCGACGCGCAAAAGGCGTCACGCAAGCAACGAGTCAAGAGGACCGCAATGAAGAAGCAAACACAGAAGGCGTCGAAGACCGCGAAGACCAAGCCCGTGGAGGCTGCGTGGCACGTGCGGGCGCAGGCCCTCCCGATCATGCTGTTCCACACCACGATAGGCCCGATCATCGGGCGCGTGGAGAAGACCAAGGGGTCGGGCGTCGGCTCGTTCGACATTCGGATGTGGGCGCCCGCGGCTATTCGCATGGGATTCCAGCCCGGGCAGCCGGGCGCGTTCGTCGCCCAGTACTCGGTGACGTTCCAGCCGATCGCGCTGATCGAGACGTACCTGGACCTCTCCACGGAGACGCCGTTCGGCCGGTCCCCCGTGCCGCAGGCCCTCATCCCGGCGTACGAGGACTACTTCGCGAAGATCGCGGCCGGTGACTACTCGTTCGCTCGGTCGACGGCTCACGTCGAGCAGGCTATGCCGCACGAGGCGCCGATCGTGGATGCGCCACCCAGTGTCGAACCCGTCGCCGAGCCCGCGGTGGAGCCCGACGCGGTAGACATCTACGCCGGGAAGTCGACCGACGACGAAAGCCCGTCGTCGTAGTCGAACTGGACCCATTGCTTACGGTATAAGCGATAGTCGAAGGAGCATCCATGTTCACTCGACCATCGCTTCCCCACGTGAAGGACGCCAACATTCTGTTCCTGGACACCGAGACCGGCGGGCTCTCGGCGGCCAGGACGGACATCATCGAGATCGGCTGCGTGCTGACGGATCCGTCGGGCCGCGAGGTGATCGAGGAGTGGGAGGCGCTCGTCATCCCCACGCGGCCTGTGGAGCCCGACGCGGCTCGGATCAACGGCTACAATGCCGAGAAGTGGGCCGCCGAGGGCGTGCCGTTGGCGACCGCGATGGTCAAGATGCTCGGGATGGCCCGTCAGGCGGTCATGTGCTGCCACAACGCGCCGTTCGACAAGGCGTTCGTGGAGGCGGCGCTAGCGGCCTGCCAACAACGATGGACGGGTCGATACCACACGCTCTGCACGGTTTCGATCGCGCAGCCGTTTCTACGCAGGGGCCTGGTCGACAACGTTAAGCTCGAGACCCTGGCGCGCTACTTCGGCGTCGAGCACAACGACGGGCACCGGGCGCTTCCCGACGCGAGGACCTGTCGGGCGGTCTACCTGGCGATGCAGGACATCCTGGAACCTGCCATCGACGCGTACGCCGCGTCACGTTCCTGAAAGGAAGATATGAATCCGTTCTCGTGGTGGAGGATGTTGTACTGGCGGTTTCGCTGGTACGTATTTCCTCGTCGAAGATACGACACGAAGTGTCAGTACTGTACCGTGACGACTGGCCGTACGATGCACGCGTGGGCAACAGAGGACATCTGCAACACATGTGCGACTCGGCATATGTGTTGTGAGCAACCTCAGTAGAACGTCAGGTCCTTGCACAGCAGGCGCCACCCGAACCAGCCGAACAGCTGAGCGTGCAGCGAGTCGTCGGGCACGTTGGGCGGGTGCTGCCAGACCTTGTGACCCGTGCGTGTGACGTTCTCGTACACACTCAGGATGTCGTCGATCGCCGGCTTCATCTGGGTCTTCGAGACGTAGATCGCCTGCTTCAGCATCAGGAAGCGGGCGAAGTTGTCGATCATGGTCGTGCGGTCAACGTGGTAGGTCTGCTTGTCGGGACGCCAGTCGACGGGCTTGCTGAGGTGCATGTATCGAATCTGTATGACTCGATGTTCGCCGAGCTTCTGCCGCAGGATCGAGTTCGCGAGAGCGCCCTCGCCCTCGTCGCCGACGATCATCTGGACGCCCCACGCATTGCACAGCTCGACGATCTCGTCGACCCAGCCCGTCGCGTGGGCGTTGGGGAATATCTTGTAAAACAACGTCCTGAGCCGGCCGTCCTCGGTCTGACCCCAGATGTGAAACACGGTTCGCGACTTGAACAAGCCTTCGCTGCCCTTCACCTCGCCACCGCCGCCCGACCAGTCCACGCCGGCGGCGACCCTGACGATCCCGTCCTTGGCCCGCGGCATCGGAAGGCGCGTCATGGTGCGCCGCTCGTCGCACAGGCCCTCGAGGATCTCCTTGGTCAGGAGCTTCACGCCCGTTGAGGTGCTGACGGCGATGCACTCGTTGAGGAACTTGGTCTCGCCGTACGGCTCCATCTTCCCGAGCATCTCGTCCCAGTGCTTGACCGCCTTGGCGTGCATCGGGCTCGACGTCGGCCAGGCCGCTGGCACGTTCCGCGGCATCATCGGCTGGCTGACGTGGAAGCCCTTGATCGTCTTCCCCGAGCAGAGATCTACCCAGCGCCCATCCCTCGGGTTGAGATTCTTGCCGCACGAGAGACAGATTGGGCCGTGCTTGCCGAGCGCCTTGGTACTATCGATGTACGTGAACTTCGCGCAGCCCGTGCACCGCATGCACCACTCGGTCTGCGACGACCACTGCCACAGCAGCTCGATGGTGTTCTCGCTCGTCTTGGGCGTGCCCGCGTATATCGAGAACGGGCCGAACTTCGAGTTGCCCATCGACTCTTCGATAACGGGGATGACCTCGTCGTAGAGGATGTCTTGGACCTCGTCGAACGCGGTGCGATCGGCCGAGATTCCGCGCGTCCGATCCGGGTCGTCCCAGGCGTAGCTGAATGCCATCTCCGAGCCGTTGCGCAGCATCCGATGAAGGACGTTGTCAACGGACTCCGGGCCCACGAACGTGCGCTTCAGGTCCGGGCTGTAGGACAGGATCTTCCCGATTCTCGAGTTCGAGAATTTGCAGGTCTGCTCCTTGCTCGGGCTGATGTAGTAGCACTTGAAGTGCGGAGTGCCGACGCACTCCGCGATCATGAAGCACGCGATGGCCGTGCTCTTGGCGGTCTGCCTCGCCATCTTGAGCAGGAGCTTCGCGTAGTCGCCGTCGTATATCGCCAGGTGCGTCGGGTAGTCCTCGAGGCTGAACGGACTGCCCTCGACATGGAACAGCGCCTGCGCGATGTCCGACCTGTATCCGCTGATCACTTCCCCGGCGACCGCAGTCACGCGGCACCGCCGACCGTCGAACCGAAACAACACACAACAGGAGAGTCTACATGTCCAAGCCTCAAGCAAGCTACCACGTCGAAGAAACCGCGGCCACGCAGCTCGGAATCGACACCGTCACGCCGCGCGTGCTGGAGCGCATGATCGGTGTGATCGCCGACCAGAACCTGGTCCTGACCGTGATGGGTCAGTCGGGGATCGGCAAGACCGCCATCCCGAAGCAGATCGCCGAGCGCCGTCTCGTCCCGTACGCGCAGATCCACATGCCGACGGCGGCGCCCGAGAGCTTCCAGTTGCCCACCCTGCCCAAGGACGGCTCGCCGTTCTTCGACCAAAAGATCCCGCGAACGTTCGAGGACCTTCTTCGTTACGTGGAGGATGAGGCGCCCAACCACCCCAATCGCAGAATCCCCGCGCACCGCAAGGCTGTGCTGGTGATCGAGGAGCTGAACCGCGCGCCGGACAAGAGCACCACGCGCTCCGCCTTCGTGCTCATCGGGGACCGGATGATCGGCGACACGAAGATCCCGGACGGTATCCAGATCATTGCGACGATGAACCCCTCTGGGCAGGGTTTCTCGGTCAACGAGTACGAGAAGGACCCCGCGATGCGCCGGCGCACCATGATGGTGTACCTCGCGGCGGACTACGCGGACTTCATGGCGTACGCCGAGCGCAGCGAGTTTCACGACGAGGTTCTCGGGTATCTGCGGGCCCACGTCAGCCACTTCTACGATGAGACCGCTGCCAAGGCTGGCAAGGTCTTCGCGTGTCCTGCCACGTGGGAAGCGGTGTCCCGCGTGTGCTTCGCGTTGGCGGCGGCCAATGAGTCGCTCACGGGAGCCGTGGCACGCGCGGCGTACGCGGGGATCATCGGCACCGCGACAACGCAGACGTTCCTGGAGTACGTCAAGGACCGGACGACCACGGTGGCGCCGGACGACGTCCTGTACCGTTACAGCCAGGTGCGGTCGCGCGTGCAGAAGCTCATCAAGGACGAGCGGCTGGACCGGATCACGGACCTCGTCGCAGGCCTGGCGGTTCGCGTGGTGAACCTGCCCGAGGAGCGTCGGGTGCCCGGCGAGTTCGTCGATAGCCTCGCGCTGTTCCTCGGTGATATCCCGGCAGACATCGTGATGTCGTTCATGAACGCCGGCGTCGACAACGCTGAGCGCAGTGGCGGTGCTGCGGAGACCTGGTGGCGCCAGGGTATCAACGGGGCCCTGGTCGGGAACCCGAACTTCGCCAAGATGATCCGGGCGTACACGCAGGCGAGCGCCAAGGCAGAGAAGGAGGCCAAGGAGGCGGGCGTCAGGTAAGCCGGGCAAGCTCCGCCTCCGCCGCGGCCAGGCGTGTCCGCACGTGAAGCTCAACGGCGGCTAGGCGCGCGATCTGGACATCGACCGGGGTCTCCTGCAAAGCGAGGTCGGTGAGCTTGCTCTTGTCGATCCCGGACCAGCGCTGCCGGACGTCCTCGAGCAGTCCGGACTTGGACCGTCGGTCGTCGAGCGCGTCCTGCGCGAATGCCAGCTGCTCCGGCGCGAGCACGAAGCCCGCGCGGTCGAGGATGACCGCGACGTACGCGATCGGCTCGTGCTCGGGCCGTAGCGCCTCGAGGTCGTGACGCCGTCGAATCCAGGCTGCCTCGACCATGGCCCACGCCAAGGTCGCCGGTGTGGCCTCCTCGAGGATCTCGACGTGAACGACCCGGCCGTCGAACGCCACTGCTGTGTTGGCCAGCACTACTGCGTCCCAGTAGAAGGCGGGGACCAGACGCAGCGCTATCGCGGCCATCAGCTGATCCCGAGTCCCCGCGGGAACTACCACGTCCTGGTGCTCCAGCTCGACCCATATCGACTCGGGTTCCCACGTGACGTGGTCGCCGAGCACGATCTCGGCCGCCCGGCACAAGGCAACCGCGGAGGTGGCCCTGCTCGACAGCAGGTCCTTGGCAGGCGTCATGCTCCCATGCAGGACACAAGTACCCGCTGCATGTCAACGGGTAGCGTTCCGAGTACCGCGGCCAGCCTCTCGACATCGAGCTGGCCGCTGCGGTCGGTTGCCTCCCGGACGATGTCCGGGCCCAGCGCGTCCGAGTAGAAGCTGGTGGGGTAGGCGGCCATGTGTTCCATCGGGATGAACCGGCCCGCGAGCGTCACGCCGGGGCCCGCGACCTTGGTCGTGTTGAACACCGACGCGTGGGGGTCCGGCAGCCGGCGACCCCATAGGCGGTCGAGCCCAGCGAGCCCGTCCAACTCCTCGATCGCGGAGGCTAGTCGGGCCTGGACCGCGCGGTCGCGAAGCTCGTGAGGCAACCGGCGGACCTCCGCGGCGAGCTTGACGTAGCCCTCGCGGAAGGGCCCGGAAGCCGCTTGGCTGCGCGCCTCGAGCCAGTCGGCGAGGACCGGCGTGGACGTCGCCACCAGGCCAGCCATCTTCCGCACCTCGTCGCTGACGCGTACGCCGAAGAACGCGGCCTTCTCCACGAGACGGGCCCCGGCGAGCACTCGATGCCCCGGCGAGAGTCGACCGCCCTCCTCGACCAGGCGATCCGCGGCCGTCTTGACATGACCGGCCTCGGTCACGCGGAGGCGCTTGATGTCAGGCAGGAGGTAGTCGGAGGCGTCGTCCGTCGGCGTCGACGAGGCCACCTTGGTGCGAGCGAAGGTGGCCTCGTCGACGCCGTAGACCTGGAGCGCTTCCTTGATGGTCGCGTCCACGTGCGCCGGCACGCGTCCGCCCATCCCCACCCGATAGGCCTGCGAGAGCGTCGCGTGCTCACGCGAGTGCACGGGGTAGGCTCGCTTCTCCGGCCACGCGAAGGCGTCGTCCGGCAAGGTATCCAGCTCTGACACGTCGACGTCGAAACGCATCACAGCCGCGGCCAGCTTTGGCCGCTCGGCAGCAATCTTCGCGAGCGTTCCCAGGACTGGATCGTGAAATTGGTCGATCACCATCACCCACAAGTATAGGACACCATGAAGCTGAACATATCGGAGTTCGTCGTTCACCTGCTGAAGAAGCGGGGGTTCTACGGACGCCTTGCCTCCTCGTTGAGCCGCGTGCCTCGGCCGGGTCTCGGCGCGCTCGCGGTCGGGGTTCGCGGCGGCCGACTCACGCTGTTCTATGACCCCGAGTACGTCGAGGCGATCGACATGGCCGCCGCGATGTACATGATCGAACATGAGCTGCTGCACCTGGCGCTGGACCACGTGCCCCGGTACATCGAGCTGCTGTCCCGGTACTCGGACGACGACCGGGACAAGGCGGATTTCGTCATGGGCATCGCCGCGGACCTCGCCGTGAACTCGCTCCTGCGGAACAACCCCAACCGGGGGTACGCGGTTGCGTTCCAGCGGAAGTGGATTCTCGACCACCTCGAGCCCGGGCAGGTCATGGACGCCAAGGAGGGCCTCCACATGCCCGAGCACTTCGACATGCCCAACGACCTGGCCTTCGAGGACTACGTCGAGCGGCTCATGAAGATGGTCGACATCATCAAGATTCCGCTCAGCAACCACAGCTTGTGGGACGGCGACCCGTCGGAAGACGAGGAGGGGGACGCCAAAGACGGAAAGGGCAACAGGGACGGCGCCGGTAAGGGTCGACTCTCCGAGTCCAGGGTCGGCCTAGCACATCACCTGCGAGATCAGATCAAGCCGCTGCTCCGCCAGGCGCTGGCGGCGGACGGAGGCAGGGGGCGCGGCCTGCTGCCGGGGTCCGTCGAGGAGTTCCTGATCAGCTACCTCGCCGAGCCCGTCGTCCCGTGGTGGGAGGTGTTCGCGTCGAGAGCCAAGGCGACGAAGCTCGCCAAGGCGCGCAGGTCGGTCTCGGTGCCCAACCGGGCCCTCATGGCGTTGTCGGAGCAGGACGACGCGATCATCGCGTCCCCGGGCCGCACGAAGGACCGCAGCTGGAAGGTCGTGTTCGCGCGCGACACCTCGGGATCGGTGCCGTCGGAAGAGGCCCGGATCGCGATCAACGAGCTGCACCACATGCTCATGGTGGACGAGGCCATGGAGGTCCGCTCGATCGACTTCGACGCAGCCGTACAGCGCGATCTTCTGCTGCGCCCCGGGGACAAGATCCCGACCAACATCGTGGGGCGAGGCGGCACAGACTTCGACGCGCCATTCGAGCACTTGCTGCAGTACTACGGCAACGAGTCCACCGAGCCCGACATCATCATCGTCCACACCGACGGGTATGCGCCGCCCGTATCCGAGGAGAACCGACCGCCCATCCACATCCCTGTCATCTGGCTGGTAACCCCGCAGCACGCGTCGAACTTCGACGGCCTGGGGGAGATCATCGTGTGCGATCCCGCGCACCGAAGCCTTCATCCCGAGCCCGAGATCTTCAGCGACAACTAGGAGCAATCATGTATCACCACGACAAGCGCGCGTACGGCGTCGCCCTCAAGGACGCCGAGGCGCATCTTCAGCAGCAGATCGCCCTCAAGTCGGCGTCCGCCGTCGACGTCATCACGCGAGTCCGCGACACGCAGCTGATCGATCGGGTCGTCCCGACCAAGAAGGTTCAGTTCTCGTTCCGCACCGACGTGGTCAAGGCGAAGACGAAGACCGAGACCGACGGCGACCGCAAGGTTCACCGCGTGATCATGGGCACGAAGGGTCGCGGCGAGAGCGCGTTCTCCGAGCCGCTGCACAAGCACGCTCTCGAGCAGGCTGCGTCCCGCGTGGACATCCCTGTCACGTTCGTCAACCGGTTCCTCGGTGAGGAGTACGGGGGCGAGCTGATCACGGACGCCCTCAACACCGTGTACAAGCACCGGGGCGAGGAGAAGTTCCTGGTCCGGTCCAGCGACGAGGAGATCCGCGGCGTCCTGTCGGACACGTACCGGCGCATGGACAGCGGCCCGATCCTCGACGCGTTCGCCAGAACGTGCCACGACATCGGCGCAGTGCCCATCGAGGGTATCGGCGGCGAGCTTCGCTTCAGCGTCAAGGCGCTGATCCCCAAGACCTACGTGATTGGCAAGCAGCAGGGCAACGAGGAGATCTTCGCCTTCGGCGTGTCCCTCAGCAACAGCGACTTCGGCTGCGGCGCCCTCAGCCTGCAATTCTTCCTGTGGCGGATCTGGTGCAGCAACACCGCCACCCGCGAGGACAGCCTGCGCAAAGTTCACCTGGGGAAGCGCCTCGCCGAGAACATCGAGTACGCCCAGGAGACGTACGCCGCGGACACCAACGCGATGGCGCTGATGGTGCGCGACCACGTCCGCGGAATCCTGTCGCCCCCGAAGATCGACGAGGCGGTCGCCACGCTCGAGACCGCGATGGAGACCTCGGTCGACCCGAAGAAATTCTTCGACAAGGGCGGCGAGCTGGAGAAGCTCAAGCTGACCCGCGCGGAGATCGACTCGACCCGCGAGACCTTTAACAACGGCGACATCACGGTCCTGCCACGTGGGACGAGCGTCGCCCGCATGTCGCAGGCCGTGGCGTGGCTGGCCCAGTCCGCGGCGCCCGAGCGGCGACTGGAGCTGGAGCGCGCCGCCGGGATCATCATGGAACCGAAGGTTGCGAAGCCCGAGACCGTCGCGGCTTGATCCAGTAGGCTTGACCGTGGAAGCGAAGGCGGCCCTGGGCTCCTTCGGAAGGAACCGCGCCAACCGACTGACGCGGTTCCTTTTTTTGGCCCCTACGGCTCGGTGTCGTCGACGAACGGAATCGAGTGCTTGTTGAAGTCCGGGCACACCGCGAGGACGGCGGACAGCGCCGCAGTCTCAATCGCGACCGCGGCGGACAGCGCCTGCGTCTTGGCGATCTGATCGATCGTGGCGGTCGTGATGGTGGTTGCCGCCGTCGAGGCGTCGCTCTGCCTCACGTTCTGGTAGGTTCCGACGAGTCCCAGCAGGGTGCTGGCGTCAGCGCTGAACGCCACGGCTTGCGCGCCTTGCGAGGCAGCCAGTGTCAACGCTGTCTGGAAGGCCGCGATCCCCGTTCCACTCGGATTGGCGCCTGCGAACGTGGTTCCCGCCGCCTGCAGCGACGTGAGGAACCCGATGACTTGCGTCATCTCCGACTGGTTTGTCGTGACCGCGGCGACGACCGGCGCGAGGGTTGAGAGCAGGCCCTGCTTGTATGTGTTGTCCGCTTGCGCCGCGGTGAGCGCGGTATCCGCCGCGGTCTTCGCGAGCTGCTTCTGGTAGCGATCTTGCTTGGCTACCTTGTACGCGTTGATCAGCGTCGTTCGAGGCGAAGTGTCCGTCGCGGGGAACGTATAAACTGCCGACGTAGGGCTCGGCGCGTTGAACTGCGTGCGGAACGTCTGCCAGTCGACGACCAGCTTGTTGACACGGTCGCGAAACGCTTGCGCCGCGTTCAATCCCGTCTCCAGCGTGCTGTACGAGGCGATCCACGAGGCAGACAGGAACTGGACGCCATCGGCGCCGGGCGTCGCGATTCCCGCGTCCCTTCCGATGGGCACGAGAGTCAGATCGGCGAGGGTCGCGACGCGAGCGAGCGAGTCCTGCTTGGGATCGAAGGGGTCGACGACGTTCACCAGGAACACACTGAGGTGAGGAAGCTCGACTGGGATCGCGGCCGCCTTCATCTCGTTCTCGATCACGAAGGCCTGATCACCGCCGGCGACTAGCTCGACGTGTCGCGTTTGGTCAAACGTCGCCATCAGCCGACCTCGATGTCGATGGTCTTGTCGATCACCGCCGCAGAGCCTCGCTGCGACACCTCGCGGGCCAGCCCACGAAGACGCGCCTCGGTCACCGCGAGATCGTCCTGCATCAGGCCGAGCGTCGGCCACTTTCGAGTGAGGCTGTCCTGTCGATAGAAGGGTAGGCGGTCCACGACGGCAAGCTCGAAGGACACCGGAACGGTGGCCAGGTCAGCAGGCGTGGCGTAATGATCGAACCCTTTGGTATCCGTCCGGTAGACGAACACCTCGCGCTCGATCCCCCGAGCAGCCTCGATGACATTGGTCGCCTGGTAGGATGCCCCGTTGTCGTTCTGCGTCACCGAGGTCGTCTGATGAAGCGTTAGAGACACGGCCGACATGGTCCTCCAATCAAACAAAACGTTAGATTCAATTGCATAGATCCCAAGGCAATAGTAGCGTGGGAATCCATCACGGCGCCATGCCATCGTACCTAGGGATCGACGCCTCGCTGGAAGGGACCGGGCTCTGCCTGGTGTCCGGCGTCGGACTCGTTCTGCGGTCCACGACGGTGCTTCCCGCCGGCCTCCGGGACATGGCGCGGCTCGCCATGATCAAGACGGTTACGGCCGCGTTCGTGGATGGCATGGATGTTGTCTACGCCGCGGTCGAGGGCTACGCCTTTGGCGCGATCAACCAGGCGTTCTCCTTGGGTGAGATCGGCGGGGTGCTTCGCCTGCTCGTTCACGAGTGTGGTGTCCCCCGCGTCGATGTGCCGCCGGTCAACCTGAAAAAGTGGGCCACCGGGCGCACCGAGGCCGACAAGGATGAGATGGTCGCGGCGGCGATCGCGGACGGAGCGCGCCCCGGCGACCACAACCAAGCGGACGCTTACTTTCTGGCGCGCATCGCGCTGGCACTGTCCGACGATAGCCCTGAGACACGACCTCGACAGAGGTCCAAGCTCGAGGTGATTCGCAGCATCACGAGTCCGCCACGCAAGAAGTCGAGGCCCCGGCCTCGTCGGCTCGTGGAAAACCCCGTCTGAAGGAGACCGAGCCGATGGAAGAACTCGCCCTGTTCACCTCACCGCCCACGGTGCGAAAGCGCGATGGCGTGACCACGCAACCGTTCAGCGTCGCCAAGATAGAGGACGCCGTGCGCAAGGCGTGGATCGAGGTGAAGGGCCCGCCGCCGAAGGACGCGACGCTTCGCAGCGTGGCGATGAAGGCGTCGAGAGCCCTCGGCGACGTCGAGGTCACCGTGGAAGACGTCCAGGACGCGGTCGAAATCGCGTTGATGTCATTTCGGGAGTTCGCGGTCGCCAAGGCGTACATCATCTATCGGCAGCGTAGGACGGACGCCCGGCGTGCCCGGCGTGCCCTGGACCCTAGCGCGATCGCCAACTACATCCACGCGAGCAAGTACGCGCGCTATCAGCCGTCCCTGCTTCGCCGTGAGGTCTACGACGAGACCGTCGCTCGCGCCGAGGACATGCACCAGCGCAGGTACGCGAGCGTGAAGGGACTGCGCGAGGAGATCGCGTGGGCGTTCGGCCTGGTTCGCGACAAGCGCGTCCTGCCGTCGATGCGCTCGATGCAGTTCGGCGGCGCGGCGATCGAGACCAACCATAACAGGATGTACAACTGCTCGTTCACGCTCATCGACAGGGCCCGCGCGTTCGCCGAGGCGATGTTTCTGCTCCTGTCGGGCTGTGGCGTGGGCTACTCGGTGCAGTTCGAGCACGTCGGCAAGCTCCCTCGAATCGGCTACGTCGACGAAAAGCGCGTCGTGCACCACGTCATCGCGGACACGATCGAGGGCTGGGCCGACGCGGTTGACGCACTGGTCGAAAGTTTCGTCGAAGGTACGCACGTCGAGTTTTCGTACCACCTGATCCGTCCGGCGGGGTCTCCGCTCAAGACGTCAGGCGGCCGCGCGCCTGGACACATCAAGCTCAAGGCGGCTCTCGAAGCGATCCGTAGGGTGTTGCACGGTGCGCAGGGCCGCAAGCTCCGCCCGATCGAGTGCCACCGCATCCTGTGCCACGCAGCCGGCGCCGTGCTGTCCGGCGGGATTCGCCGCAGCGCCATGATTGCGCTGTTCTCACCCGACGACGGCGAGATGATGGTGTGTAAGACGGGCGACTGGTGGAAGGAGGATCGCGAGCCGTACTTCGCCTACGCCAACAACTCTGTGGCGCTGCTGCGTCACGAGACGAAGGAAGCGCAGTTCAAGCGCGTGTTCGAGATGATCCGCGAGTTCGGCGAGCCGGGCTTCGTGTTCCTCGAGCAGAGCCACTACGGGACGAACCCGTGCGCCGAGATCGGGCTCGACCCTCGGCTGAAGATCGACGACTCGGTCATCGCCTGGGCGGAGACCAACATGCCGAGCATCGCGAACGCGTTCCGCGGCACGCGCGACTTGTTCGTCACCGGTTGGGCGTTCTGCAACCTCTGCGAGATCAACGCCGCAAAGCTGACCTCGTTCGAGGACTTCGTCGAGGCAGCTCGCGCGGCCACGCTGATCGGCACGCTCCAGGCGGGCTACACGAGCTTCCCGTACCTGGGCTTCGCCAGCGAGCTGATCGCGCGGCGCGACGCGCTGCTCGGCATCGGCATGACGGGCATGCTCGACGCGCCTCACATCTCGTGCAATCCCGAGTACCAGCGCGCGATCGCCGGGCGCATCAAGGAGTGGAACGCCGACTACGCGGCCCAGATCGGCATCAACCCGGCGGCGCGCACCACGTGCGTCAAGCCCAGCGGCACGACGTCTCTCGAGCTGGGTAGCGTCGGCAGCGGCCACCACGCGCATCACGCTCGGCGCTACGTCCGCCGCGTGACCGCCGACGAGTACGAGACGGTGTTCCAGGCCTTCAAGGCCGCGAACCCGCACATGTGCGTGCGTAAGCCCGATGGCAAGTACGTGATCGAATTCCCAGTCCAAGCGCCCGACGGTGCGATCATCAAGAAGGACATCGGCGCAATCGAGTTCCTCGAGATGGTGCGCTCAACGCAGCAGAACTGGGTGCTTCCCGGAACCGACGACTCCGGAAGATCTCCGGGCCTCAACCACAACGTCAGCAACACGGTCAACGTCGCGCCTCACGAGTGGGACCAAGTCGCCGACTATCTGTGGACCCATCGCGACAGCTTCACGGGCGTCTCGCTGCTCCCCGAGGACCCGGTCCTGCCGTTCATGCCGTTCGAGGCCGTGGTGACCGACGACCAGGAGCGCCGCTTCAACGAGCTGGTCGCCAAGTACGAGCCGATCGACTACCTGTCGATCGTCGAGGTCGAGGACGGCACCGACCTCGCCGGCGAGATCGCCTGCCAGGGCGGCGCCTGCTCCATCGCGTGACGCGTGACGAGGGCCGTGATTGCGTGGTAATCATGGCAGATGCAGACATGCAGCAATTGCAGTGAGTCGTTCAATGAAGCCAATCAGGGGTTGGTTGTAACCAATAAGGCCCGAACAGTCGCAACGGTGTGCGGCGCTTGCCTTGTGGATGTTCGCGTGGGAAAAATCGTGGTTCGCCGGCTCGCCGGCGGCGACTATACCTACGAGCAATGGTTGCCTACGGAGGCAATGAGCATGGAGATCACTTAAATGAGTAACCTCGTAAGGTATAAGACTGTATGGATAAGGTACGTACGTTGATAGTCATCGTTATCATGATTTCAACCCTGATATTGGTCAGTTGTTCTCCTGGACAGCATAGGGCCTACCAATACACCATGGCAGGCCTGGCAACTGTTGGGGCTGCATGTTCCACCATGCAGACCAACGCCGCGATTCATTCGGGCGGACCCCAGGTGGAAACCAACGCCGCGCTTGGGAAACAGCCCAGTGCCTTGGCGTTGTACGGAGGCCTGGGCGTCAACTTGGGTGTGATTACGGCACTCATGGTGCTTCCTCAGGGGGAGGACCGTATACCCAACCCGATTAGTGAAGGGTATCTTAATACTCTTCCTCCCTTTGTGGTTGATGGGCTGCTCACGTTAACAGCTGTGGCCACCCTCGGGTTTGCATACAACGACAACCATATGGCGCCTCGTACTACTTGTGGCCTCTAGGGGTTGATTATCGCGCCAATGAATTGGGGTGTCCCAATAGCTCTGTTGAATGATACTTGTATATAGTAAATTCTACTGCTCAACAATGTATACGGCCCTGACGTCCCGTTAAACTCACCTGACCCGTTAACTCCAAAATTAATGATGTCAATCACTGAGTCTCCTACGCTAATCAAATCGTCGAAGACGGAGCTAGAGCCGCCGCTGCCCGTAGTTAAATCTATCGAACCCATTTGCACTTGAAAAGCATTGGCGCCGTTCCGATTGTATCGGACACGCAACTTAGTAAGTACTGCGCTCGCGGGCAGACCTAAATTCGCCTGAATGACGCCCGTGGTAGGGAAATTCCACCCGCTGGAGCCGTCAGGAACAGCGCCACCCGATATTAAAAGGAAAGCTGAACCGGCCAGGGGCCATGTAGCATTGACAAACTTTCCTACCTTAAGCCAACCGCTCGACAAAAGATCGATTTGTTGTTTAACGGTGCCTGCCGCCAAATCAGCATTGGCAACACCTTGAATTTTTGCAGACCCAGTTGCACCCACCAGGTCATTGATGATTTTATCGAATTGACCTTCAACTGTCGTCGCCGGATTCGCGGTCCCATCAGCCCATGCAGCGCCACCGCCATACGAAATATTTGTCCCGTCTCCCCCGTCTAATCGTCCGGCAACAGAGCCTGGCCTGATTTCACAACCCGTTCCGAACACTAGGCTGTTGTTGAACACCTTACAGATGGGTAGAGCGTTAACCAAGAATTCGGGGTGCACTCGGCTGTTGAACAATGAACCCGCAGGCACGGAGGTATTGCTGTTCTCGACAAGCGACTGTCGGCGTCCTCCTGTAGAGGCGGGGTCGGTCACCGTATCGTAACGAACACACAACGAATCGCCTTCCGCGAGAGCCTGCGTGGGGTTACTAGAAAAGAAGCTCGACAGAGTGCTAACGGCGATCTGATGACCCTCGGCGTCGTAATTTCCCACGGCAACCTGCCGGGCTTGTGGTGCAAGGAAAAGATCGCCTGACGACGCTCCGCCTTCAAGCGCTGCGGTCACAAGTTGCGTGTTGTCAGGCGCGGGAGGGATCAGCCCGTTGAGCGCGGTGATCACAGCGCCCAGTGTAGTGGACCCGGTGGCTACGATCTTGATCGTCCTGCGATAACCAATTTCAACGTCGAGCGAGCATGAAAACGAGCCGCCAGACGTGACGGTCACGTTGATCTGATCTCCCGCAGCGTAACTCCGGCGCCGGCTCGTCACTGAGACCGCGTTCGCGCTGTCGCTTGACCGTTTGAGGTGCAAGACACCGAATGCAGATGCGATGGGCGGGGCTCCGAATTGGATTGCTCCGGGCGTGAGCATCGGCACCAGATAGAGTGTGTTGGTAAGTACAGGTATGCCACTGGCAGAGACCGTTGTGCTGCCCGGCCATGTAATTCCGCCGAGACAAAACGCGATGAAGTTGCGGTCAGAATCGCGAAGGTACAGCGAATCCGCCATGACGTCGCGGATGGCCTCGGTACGCTGGCGCAGACTCTCGCCCGGTCGACCGGACACGGTCCCGTCGACGGCCTCCCCGTTGGCGATCGGCTGGATGGAGGCCACGGTATTCGCGCCCGTGTCGTTGTTGGTGTTGCCCGTAAAATCGACGAACTGCTTCACGCTTCCTGACATGGTCCGCTCCTCCGTTCATGGAATCGCGGTGAACGCGATCGTCCAAGAGTAGTCAATCACGATCGCCACCGTCTTGAGGATGTCGGGATGGACCTGCCGCGCGACCAGGCGCGTCGCGCCAGGCGTCGTCCCCGGCGTGTCGCTGGTTGACTGGGCCGCGCCGGCAGTGAATAGCCCCGCCTCCCGCATGGTGGACCCGTTGGCGTCGCCGGAGTCCAAGGTCGTGACGAACTGGATCTCGCCCGGCGCGCCGGTGACCTTTCCGACGTCTCCGAGCACCTTGCCGATCACGAAGGCCCCCAGGTTCGTGTCGGACCGCTGAGCGGCCGTGTTCGAGCTGCCCATCCGCATCGAGTACACAAGGTTCCTGGCCGGCGCGGGGTCGGTCGTTCGCTGCGCGATCAACTCCACCAGCAGGTCGGCGGTCAGGAACGTGATCTTGTTTCGGATCTCGTACGTTCGGCGGACCTCGCGCGTGCGGGCGTCTCGAATCGTGAGCCCGACGAGTCCCCACATGGGTACGCCGTCGAGACCTTCCTGCTTCGTTCGTTGTGTGCGCAAGGTTCGCTCCAGCATGGGGTCAATGGGGATTAACGATCAAGGCACGTTCGACCATACCGATGTCGCGCGGGGCCGTGAGTGGGTTGACGGTCCCGTCCCAGCCGGCGGCCGACGGGTTGAACGCAGCGGTGACGAGCGCAGGGTCCACGCCGTTGTACAGGACCTGCATGTCGCCCGTCCCCTTCGGGGCGTCGGCGAGGTTGCCGATGTTGAGCTGTCGGTACGTGACGTTGATCGTGTTCGAGGCCCACGCGGTTAGACGCGTCACGGTCCTGTTCGCGTAGTTGACGGAGTAGTCCAGGTTCTCCACGAGCGCGCGGCCCGCAGCGGTTCCTGCCAAATGCACGATAACCAGACGCCCGTGACGGGGAGCGACAGGCGTGCCGCCCAGTGTCACCGGGACGCCTATCGACGGGAACGCGGTGCTGACGGTGAACAGCTCGTACTTGAAGTAGTCACCGAAGGCCCACACCCCCTCACCGTACGTCGGACTGGTGTCCGTGTACACGACCTTGTCAGGGCCGAACACGCGGGACCCGAGCAGGCGATGGAACGCGAGCGTCGACTCGGTGACTTGGATCTCGTCGCTAAAGAAGGTCTCGGGGGTCGTGAACGGGAACGTGTGGGACGGTCTCGCCGTGAGCACCAGCTCGTTGAGGTCCTTCAGGCTCTGCGGGAGCGCGACCCCGATGGCCGAGGCCAGCTCGATGGCGTTAAACTTGATCGAGAACGTATGGTACTTCAGATACCGATCCATCAAGACGAACGCCAGGCGGTGACGGAGCACGGGATGGCCAGGCGGTGGAATGAATCCGTCCTCATCGCCGCCGTAGATCAAGCCAGGATCACCATAGACCGCGCCGTCTGCGGCGCCATAGATGTTCTCGATGTAGAAGGGGCTCGCAGTGCGTCTCGAGACCGCCGGGCGGCCGCCGTCGACGGCTCCAAAAAGCTGCTCGGGGATGACGGCCCCATGCCACCAATTCGGGGACTGGATCCAGTCCACGACCGACACGACGGTGGTAAGCGGCACGAACGACTCGAGCGTGAGGCCCGCGACCAGGTCCTCGCGGAACGGGGTTCCCTTGGGAAAGGTGTAGGTCGTGACCAATCCCGCCGGCGGTCGGGATGTGAGCACGCGGTCGAACTTCGGATCGGACGTGTCCACGGACAGGAACGTCTCCCCGTCGTCGCGGATCACTGGGTACCCGAGCACGACGTTGAGCGCGCTCTCGATGCGCTCCAGCACCGGGCCAAGCACGTACAGCTGGAAGATGCCGGCGAGGAATGCGCGGTAGGCCTCCGAGCTGGGCAGCGAGCGCCCGATCAGCGAGCCGAAGTTGTTGGCCAACGTTCGACGGTCCACCCGGGCATCCGGGGCCCACATCGCAATCTGTAGGACGCGGGCAGTTGCGACGACTCCGATCGAGCCGTTGGTCGCCAGGCGCGGAGATGGTCCGCCGGCCGGACGAACCTCCGTGCGCCAGGAGTAGTCCGCCGAGAACGTTCCGGCGCCGCTGATCATTCCAATCCACGTCGTGATGGTGATGATCAGCCCCTGCTCGTAGTTGACAACGTAGTCGACGCCCTCAACCACGTCGGAGCCATCGGGTGCCTTGGCGAACACGCGCACGGATCCGACGTCGATCCGCGTGTGCGCCAGCTCGGCTGAGGAGGATGCCAGCGTGAACGACTCCGCGATCACATTCGGCGCCTGAGGGACGCGGAGCACCACGTAGTTGATTGACGTCAGCGACCCCCCGGTCGGCAGGGGCGTGTCGGGCGTCACGTAGACGCCCTCTTGGCGGACCAGGATGATTGGGTAGTCGGCCCTTCGCCGCTGGGTTCCGTCGGGGCCAACGTCAAGGATCCGGACCGTGTCGCCCTTCCGCACGCCGGTCGTCCGCCAGTCGGATACGCCAGGGTCGAAGAAGCGGCCGCCGATCTCGACGTCGAGAGCCCGGCGCGCGAACCCGACCAGGGGCGACCCGTCCCCTGCTGGGTCGGTGGGATCAATGCGAAAGCGAACCACGCGGCTCGAGACCTCGAAGTCGAGGTTCGGCTCGAGGGACGCGGTGGGCTCGACGACCCGGTTGTCTAGCGACGCGAAGCTGACCACGGGGTCCGGCAGGTTGAACGTCCAGCGGTTGTCGAGCGCGGAGAACGACACCTCGTCTTCGCGGATCGCGATCAGCTGGTAGTACTCGCGGTCTAGCACGATCGCGTCCTTGAACGACACGCTGAGGACGCTCGACAGCAAGTCCAGGTACGCCTGGCCGAGCTGGATGATCGTGCCCCGATACAGGGCGTCGAGCTGATCGGCGTCGGCGAAGAACCGGGTCCAGAAGTCGGACAGGCCGCGCAACAGCGAATAAGGATAGTCAACGATGGGCATCAGACGTCCTTATGACGAACACCTCATCCACTGCCCGGAATCCCCAAACAGGGAGCGGCTCACCCTCGTATAGATTCAATTCACAAAGCTTGGATGACAGCGAGAAACTCGGGTCGCTCGCCGTCCCTTCGACGAACCCATGCGTGATGCCGACGTTGTCGACGTGCGTCCACGAGGAGGGGCAATGGGCTTCGACACAAAGGCATGTCATGCAGTCAATCATCACAGGGCCTCGACCGTGATGCCGGCGGAGTTAGCGATGTAGCGCAGCGTCTGGTTGGTGACGCCGAGCGTATCTAGGTCGAGCGCGGGTCCCGAGACTTGCCGCTCGGGGACGGCCCTGACGACGTCGGTGGTCTGGTAGGACATCACGTCTCCTGTCGGGGCGCGAAGGTCGTACTCGATGGTGATCGGCTCGATCGGGCCGACGTCGGGGTACGTGTTGCGCACGAGTTGCGTCACGGCGGACACATCGATCGGATTGGCCGTGGTGTCGAACCCGTTGACGAAGTCAACGATGGACTGGGCGATGTTGTCGTTGCTCAGGGTGGCGATGGCCGTGGTCTTCAGCGTGTAGCGGACGTGCATGCGGACGACCACGGGATGGTGTCCCCGCGGGAGCTGGAACGCGGCGGTCACGCGCTCCCGGCGGCCGCGGACGAACGAGTCGATCGCCGCGAAGGACGCCAGGGTCCGGTAGCGAACCCGAAGAAGCAGTCCGTCGAATCGAGCCGGCTGGTCATCGGTGCCCACCACGACGTCCATCCACTGCAGAGCGCTCTGGGCGTACGCGGGTCCGTGCACGATGGTTTGGAACTGGAGCCCGGCGTCCGGAGTGGCGACGTCGGACGGCGCGACGTTCACCTGGTTCGGGAAGTGAACGAAGCCGTCGAGGGTGCTCTTGAACGCCGCCTCGCCGATCGGAGGGTTGGTGATCGCAACGTCAAGCACGTCCATCACAGGGCCACCGGGCAAGACGATTCGGCCTTGCCGATTTATCCGACGGGACGTCACCCCGGTGACGAGCGGGGCGCCGCCCACGTCAGCACGGATATCGTTATAGGACGGGCCGATGCGTCCGATGACGTACGACACAGTCGTCGGGGGATTGGCCTCGTCGGTGGCCAGGGGAAACGGCGAACGCTCGCTAACGATCAGCGTGTTCGCGTCGTAGACCTCGATGATGAGAAACTCGCTTGGTGTCGTCGGGATCCCGGCCGTGACGCGAACGATGTCGCCGGGCTGCACGGCCGGCGAGTCGGTGAAATCCGCCGAGGCGTCGCGGAACATGCAGGCCACGCCGTCAGGGCGCGCGAACAGATCCCCGATGGTGCCCACGAACTCGGTCTCCGTCAGCGCGGTGCGCAGGTACACGTCGGTCATTCCCCCGACGTGCAACCGGAGGTGTGGCGCGATCCCCGGGATGAGGTCGCGCTGCATCTCGGGGTCCCCGAACCCGACCACGATCAGGCTGTCAATCCCGTCGAAGTTGTCGTTCAGGGTCGCGTCGATGGATCGGTCGTTGATGAGGTTGCGGACCGACACCGCGGTGGGCGCGCGCTCCAGGATCTCGTCGACGGTCTCCTGGCCGCTGCCGCCCGAGAACTTCGCCGTGCTCTCGATCCGCGTGACGTAGGGGCTGAACCGATCGAAGTCCGAGAACAACGACGGGTCGACGTTGTACGCCGCGCCCGTCTGCGTGGCGACCAGCGGGATGCGGAACTCGTAATCGAGCACGGCATTGTCGGCGTCGATGATCGGCACCAGCTGGGCCGCCGGCACGAGGAGCACGTCGGCACTGTCGACCACGAACACCAAGCCTTGGCTGTAGGTGAATCGGGTCGTGGTGGGAACGAAGATATCGACCTGTCGCGACGCGTGCCCGACGACGAAACCCCGGGACTTCCGCCCAGCCTTGGGTGTGACGAAGAAGTTGGACAGGATTGCGGTCACCGCGTCGGTCACCGCGTCGACGTCAGAACCGATCGCGTTCTTGACCGTGACCAGCGACCGGAGCTGGAGCCCGAGCGAGGCGTCCTTGCGCATGAAGGCCACAACCGCGGCAAGGGCCTTGACCGTGAGATCCCGGAGCGCGGTCCCCTGTGTAAAATCACCCTCGGGCACTTGGTCAGTCAGAAACTGTTCGAGAAAATTGGCCGCGAGCGTGACGTCGGCTGATCCAACTACGACCTGGGTCATGGGGACACCACCGATAGCGAGGGTAGGACGAGGGGCATCGTCTCGTTTGCCGTGTTGCGAATCAAGATCTGCGCGGCGAACCCCGGTGCCTCTTCGATCAAAATGAACCGGGTGACCTCAGCGGTGGCCAGCCGCTCGTCGTCGGGAACGCTGCCGCGTCCGGCCTGGAACGCGTGGATAGCGTCGGTCGTGGCGGTCACGGAGGCCTGAAGGACCTCCTGAGCGTCGGTGAGTGCGACGTTGGACCCGATCAGGCCTGGCAGCACGGTGCCGAAGGACAAGTCGACCGAGTCGGTGCCGATCGGGGTCAGGAGGTACCGCGCAAACATGTTCACCAGTTTATTGATGCCCCGAACGCCGAGGGATCTTTTTTGGCCGAACGAGTAGAACGCCATGCCCTGGTAGGCCGTGGCTGGTACGATCTGGATGTTGACGTCGAATCTATTCGCCACGGCGAGCTATAATTCTGCTCAAAGCAATACTGCCAAAGCCAATTATAAATATAAGGATGGGCCAAATTAGCTTCATAAGGGGCTCCCGTCGCTCCACGTCCCGGTGTCGAAGTTGAACGTCATCGGCGAGGTCACCACGGCCCCGCCGCCCTGGAAGGCGGCCACGGTTGCGTACAGCCCGCCTTGGTACGCGCCCAGCCGCGTCTCCATCATGTCGTCGTGACGCGCCTGGTTGCGCTTGATATCCGCCACGCCCTGGTTCTGCATCGCGGTGGCGCGGTCCGACGCCTGCGTCTGCGCCGTCGCGGCCCCTGTGGCGATCTGCGACCCCGCGGGCGCCAGCCCGATGGTCGGCGACGGTGGCGCGACTTGCCCGGGCGTCGCCGCGATGGTCGCGTCCGCGTGCCCCGGCCAGTAGTTGGGGACGAGCGCGGTGGGCCTGACCAGCGCCGAGGTCCCCGCGGCGACCAGCGCGACCTGGAAGTGAAGGTGCGGTCCGATGCCCCTCACGCCGGTGCTTCCAATCGTGCCGATCTGCTGGCCCTCGCTGACGCGCTGCCCCTCACGAACCGTGACGCTCGACAGGTGGTAGTACTCAGTGCGGTAGCCCTCGAAGTCGCCGTTGTGCTTGACGTGCACGGCGATCCCTCCGAACCCGACCTGGTCGATCAGAGCGATTACGCTATCCGTCTTATCGAGCACGTTGTTGCTCGCGTCGGCGTGCGCGCCATCGACGCCCACCGCGCCCTTGCGCGACTGGAACCCAGCGAACGACACGATGCCGTCGCCGCACGAGAGCACCGCCTCGCCGGCGGGTGCCATGAAGTCGAGGCCCTGGTGTCGCGAATTCGTGCTGACGTGAGGATCGTACGAGAACGATCGAGGGTCGCCCCAGCCGCCGGACAGCCTGCGTTCGCGTCCCGGTCCCTGCGCGAACTTGCCGGTCTTGGCCAGCGGCGAGCCCAGCAGGCGACGCAGGGGAACGGGCGTGGTGTCGAAGAATCGCCGACCCGTGGTGGGATCGTACTCGAGTGCGGGAACCGTCTGATTAAGGTCGGTCCCCTTCCGGGCGGCCAGAGTCGCGGCGGCGCGCTGCAAGCGAAGCGCGACGTCGTCCTGTGGGCGCTCTGCAGGTGCGACGGCGCTGCGGTCGGTCGGTGACGCGGTCATCGGCGCGCTCCGATCCGACGGTACGACGACCACCAGCCGGTTAGCGGAACGATCCAGCGGAGCAGCGAGAACGACACGTTGGGGTCACCGACGGCGATCTCACGGTCCCACCAGCGATGTTTCGCGCCCGGCGGACATACACCTGTGAACGACACCTCGAGGCGCACGCAGAACCACTGCAGCACGACGAAGTTGAGCAGGCCAAGCAGGCTCATCGCTTTCCCTTCTGCACGTTCGAGACGTGCTCGATCAACTTCGCCTTCTGGTACGAGTAAATCCCTTGAGTCAAGCCGAGCTTTTTTTGAATCCCTTGATTGGATAGTATTTCCGATCCTGCGTACCCCGTCAGATGCTCGAAGATTGCCTTCTGGACCGGCGGCAGGCCGTGGTGCACGAAGTCCAACGTGTGGTCCTGTCGCTCGTCCTCGTGCAGCCCGGAGGCGCCGGAGTCGTCGTGACCGCCGGACTCGAGCAGCTCGCGCCGGCTGATCGATCGCCGGAACTCCTCGACGCGGGGGATCGACCATCCCAGCTCGTCCGCCATCTCGTCGGTGGTCGGCGAGCGACCAAGCTCGTCCCCCAGGCGCGCGCTTGCCTTGTGGTAGGCGTGGAACCACAGCATCTTGTTTTCGGGCAGCCGGGCGACGTTCTGATTCGCGTACACGAGCCGGCTCATCCGCTGAAGCTGGTTAACGAGATGGGTGCCGAGGGCCGCGCCCTTTCCGGGGTCGTAGCCGTGGAACGCCTGCATCGCCAGGCGCTTGCCTTCGGTCTCGAGCAGCGGGCGAGCCATCGTCTGGTCCCACTTTGACGCCTCGCGCGCGATCAGGGGCGAGACTTGGGCAAGCAGCGCCGAGGCCGCGGCGTCCGAGGGATTCTTCTTCCACGCGCGCCACAGCACGATGTCGCGCTCGGCCTTCGTCTCGTTGGCGGCTTTGGCCAGCCTAGCGATCCTGTCGAGCGTCATGTGCGAGGCGCCTTTACCGAGCGAACGTTGGCGCGGTAGGCCAGGAGGGCCTGATCCCAGTCCGCGCGGACCTGTGGGAAGCTCGCGTTGGTCAGGCCGGGAACGGTGGCCGCTATCGACGGGACCTGCGCTGACTGGCCGGTGACCGCGTCCGTTGCTCCGAGCCGCGCCGCGACCTGCGGATCCGTCGCTGCCTGCGCCGGCGTCAGGCCGTCGGCGCCGCCGGGCGCGCGAAGCGAGGCTTGCTCCTCGCTCGTCGGCGCGGTCGTCCGACGAATCCTCGAGTAGTAGGTCGCGCCGAGACTACCCGCGGCGCCGGCCGCGGAAACCAAGCCCTCACCCGCGGCGTCGTGGAACACGACGTACTCGTCGAGTGTGCATATCGGTCGCCACGCGTACCGCATCGCGTCGTCGTATCCGCTGAACAGGGGCGCTGCGGAGGCCAGCGGGACCAGCTCGCGATTGCCGACCAGGTTGTGCGTGACCTGCGCGGTGCGCGTGACGTCCTGGGTGGACTGAATCACGGAGAGCGCCTTCTGGATCCTGGCGTCGATGGCTACCAGGTCGGCGCGCAGCTGCGAGACCATGGTCGCGCCGTCGGACACCAGCCTGCCCAGCGCGGCCAGCTGCGTCGCTGCGGTGTTGGACGCGGTCGCGTTCAGGGCGGCGGCCTGCGCGGACGCCGTGGAGAGCCCGGCGCTGACGCTCGCCAGCTGCGCGGTCTTGTCCGCTCGATCGCTGGTCAGCTGCGCAAGCTGGACCTGCGCCGTCGCGAGGTCGTCCTGATCAGCCTCTTCGGGACCATCCACGAATATTGTGACCGGAGAGCCGCCGGCGACGTCGGGCGCGTATCCGATGATCTTGCGGAAGTCGAATGCCGCGTCCTTATTGAACAAGGGCTGCCCGCCGTAGAACAGCCGCTGGTAGTAGGTCTCCGCCTGGGAGAATGACTGGATGACCTTGCGCACGTCCCGGATGGGCTCGGCCGGCGCCGAGCCCGCCGACGCCTCGCCGTCGGCGAACTGCCGGGCCATGAGGTCGAACATCTCCTGCAGCTGGCGCCCGTATAGGAACGATATCGTCGTCGACTTTCGCGCTGAGGTCGCGCTGAGGTCGATGACGTCCTGCACGGTCGTCACGTAGCACGCGATGTCGACGCGGGACGATCGGTGGTCGAAGATAACAGCGGGGAAGCCGGCGACGACGTACGGGTTCCACGCGATCTGCGCTGAGCCCGACCGCTTGGCGTACCGCTCGCGAAAGAATTCGTATTTGGCGTAGAGCTGATAAACCGTCTCCGCGCTCTCGAGCGACGCGGTTACGGATTCGCTGACCTGCGGCGCCGCAGCGGGAACCTGAGGCGCCACGAGCGTGGACACAACGTCCGTCGATGTTCTCGGCGCCGTCGTCGCGACGGGAGCCCTCGTCGGGCGGGGATCGCTCTTGGTGATCATCGCTCCGGAGGCGCCCGCGACCACGCCGCCCACAGCCGTGGCCCCGTTCACGACGTTGGCCACGCCGGCCGACAGGGTCGGCACCGCGGCTTTGTACATCTCCTCCCACGAGATCGGGGCCCGGCCAAGCACGGCCTTCGCGGCCTGAACCGTCTGCTTCGCGAACCCGACGCCGTTGTGGCCGAGCTTGGTGAGTCGCCACATGTCTGCCTCGGTCCAGGACAGGCCTTGCTCGATCGCTATCCGGTTCGCGAACCGACGGTAGAACTGCACGAGCTTAACACCGGACTGCAGCGAGAAGTCCTCATCTGTCGACAGGCGCGCGTTTGTGTCGTCGGGGCCCGTGCCCGTCGCGTCGAGCCCCAGCCCAATCATCCCCGCCTCGGACTCCCTGAGCGTCGTCGCCGTGCCGCCCGAGACGTGCGGACCCATGATCTGGAAGAAGCCGCGCTCGTTGAGGCGGGTCACGGTGCGGATGCTCCCGTCGGATTCCTGGGATATCCAGGCGAGCAGGAAGTCGGTGGGGATCCCGGTCACGACGCTCAGCCGCGCGACCTTGGGACGAAGATTCTCGACCGCGCGACCGAACACGCGGGTGCCGTCGGGTGCCTGCGTGCCGACGCGACCCGCGGTGACCATCGTGCCCGCGGGAACGGAGACCGCGGCCGGCGCTGGAACCTGCGGCGTGCGCGCGGGCGCCGGCGGCGTCTCCACCGCGCCGTCCGCCGTTCGACCCGTGGGCGGCGTGCTCATCAGCTCGCTCTGCTTGAGAAAGAACAGCCACGGTGGGACGTCCCTGCGGTCGAGCACGGGGCCCTTGAAGAATTCCTCGGGCCACAGCAGCAGGTTCTTTCCGTTGAGCTTGCCGCCCCCGCGCGCTCGCGCGTGCATTGCCGCATCGGCCTCCGGCGGGTAGGCGATCGTCAGCGCGTTGTGCACGGTCTCCCTGTACCCGCCACGCGGGATGCGGAGCAGGTTGAGCAGCGTCTCGTCGTTGAAGTAGAGCCTTGTCGGTTGGGTCGCGTAGTTCTCGTCGTACGCGAGCGCGACCAGCTGCGACGGGAAGATCACGTTGCAGCTCGGTGCGATGCCGAACAGGGTCTGCGGCTTGGGGAAGTAACTCGGTATCCTGCGCGGCGTGGCCTTCCGGCTCTCGCCGGCCAGGGCCGCGACGAACGCGCCGTTCGGGATCCGCGCGGGGTCGAACGCGAGGACGTGATCGGAGAAGTTGGTCTGCTGCACCAGGCCGCTCGCAAGAGACGTCGCGACCAGCGGCATCGACGGGACCATCGCGATCTCGAACAGCATGGTCTGAAAGACCAGCTGGAGCATGTCCCATATGGACCCGGAGTTCTGCACGTTAGGAATGAGGTTCCTGGCGATGGTGTCGACGGCCGAGACGTTTTGTAGGGCGCGAAGGACCGGGAAGATGTTGGGGTTGTCGACTATCTCATCGAAGAACGGCGAAGCAACAAATCGGTTGTGGAAGTTGGTGAGACGCGACCACCGGGAGAAGAAGTTCGCCGCCGGGATCGTCTGCTGCTCGTGCGGGACCTGAGCCCCGATCATGTTGCGGATCACGTTGTACAGGAAGTCGAACGGGCGGACGATGGACGAGGCGTCCTGCGCGAGCCCGCCTCCCGAGATCAAGCCCTGCTTGAACAGCGAGAACGGAAACACGATTTGGCTGGTTGGGACGCCGATGCCGGTCGCGTCCGCGCCGGGCAGCGTGCTGTGTCCGAGCAGATCGTCGAACGTCGTCAGGAACTGGACGAACAGCTGCGTGAAGATCGCGATCTGAGCGACCGCGGTCAGGGTGATGACGCGACCGGAGGACAGGCTCTGATATCCCCATCCGGTGATCTCACCGTCGAACCACAGGCGGAACTGGGGGACGACGCTCGGGTCGACGGCGGTGTCGTCGAGGTAGAACACTTCGAGCTGCACGCGGTCTTCGGCGCCGAGTCGCGTGAGCACGGGGTCGGGCACCATCGAGACCTGGACCTCGGGCACCTGCCAGACACCGTACCTCCGCGAGACGCGGACCACGGGCACTTCGATCCCGTTGATATATACGAGCGCGGCGGCGCCGTGCGGGAGGCTGGACGAGAACTCGCTCATGACAATGCCGCCGCGAGGGAGAGCACGGCCGCCGTGGCGCACACCCGGTATCGCGGGTAGTCACCGGCGAGGTGCCGTCGAAGGAGGCCCACGTAGGGATCGGGCGCACCCAGGCCCGAGAGATCGTCGAGAGCCGGTTCGATGAGGAACCTGTTCGCACGGAGGTCGTTGTCGACGTCGAGAAACCGGCGCCGAGACGTGATCACGGTACCTCGGACGCTCGGCGACGGCGCGATCACCTTTGTCAGAATCACGCCGATCTCCGTCTCGAGAGCCATCTGCGCGGCGACCAGCACGCCATCGGAGACGTTGCGACTGTCCACCACGGAGAATAGGAACCGGGTCCGCAGCTGCTCGATGCCGTATGGGCCGAGCACCCGCGCCAGGGCGACCTCGAGGGCGATCACAGCGCACCTGCGAACGCGGGCGGAGGGCTGACCGGCGTGCCGTCTATCGCGCCCCGCACGTTGCTGGTTCGCGAGCCGAGGACGGAGTCAACCGCGCGGGACATGAGCTGCGCGAGCGCGGTTTGCGTGCGATCGACCGCGCCGGGCTCCTCCTGGCCGGCCGTGCTCACGGATGCGAGGTCAGGTGGCAGCACCATCGAGGACCTGACGCGCACGTCCGACGGACGGCCCACGGGCCCGAGGTTCGAGACGGCGCTGTCGGCGGCGAGGGCGACGTAGTCGGCCGCCGAGGTCCGCTGGAACAGCGGGTTCTGCACGATCACGTAGCTCTTGACGAGGAAGCTGAACGCGAACGGCACCGCAAGCTCGTTGTCGGCGTTGAGCGTCTGCTGCTTCGCGGTGAGTGCGCCCTCAACGATCACCGAGTCGTAGCGGAGCCGGGCCAGGGCGCCGCGCCGCGCGAGCTGGGTGCCGCGCAGGATCTGCGAGTACGCGATGGCGAACCCGACGCGCTGATCGTCCTGCAGTGAGTTGAGCAGGTACCCGGAGTACTGGAACGTCGGCGGAGCCTCGCCGAAGAAGAACGCGACGTAGCCGTCGCCGACGGTCTTCTCGACCTGGACGACCTCCTGCCGGGGCTCGATCGCCTGCGTCAGGATGAAGTCCACATACCCCGAGGAGCCGTGGTTGTTGTTTCCCAGGAGAACTTGGGCCAGCGCCTTGGCCTCCTGTGGAAGGCTCGCCAGGTAGGCGGTCTGCGTCGTGGGATCCGCGTCCGCCAGGCTGATGAACATCCGCGCCATGGTGTCGCGGAACTCGGCGTCGCGCGGACCCCTGTTGCGGGCGTACTTCGGTGTGGACAGCGGGTTGTCCGCGAAGATGCCCTGCTGGCGTCGGATCGCCGGATCCGCGGCCGCGTTGTTCTGGCTGACGTAGCTTCCGTAGGGTCCCGCCATCAACGACCTCCCGCGCCCGGAATCATCGACTGGAACCACGGGCTGCTCTTGCTCAGGTTGTCGGCCTGGCCGGCGCCCTTGAAGTCCTTGACCGCGTCCGCGAACGTCTTGACCGAGTCTGCGAACAGCTTGCCGGTCTCGGCCTGCAGGCCCGCGGTGTCGTCGCCGGGGGACGTTGCGGCGATCATCTCGTCGACCTTGGCGACCTGCTTGTCGATGGCCGACACGCGACTGCCGGCGCGGTGCTCGCGCTGCGAGGGCGCGGACCTGTCGAGCAGCGCCTCGTACGCCTTCTTGTCCCCGCCCGCAGCGGCCCGGAGGAGCTTCGCCGTCTCCGGGTCATCCTCCTCGAGGCGGTCGAGGTCGGAGCCGCTCAGGGCACGAATCGCCTCGAGCGGATCGGCCATCCCCGCGACGTCTTTGTTCGAGCTGATGGAGCCCAGCCTGTCCATCAGCGCGTCCGTGGCCGCCCCGCGCTTCTTCATGCCGATCGCCTCGTACACGGCGCCGACACGCTTGGTCACGTTGCCGCCTTGGCCCTCCGCGGCGACCCGCACCAGCGCGGTCTTCAGATCCCCCGACGCGCCCTTGAGAATCGTGTCCTGCGCGGTCGAGGTCAGCTCGTCCACGCGCTTGTCGCCGAGCTGGGTGCGCAGGGCGGTGAGCGCCTGGTCGCCCTTCTTTCGCTGCGCGGGGTCCCCCGACGCCTGCGCCGCCAGCGCCGCGGCGACGGCCACCTCCTCCTGCGAGTGGTGCGCGACGACCGAGCCCAGCTCCGTCAGGGTCTTGTCGCTTGCGGCGTATCCTCCGCCGCGGAATCCGTGCTCGTTGAAGCTGGCGTACTGCTCGTTGAGCCCCGCCGCGGACAGCCGATTCCTCACCGCGTCCCGTAGGCCCTCACGAGTCCTCGTCATGTTGACCGCACCGAGCTTGGTGCCGATCTCGACCGACTTGCCGAGCACCTCCTTCTGCTTCGCGGTCCCGGACGACATCACGGCCTTGACCATGTCGGCGGCGATGCCCGGGTTGGAGTCAAACATCTTCGCGGCCTCCTGGGCGTTCATCCCGCGGTCCGCGGCGCCCTTGATGAACGCGTTCTTGAGATCGCTCTGTGAGAGCGCCGCGCCGGTCTCGGGACCTGCCACGCTCGCGGCCAGGCCGTCGATCCGCGTAACGAGCGCACTGGTCGCGGACTGCAGCACCGCGCCCGCGCTGACGCCGCCTGAGTGAGCGCCCATCCGCGCGATGAGCGCCTTGCGCTTGCCCAGGTCGAAGCTGTCGGAGGCCAGGACCGCGGAGCCCGCGGCCGCCACGTCCTGCACGCGCGCGAACGCGTCGTCGACGTTGCCGAACGACTTGAACGGGTGGATGCCGAACGGCGTCGCGAACATGCCCCTCGATTCGCTGGCCAGGGCGGCGACGCGATTCGCCCCGCTGGTTCCGGTGAGCCCCAGGGCCCCGCCCATCCGATTCATCTGGCGCGACCAGGAGGCGCCCAGCGGACCCTGATCCCGTCCGAGGGGGTCGTCACCCAGGCCGGACGCGTAGGCCGCGCTGAACCCACGCCCGCCGGCCGCGTGCATCATCCGCCGATCCGCGTCGTCGCCGATGACCGCCACGCCCGAGAGCCGCGAGATGTGCTCGCCGTAGCCCGCGGCCTCCTCGCCCTCGCGAACCCTGCGGAACCCGTCGGCGAGGCGCTGGAACGGCGAGGCGATCCTGTCGGAGGCGCGAAGCATGCCCATCCGCCCCAGGCGGTCCACGCGGTCCCCGAAGTCCTGGGTCGCGAACTGCCCAAAGCGGCTGCGCTGCTCATCGATCGCGGTCCGTCGTTGCGCTCTCAGCTGCTGCTTCTGACCCTCCCAGTACTTCCGGTCGGTGAACTGCAGCTCGAGGGACCGCGCGGTTTGCTCGGCCTGCTCCTCGCTCATCCCGGCGCCAACGGCGGTCGACTGCACGGTGGCGAACAGCGCGGAGCCGAGGTTCATGCCCGGCACCTGCCGCTGGAGGCCCTGCGCCTGGCGCACCACGTTCATCCCCATCTCGAGGGGCGAGAGCTTCTGCGCGACCTGATCCTTGAACTCCTGGCGCCGCGTCCGCCACTCGAAGATGCCCTCCGCTCCCATTTTGTGGATGCGCTCGGCCGCCTCGCGCGCGACGTCGCCCACCGACATGCTCTGCGCCTTGCGGTAGGCGTCCATGTCGACCTCGAGGCCCTTGCTACCTTTGCGAAGGGATGCGGCGAGGTACACGTCGCTCTGCATCGAGGAAATCTGGGCGAGCGCGTTGATCTGGCCGAGCCCCGACCGACCGCCCGCGCGAGCGAGTTGGAGATCGTTGAGCGAGCCGGACGACGCAGCGATGTTCGCGAGCGCGCCGCCCGACATGCCCGCGGCGTAGCCGGTGGACCCCGCGAGGCCGACCTGCTGGGCCATCATGGCGCCCGGCAGACCGAAGGACTCGTGCATCGCCGCCTGCGACACGCCGGCCATGCGAGCAAACGCGGCGCGGTTGGCAACCGCCGCCGACTGAGACCCCAGGCCCTGGAAGCCGAGGTCTCGCATCTGGCCCAGGGACGCGAGGGCCGATCGCACGTCGGGGTCCCCGGTCACCTGCATCAGCAGCTTGACGGTCTTGCTGACGTCCTTTACGCGGCGAACGATCTCCTCGGGCGACTGGGCGCCAGTCAACAGGCCGTGCTGCGCCGCGCCACCCATGATCCGCATGGCGTCCTGGGTGTTGAACCCGGTCCGCTCGAAGTCCAGGTCGTGCGCCATGTGCCGGACGCCGCGGGCCGTGCGGAGCGCCGAGTCGGTGCTCATGCCCTGGCCCGTCGGGCCGAGGCTGGACCCGGTGACCATGAACGGAGCGGTCGTGTTCTGGATCATCCTCGCGCGGGCCGCGTCCTGCACCGTCGTGCCCACCATGACGTTGCTCGCGGCGTGCCCGAGCTTCCCGCCCAGCCACGAGCCCGCGACCGCACCGACGGGCCCGAGCAGTGAGCCCAGCGCGCCGCCCGCCACGGACCCCGCCAGCCCGAGTCCGAACTCTGTCGCGCCGGCGAGCGTGCCCATCGCCTGCGATTCGTGGCCCTGCATGACCTGCAGCGATCGCATCCCCGGGGTCGAGAAGTGCGGTGACGACAGGGCGGGGGCCAGCGGGTTGAAGATGGACGGCAGGCGCATCGGGCCGCCGAACGGCATCCCGCCCATCGCCGGCGGCGGGCGGAACATGCCGTAAGCGGGTGACGTCATCGTCGCCGGGCTCGGGAGGCCGTAGCCCGAGCCCCCGCCGCCGAGGGCATTGGCGACGAACGGGTTGAACTGTCCGAGCCCGCCGCTCGAGGGTGTCGGCGCGGACGGTGGCGGCTGGTAGCGCGTCTGCTGCGCCGCCTGCAGCGTCTGCTGCGTCATGTCGTTATGGCGCTGCATGGCCGCGATGGCGGCCTCGGACGGGTGCGGCGGAGGCGGCGGCATCGGGGCTGAGCCGACGGGCTGGCCCACTCCGACCGTCGGTGATCCGGACGCGACCGGGAGCAAGCCCAGCGCCGACTGCATGCTGTTGAACCCCGCCAGCATCTGGCGAAGGGTCTCGTTACTGGTCCCGTCGGCCACGTTCAGATCTTAGGCTATGCTGTATCGGCTTGGAATTGCTATCAAATTCTCGGCCCTTCACGCGATCGAAATCCTGACCGAGCAACTCCATGCGGTCGAGACGCCTGAGCGTGTTCTCGTCCTCCACGCGCCGGCGCCGGATTTGAGCCTGCGCGTCGCGCAGACGCTGGGCCTTCCGCGCGAGCGCGACGGGATCGTAGGATTCCTGGAATACCTCCGACGCGTACTCGGATACGACGTCTCCGAGGAGTTTGTCCGCGTCCCGGCCCACGACCCGCGCTACGATGGCCGCGATCGCGCGCACGTGCGCCACGCGCTCGGAGCGCTCCCGGAACACCATCTCGCGCATGACGCGATCCTCGACCGAGCCGATCGGGGGAAGCATCTGCCCGCGCGCGAAGGCGACCGCCCGCGCGTTGGCCCCCGGGTGACCTAGAAATTTTCGACGACGCCCTCCGCCGTCACGACCCGGATTTTTTCGTCAAACTTGAGGAACGCGCGGAGAAGGAGCGCGTAAGCGGGCTCGGCCATCACCGCGTCGACGTAGTTGAAGCGGGCCTCGAACGCCCTCTCCACATCCTCAGTCTTGGCACCAGGCGCGGGGTGCTCGAACTTGATGCGGCCGAACGACTCGAGAGACGCGGCGAGTAGTAGCTTGTTCATCAGGTCGTAGTAGTGGGCGTCGAACGAGGGGCGCGCGGTTTCGATCCGATCCATCGCGCGCGTGCGGTCCCTCGACGATCTCGTCCGGAGCCTCGCGATCGTCGACTTCGTGATCTGGACCGTCTCGGACCAGAACCCTTTCTCCATGACGGAGTCGACGACTTTCGCCGCCTCCTCGCGCGAGATCTTCGCCTCGCGGAGCGTGTCCTCATAGGTGCGCATCGGCGCAAGCTCGGCCTCGACCGCGGAGGCCTCCGCGCTGAGCGCGGCTTCGTCGGGACTGCTCGGGATCCTCGTGCTCGGGGGCGTGGCGACCCGCGTCGGGGGCCTCGGCGGCGCGGAAGATGGCTGAGGAGTCACGGGCTTGGAGAAGTCGCCAATCTTCAGGTCATCCATCGTGAATCCTCGCTCCCCTTTGGTAGAAGCATCGGTGAGCCGGATCCTATCACGACGCCCAGCTTGTTTACCGAATAAACATGATCTAGAAAGGAGCCAGCGATGCGCGACGCCATAGCCCTGCTGTCGGATCCGTCGCAGGGGCTCGTGCGGGAGATCCGCCCCCCGCAGATCCACATGGCCAACAACGTCACCCGCGCCCTCCAGGAGGGCCTCGCCTATTTCGTCGAGGCTGGCGTGGCCACGGGAAAGACCTTCGCGTACATGCTGCCGGCGCTGCTCGAGCCTCGCCGTCGCATCGTCATCGCCACGGCAAAGAAGCAGTTGCAGGACCAGATCGTCACCAAGGACATCCCGGCGCTCGCCCAGGCGATCGGCCAGGACCTTCAGACGGTGCTCATCGACGCCGAGGGGCGCCCGCAAATCGTGTCGACCTCGCGCAAGGGCAACGGCAACTACGCGTGCCGCGTGCTCGCGCAGGAGCGCAACCCTGGCCCGGGCTACATGCGGTTCCTGGCCGACAGCCGACACGGTGATCGAGCCGATTACGACGGCGCGACGCCGACGTGGTGGCCGGAGGCCTCCGCGGAGGATTGCGTCGGGCGCAGGTGCCCCCAGGCGGGGGACTGCGGCTACATGCGGATGAAGAAGGAGATGGCCCAGTCGAAGATCGTGGTGATCAACCACCACGTGCTCGGCGTGGAGATGCGATTCGGCCAAGGCCGGCTCGTGGGCGGACCCTACGACGTGCTGATCGTTGACGAGGCGCACAAGCTCGCCGACGGCGTGCGCGGGGCCTTCACCACGCGAATGTCCCGCAAGGTGGTCGAGCAGATCAGCGAGCAGCTGAACGGAACGTTCAGTACGTTCCCGCGTAACGCGGCGCTCGTCCGCGTCTGGGGCGAGCTGTTCGACCGGGTCCCCAACACGCACTGGCGCGAGCCGCACCTCCGCGAGGTCCCCGTGTTCGGCGACGACGAGGAGGCCACCAACGCGGTGTTCGTTGCGCTCGACGAGGCGCGGACCGAGGTCGACGGGACTCTCGAGCGGTTCGGCCTCGGGGAGGACCAGGACGAGGCCGAGATCGACGACTACAGCCCTGACCTGCAGAAGGACCTGTCGGTGATGATCCGCTCGCGTCGCAAGCTCGACGACCTGACGCGGGGGCTCCAGCTCGCGCAGGGCCGGGTGCCGAGGAGGAAGACCGAGGAGGATGCGGAGTACGAGCAACGCAAGGCGAAGATCCTGAGGTCTACGGCGATCTACGGCAGCAACGAGGAGCGCTTCGGCTTCCAGCTGTACTGCTCGCCGGTCAGCCTCGCGGGCATCATGGGCTCGTTCTTCAGCGGCGTGAAGACCAAGATCCTGACCAGCGCGACCCTGGCGATCAACGGGTCGTTCGAGCACCTCGAGGAGATGACGGGCATCAAGCCGGACATCGTAGACGTGCTCGCCAGCCCGTTCGACTACGACGCGCAGGGATTCGTGTACGTGCCCAAGGATGCGGCGCAGGTGAACCGCGCGGCGCGCAACGCCACCGACGACGAGAATCGACCCTACCTCGACGCGCTCAAACTTCGCGTTGAGCGCGCCGTCCGCCTGGTCGAGCTGTCCGACGGCGGCGCGTTCGTGCTGACCACGGCCAACGAGGAGCTGGACGCGTTCGCGCGCGCACTGAAGGCCCGCTTCCCCGGGCGAACGTTCGCGCAGGGCCATCGGAACAACGAGTGGGACGGGGACCCGCCGGCGGCGTTGGACAAGTTCCGGAGCGTGGATAATTCGATCCTCGTGGGAAGCAAGTCGTTCTGGGAGGGCGTCGACGTCGTCGGCGGCGCGCTGCGTCTGGTCATCATCGCGAAGTTGCCGTTCCCGCAGCTCAACGATCCAATCGTCAAGGCGCGAGAGAAGCTGTCGACGAACCCGTTCGTCGAAGTACAGATGACGGACATGCTGATCGACCTCCGGCAGGGCAGCGGCCGGCTGATTAGGTCGAAGGGCGACAGGGGCTGCCTGGCCATCCTCGACAACAGGATCTGGACCAAGCGGTACGGCGGCATGGTGCTCCAAGCTCTCCCCTGGTCTCGAGGGCTCGTGACTACCGACATCGAGATGTGCGAGCGGTATCTCCCTCTCTTCGCGAAGCACTTCGCACGCAAGGCGGTCTGACATGAGCGCGAACCCGTACGAGACTTTCATCAAGCAGCTGAAGGCCGTACGGGAGGCGCGCGGGCTCACGCAGGAGCAGCTCGCTAAGAGAATTCGATTGTCCCGACCGCAGTACGCCGCGATCGAGCACGGCAGGTCGACCGCAAGCTTTCGGCACGTGCACAACCTGGCGATCGCCCTCGACGTTCACTGGGTGATCGGCCACCCGGGATGCCCGCGCGCGGATCGCGTGGTTCGAGAAGACACGTGACGTCGCGCAGGCAGGGCCGGCCGCGGGGGCTGCGCGTGCGCACCTGCTCCTGCGGGCGCCGCGTCGCGGCCAAGCGCGGCCAGAAGACGGCAACGTGCCCGTGCGGAAAAACCGTCAAGCTAACCAGCAGACGAAGCCCTCCGAGGAAGGTGTTCAATGGGTACCTCGACAAGTAGCTTACACATTGAGCAAGACGGCATAGTTCACGAAGCGGCGCCCTGGGGAACCGTATGTAGTGCCTATAAGGTAGGCGTGGAAACAGACGCTGAAATAAATTGCATGACATGTCTTGTCGGTATTAGTCCCCTCAAGGCCGAGAATCTCGCATTCAAGCACGGAATGGATGCAGCAATAATGCAACACCTTGGGCTTCGCAAGTGAGTGAACCCCGCTATGTAATTGGCGTCGACGAAGTCGGGTGCGGCGCGATCGCGGGCCCTCTCGTGGTCGCCGCGGTCGCGTTCCGCGCGGACGCGCCCCGCGTGACAACGGCGTGGCGCGGCGTGCGCGGCGTCAAGACGCTGGCGGCCGACGACTCGAAAAAGATCAAGGTACCCGAGCAGCGCGGGGCGCTCGACCTCGCGATCCGGGCTGCCGCGGTGGCGCACGCGATCATCGAGCGTTCCGCGGCGGAGATCGACGCCAGGCTTCTGCGGGAGGTGTTTCCCGAGGCTCTGCGACTCGCCATCCAGCGCTGCGTCGAGCAATTGGTAATGACGGTCAACCCCGGAAAGTTCCATATCGAGAAGGACGCGATTCTCGTTCTGGTTGACGGGGACCTCGCGAGGCCAGACGTCCCCTGCCCCGTTCGCATGGTTCCCGGCGGCGACGCGCTCGACTGGCGCATCGGCGCGGCGTCGATCGTGGCCAAGGCGTGCCATGACCGCCATGTCACGCGAATCGCGGGCGAGTATCCGGGGTGGGGATTCGACAAGAATCGCGGGTATCCCACGCCGAAGCACCTCGACCAGCTGCAACGCGACGGCCTGCTCGACCAGGTTCATCGCAGGACGTTCGGGCCGGTTCGAGCCTCGCGTGGTCCCATCCCTGGCATGGAGGAGTAGCGTGACCCTCGACATCCTCAAGCAACGCGTCCCCGCCACCACCTGTGCGCGATGCAGGAAGCTGCTTTCTCCGGGGGACCGCGTGCAGATGGCGATGATCGTGCAGGGCATCGGACGCAACCCGAGCACCAAGAGCATCGACGCCCTGATCGGCGATGAGTTCGAGCTGGCCCACATCGATTGCATAAACACCTCGTTGTCCGGTATGCTAATCAGGACGTGAAGGATCCGTGGCGCATCGTGGATCCACTGCGGGCGGTTCCCGTCGAGCCCCCGAAGGGTCGAATCGACTTGTCGGACAAGGACATGGACGCGGACCTGCGTCCGTCGCGGGCCTGCATCCTGCGGTTCCGCTCGTGCTCGATCGAGATCGTCGGAACCGACGTGAACAAGCCGGAGGACGCGCTCGGACGCCTTGCCCGGTGCGTGACCGCGCTCAAGAAGGCCACGGCCTCGCTCCCCCGGGCACAACGCTTGCTCAGCGCGGTGTACACCCAGGACGACATGCTACCCAAGGACGAGCCGGCCGCCGCGCTGTCCTGCGGTCGGTACACCGTGTCGTTCGCCAGCATGACTTTGAACCAGGGGACGCTGGTGCTGGCTCGAGCCCTCATGACCGCTGGACGCGACGCCAAGCTCGCGCCGATACTGCGAGCCAACGGAGTCACACCCATGCTGAGGACCACATGAGCGACAAGCCCTGCACGACGTGCGCGCACTACGACCCCATCGTCGTCGGCGGAAATCGAAAGGAAGGGCGCCACGGATGGTGCGCCGCCCAGTCGATCTATCCCAACGTCGAGCATCCGGGACAGACGTTCCCCGACGGTGTCCGCCGGGCCGAGCCTGGCGAGCTGGCCAAGCCACACATCGTGACCGGCGCCGGCGTCGTCAAGCTGTGCACCCTGAGGAGGGACAAGCCGTGAACAAGTTCGACCCAATCCCATCCGAGTACGTCAAGTACAGCGACGGCCAAACGGCCTCGCCCGAACAGATCGCGCGGGGCCTCGCAGTGGCCGCCAAGGTGTTCAACAGCGTCGATCACCTCGACAACGCTGACGAATTCAGCCGCGCTCTGCTGGAGCGCGTGGGAACCGACGGGGCGAACCGCGGGCTCTCCGTCGAGCAGCAGGTGTTCGCCGTCGCCGTCGCCACCATCCACATGCGGCGAACGTTCCCCGGCGGCGTGGATCGGTTTGACGAGATTTGCCGCGAGGCCCAGGCTCACTACGACAGCGACAAGTAATGTCTTCCGAGGTCTGGAAGGCCAGAATGGCCGAAGCCCTTCTGGCGGGGGATTGCGCGTCGCAAACCGAGTGGGTAGCGCGATATCCCGGCCAGCACTGCTGGTTCAAGTTCCGCGACGACGACTTCAACTCGTGCGCCTGCTGCGGGACTGTTCAGCGACGAGACGACAAGAACAAGCCCTGCAAGGGCATCGTAACGATCGTCTTGAGATAGTCAGGCCGCGCGCGGGGGAGCAGGCGCCAGCGCTGCCTTGACCGCGTGCAACAGGTCGTCGAGCGAGCCGTCGTTCGTGATCACCTCGTCGAAGTCCCCGTCCGGGATCCCGTCGATCTCGACCTCGGAGACGTGGCCCGCGATGCCCGTCGTCGCGTCATCGGTCTCCGGCCTGCGGAGCCGCCACGCGATGCCGCCGGCCGCGCGAACCGCGTCCAGCTCGGATCGGAATCGCCCATCGGTAACCACCATGATACGTTCGACGCCTCGGTCGAGAGCGGTCACGGCGGTCTTCATTGTGAATCGGGCCCAGGCCAGGGGATCCACGCGGCGGATGCCCTCCGTGCCAACGTGCTGCAGGATCATCCGCGGGGTCCAGAACCCGACGAACGAATCGGGAGACCCCACCGCGCCGCACGCCTTGCACTCGGCCTGGCGCGGGCCCTTGTGGTTCACCACCGGCTGGTCATAGAACGATGCGAACGCGAGCATCGTCGGCGCGGCGACCACGTTGATGCTCCTGCACATCGGACAGGTCGGGCAGGGCAGCGAGGTCGGCTTGGCCTTGCCCTCGTCGGTGTTGAGGTCCTGGCTCGTGAGCCCGAACAGCTCCATGCACACCGACTTGAGCTTGTCGGCGAACGCGATCTGCACCGTGCCCTTGCACGTCGACGCGATCATGTCCCCGACGGTGTTCTTGCCGGACTTCGACTTGCCGAAGATGCCGATGACGTTGCGCTGCATCTGACGTCCTTTCAACGGAGGTACATGACTCTGGTGGGAGAGAACGGCTGCTGCGGTCCGCGCAGCGCGAAGTCGTCGTCGTACAAATCCACGAACTGCCGGACCGTCGTGACGTGCTCGTCGTCGATGCCCTCGAGCCCGTCGGACCCGGCCCAGAACGCGGCGTAGGTCTCTCGGCAGCGGGGCGCGTGGGCGAACACGATCGCCCGGATCTGGGGGTTGTTCAGGACGTCCCGCACGACGCCCCGAAGGTCGTGCGCGGCGACGTCGGCCAGGCACGCGGCCACGCGGCCGTCCCAGGCCGACAGGTCGTCGGCCAGCAGGCCGCCCGGCGGCCTCCGGATGAGCAGCGCCTGGGCGTTCCGCGACACCAGGCGATACGGCAGCGCGCTGACGGGTCGGAACATCAGGCGGCCTTGATGGCCTGCTCGAGACCGTCGGCGAGGACCCTGGCGCGCTCGGCCGCGCGCTGCGCCTTGCCGCCGCGGGGGAACCGAGTCAGCTCGTCCGCCATGCGCCGAGCCTTCGCGGCGTTGAGCCGCGTGCGCCGCGTGATCTGAGCGATCGCGGCCACTCTCTTGTCGACATTCATCGGTCGTGCCATCGGGTGCCCTCCGTCCTGGAGGTGTTTACCCAGCAAACAACAGTCCGAAGCTTGAGTCAATCAAGCAAACCAGGAGATTCAAATGTCGAAGATTCAGCTGACGATCGACACCGAGTACTGCGGGTCATGGGGCGTGTGGGAGGGGATCCGCGAGCTTATCTCCAACGCCAAAGACGCCGAGGAACTGAACCCGCGCAACGCCATGGAGATCAAGCACTCGAAGGAGAGGTCGCAGCTCGTCATCAAGACGCGCGAGACGATCGTGGACCCCGCCACCCTGCTGGTGCTCGGCAAGAGCGGCAAGCGGGGACGCGACGTCCGCGGGCGCTTCGGCGAGGGCTTCGCGATCGGGTGCATGGCGCTCACCCGGGCCGGGCATCCCGTGGCGTTTCGCAACGCGGACACGAGCTGGAAGTGCACGTTCGACCGGGTCGAGGACGGCCCGCTGTCCGGGCAGGAGCTGCTGACGTTCTACTCGCGCGCGATCACGCCGACCCCGGACTTCGTCGTCACCATCGACAACGTCACCAAGGAGGTGTGGGACGCCCTGCGCCCGCTGTTCCTCTTCCTGACGCCGCCGCCCCCGGACGAGGTCGTCGCGGTGGACCAGGGGTCCCTGATCCTCTCGGAGGATCGGCGCGGAATGGTCTACGCCCGCGGGGTGTTCGTCCGCAGGTTCGAGCGGCTCGACTGCGGGTACGACCTGCGCGACATCCAGCTCGACCGAGATCGCCAGATGATCGACGAGTGGACGCTGGGGACCGCGCTGTCCGACCTCTGGGCCAGCGTGCTGAGCGGGCGAAAGGACGTCCAGCACGCCGGAGAGGCGCTGGCCCGCCGCGCGTACGACCTCGCGAAGAGCAACGCGGACGAGTCCCGCCACTTCCGCTGGCGCACCGACGAGCGTCTCGTGGGTCACATGAAGGCGCAGTTCGTGGCCGAGCACGGCGACAACGCGGTGCCCGTGTCGACCATGGCCGAGGCGGACGAGATCACCAGCCTCGGCGCCAAGCCCACGATGGTCAACGCGACGCTGCGGGAGTTGCTGGCGAAGACGGGATTGTCGCCCGAGCACGCCAAGGCGTCGCTCGAGGGTCAGGTTCGAGCGCGGTTCCTGCCCTCGCAGCTCACGGAGGTCGAGCGCGGCGTCCTGAAGGTCGTCAATCTGGTCACGCGCGAGTACGTTGTCGTCGAGTTCGCGGGAAAGTCCGCGTGCCGCCCTATCGACGACAACAAGATGATCGGCATCGACCGTCGACTGCTCACCCTCGCGGCGTTCCAGGTGGTCCTCGCCGTGGCCAAGGGCGAGGCCGCGCGCACCGCCCGCGGCGAGGCCGCGGTGCTCGCCAGCGCGCTGCTCGACACCGAAGATGGGGCGCTGGCGCGAGCTGACGCGGAAAGATATTCTTCGGCGAATGTCGCGAAGACGGAGGCCGACCAGGGAGCCTGAGTGCCTCCGATGCGGCAACGTCGAGGACCTCGAGACGGTGGGCGCGTCCGCGTACTGCCTGCCATGCCGCACGTGCCCGCACGGGAGGATCTGGATCGAGACGTGGTCACCTGCGTGCGCGGCGTGCGTGCTCGCGGTTCACACGGTGAAGACCCTGGCGGGGCCTCGAATCAGGGATCTCGAGGCCTACCTGACCAACGTCGCCCGGTATCGAATCGACACCATGGCGCACGCGTTCGAGGAGTGGGAGCGGATCGGGGATCGGGGGACCTGCGGGGACGGCCTAGGTGTCGAGGTCGACTGGCCGTTCCACTTCACGCTAGCCGAGCGTTAGGGCATCCGATCGCCGAAGTGCTCCGTGTCGAACGCTTTTCGGTACTGAGCCCAACCCAAAAAGTTGCCGCTGCGCACGGGTTCCACGAGCGCCATTGCGACGTGCTCGAACGGGGACCAGTGGCCGGGCTCGCCGGTCGCCGGCCCCGAGCACAGCCTGTCGTGCAGCTCGACGTCCTTGTCCGGATCGCGAACACCCTCGTGGGTCAGGTACGACACGCGGGCGCAGCGCCCGGTGGACACCTTCTTCGCCATCACTTCGCCGAGGGCGGTGACCTCCTCGGGCTGGACCAGCGGAAGATGCCACCCACCCTCGGGAATCTCGGTCGGTCGGTGCTCCTGGTAGTGCTGCCACATGGCCCTGGCAACCCAGGCAATCTCCGGCTGGGCCATGCGGTGGTTGCGCAGGTGAAACCAGTTGCTGTACTCAGTCGAGGAGACGAGGACCGTGATGAACATCCACGGCTCGATGAGCCGGTTCGCGAGCTGCTTGTGAAGCCCGACCTTGCCGAGCTGCTCGACGGCCACGAGCATCTGGTCCCGTGCGGCCAGCCAGAGGCGCTCGGCCTCGGCCCGCGAGGCGCCGTCCAGCTCCTCGTTCGCCTGCATGCCAGACTGGTTCCTGCCCCACCACTGGGGCAGCGCGGGGTCCTCCCGGACCCGAGCCATCAGCTTCTCGGTGGGGATCGCGCGGCTGGACGCGCTGTTTCGGCTGAACATCCGGTGCGTCATCAGCTCGGCGTGAACGAACCGAGGGTAGGTAAGCTCCCAGGTGGTCAGCCGCTTGCCGCAGGGTGCGAGCGAGTCCTTCAAGACGCGTGTCGAGTACATGTTTCCTCCGCTGTTTATCTTATAATCAACCGACCAGGAGACGCTATGCCCACCGAGAGACTCAAGCAAGCCCTCCGCGAGACCAACGTCGCGGGGGTGGAGAAGGACCTCGCCGAGGTTCTGGCGCGCATGTTCGACCTGCCCATTCAGGCGGTCGCCCGCCTCATCTACGCGATCGACGCCATCAAGCACCCCGTGATGTGGCGTCTCGGGGCCGCCCAACAGAACGCGCTGATCCCGGACCCGGAACTCCGGGATGCCATCCGCACGGAGGTCAACGCCGGGGCCCTGAGGGTCTACCTGCGCAAACTCCAGCTCGAGGGCAAGCAGGTGCTCGTTCCGACGCGGGCGCTGGTCCCCGTCGACGAGCCCGGTCGAATCTGCGAGGGGTGCCCGCGCAGCATGTCTTGCATCGCGGAGAGCCTGAGCAGCCCGGAGCAGTGCGTCGACATCCTGTCGGGTCCCGTCAAGGGCTGGGTCGACAAGAGGCAGACGGTCACGCTGATCCGCGTGACGCCGTCGGGTCGCGTGACCGTCCGGGCGCAGCAGCCCCTCGGGGACCACGACGTGCCCGCGGACATCGTGGAGTACTGAGGTGATTCCGTTCCTCCAGATCCCCGACACGCCCGACACGGACATCACCCCCGTGGACTGCGCGACGTGCCCGATCAATATGTCGTGCCTCACGGGCAAGTCGGGCACGGGGTGGCGGTTCGACTGCTGCGGCATGGCGGCCATGCGCCTCGGTGACGACACGGTGATCGTAGACTGCCAAATCAACGAGTTCAGAGACGAGCGGCTGCCCTCTGACGGATTCGGTCTCTGTCCGCTGTGCTCCAGCGCGATCATGGAAGTCGAGCTGGCCAAGACTAACGACGCCGTCGGGATCAACTATTACTTGCCCACCGTGCACGCAAAGTTCCCGCTCGTGGAGCGTCTGATGAACCTCCGCAAGCGACATCAAAAAGCGCAGGACGCGAGAGCGCTTGCTTGGAGCATCGAAAACGAGGAAGGCTAGCAGAATGCCCACATACCTCAGCGCGTACGAGGACCACCAGACCGCGATCATAGAGCGCGGGGGAAGCGAGGCCGCGATCGAGGCCGCGGTTGCCGAGTACAACAAGGCCACGCCCGCGAAGCTCGTCGCGTGGGTCAAGCAGGCCGCGCTCACGTGTGCGTACTGCGACAAGCCCGCCGTGGTCGATGGCGACACCAGGCCGACCGACGAGGTGACGTGCGCGGAGCATCGAACGTGAGCGTCGAGATCCGCCTTCGGATAGCCGCACGCGACGCGATCCTGGCGCGGAAGACGACGGTCGGCGTCGTGAAGGTCTCCGTGGCGGACGAGGACCTCGTGGACGTCCCGGAGGACGCGCTCGACCAGATCGCGCAGGTGGTGGCGGCGGACGAGACCCTCGAGGGTCCGGGCGTGGTCGACGCGACGTTCGGCTCCGTGCTCCGTGGTCTCGAGGCGCGAGCCGCGCGGCGAGGCGTGGAGCTGGCCGCGGAGGAGGCGGCTCGCGTCGAGGCCGAGGCCGCAGCCGCGCGGGTCATCCAGGAAGAGGCCGTCCGTCGACGCAAGGAAGGACAGGCCAAGGCCCGACACGCCGAGGCCATCACGAAGTGGATCGAGGATACTTGCGACCCGGACATGGTCGAGCGGCGGCGAGAAGGGTTCCTCAAGGACGAGGAAATCATCGAAGAGGCAATGGATCAAATCTTCAACATTCCCGAGGAGGAGTACACGACGATCAAGGCGTACCAGGCGTGCGACTGCGACAAGGGCTGCACCGGCAGCGTCCAGATGTTCGTGCTGCCCGTGGATCACCTCGACACCAGCCAGTTCGCGGCACTCGAGCAGATCAGGGAGGCCGCGCCCGAGGGCGCGGAGGTCGTCCCACAGATGCGGAAGGCCGCCTGCCCGGAGTGCGCCTGCGTCCCGCTCGTCCGCATGACCGCGCTCGTCCGCCTGCCGTGGAACGGGTGGATGCTGCAGAAAGCGTACGCGCTTGGCTGACCAATCACACGAGTGGTTCACCGTCGTGGGCGCGTACGCCGACACCAAGGAGGCCTACGTGACCCAGGTGCATGCGATCGACGGCGTGGCCGCGAAGGCCGCCGCGTATCGCGAGGCCGAGGGCGTCGTCATCGGGCTGTCGGTGTTCCCCGGTCGAATCGACGCCATCAAGGAGGACACGAAGATCACGCCGTTGAGAGGACCCCAGCACGCGGTGACCGTCTCCCGCGTCACGATCACGGAGACGAGGATAGCCGTGCCGGCAAGGTGCCCGTCCTGCCGGGCGGACCTGCGGCAGCCGCAGGCGCTGCTCTGCGCGGACCTGCTGCTCAACTTCTGGAACGGGCACCTGACCAAGGACAGCGACGAGATCAAGGGCGAGAGAGACCAGCAGCGCCTGCCGAGCAACCTGCGCGTCGCGAGCACGGCGAGGGTGCAGTGCGCCGCGTGCAAACACGACGTGCACGCGTACTGGGACGGCAATGTCTAACGCAGCGGCGTGGGTCCCGGTCGCGCTGACCCAGGACCGGTGGGGCGTCGCGGTGGTGCAGGAGGGCGTGGCGGGCTATGCGATCGACGAGGCCAAGCCCGTCGGTACGTGGACGGCGGCGCGCAGGGCGGCCTTGACAGCCAACGAGGCTGCTGGGGTCTCGCCGGAAGAGACGTGGCGCGTCTTGGACAGCTCAATGGCCGCGTCTCGCGCGGCCGGCACGCGCTGGGGGCCTCGCGGACAAAAACCACTATGACCAAACTTACGTTCAACATCGATATTGAAACCTTCAGGACACTGAAGCGATTGGCTTCCAAGCGGAGCATCACCATGACCGAAGTAATTCGTCAGGGTATTGGTACAGAAATGTACCTACAGGAAGTAAAGGAATCAGGCGGTTCGGTTTTGGTTGAGAACAAAAAAGGACAGGTCCGGCAATTGGTCTTTCGATGAAATTCAAGTGGCGAACCTACGACGTATCAGGCAAGCCCGTTGGAACCGTCGGCTATGACAGTGGCAACATCATGCACCTCAACCTCGCCGAGAAGCTCGCGAGCATCGAGGAGGCAGGGAAGGAGGAAATCTTCGCCGTGAACATCGTGTCCAGCTGCACGGCGTACATCGTGACCCGGGAGCCGGTGCAATGAGCCGTCTGTCCGTCATCCGCGGTCGAACGCCGCGGCTCGGTCTCGCCGACGCGTTCGAGGTGTCCCTCTCCACCAACTCCAAGACCGGCTGCTCGATCAACGTCGCCATCGCGCGGACGTGCAGGCCGACCAAGGGTTGCGCCGAGTACTGCTACGGCCTCCTCGGTCGCCTGACGTACGACGCGGCCCTCGCGTCGCAGGCGCGCAACGCGGCGTTCTTCGCGTCCGCCGACAAGGCCGTACTCCGGCACGAGGCCCGGCGCATCGCCAGAGCTGTTTTGAAAAAACAGAACTTCGTACGGATGTTCGGCGTCGGCGACCTCCAACCGGGATCGGTGTTCTTCACGACGTGCATCGCCGTCGAGTTCCCGGAGTTGGCCGTGTGGGTGGCGACCCGGAAGCTCGAGCTGGCAGGTTTGTTACCAAACCTACCGAACCTGCACGTCATGCTCAGCTTGGACTCCACGACGACACGGACGAACACCGAGGCCACACGGCTGCTCGTCCTGAAGAACAGGCCGCAGTTCTATGCGGCGTGGGCGCGCAGGAGCCCGGAGGACAAGGTCCCGCGCTGGGTGTCCGTCGTGTTCGAGGAGCACAAGATGTCCAGGCGGGCGCAGTGGGATCCTGAGCCGCGCGCCTGCCCGGCCACCGCCCGCGACGGCGCCGAGCACGAAGGCGCGTGCGCGGCGTGCAGGTTCTGCTTCTCTTCAGAGAAGAGAGTTGCGGGGCCTCCGTTGATTCAGCTGCAAGGAAAGCGACAATGAGCAACAAACCTAGACTTGCAAACTGGATTCGTAGCATCGGCCCTGGCAACACTAGGGACTTGGTCGAAGTCTGGGTTTACGGCCCGACGCGTCGAAAAGACGAAGGGCAGGTCGGTCACGACCTTCGTGTTCGCCCGACAAGCCTCGGTCCGGGTGAATACACGATGGTCGTGGCTCCTGATACGATCGAATACAAGGCATCCTCGTGAAGCCCGGCGATTCCGTACGTCTGAAGAGCGGCGGCCCGCCGATGACCATCAACGCCATTCAGGAGACAGTCGCGACCTGCGTGTGGTTTGTCGGTGTCGAACTGAAGGAAAGCTTGTTCGTGCTTGATGGCCTGGCGCCAATCACCATAGAGGTGGTGGGGGCGGAGACCGTCGGGGAGTACATCTTGCGCGTGTTCCAGATCGACGCTGTGGGCGGAAGAACCGAGATGCTCGCGGCCCGTGTCGTAAGCGCCAAGGCACGGAAGTCCGGAAGGGGCCAACGCGTCGAGTTCGTCGTCGAAGGCGGACGAAGGCTCGGCTTCTGGACCGAGGCGCAGCACGGGCCGTTCATTCGGGACATGGAGGAATGACATGCCCAACACCGTGACCATTCGCCTGCCCAAGCACCTCGTCGAGGCGATAGACACCTATCTCGACACGGACTGGAGCGACGGCCGCGACCCGTCGAAGATCGGCTCACTCAACGCGGTGGCCTACATCGGAGAGCGCGTCGCGGCGATTCGAGCCCGAAGCAAGCACAGAAAGGGCAAGACATGAAGCTCGATGATCCGTACTTCCGCCTGCAGGCAGCGCGGCGAGCCCTGCGCGCCGCGTCGCACAAGCACGCGCACACCAAGAACACGCCGAAGAACAAGCCCAACCACGACGCCGCGGTCGACGACCTCGAGAAGGCCGCACTGGTGTTCGCGTTGTGCGCCGCGGAGCATGGAGCCCGAAGCGGCATCGCCGCGCCGGCATTCAGCGCGCTCACCAAGGAGGAGCGCGAGGCGTACAAGGCGGCGGTCAACCCCGAGCCCGACAAGGAAGCCTGATGGCCAACAAGTGCCCCGGCTGCAACAAGTTCGCGTCGCTGGAGTTCCAGGAGCCCGAGGAGGAGTCGTTCGAGGTCGAGCACCTCGACCTCGTGCTGGAGGATGGAACCGTCACTGGGAACGTCCACGCGACCGTGCAGATTACTCGGAACAGCGAGTGCTGCGGCGAGACCATGAAGGAAGCGTCGCTCGAGATGTCGGAGGAGTTCACCCTTGATCACGACAAGCTCGAGGCGCACCTCGTCGAGAAGAAGGGCGGCGGCTGGACCTGGAAGGAGGGCTGCGAGCTGACCGCGACCTGTGACGATCCCGAGCAGGTCGAGGAGGGCGGCAAGCGGCCCCGCCTCGGCGCGAGCCTCACCTACAAGGTGACCTGCGAGTGCGGCAAGGGCGATGAGCTGCACGAGGGGACGATGGAGGAGACGATCGGAGCGTCGGACATGGACGATGCCTGAGCTGCTGGTCCCGGAACTGGGCCTGGAGAACACACGGAGAAACCGCCGATGGCTCGCGATCTTCCGAGCCCTCAGCCGGCTGGGTGGCTCGCAGGAGGGCGTTGAGGCTGCGGCGTGGACCGCGCTTCGCGCGTACGAGGAGACCAAGTGACGAAGAACGACAAGAAGGCCAAGCCCCTCGAGCCCGTCGACCACGAGCGGTGCCAGGCCGACATCAAGTCAGCGTACAACCCCTGGGTCATGGGCGGTGACGTCGGCGGGAAGTGGGGCCGCTGCACCAAGAAGCCGACCTGGTACGCCCGCGAGGTCGAAGCCGGTCCCGACGGCCGCAAGGGCGCGATGGCGCTCTGCGACGAGTGCAAGGGCGAGTGCGAGAAGCGCGTGAAGGCAAGCCTGACGTACGAGCCGCTCGTCGGATGGAACGAGAAATTCCACCAGCTTTACGACAACCCCAACGGCGTGCCGCGTGCCGAGATCAAGCGCATGTTGCGCGACGCGGGCGCGGACCCAGCGACCGCCAAGGCGTTCGAACAGCTGATCCTCGCCCGATGGACATCGAAATAACCAACGCGGGTTCCCCGCGGAAAGTCGACGACAAGAGATGAGCAGGAAGAAGCAGGAGAAGACTGAGACGCCGACCGTGTCCGACAGCCCCGTGACCTATGCGGTCCCTGGGGAGGTCGCGATCGCCTTGAACACCGGCAGGAGCCAGTTCATCGACGGACTGGTCAAGCGCGTCCGCGGCGGGCACGTGCTCGATCAGGTCCAGGTGATCGGCATGCTCGAGCTAATCCGGGACTGGACGGACGCGAGGTACGCCGACGATCGGCGCAACGCGATCGCCAAGGCAAACCTCGACGCCGCGAGAACCAGCATGTCCGAGCTGCAGGCGCACGTCAGCAAGCTGACCCGGCAGACCAACGATGCGATGGCAGCCGCGACGCGAGCTGCGCATCGCCACAACCAGGGCCCGCTCGGACCCGAGGACGACCTCGAATAGTTGGCATAAGCATGTGACGGGGTGCTTTGCTCATGGGATAAACATCGCATGAACGACAACCAGTACCAAGAGGACGCCCTGCGCACCGAAAGTACCCCGGACTTCGTCAGGCTCGGAGGGGATCATGATCACGACGTCGTCGTCGCCCGTCTGATCCACGCCGTGCTCGGCATGTCGAGCGAGGTCGGCGAGCTGGCCGACGCGCTGAAGAAGCACATCATCTACGGCAAGGCGCTCGACGAGGTCAACATCCTCGAGGAGAACGGGGACCTGTCCTGGTACCAGGCCGTGATGCTTCACGCGATCAAGCGCTCCATCTCCGAGGCGCACGAGCGGAACATCGCGAAGCTCAAGGTGCGGTACGGCGACAAGTTCGACTCGCACAAGGCCCTCAATCGCAACCTGGAAGAGGAGCGCAAGGCGCTCGAAGGATAGGAACGAAGCAACATGATCAAGTCAAAACGTCTGGTGTTGGCGCGTGAGACGATTCTTCACCTCGGGAGCGTGCAGCTCGCCCGCGTCGGCGGAGGTTCCGTCGCTGGTTGCCCGGCAAGCATCGGTTGCGTGACGCGGCGCAACTGCACGGTCGGCTGCGCCAGCGCGACCTGCAATGACACGGACACCTGCGGCACCGCGACCGTCGTCCCACCGACGGGACAGACTCCGTAAGGCGCGGAGCGCGAGGCGCTCGAAGGATAAGCATGCCAGATAACGCCAAACTTCCCGACGTGTTGGCCGCGGTCGGATCGAAGAACAGGAGAATTCAGGAGTTGGACTCGAAGCTCTCGACGCTGATCGGCGAGATCGAGGAGGCCCTCCGCCTGCACATCAGCGTGCGCGTCTCCGTCGGCCTGACCGACAACGAGAAGCTGGTGTTCGGCAAGACCGGAGGGCAGTGGCGACTGATCGTCGAGAGCGACGCGGGCGAAGTGGTGCTCGCGTCGTGCTCACGCGAGCGACGCACGGAGGTGTTCGCGCAGCTGAGCGTCGAGCGGCTGCTCGCCAGCGTAGCGAGCCAGATCGACGATCTCATCACACAGCGCGAGGGCGCGCTCGCCCGCGCGGACGCTCTGATAGCCGCGCTGAAAGGAGAATCATGAGCAAGAAAGAAGAGCCCGCCGACGGCACCGTCGAGGAGTGGATCCCCAAGACCGCGCACGAGGTCGCGGTGGGCATGTTCCACAGTCTGCCGAACATCCTTGTGCCCGCGAAGCACCACCTCACCAAGATCCCAGGGAACGAGGCGAAGATCGTGCTCAAAGCGGTCAACCGGGCGCTCACGATGGTGACCGAGTGCACAGCGAAGTTCGCCAAGGTGCCGGGGCCGACCAGAGCGAACTTCAAGGACGGCACTGCGTTCGTTGTCATCGAGACCGAAACAAACCGCGTGTCGGTCGACTGGATGCCGACAGAGGAGCGCCCGCTGATGGAGCAGGTCAACCTGCTTCATCGGAAGAACCTGACTCTGCCATGGGTCGAGGTCACCGTCTGGGACGCCAAGGAGTGGCAGACGCCCGGCAGTGAAGCCTTCGAGGCGATCATGGGCGTCATCGCGGAGATCATTGCCGGCGTCGAGGTCATGCCCAATGAGACCCCCGCCGCCGACTAACGCGGGTCTAGTAGTCCTTCTGTTGGTTGCGATCGCGGGTGGCGCGGCGATCGTGCGACCTTCGAGACCGAGGTCCGTCCCGCTTTGTGGTGATATGCGGCCAGTCACGATCGGCGGATCGATGGTCGTCAGCTGCCGGAGGCCGCCGTGAGCGCGTGGCGCGACAAGACGGGCATCACGCATGCCTGGTTACCCCTTTCCGACCAGCGTCGCGACAACCGCCACGCCGGCTGGTACACGGCGCGGGCTCCCTGCGGGGCCAGTCGTCGGTTGCGGAGCTGCTGGGACGACAAGGACCGTCCCCGCAGCGCCGATGTCGATTGCATGACCTGCCTCGTACGGCAAGAAAGCGACAACACATGAGCAGGGCTGAAGGTTTCATCGACATCGAGCTTAGCGAATGCCTAACCAAGGTCAGCGAGGTGCTGTCACAGGCGGAGGAGCGAATCCACAAGCTCGGTCAAAACAAGCAGGCGGACGAGACGGACAAGAAAGCGTACAGCAACGCGCTCGTTCGCATCCAGCGCGTGCGCAACGGGCTGCACGGCTAGCTGTCGGGTAACCTGTCGACCGGAGGAGAACGAGGATGCTCGAGATACCGTGCACGCTGCGCTGCGACGAGTGCAAGGAGACGCAGTCGGTGATCCTACCGGCGACGGCTCGGTACAACAGCTACGAATCCCAAGGACTGGGGCGTACGCTGGCAACCTTCACCATCGAAGAGGACGCGCTGCCTCACGGCTGGACGTTGACCGCCCGCCCGAAGGACAAGCTGCGATGCCCGCGATGCAGCGGGGTCAAATGACCATAACCAACGAGGAAATCAACGCCGCGTTCAAGCGGCGCTACATGATCCACGTCTGCGCGGACGGCACGGTGACCTATCGGGACACCGTCACCAAGGAGAAGGTGTTCAACGGCAGGGCGCTGCCCGTGTTCAGCGTCGACACCATCGAGGAGGCCAAGGCCATTCAGATCCGGTTCTGCCGCCTGCAGTACGGCAGTCACCCGCTGATGCCCGGCCGGTCTTGGTACGTCCTCAGCACCTTCACCGGCCAGGTGGAGGACCTGAACCGCGTCAGGAGTGACTTCATGAAGTACCACAAACTCCACCAGGAGCGGCTCGCGACCGAGGAACGGGAGCGAGCCGAGGCCACGGCCCGGACGCTCGCCCGGACACCCCGGCGCAAGAAGGCGAGGAAGACGTGCGCCTGACCGCGGTTATCGACATCCCTGATGTCGTCGACGACGAGAAGGGGCGCAAGCTCGTCGCGCTGTACCTGTACCTGCTGTCCGTCGGGCACAACAAGTTCATCTCGATCGAGACCAAGGAGGGCGACATTCGAGGCCAGGATGGCGTTGCCGTCGGGCACTGGAAGATCGACCCATGAGCAAGATCACTCTCGACGGCGCCGGACGAGAGCTGTGCCCATCGTGCGCGCCGGACACTGAGGAGGTGAATCATCCCGTTGGGATGACCTTCGTCGGATGGGGGCATGGCTGGCAATCGTGTCAGGCTTGCGGCGGGTCAGGCCTGGCCGAGACCATCAAGCCACCTCACTGCGAGGACTCGTATTGCGAGCTGCCGAAGGGACACGATGGCGCCCACAGGATGGGGTTGTACGTGAGGTTGCGGTGACGATCGTGGTCGTATGGGCGGCCATCACCGCGGCGCTCGGCGGACTGATGCGCAAGACCGGCCCATGGTGGCGTGTCGCGCTCGGCTGCGCGGCGTGGCCCGTCTGGCCTGTCATCGCAGGAATTTCATACGCGCGGCACCGCGCGAGAAAGGCAAGGACACGTGAGCTGGCATGAGATGGACGCATTGAAACGGGACCACGAGCGCCTGAAATTGGCGTTTGAACTCGTCAAGAGCGACCGCGAACGAGACCTCCGAGTCCTCGAGCGCCGAATCGACAACCTTGAAACGATAATCGCCAACGGCTCGGTCGAGGACGGCGTGGTCAACGTTCCCGCGCTGCAACAGCGCCTCGCGGCCATCGAGGAGGCCATGCCGTCCTCGGCCGCCGAGCTTCTGGTCCTCGCCTCGAACCGGGTCGCAGGGCTACTCGGGCTGATCGCGCACGACGAGATCACCGTGGTTCGCAAGCTCGAGGCGGTCACCGAGAAGCTACCCAACCGGACGATCTCGACCAACGGAGATCCGTACCTCACGCGATGGTACCTGTGGCCCGAGGGACCGCGCGACGTCGACGACGAGGGCAGCGATCTCCCGTTCGCTGTGTTCCTACACAAGTTCCACCGCGGGGACGCCGATCGCGATCAGCACAACCACCCATGGGACCTGGCCGTGGCGATCGTCCTGGCCGGCGGGTATCGCGAGGAGCGGGGCGGGGAGACGCGGGTGGTGATGCCCGGAACCGTCAACGTCATCCGCGGGGACGACTTCCACCGCGTGGACCTGCTGAACCCCGCCGTGGGCAGCTGGTCGCTGTTCGTGGCGGGACGCAAGACCGGTGGGTGGGGGTTCCGGGACAAGGCCACCGGCGCGTACATCCCGCAGAAGGACTACCTCGCTGCCAAGGGGATCACCGAGTGACGGCGCACCGGGCGAACGTGCGCTGCGTCGACGGCCTGGTGCACGACGTCCGCGTCTGGCGGACGGCGACCACGGCGTGCGGCGTCATCGTGTTCGACGAGCCGCCGGGCGTGAACCTCGCCGCGATGGGCTTCCGCGTGGTCCGCGCGCGACTCGCCCCCGACGGAACCGGACCGACCACCGACGATCCCGTCGATTGCATGTCGTGCCTGGTGGCCCGGCGCACGCCGTTCGCGGTGCTCTGCGACGATCACGGCCAGCAGTTCCTCACCGAGGAGCAGTACTTGCGTCAGCTGAACCGTCCGGACTGGTTCTGGACGTGCCCGCGCTGCGGCGAATCCGCGCACTGGGACGACGACGAGTACGACGTCGCGCTCGAGGACGCGTGACATTCACGTGCTGCCCCCTCAGCAGCGAGCACGGCGACCACCCGTCGGTGAGCAACGTGCACACGCGCAAGGCGGCCAAGGACCATCGCTGTACCGAGTGTAACGAGACGATCCCCAAGGGTACGAAGTACGAGCACGTCAAGGGCCTGTGGGACGGGTCGTGGTCGGAGTTCAAGACGTGCTTGTCGTGCGTCGAGATCCGGAATCACTTCGGCTGCGAGGAGGGCTGGACCTACCTCGAGCTGTGGTCGCAGATCGAGGAGAACTTCTTCTCGGACATGAGGGCCGGCGGACCCTGCATGGAGGGGCTGTCGCCGGCTGCGAAGGACAGGCTGTTCACACGTCGGATGAAATGGTTGGAGGATTCCAAATGAAATTCAAGATGCTGGAGAAGGTCTCGTTCCGCCTGTCGGAACAGACGTCGTTCGATCACATCGTCAAGCAGGGCACCCGCTTCTCGTTGCGCCACGACGAGGTCGTCGTGTTGCTCAGCCAAACCGAGGACCAGCTGATCTTCGTCAGCGGCTACACGCCGCTCGACGACGGGGCCAAGGTCCTCACCAGCCGCAGGATGCGGCTGACCAGGGGAGCGTGGGACGTGCTGCGACTCAAGGAGTACGCGCGCAACGTTGGCCTGCACGTCACCGACTGGTCGGTGCTCGACAAGTCGATGCGCAAGGCGCACCGCATGACGCTCAAGGCCCTCAAGGCGGCCTGACGTGCCGCAGGCGATGTACGACTGCGTCGACCGGAAGCGTCTCGACGCGCGGCTGGCCGACGTCACCAAGAAGGCGAAGAAGCGCCTCGCGCTGCTGCACACCCGGGCCGCGACGGGGTCTGACGGGTTCGCAAGCGCCGCATCCGACATCATCACCGAGAACGTGTGGCTCATCGTTCTCGACCAGGTCAGCGCAGCCAAGTCGCACATCACCGTCGAGGATATCCAGGTCTTCGCGATGGGCGAGGTCCTGCGAATGGCCGATAGTCACTACACGGACATGAACCTGCTCCGCGCCTGGGCCAAGATCGTGGAGCTGACCAAACCGGGGTCGATGCAAACCTCGAAGTAAGGAGACAACATGCCTGAGAACAAAGACCCGAACGACCGCAGGGTCCCACGAATGCTCGAAGCGCCCGAGCCGGGGGACTGCGTTCTCACGAGGTCGGTCGACCATCGCATTCGATCGAGCACGGGGGATTACCGCGTTGTGGCGCCAGGTGGTACACAGAAGGGAAACAGGTTCTTTGTCAACAGCAGCCCCATGATTATAGAGAAGCGAGGGAAGGATGCCCGAGGAGTGGAAAAGTGGGACCTGGTCACAACGTTCGCCAAGCAAGGCGATACCGAAATTGACGTTGCCCTCTACTGGCTCCTCGCGGGGCCGGACGCGGAGTGATCGAGACGATGCCAGCCCGTCCGGGTGAACGGCGCCCCTGTACAGGAGACCGCTGCTCGCGCTGTCATCGGACGGCACCGAGAAGCGACGGCATTCCTTGCGGGCTCTGCGCGCCGCACGGCGCGACGACCATCGACGAGAACGGCGTGACGCACGACTGGGGCTGGCCTTGTAGGCTGTTTGGCATCCCCCTCTACCCGATCGTCAGCGACAAGCCGATCGACTGCATGGCGTGCCTCGTCCGAGCAGCAAGGCGATCGTGACCGTGCTGAGCTGGGCTTTCGTGGCCTCGCAGGGCACCGCGGTTCACGTGGCGAACCTGACGCGGTCGAGTCCGACCACCGTGATCGCGCTGTGCAGCAAGCCGTTCGACAGGCCTGTAACCCCCGCGAACGGTCGCCAGGCAACGTGCGACAGGTGCCGCAAGCTCGATGACCCGTTCGCCACGGGGGCGGTGCCATTCGATCCCAACACGTGGGTGAACGTGCTGGTCAACGAGCGCATGGCGCAGCCGAATTCGCGCAGCGCGCTGCTCACCCGCGACCTGATCGAGACGAACGGCGTAATCACGCCCCGCGGTCTCCTGCTGTCGCTGGACCTCGGGACGCCCACGCCGTGGGTCGACGACCAGGGGATCACGCACGCGAGGCTGCCAGCCGGCAGGCGCCTGCGCGGGGTCTGTGGCGCGCACCTGCTCGGGATACACCCGCTCGCGGGCGCGAGCGCCGTCAACTTCGACAGGCTCAGCAAGGCCCGCGCGACCTATGAGAGTGCGATGGTCGACTGCATGACGTGCATGACGCTCGTCGGGAGGGGGCCGTGATCACTCACGGCGTCGACGAGTTCATGGACGACCTCCGCCGGACCTGGTGCGGGATCAACCTCGAGCCGATGGACCCTCGCCCGGCGGACGACGCGGTCGTGGACTGCATGTCGTGCCTCGTCGCCGAGGCTCGTCGATGTTTGTTCGACACGAACAAGAACATGATCGGCAGGGTCATCTCCGTCCACCCAGACGGCGCCGTGACCATCGAGATTGAGATGG
>Ga0137409_10000074_pt2 | contig 78439 bp, 79 predicted proteins | sample CZODoug1_16funga_FD_122059 | JGI IMG/M metagenome (GOLD analysis project Ga0137409, IMG submission 122059) | Vadose zone soil fungal communities from Angelo Coast Range Reserve, California, USA - CZODoug1_16fungal (Hybrid Assembly) | ecosystem: Environmental > Terrestrial > Soil > Vadose zone... | reverse complement strand
TGGTGTTGCGCGGCGGCTCCTGCGTCACACCGGCTACGCATATCCGCGCCAGCTACCGCAATTTCTTCTACCCGCAGGACCGCTGGCAGTTCATGGGGATTCGTTTGGCCGCATGAGCCTTTCGCAGGAGGCCGCGCAATGATGAAATTCCTACTCGGATTGGCAGTCTCGGCCGCGCTTGCCGCTGCGGCAAGCGCGCAGACCGGGTTGAAGGAGATCCAGAAGGATTGGCCCGATTTCCGCTACCTCGAACCGAAGCAGGTGCGGGAACTGCCGGCGCTCATCAAGGCCGACCTGGAGAAGCGTGGCTGCAAGATTCCCAGCTTTACCAAGTGGGATGCCCGGCACAACGTGATCCAGGGCCAGTTCCTCAAACCCGGTCAGCGGGACTGGGCGGTACTGTGCCGGCACCAGGACAAGAGCAGCATCCTGATCTACCCGGGCAGCGCGACCGCGGACGTGCAGATGGTTCGCAGCGAAGACCACGACCCTTACCGCATCATCCACACCGCCACCGCGTTCGTGTTGCACAAGCGCGCCATCCGCGACAATCCGGCTGAGCCGCCGCCCCAGTTCGATCACGACGGCATCGAAGACGGTCCGATCCAGAAGGCCGCGATCGTTCTCTACTATCGCGACGGCGAGTGGATCGAGTTCTGAAACCGGGATGAGGCGCGTCTGCGTTTTCTGCGGCTCTAACGCCGGGGCCCGGAGCGAATATGCGGAAGCGGCGCGCACGCTGGCCGCCGTTCTGGTCGAGCGCAAGCTGGGCATCGTTTACGGCGGCGGCAATGTCGGGCTGATGGGCGTGCTCGCGGACGCGGCGCTGGCACATGGCGGCGAAGTGATCGGCGTCATTCCGCAATCCCTGCTCGACAAGGAGGTTGGCCACCGTGGAGTGACCGAACTCCTGGTGGTGGAAACGATGCACGAGCGCAAGGCGCTGATGAACGACCTCGCGGACGCCTTTATCGCGATGCCGGGCGGATTCGGCACGCTCGACGAGTTTTTCGAGGTTCTCACCTGGTCGCAACTCGGTTTCCACGGCAAGCCGTGCGCCTTGCTCAACGTCGCCGGATACTACGACCGCATGCTCGCCATGCTCGACCACGCCGTCACGGAGCGCTTGCTGCGTCCGGCACATCGCGAACTTGTCATTGCGGATACCGATCCGTTACGGTTGTTGCATCGCCTTAGCGCTTTTTCCGCGGCTGCGAAAGGAAAGTGGGGCGAGGCGAAGGGGAACTTTCTGTAATCGACGTATCAAACTCCCCGGGGTATATTGACACCCCGTTTTTCGGGGGACACGGCGGATCAAATCCGATCCGCGTCTCGTATTTCGGCGGTATTCAAATCAGAGAGGAAAATAACCATGAAGAAAACCTTGCTATCCATGACTTTAACGACGCTGCTGGTGGCCGCGGGCACGGCTGTCGCAATCGAGCAGCGCCCGATCCTGACGCTGGAAGTCGCCAAGAAGATGGCGGCGGCATGCGAAGCCAGGGCCAAACAGGAAGGCTGGAAGATGAACATCGCCATCCTGGATTCCGGCGGGAATATGAAGCATTTCTCCCGCATGGACGACTCGTTCCTGAAGAGCATCGAAATCGCCCAGCTCAAGGCAAGCACCTCGGCCGGCTTGCCGTTCTCCACCAAGCAGATCGGCGAGATTGCCGCCAAGGTACCGGGCATCGCATTCGTGCCCGGCATCGTAACGTTCGAGGGCGGCCTGCCGATTTTGACCGCGGACGGCAAGCACATCGGTTCGATCGGCGTGTCCGGCGCGTCCGCCGAGCAGGACGGCCTCTGCGCCCAGGCCGGGCTCGATGCGGTGAAGAACGACCTGAAGTAAGTCCCGGAGAAAGAGACGGCCCGGTCGGCTCGCGGCGGCCGGGCTTTTTTTACGCAGCGCGCAGGACGCGCAGTGCGGCGCAGGCAGCGCCGAAACCGTTGTCGATGTTGGTGACCAGCAGTCCCGGAGAACAGCTCGCCAGCATGGCGCGCAGAGCGGTTTCGCCGCCGGTGGCGACTCCGTAGCCGACCGAGGTCGGCACGCCGATCACGACACTGGAAACCAGCCCGCCGATCACGGTGGGCAATGCGGCGTCCATTCCGGCGACCGCGATTACGACTTTCATCTTGCGCATCTCTTCGACGCGTTCCAGCAGGCGCCACAATCCCGCAACGCCGACGTCGTTGATTTCGACTGCGGGTTCACCGTAGAAACGCAGCGTGCGCGCCGCCTCTCTTCCGACCGCCACGTCCGAAGTACCGGCCGCCACGACAGCGATTTGCGTTTCGGTCTTGACTTGGTGGCTGCCACCGAAAAATCCCGTCCGCGACAGCGGTTCGTAGTCGATGCTCCTGCGATGCTGCGCCGGCAGCTCGGCGAACTGTTCGGGCAGCAGCCGTGTAAGCAGGATGCACCTGCCCTTTTCCCGGACCTGGTCGAGGATCGTGGTCAGATGCAGCACGGACTTCGACGCACACATTACCGCCTCGTCCAGCCCGGTGCGGGCATCGCGCGCGAAATCCAGCATTACGTCTTTATGCAGTGTCATGTTGGCTCAACCCCTAAACTCTCGACGCAGAGGACGCAGAGGAGAAGCAAGAGAGGACACAGAGAAGATCGAGACAAGAAACGAACAGGTGCGAGCATTTGGCGTGATTGGCAACCTGGCGGAACAATTCGCACAATGTATAGCGTTTCTCGACGAGTAAGCTTTTCTCTTGTTTTTCTCTCTCGTTCTTCCTCTGCGTCCTCTGCGTCAACGCTTTTATTGCCGGCCATGGGCCGGCTGCTCGCCGTACGGCGGCGAGTAGATCACCAGCACCTTCACCGGCTCGTCGCTGACCACCGTGAACGTGTGCCGCATGCCGGGCGGAAAGAAGCAACAGTCCCCTGGACCGAGCTCGCACACTTCGCCGCCGACCTCGGCCCGGGCGCGGCCTTCGAGCAGGTAGCACACCTGCTCTATGCCGGAATGCGAATGCGGCAATGCACCCTTGCCTTTCTCGATGACGCCGAGCACGACTTCGACCTGGGCTGCGCCGACGTTGCCGGCGCCGATCAGGCGGCGATTGACTGTGCCGGTGTGGTTGGCGGGATGGTACGGCGGCACATCCTGCGGACGGACGAAGTACCGCGACGGGATTGGCAACGACATCGCTTCTCCTCTCATTCGGGTTCTTGACAAAACAATTTCCGACCGCACCAGGTGTTTTTGCGACTCACAGGCAACTACGTACGAAGCTGGCCTGGTCCCGGGCCGCGCCGAGCAGCAGGCCAAGGTCGTTGCCCGCGAGGATCATGCGCATCCCGCGGCCGATGTAACGCTTGAGCAAATCTTTCGTGTAGACCCCGCCCAGTCCCGGCCACTTCCCGTGCTTCCGGCAGGCTCCGGTGACGGCGTCTATCGCGGCCACCACGCGTTCGTGCTCCAACTGGCCGGGAATCCCGATCTCGAGACAAAGATCGTTCGTGCCGATCAGCAGAACGTCGATACCGGGGACCGCGGCAATCTTCTCGGCGTTCTCGATCGCGCGCGGTGTTTCCAGCATCGCCACCACCAGAGTCGCCTGGTTCATTTCTGCAACGACTTCATTGGGCGGCGCCGCGGCAAAACCGAACTGCGGATAGCCGCCGGCTATGGACCGATGTCCGAGCGGCGTGAATCTGAACGCATCCACCATGGCGCGCGCCTGTTCCGGCGTATCCACGTGCGGCATCACGATGCCGAGCGCGCCGCCGTCCAGGCAGCGGGTGGCGAGCGCGAGTTCGCCGGCCGGCACGCGCACCAGAGGCGCGATGCCGGCGTCGAGCGCCGCCACCGAGATCGAATACGCGGTCTCCACCGAGGTCGGCCCGTGCTCCAGGTCGATGAACAGCCAGTCGAAGCCCGCGGTTTTCATCACTCTCGCGATCTCGATGCCGCGCACCGCCCGCACGCCGATCCCGATCGCGATCGCGCCCTTCGATAGCAGCTCTTTTGCCGGATTCACTATGCGTTGCATTTTCTCTCCTAGGTATTGTTGTGCCCAGTGCTCAGTGCAGTAGATCAACACCCAACGCAGAGGCGCAGAGGACGCAGAGGGCGCAGAGAAATACAGAATTCGGTGTGAACGAAATTCATGACTCTTGAGATGTGCAATGGTGTCTGATGATCGCCAACGTCAGAGTCCTTAACGCAATCGAAAACGGATCTTTCTGCCACAGAACAACGGAGAGAAAAACCAGACGATCCCGCCGTCTTGATCCGCGCATGTCCGAGCCAACCGTATTTCTGCTTTTTACACACCTGGTTTCCTCCGCGCCCTTTCTTGCATTTCCTCTGCGCCCTCTGCGTCAACGCTCTTATCGCCGGCCATCGGCCGACTGTTCCTTCATCCTTCATCCTTCCGCCTTCATCCCTGCACTTCCTCCCATCTTCCGCTTTTCTCGGAGCGAAACAACGCGTCGATCACGCGCATGCTCTGCACCGCGTCTTCCACGCCGTAGGGCAGTGATATTTCGCCGCGAATCGCGCGCGAAAACGCCTCTCCCTGCAAAGTGTACTGGTCGCTCTCCGGCAGCGTCTCGGTGCGGATGCCAGCACCCGCCAGCGACGAGCCGTCATCCAGGAAAATGCTGGTCTTCTCGCCCTGCGGCGCGTTGACCGGGATCTGGATTTCGATCCGGCCTTTGGACCCGCTGAGCTGGATGCGCTGGTAGGGCGCGCACTGGGTCGAAACGGTGAAATCCAGATGGCGGCCGGAGCCGAAGTCCAGCAGGGCGCTGGTCATCCGGTCGGTGCCGAAGCCCGGGTCGCGGTCGACCAGCGCGATGGCGCGTTGCGGTTCCGATTCGAAGAAGAACCGGCCGGCGGTGATCGGATAGCAGCCGATGTCGTAGAGGGCACCGCCGCCGATCGCGGCGATGTTGCGGATGTTGCCGGCGTCGACGTTGAAATAGGAAAAGAGCATCTGCAGCACGCGCAACGCGCCAATCCGGCCGTCACGGATGTGCTCGCGGACCCGCAGCCACTGCGGATGGAAGCGCACCATGAAAGCCTCCATGATCAGCACCTTGCCGGCCACGGCGCGCAGTTGTGCGGCTTCTTCGGCATTGAGCGCAACGGGTTTCTCGCACAGCACGTGCTTGCCGGCTGCCGCGGCCCGCAGCGTCAGCGGCACATGGAGATGGTTGGGGAGCGGGTTGTAAACGGCTTCGATTTCCGGGTCGGCGAGCAAATCCTCGTAAGACCCGTAAGCCTTCGGGATACCGAGCGCGCCCGCGGCTGCGCGCGCCGATTGCGCTGAACGGGAAGCGATTGCGCGGATCTCGCACCACTTGCTCTTCTGCATGCCCGGAATGACTCTCTGCCGCCCGATTTTCGCGGTGCCGAGTATGCCCCAGACGACTTTCTTCATTTTCTCCTCCCGGTGGAATTTTTCCGGCCGAGTGTACCTCACGGCCGCAGACATCGTCTCCGGTACCCGTTTCCGCGGGAAGGGTGCAAAGTCCGCCGAATCGCTTCACAATGACCCGCACAATGGAGGCCTGCGAGTAGGCATGAAGCGCACGATCCTGTTGTTCGTCTTCGCACTTTGGGCATCGCCCGGTCTGGGCGCGAGCCCGGAAGAGTTGCTGTCCGCGTATGCCGCGCAGGCCGGCCAGGTGGATCCGGGCTTTGCCGGGTTCTCGGCCGACCGCGGCAAGGCGTTCTACTTTTCCGGCCATCGCGTGGAGGATGGCTCCGAGTTTTCCTGCGCGTCCTGCCATCACGAGGATCCGCGTCGCGAACAGTTCGCCCATCACGACAAGATTCCCTGCCGCGCCTGCCACGGCATGCCCGACAGCGGTAGTTTCGAGGACATTCCCAAGATCAGGCGTCAGTTCCTGCCGTTGGCGCCTTCTGCGAACTCGCGACGCTTCACCGACGAATGGTTCGTCGAGAAATGGTTCCGCAAGAACTGCGGTCTGCTGCTCAAACGCGATTGCACGCCGGTGGAAAAAGGCGACGTGATGACCTGGCTGCTTACTTTCAAATAGGCGAACGCCTACTTCCGGGTTTTCCCGGCCGGCTCAGGGGGCGCGGGAAGCCCGAGGCGGCGCCAGCCGTCATGGCCGATTCTGCGCAGGGTCTCTATATTGCGCTCCGGGATGTGCCCGGCATGGGGGAATGTCGCCACCGCGCGCTCAACGCTTTCCTCGCGCAACAGGTGCAGCATCGGGTAGGGCGAGCGGTTGCTGTAGTTCTCGATGGCATCCGGCTCGGTGTCCGCGAACCGATACTGCGGATGGAAACTGGCAACTTGAATTGTGCCGGTGAGGCCGAGTTCCTCGACGGCGGCGTCGGCGATATCGAGAAAATCGTTGTAGTCCAGAAAATCGTCGAGCACGCGCGGATGAACCAGCAGCGTGGTTTCGACTTGCGCGGGATCGGCCGCAGCCAGCGTCTGCAACTCGCAGCCGAGGTCGGCTAAGAGCGCCTCCGTGGTCTGCGCATCGCTGACTGCGTAGCGGATCTGGTTCGCGACGTGGACGGTCTTGGCGAAGGGGCACAGGTTCAGGCCAATGACGGCCTTCTCCAGCCATGCGCGTGTCGCCGCGACGACTTGGTCTGCCGATGCAACGGTGCTGCTGTTTCCCATCAGTTTTGCAGCGACCGTACAACCGTCCCGGGAAATCGCATGCCGGGTGGAACCCGCATGATGCTGCACGCGGAAAGCATCAGCGCTTCTTCCTCTCGAGGAAAATCTTTATGAATGCGTCCGCTTCCTGGTAGGCGTTCGTGGCGGCGGCGCTGATCTCGGTATCCCTGATCCGGTCCTGGCGTCCGGTGGCCACCCAGGCCCCCAGCCGCTGGACGAAAAGTTGTGCGGCCAGTTTATCGACTTCGTCCATCTGGAATTCGTCCGCCATTTGTCTCTCCTCATGAGAAGGTGCGTCCGTGCGCAGGTCAGTGTAACGTAGCCAATTCGCCCCGGGCGGGGGGACGGCCGGGGCGCCCCTTTCAATTGTCTGCGAGGCGATGCACATGAGGCGAATAAGGAAGCCCAAGCCCTCGGGTGTCTGCAACGTCTGCGGCCAATTGACCGATCAGATCGAGATGATCAATCACCGCTGTACCTACACGCTTCACGGCAGGCGCTGCGCCGGCCTGTTCAAGAGCGAGCTTAACCACATCTGGGTGGCGTGCGAGTCGTGCGACGCTGTCGGCAAGGTCGGAACCGTGATCTGCAGCGAGTGTTCGGGATTTGGCTGGCGGCTGCTGGGCGCTTAACGCGAGTGCTGAGCGCTTCGAGAGAAACGAAAAAAGAACAAGGGTCAGGCCTCAGGCCTGACCCCTGGTTATTCAGTTGACGGTCACTGTCGCTCATGGCCGCTCCATCCTGCAAGTCGTGGGCATAACCGTGTCGGCCGGCTCGATACGAATGTCGGTCTTCCAGCCGAAACCGGTGCCTTCGGCGTCGATCTTCACGTCCTTGCCGCCGGCCTTGGTGAAGGTGGCAATGTAGATCGGCTGCATCAACTGATGATCGTCGGCGCGCATCCAGACCTCTCCGGTGTCACTCTGGTACTTCATGCCTTCGAGCGCTCTGGCAACTTTCAGCGGATCGATGGATTTGGTGTCGATCATCGCCTTGGCCAGCATTTCCAGCTCGGTCTTGGCGGTGTTGTAGTAGAAGTCGCCGTTGTATTTTTTCCTGAAATCCAGTGCGAACTTTTCCGCCTTGTTGTCGGCGATGTTCGCGTGCCAGGTGAACACTTGCTTGATATGATCCGCCCCCGCCGCACCGACTGAACTCGGCGCACCGGCGTTCTGGGCATTGAACGTGTAAAAAGTCACGCCCAGCCCGGATTCCTTGCTCGACTTGATCAGCAGCGTGAAATCCGCGCCCCAGTTGCCGGTGATGACCGCTTGCGCGGCAGAGGCCTTGATCTTGGCGATGTAAGGCGAAAAATCCTTGACCTTGCCCAGTGGGTGCAGATCGTCGCCGACGATCTCGATATCGGGACGTTTTCTGGTCAGCATCCCGCGGGCTGCCTTGCTGATAGCCTGGCCGAAGGCGTAGTCCTGATTGAGCAGATAAACCTTCTTGATGTCGTTCTGTTGGGCGATGTGGTTGGTGATGGCGTCGAGCTTCATGTCCACGTGCGCATCGAAGCGAAAGTGCCAGAAATTGCACTTGTCGTTGGTCAGCGTCGGGTCCTGGGCGGCATAATTGAGATAGAGCACCGAGCTGTCCGGATTGCGGCTGTTGTGCTTGGCGACGGCTTCGGAAAGCGCATGAGCGATATTCGAGCCGCCTCCCTGCGTGACGAACCGGATCCCGGAGTCGGTGACCTGCTTGAGCAGCAGCACGCTTTCCTGCGGGCTCGACTTGTTGTCGAAGTGCACGATTTCGAATTTCATGCCGCCCGGCACGCCGCCCCTGGCATTGATTTCCGCCGCCGTGGCGTCAAGGTGCTTGCCGAGACTTTCCCCGACGAGCCCGAACGGGCCGCTCATTGGGTCAATGTGGGCGATCCGGATCGCATCCGCCGCACAGGCCGCAAACGCAAACGACAGCGCGACCGTTGTGGCCGCCATTTCTGCAACGGTGATGCGTTCCATGGTTTTTCCTCCCGAATCAATTTTGTCTTCAGTTCCGCCGGTCACCGATAACGAGCGACGAGTGCCTGCAGAATTCTATGTGACTCTCGTTTTGTTCTTATCCCTCTTTGCGTTCTTTCTTGCCCTTCTCCGCGAAAATCAAACGCGATGATGGAATTGTAGTTCCGGCATAACCCGTAAACGGGTTAGTCTGCACTGAAACTCGCGGAGCTCGTTTTCAACGCCCTTATCGCCGGCCCGTGGCTGGCTGGTTTCACTGAGTCCCGAGCATCAAGTCCGGAGTCCTGGTTCTTGTCTGTCACTGACGCGGAATTTCGCCCAGAACCGTGCAGCGCCGGACCACGCGCCGCTGCACCGCCGGATCGTAATCGGTGGCGCGATGCATCAGGCAGCGGTTGTCCCAGACGATCAGCTCGCCCGGCGTCCAGCGATGCTCGTAGGTGAGATCCGGATGAACGGCGAGCGCGTTGAGTTCGTCGATGAGCGCGCGGCCCTCGTCGTAATCCATTCCGGCAATGTATTCGGCGTGATCTCCCAGGAACAGGCACTTGCGCCCGGTGTCCGGGTGCGTGCGCACGATCGGGTGGTCCACCGGCGGGACTTCACGGCGCTGCGCTTCGGTCATCGGGTCTTCGCCGTGGCGGCGGGTGCGCGAAAAATCGAGGTTGTGCACGGCGCGCAGGTTCGCGATTCGCCTTTTCCATTCCGGGCTCAGGCGCTGGTAGGCGCCGTACATGTCGCAGAAGTGCGTCTCGCCGCCTTCTCCGGCGACGACCTCCGCGTAAATGATGGTGGCTTGGCCGGTGACCCGGCGCCATGAGCCGTCGGTGTGCCACGCCAGCGTGCCCTTGTCGGGATGCTTCCCGTTCGGGTTGCCGTTCTCGTCGAGGTTGGACAGGCGATACAGCTCGGGGTGGCCGTCGGCGCGGTATTGGTTCATCACGTGGATCTGTACCTCGCCGAAATGGCGGGAGAATTCCACCTGCCGTCCCGGCGGCAGATCCTGCGTGCCGAACAGCAGCACCTGGTATTGCAGGAAAGCCTGGTGGATCGAGCGGAACAATGCATCGTCCACGCCACGCGCCAGGTCCACGCCGATGATCTCGGCGCCGAGCTTCGGCGTCAACGGCCGGACATCGAATGGCCAACGATGCTGTTTTTGAGACTGCACGAGCATGTCAGTATTATGAGTGATGAGTGATTTAGTCACCCATTCCCCATTCCCCATTCCCCATTGCCCATTCCCCGAATTTCTCAGTCGTTTATCGCCGCATAAACGAGCTGCTTGAACAGCCGACGGTAGTACGGGCGCATCGGGCCGGGTGCCTGCACCATGTACACCGCGACGATCTCTTCCTTCGGATCCACCCAGAAGTAGGTCCCGGCGTAACCGCCCCACATGAATTCTCCCGCCGAACCCGGCAGGGCGGCGATGCCCGCGCCCTGGCGCACCGCAAACCCGAGGCCGAACGTGTAGCCGGGCGTACCGAGCAGCAGTTCGCCCGGCGTGAACGGCGCCGCGATGCGGGTGCCGAGGTGGTCGGAAGCCATCAGTGCCACCGAACTGCGGCTCAGCACCCGGGCACCGTCGAGCTGGCCACCATTGAGGAGCATCTGCGAAAAACGCAGGTAGTCCGCCGCGGTAGACACGCCACCCGCTCCGCCTGAGTCGTTGGCAGGCACTGCCGATACGTCCATCAGGTTGCTGGCCTTGCCGGTGGCGGCGTCGGCCAAAAGCGGTTCGGCCAGCCGGCCGAGTTTTTCCTTCGGTACCCAGAAGCCGGTGTCGTTCATCTTCAGCGGCTTGAACAGGCGCCTTTCGAGAAAGTCCGCGAGCCGTTCTCCCGATGCCGCCTCGACCACGCGGCCGAGCAGGTCACTCGCCAGGCTGTATTCCCAGACGGTACCGGGCTGATGCGCGAGCGGCACTTTCGACATGCGCTCCACCTGTTCCGCCGGCGGCAGGTCGCGCGAGTCGAAGTCGATGGTGGTCTTGTAGATGCCGGCCTTGCCCAGCGCCTCTTTCACCGGCGTGTTCTGCGTCAGCTCGCCGTAGGCCAGGCCGGCCGTGTGGCGCAGCAAGTCCTGCACCGTCATTTCCCGATCCGTCGGGACCAGCGTGTACATCACTTTGGCGAACTCGGCATCGGTCTTTGCCACGCTGACCTGCGGGTTCTTCATCGCCGGAAGAAACTTCGAGACCGGATCGGTGAGCTGTACCCTGCCGTCCTCGACCAGCATCATCGCGGCGACCGAAACGATCGGCTTGGTCATCGAATAGATGCGGAAGATCGCGTCCTTCGGCATCGGCCTGCCGGTTTCCTTGTTCTGCAGCCCGATCGCATCCGAGTACGCCAACTTGCCCTTGCGCGCCACCAGGAACACCGCGCCGGGCAGCTTGCCCAGGTCGATTTCCTTTCTGAAGGTTTCCGCGATGCGGCCGAGTTTCTGCGCGGACATGCCGACCGACTCGGCCGGGGCTGCGGGAAGGCCCTGCGCCCAGGCGGCAGCAAAACTTAAAAGGGCGACGAAAAGGATTGCGGTGGAAAGGGTCGCGTTGGTGATGCGTCTGGCGCTCATTTGCGTTTTCCTCGATCGTGAATGCCGTGCTGCCGGAAGGTACGTCGGACGCCGGGACGGTGTCAATGCGGCGAGTCCCGCGGGCGTGTTCGCGCTTGCGATCTGTTCGGATTCTCGGCACAAGGTGACCGGCGCCCGGGTGTTGAAGACTTGATCGCTTGGCGGAAACACTCGTCGCCGAACCGTTACGGCCAAGCGTTAACCGCAAAGGACGCCAAGGACGCTAGGAAAGTCAAAGGCAAGAATCAGGTGACTGTTCAAACCCCGTGCAAGAATCTGCGTTGTGACTGGCCCGTTGCCCGTTACCCCAACTCAGCCTCGCCTTCACGCTATTGCCTTTCCTTGGCGTCCCTGGCGGTGGATGCGTTATTGGTGAGGCGTTCGAAACCCACAGAAAAGTCTGAAGGACCAAATAAAAAGGGCCCGCCATTGCGACGGGCCCTTCAATTCACTTTCATGCCTGCAGGAACTGCGTTCCCAACCAAGCCTGCCGGCTTCTTGTCGGCCTGCCCGGGGCGGGGGCGCGGCGACTGCTCTGCGCCACGCCCCCCGGACACCCCGGAATCAGGCAGCCAGGTTGTGCTTCGAGATCGGCAGGTCGACGATGCGCTTGCCGGTTGCCGCGAAGATTGCGTTGGTTAACGCGGGAGTGAACGGCGGCACGCCCGGTTCGCCCACGCCACCCGGCGGGAAGTTGCCGGCGGCATTGAGGATGTGCACGTGAATCTCGCGCGGAGCCTCCGGCATACGCACCATCTGGTAGTCGTGGAAGTTGCTCTGCTCGATGACGCCTTCCTTGGCAGTAATGCTGCCGTACATGGCGCCGGTCATGCCGTAAATGCAGGCGCCTTCCATTTGCGAACGCACACGGTCCGGATTGACCACCAGCCCGGCATCGCAGGCCACATCGACGCGCGGGATGGAGATCTTGCCGTCCTTCGACACCTGCACACGCACCGCAGTCGCCACGTAAGTGGTGAAACTGCGATGCACGGCGACGCCGATGGCTTCGCGATCCCCGAGCTTCCTGCCGTAGCCCGCCTTCTCCGCCGCGACCTTGAGCACGTTCTTCAGCCTCGCGGTCATGATCGGATACTCATCGTAGGTCTGGTCGTAGTTCCAGTAGTCGGTGTTAGACAGATCCAGAACGCGATCCGGCCCGAGCAGGTCCATCAGGTACTGGTACGGGTCCTTGCCGGCGGCATACGCCATCATGTTCGCCATCGAGTTCTGCGCGAACGCATGCGGGATGTTGTTCACCGAACGCAGCCAGCCGATCCGCACATGCGCTTTCGCCTTGCCGTTTTCCAGCGTCAGGTTGGGGATGTTGTACGGCACTTCGAGGAATCCGAGCGACAACTCGATCTTGTGGCCGTACTGCGGATCCTCCTTCTCGAACGAGGACCAGATGGTAGGGAACACCGTGCGGTGGTGGTAAGCGATCGCTTTCCCGCTCGCGTCCAGGCCAGCCTTGACGTGCTGTGCGCACACCGTGTGGTAGTAGGCATGCTGGATATCGTCCTCGCGCGACCAGGTGACCTTTACCGGCGTCCCGCCCAGCATTTTCGACAGGATTGCCGCTTCCGCCGCGAAGTCGGGCTTCGACTTGCGGCCGAAGGCGCCGCCCAGCAGCGTTGCGTGCGAGGTAACGTTGGCTTCGTCCATGCCGATCGCGCCGGCCACGGTTGCACGTGCGGCCTGCGGATCCTGGCAGGCAGACCAGACCTCGCACTTGCCCCCCTTCACGACCGCGATTGCAGCCGGCGGTTCCATGGTGGCGTGAGCGAAGTGCGGCACATAGAAGGTGGCTTCGACCACTTTCGCCGCTTTCGCCAGCGCTGCGTCCGCGTCACCTTCCTTACGCACCACCTTGGCTCCGGTGCCGTTGCGTGCTTCCTCTTCCATCCCCTGGCGGAATGAGTCCGAGTTGTACACTGCGTTCGGGCCCATGTCCCAGTCGATCTTCAGTTTCTTGCGGCCTTCGTTGGCGGACCAGGTGTTGTTGGCGATCACCGCAATCCCGCCCAGGGTGTTGAACACGATCGGCGGCTGGTTCTGCGGAATCTCGACGACTTTTTCGACGCCGGGGACCTTCATCGCCTCGGACGCATCGAAGGATTTCACCTTGCCGTACGTTACCGGGCAGTGCTCGACCACTGCGTATTTCATGCCGGGGAGCTTGGTGTCGATGCCGTAGGTTGCCTTGCCCACGACCATGTCAGCATTGTCCACGCCGACAATTTCCTTGCCGATGTAGCGCCATTCCTTCGGGTCCTTGAGCTGGACGCGTTTCGCATCCGGCACCTTCAGGGTGGCGGCGATCTCGACCAGTTCGCCATAATCCGCCGATTTTTTGGTGGGCAGGTGCACGACCTTGTGATTCTTGGCCTCGACTTCGGTTACCGGCACGTTCCACTTGACCGCGGCGGCCTGCTCGAGCATGGCGCGAGTGGTCGCGCCGAACTCGCGCATGCGCTGGAAGTTGTGGCGCACGCTGCGCGAACCGTCGGTGTACTGGTTGCCGTACATCTTGTCGCCCACCGCCTGTTCGACCTTGACGCGACTCCAGTCGGCTTCCAGCTCATCGGCGAGGATCATCGGCACGCTGGTGCGCACGCCCTGGCCCATTTCGGAGCGGTGCGCAATGATCGTCACCGTGCCCGACTTGTCGATGGAAACGAACACGTTGGGGCTCAATGTGCCCATCGCCGCGTCCGCGTTGCCAATGCCGCCCAGTCCGGAGAAGGGCCCGGTCTTGGCAACCGGAGCCATTTGCAGGCCGACCACGAAGCCTGTCGCGGCGGCGCCTTTCAGGAAGTCCCGACGGCCGGGTTTGCTGACGTTCTGTATCCAGTTATTCATGATTTTACCCCCGCAGCTTCTTTGATCGCCGCGCGAATCCGCGTGTACGTGCCGCAGCGGCAGATGTTGCCCGACATGGCACCTTCGATATCTTCATCGGACGGCTTGGGCGTGTTCTTCAGCAGAGCCGCGGCCTGCATGATCTGGCCGGCCTGGCAGTATCCGCACTGCGGCACGTTGTTCTTGACCCAGGCTTTCTGCAGCGGATGATCGCCGTTCCTGCTCAGGCCCTCGATGGTGACCACGGGGCCCGACACCGAACCGACCGGCAGTGCGCAGGAGCGCATCGCCATGCCGTTGACGTGGACTGTACAGGCGCCGCACTGCGCCATGCCGCAGCCGAATTTTGTTCCGGTCAGACCCAGCGTGTCCCGAAGTACCCAGAGCAAGGGCATCTCTTCGGGGACGTCCACCTGCTGCGCCTTCCCGTTGACGTTCAGGGAAATTGCCATGACCTCTCCTCCCGACTGATGATGAAAAAACGCGACCCACCGAAAGCCCGAATCGCATACCGGCGCCCATAGTTGTTGTTGTGGGCCTAAGCACTGCTTACGACTGCCGCCGAAAAGATCTTCGCACGCGTGGCGGTCAGCAAAAGTAGCCCGCCTGAAGATCAGCCCGGCAAACCTGCGAAAACACACCCACCGGGCCATCGTGTCCCGGCGGCGCGCCTTCTAGCAGTTGAAGCGGGAACGGTGAAGCTGCAACGCGACCGGTGCAAACCGGCTGGCAATCCGCAGCTGCGATCGCGGAAACTTCGGAGAGAATGCCGGCATTGCGCCTGGACAGCGCAACGTAACTCGCCGGATGCTTTCTCCTCCCGGGACGGGCTTCGAGACCCTTTAGTTCCTGCCGGATTGCGGGATTCGATTTTGTTGCGGCCCCGCTTCCTGCTATGGAAGCCAAAGTAACACTTTGCCGCGGGCTTGAACAGATTTGCCACGGGAAGATTTTCCGCCGCGTTGCGGGAGTTGGAACGGCAGGTGCGTATTGCGCCGCAATAAAAGACTCCCCGCCAGCCGGCCTTAGGCCGGCAATAGGAGCGTCGACGCTGAGGGCGCAAAGAAGGGCAAGGTTGAAGGCGCAAGGACGAAGGAACGGCAAGAGGCGGATTCTGCGTGCCGAGCGCCGTGAAGAAACCAGCCGGCCGTGCTCACGGCCCTACCAGCTCGCTGATGAAGTTGCGCTCGGCGAGGATGACCGAGGAGCGGCCGGACTTGCCCGATCGCTCCAGGCGCAACAATTTGCTGCTTTGGCGCCAGACGAGTACGGCATTTGATGAAGTTGTCCCGGTGTCGGCTTTCCTGATTTCCACGGTGCCGGGACCGTACTCCTGGGCGAGCAATTCCGCCACCTGGTCGAAATAGCTCTCCTGGAAACTGGCTGCGATTCCGGAAAGCCGTTCGCCGGTGAAATACAGCGTCAGCCGATCGATCGGCGTGCCCTTGAAGGCAACTGCCCCGGTCGCCTTGTAGGCACAGGCCGAAAACAGAAAACAACCGGCCAGGCTTTCGCAGTCGTAGGCGGGATCGTTCAGGATCGCATCGTAAGGCAGGCCGAGCGTGTGTCCGCCGAGCGAGAACGACTCCGCCGCGCGGGCACCCGCGGCCGCGAGGCAAAGCCCTCCGGCGGCAAGCAGGCTGATTATTCGGCTGGCTTTCATATCGCTCACATTATCAGAGTCGGGGCTCGGGACTCGGCGCAAACCAGCCGGCCGATGGCCGGCGACAAGGGCGTTGACGCAAAGGACGCAGAGGAAGAGCAGGAAAGGACGCAAAGGAATTCAGTGCGGGAACGAGCGTGACATTCTGTGCCAAGTCTGCGTGACTGCTGGTGGGAGCTCAGCAACGTCAATTCCTGGTTATTCCTTCGTGTTCCTTCACTTTTCCTTCGTGATCCTTCGTGTTGAGTGCGGTTATATCCGGCTAGCGGCCGGGCGGCATCAGTGCGAGAAGGTGCCGGTTTCGATGCGGTGGCGAACCATGCTGATATGCTCGCGCAGCACGTAGAGCTGGTCGGCGAATGACAGCGGCGTCTTGATGTTGTTGACATACTCTTCAATGTTGTCCAGGCGCTTCAGGATCTGCTCGCGCCGCTCCGGCGTGAGCTCGCCGAGCATGTCGCGCTCGATCGCCATCAGCGTGCCGTACCAGCGGTAGATGCGCGAGCGCACCCGCCAGCGATACAGTGGGGGAACGATGCGCGTCACCGGGATGATCAGCACCAGCATCGGAACCAGTACGACCAGGAGCCGATCCACCAGGCTCGCCAGCCAGAACGGCAGCTGCTTGTAGAGAAACTGCTTTCCCGATTTGTAGTAGCGCTCCGCGTCCGGGCTGATCGGAAAATCACGCTCCAGCGGTGCCGGGAATTCGCCCGCGTCGCGGAACAGACCCGGTTCGCCGTGCACTTCCCGCGCCGCGCTGATCAGCAGGTCCGAGAGTGCGGGATGCAGGCCTTCGCGCGCCACCAGCTCCACCGTCGGACCGATCAGTTGATAGTTCTTCGGCGGAAAATTGGCGCCCAGGTCGATCGAGCCTTCCGGCAGGGTAAGGCGCGACAGAAATCGGAACTTGCGCACGTAGCCGTTGGCCTGCTTGAAGCTCATCAACTCGATGCCAGGTACCTGGCGCAACCGGCGCATTACCTTGCCTGTGGCCGAATCGCCGGTGAGGAAGGCGGCGTCCACCGAACCAGCGATCAGCGCGTCTGCGGCTTCCTCTCCGGCCAATTCGAGGAGCACGGTAGGCTCGCCGTCAATCGCATTGGCCTTCAACAGTTTGAGCACCAGCGCCCGGGTGCCGCTGCCTTCCGGGCCGATCGCCAGCCGCTTGCCCGCTAGCTGCGATAACCGCTCCACCGGCTCGGGGTTGCGATAGTAGACCATGACGGGCTGGGGAAACATGCTGCCCAGCGACATCAGGCCGGTGATGTTCACGCCATCGGTCAGCCCTCCCTGCACGAAGGCGACGTCCAGCTTGAAAGCCGGATTGGCCAACCGCTGCAGGTTTTCAAGCGAGCCGCGGGACTCGAGGATCTGCACTTTCACCCCATGGGCCTCGATGATCTTGCGGTATTTCTCCGCGGTGGCGAGGTTGCTGCCGCCCGGAGCGCCGGCGCTGATAATGATGGTGTTGGGCGGAGCGGGGCGGACAAACTTGACCGCGATCCAGGCGGCCGCCGCCGTGATCAGGAGCACGGGCACGCCGATTACCAGTAGATCGCGCCAGGACACCGCCACCAGTCTTGCCGGAAGCCGCATCCGCCGGCGTCTTTCCACGTTGCCTTGTTCCACTTGCCGGTTGCCTTCCACTCGGGACGCCTTCGAAGCGCCGCTGCCGTCATTGTTCGCCATGATGAAGTCTCCGTTTCAGGCTTTCAGTATCGCGGCGCCGCTGGTGGCGAGCACCAGAATGCCGATCGCCGCGATCCAGCTTCCAGCCACACGCACCGCGATATGAATCCAGCCCGCTTTCCGGCGCAGCAGGTAATCGGTGACGATCAATCCGTAAGCGGTCACCGCAAGACCAGCGAGCGCAACGCCGGGAATATATAGATAGGGCTTGGTCTGTTCGATCATGCCGGCGCCGTTGGCAAGGCCGTGGCTCAGCCCGAACACAGCGGCGATGCTGCAGCAGAACGCCATCGGCAATGACCATGCCGCCGCTACCAGCCCGCCGAACAGGATGGCCGAGAGAATATTGAGCAGTACTACGTACGGCGGCGGGGGGATCCATAGCGCAACGGTTGCGCCCGCCGCGAGCGCCAGGCAGAACACGAGCAGTACCGGCTCGGCTTTCCGGCCTTGCTGGCCCGCGAGAATCCCGAGCGCCAGGAACGGGAGTACGTGTTCCAATGCAGTCAGCGCATGCAATGCGCCGGCATAAAAATCACCGGCGCCAGGGTTCGCCGAATGCGCGTATGCGCAGCCCGCCGCGAGCAGCAGGCACAGTGCGACGCCGGCTCTCACGGCCGGCATCGAAAGGCGGGCAGGCATGATGACTTAGTGTCCTGTTCCGCCAATTCGCGGCTGAAAACCCGACGAGAATCGGCGCCATGCTGTGTTACGAGTCCTCGCCGTGCGTGTCGGAGCGCGGAAGAGGGGCCCCTCTGGGGATCTGACCGCGGAGACACGCGTCAGGCCGGTGATCGACACGCTATTGGCCGGTTGCACGGTCGCATCCCCGCAAGCGGGGCCCCTGCTCCACGTTCCACCGGCCCCCGCCACTGTCAAGGGCTCGCGCCTTGCCTGACGCCGATTTCGCGGGTTTTCCGATCGATGATGGATAGTTGCCAAATGGATATGAGGTCTGCCTTCCAAGGTATACAAGTTATCCCACCAATTGGCGGAACAGGACACTACTAGCCGGCGATCAAATGTCCCGTCAGGAAATAGAATCCGCACGCGGCGATCATGCCGCCGCCGGCACGCAAGACCTTCGCGCCGGCGCTCCATCGATTGGCCACGCCGATGAGGATGCCGAGGGCGTGGAGGCTGCCGGTCGCGGCCACGAATCCGACCGAGTAGGAAATCGCGTTGGCCGACTCCGGCAATTCCGCGCCGTGGGCGTGACCATGGAAGATTGCAAAAACCCCGACGACAATTGCGGCAACCCAAAGCGGCGGGCGCCTGGCAATCGCGATCATGCCGCCGAGCACGATCGCGGAAAGGGCAATGCCTATTTCGATCCCGGGTATTGGAATGCCGAGCCCACCCAGCACGCCGCCGAAAGCCATGACGATCGGGAAGGTCACCGGAAGCACCCAGATTGCCGGCGCGCCGAGCTGAGCGCCCCAAATGCCTACCGCCACCATCGCCACCACGTGATCGGGTCCGAGTACCGGGTGCGCCACGCCGGCGAGAAAGCCGCCCGAGATGTCGCCCTGGCCTACGTGTGCCAGTGCCAGCGCCGGCCACAAAAGACAGGCCAGCGCAAACTTGCTCAACGAGGATCGATTGGGACGAGCAGCGATTCTTGTGTTCATGTCTGTTCCTTCCCGACCGACCGATGGCTTAAGAGTAGCAGACAGCACTTAGCACCCGGAACCCGCCTCTTGCTATTCCTTCATCCTTGCCGTTCTTCGCGTCCTTTGCGTCAACGATTTAGTGGCCGGCCATCGGCCGGCTGACGCCGATCAACGAACCAGATATTCTTCGATGCGCGGCCGCAGATCTTCGGGGATCGACACGGCACGTCCGGCGTCGAGCGCCGTGAAGACGATGGTCTGCCGGATCGTGAGATGTTCGACGCCGTCCTTCTTGCCGCTGTAGGCAAGGTGTACCGAGGCGTTGCCCAATTTGGGCACCCGCAACTCGAAACGCAGCGTGTCTCCCATCCTGAGCGGCAACGCGAAGTCGCACTGGATGCTCACCGTCGGCGTTCCGATATGCCGGTCGCGGATGAGATCGGGCAGCGGATGGTTGACGCCGCTGGCGAACCAGTCCTCCATCGTCGCATGCGCGAGATCGAAGAAACGCGGGAAGTAAACGATGCCGGCGGGGTCGCAGTGGGAGAACCGGATCAACTGGTCGTGGATGAATATTTTGTTCACGGCGTAATCGCCCGATCAGATGCGGCTGGGGGACCGATTCTGTAAAGCCGGGCCGGGAAGCATTGGGGAAGCCCTGATCGAACTTCCCCTGCACGGCCGGTGCGGGCCTTGCCAGCGGGTGTGCCCTCAGCGCCCGGCGCGGGAAGGTTTAGGCGGCTGCGCCTTGGCTGCGCGCGGCTTCTCCGGTTCGTCGCTGCGCCGTGACTCCTTTTTCGCTGTCTCGACTTGCTGAAGCCGGCGCCGGATGATCATCACGGCGGCTTCTTCGGGCGACAGTTTCTTGGCCATATCGGCAACTCCAAAGCAGGGGATCAGAAAGACAACGCCGCCGACCAGTGTCATGCGGAAACGAAACTCATTTTGCCACAGAGTACACAGAGAAAGGTAAAGGGCAGGTGCTGTGCGCTGCGAACAAACCAGCCGGCCGATGGCCGGCATTAAGAGCGTTCAGGACTATCGAATTTCTTTGCGTCCTTTCTTGCCGTTCTCTGCGAAAATCAAATGCGATGATGGAATTGTAGTTCCGACATAACCCGCAAACGGGTTAGTCTGCACTGAAACTCGCTGGGCTCGTTTTCAACGCTTTTAGTGCCGGCCCTTGGCCGCCTGATTTTTCCGAAAAACAATAACGCGGGCGATCGTTTGCATCAGGCGTCGTACTTGAAGGACACCAGGACCCGGGTGCGGAATGCGACGACTTTGCCGCCATCGACCTTCATGTCCATTTTCACCACTTCTGCGATGCGCAGATCGCGCAGGCTCTTGGCGGCGGTCTCCACGGCGTTGGTCGCGGCGTCTTCCCAGGACTTGGTGCTGGTTCCAATCACTTCGATAACTTTGTAGATCTGTTCACCTGCGTTCTTCTTAGCCATGACATTCCTCCCCCTTGTGATGTCGCTCGCGAACACACATCGCCGCGACGTGAGCCTATGCTACACCGCATGATTGCGGACGTCATGACCCATCCGCAACCTCGGCCTTGATCCCTAAAGACGAATGCCCGCTTCGGCTGCTTTTTTTTCCAGCTTCGCCAGCAGTACGGCCACGCATTTCACGAATCGGGTGTCGATGTAGCCCGTGCCTAGCGTGGCGATCCATTCGTGGGGAATGCCAGACTTTTCGACCGACACGGCGTTGTCGCGGGTAGAGATCGCCAATACATGCTCCTGGTGCGGCCCGGAACCGCGGCCGCGATCGAACTGCACGCTGATGGAGTCCACGTCCAGGCTGCGCCGCGCCGCTACGACGTAGACGTCTTCGCGGGCCCCTTCCATGACGCGGACGTACTGCTCCGCATCCACCGTCGGCATCAGGTGTGCTCCCAGTGGCTGGAACTCAAAAGATATTGGAACAGCGGCTCATTTCGGACAAGGAAACGACTCCCGAAACGCATCTTCCAGCAGCAGCCCGGCCGGCAGTTTACGTTTTTCCGGATTCTTTTCCAGGAACTGAACGAAAATCCGGGCCAGCTGGCCTCGCGTCGTGCCATCCGGTACGCACAGATGTCCGAAAATATCGTCCATCTTTTCGTCGCGGTGGTGAAACCCGTGCCAGGTTTCCGCGACGAAGTGACCGGCGACGAAGCCGTCTATGAATCCAGTGCAGATGCCCCTGCCGAAGTCCTGTATCGGGTCCTTGTCCGCCGCCTTGCAGTGCGCGAGCATCTCCTCGCCGGTAAACTTGCCCTGCAAGAACGGGCCGGCGCCGGCCGGCACGGCCGCCAACAGCGCGCCGGCGATCAGGGCCGACGCGAGGAGCAGGCCCCGCAACGCAAAAGACCAATGGCGCATCAAATGTCCGCGACTATCCACGAGAGCGCGGGCCGGAGCAATCCGGTCACGCAGTAAAGGGAACCTGTCGCGTTGCGCTTGCGTATTCATCGCAATAATTGTGCGCCGCCCTTGCCCTGTTGTATCAACGGGACGTAGGCATCCAGTTCCGCAATCGTGGCCTTATCGGTGAGGTCGATGGTCCTGCTTTTCTCGGCCGACAGGTAGCTCGCCATCACCAGCCGCTGGACCTCCAGGCCATATTCCCACGAGAGCATCGCACTGCGGCCGGCCGAGAACGCCTCCAGCATGTCGACATTCTCGTCGGTGTAGCCGTAGAGATCGGCTTCGTTGTACTGCACCGCCAGCAGCCCGCGGCTGGCGGTAGCCTTTTCCAGTGCGCTTTCCTGGTCGGCGATCGCCTGCGCGGCCACGTCGCCGATGAACACGTTGAGGGGAGAGACCAGCGTGTTGATCTCGAATGCGTAGCCCGGCCCCATGCCGTCCATGAACAGCCGCAACCCCTGTTTCTCGAACATCCACGAGTCAGTGAATTGCGACTTCACGATCTGCCCGGTTTCAGGATTGCGGTAGGTGATCATCCCGGTGGCGAAGTCCTCCGCCGGGGTCCTGGAATAATCGACGCCGCGATCCCTGAGCAATTGCTCGCGCCACTTCTTCTGGCCCCACTTGAGCAGGCCGAGGTCGGCGCTGACCGAGAGCGGTTGCAGGAACAGCAGGTCCTTGTCGGGCGGGGTGAGCACATAGCGGCCAACCGCGATGCTGTGACAGCCCATGTCCAGCAGCACGCCGCCGCCCTGGCGGGTCGGATCCCAGAACCACGGTTCGTGCGGACCGCCGTGCTCTTCTGCGGAGCGCGTGAGCGCCAGCGGCCCCATCGAGCGCGTCACCGGCAGGAGCTGGTTGCGCTGGGTGCGGATCGCTTTCATGAAAATCTGGTTCTCGAAGTAAGCGGTCGGCAGTTTTGCCTCGCGCGCCAGCTCGACCAGACGCCGGGCTTCCTTCATGTTGCGGCCGAGCGGCTTGTCCAGGATCACGCCCTTGAGCTTCGCGCCGGCTTTGACCGCGGCGGCGACCTGCTCCATGACTTCGATGCGGGCGTAGTTGGGTACATAGAGCGCAAGGACATCGACGTGCTTCGCCATCTCGGCAATGCTGTCGAAGAGCTTCGCCTCGCCCAGCTTGTGCTCGCGGCAGAAGCCCGCCAGCGCCTCGGCGCCGCGGCGCCTGATCAGGCCGGAGATCTCGAGCCCGCGTACCTGATGAATGGCAATCGCGTGGAAGCGGGCGATGAAGCCTGCCCCGATGAATCCGAGTTTCATTTCCTTCCCCAAAATCAGTGGCTGGTGGCTAGTGGCTAGTGGCTGGTCGCGGAAAGTATCCGAGGCAAAACGCGTTTACGAGGGACCAGCTACAGTTGTTATCTTGCCATGCTAACCCCACGGCGCCGGGTAGAAAAGATCGAAATGGATCCGGGAGGCCGGGCGACGGCGCGCGGGCCGTCAGGCGTTGCAGAGGGACAATTCCGCGGCGCGCATGAGCAGCCTGTACTTGGCTACCAGGTCGCGTCGGTAATCGTCTGACAAGTCGCCGCCGTCTATGCGGCTGAGAAACTGGTCGAGCACTTTGGCGAAGTGCTGTTCGTGCGTGGTCCGCAACGCCTGCGGAATGGCGATGCGGAACTCGCCGGCCGAGGGTTCGATTCCCAGCCCCGGAAATTCAGCCTCGAGCGATTCGATCGCTCTCTCGAGTGCGGCTGCGTAACCCGCGCTGCCATCGACAGGCCGGACCGTGAGTTCCGTAACATAGTGCGTCAGCCCGCTATGCTCGACAATCAGGTCGGCGGCCGTTCCGCGTACGAGGGCATAGTGCGTGTCCCCGCCGCCCTCCGGAACTGCGAGCGCCCACCGGGACTCGATTGCAGCTGCAATGCCGCGTAACCGGAAGCTCATCGCCGCATTGCAGAGAACGGAAAGCATGCCGTCGGCGATCCGATGGCGCAGCGCCCACGGGAAGTCATCGAGGCCGGTAATGCGCGTGAACATGTCGCGCGGCACCTCTGTTGGCCATTGCCGCGCGGACAGCAGTTCGACGTCGGGGTCGTAATCGAAGGGCTGCCCGCCGCCGGTGATCCATTGCGCGAGATCGACCAGGTGCGTCGTGACATCGGTGATGCCTTCACCCTGCACGGCGACATCGAAAACCCACGGTGGCCGCACCAGCGGCACGCCGTTGACGATCTTGTAAAGGTGGTGGACGCTCTGCATGAAAATAGCGGGCTGATCGCCATCGTTGCGCAGGCGGCCGAATACCCGGGGCTGTGCGGCGAGCGCCACCTGCAACCGGGTCGCGATTTCGTGCCGTTCGGTCATGATGTCCATCGCCAGTGGCGGCGTAGCCGCCGCTTCCTCCAGCATCCCGATCTGGGCCGGATCGATCAGCCAGGGCTTGTCGCCGAGCACGAAGAAGCCGCCCGCGTGCAGGCGGTGGATCGATGTCATCTTGCTGTCGTTCCTTCCGGCGATGATCACGACGTCACCGCGCCTTTCGGAGAGCAGGCGTTCAAAACGGTCCTCGCCGCGATATACGTGGAGGTTCCAGCGCGTCGGGTTGTCGGCGCGCTGGTTAAAGGTGCGCACAATGCGCAGGAAAGTCTCCAGGTCCGGGCCGTCCGCGGCATAGACGTGCACTTCGTCGCTGAGCCGTGGATGGCGCTGGCGCAGAGTGAGCGCGGCGTGAAAATGCCCCGGATCAAGAACCACCAGAGTGTGATTGTCTGTTGCCAATTTCTTTTCGATTCTTTTCTGCTTTGCTCCGGAGCGGGCGCACGCAAGCGTCAGGCCCGCGCCTTCCCGCAGGTTGTCGGCACAATGCTAACCCCGCGGGGTGCCGGCGCAAAGAACCGTCACGAAACAGCATATTCGTTCTAGATCGGATCTGCGGTCATTGGCCTAAAATGCGCAGTTTGATCGCCGCGGTATCGCCGCTCAAAACGTGAGGGGGAACTGTTGGCGCGCGTCCTCACGCAATGGAAGTGCATTGGCATTTTCGGGAGGTTCAGGTGAAGTGGATTGGTTGGGTTCCCGCCGTGGCCGCAGCCTTTTTTGTGTGCGTGGCGCAGGCCGAACAGGACATGTCCGAGGAGGCGCTGAAGCTAGACGCGGTATCGAGGCTGATCGAAGCGCATGACCCGTCGCTTTCGGTGAATATCGGGCGGGTCTACGTCAAGCAGGCGGCGCTCGGCGCCGCGCGTGATCTGTTGTACCAGAAGGGCCGGGCCGCGGGGTTGAAGAAGGAGACCTGGAATCTTTCTTCACCGCAATGGCAGGCCGCCGAGCGGGAACTCGTGCAAGGCACGGATGCCTTGATCCAGCGCCGGGTTGCGAACGGGAACTGGGTTCGGGAGGCCTGGTCCGAGCAGGTCGCCACACTGCTCAACGGCGAAGAGGCTGACGAGATCGCGGTGCACTTCCAGACCGAGGGTGGCCAGTTGCAGCGGCGGGTGATCGAATGGTTCGTGGGCGAGCTGACGCTGCAGACCTACACCTTCACTGATCGCCTCAAGTACGGCGTCCCGGGTTCGGAGCAGGAGATGGAAGACCTGCGCAAGACCACCTACGAGATCCGCAGCCACTTCGATGAAATCTACGACCTCACCAAGTATCCCGACGCAGTGCGTTTCGCCAGCCGCGGTCCGGGGGTGGAGTACTTCAAGATGATGGTGCTGCAAGGTGTCCACGCCCTGCACGTGCACCTGGAAACGGTCGCCAACGAAGCGCGGGAGACGGTTCATTTCCGCTCAGCGCTGGTGGATCCATACATCGAAAAGGTGAAAGGTGAAAGGTAAAAGTGGGAGACCCTCTTGCTTCCTTAAGTCCTTCTACCTTCAGCCTGCTTTTCAGTTCTGCCTTTGATTTTCTCTTTCCCCTCGCCCCTCGCCACTCGTCCCTCACCCCTCGAATTCAGCCCAGCATCGACGACAGCAGCGTCGCGATCCCGAGGAAGGAAAGGAAGCCGGCCACGTCGGTGATAGTGGTCAGCACGATGGACGATGACTGCGCGGGATCCTGGCCGAAACGGCGCAGCATGATCGGTACCAGTGCGCCCGACACGCCGGCGATCACCATCGAGGTCACCATCGCACTGGTAATGACCGTGACCAGGCCGATCGAGCCGCTCCAGAACCACACGCCGACCGCGGTAGTCGCGGCGACTGCAAGACCGTTGGCAAGTCCCACGCTGGCCTCCTTCCATACCATCCGCGGCCACTGGCGCGGACTGATTTCGCGCAGAACCAGCCCCCGCATCGTCACCGCCAGCGCCTGCAGGCCGGCGTTGCCCGACTGTCCCGCGACCACCGGCAGCAATACCGCGAGTGCGGTGAATTTCGCGATCGTGCTCTCGAACAGACCGACCACCGCCGCCGCCAGGAAAGCGGTGAGCAGATTGACCTGCAGCCACGGCAGGCGTTTGCGTACTGCGAATACCGGCCCGGAGAGCGCGCGCTCGTCGCGGCTTGCGCCGACCATGGTCTGGATGTCGACGGTCGTTTCCGATTCGATCGCCGAGACCAGCGCCGCCTGCCGGATCACGCCTACAAAACGCCCGGAGTGATTCACCACCGGGAGTTCGGTGATCGGCTGATGCTGCAGGATCTTCACGACGTCTTCGCGCGGGTCGAGATCTTTCACCGCGGCGATGAGCGGGCGGGTGATCTCGCGCAAGGCCTGCGCCTGCTCCGCCATGGCGAGATCCTGAATCTCGACGCGTCCGATCAGACGCATTTCCTCGTCCACGACGAAGAGTTCCCGCAGCCCGCGGCTCTTGACCGTGCGCAGGCGCCCCAGCGCCTCGGCAATCGAGAGATCGGAGCGGATCGGAGTGACGCTGGGGTCCATCAGCCGGCCGGCGGAATCCTCCGGGTAGTCCAGCATTTCGCGCAGCTCGCTGGCAACCTGTAGTTCGAGCATCCCGAGCAGGCGATCGCGATCAGCGCGGTCGAACTGGGCAAGCACGGTCACGCTTGCCGCAGGCTCGGATTCGGACATGAGGTGGCGCGCCAGCGCCTCAGGAACGCGCTCGAGTGCCGCGCCGGCAACATTCGGTGCGAGCAGTTGCCATGCGCGCACTACCGCATGCGGTGCCTGCCCGGCCAGCAAGTCGGCGATCTCCTGCGGCGGCAGGGACTCGAGCTGTCGCGCCGCCTCGTGCGGGTAATCGAGGAAATAGCGCCGGTTCAGCGCCAGTATGGCCGGCAACGCCCCGTTGTTCATGGCTCTTCCGGCAGCACCGGTTTGGCCGGCGGCAGCAACCACAGCCCGGCTTCCGCTAGCCCGGAGGCCGCGTCCCAGTAGCCGCGGGTGAGCACGCCGGTAATGGTGACTTCGTCGGCGGGCTGGGTGGTCGCCCGGCTGCGTGCAAGGGCACGGGCCAGCGTCGCACGGTGCATCACGCCGATCAGCCGTCCGTCACGCTCCACCACTGGGAGCACACTGGACTGCTGCCAGCCGCGCTGGGTCGCCGCTCCGGTGAGCGGCGTCATTGCGTTGAGCATCGCCAGGGGCTTGTGCAGGACGGCTGCGAGCGTATTCGCATCGGGCACGCGCAGAAGATCAACCAGATACACGATGCCGATCAGGCGCTGATCGTGATCGACCGCGTATACCTGCTCCACTTTCTTTTCGTCGCCGCCACGTACGCGTTCCAGCGCGTCGCTTACCCTGGTCTCGGGCGCGAGTGCGATGACGTCGGGGTCGGCCCACGCGCCGACCGAATCGTCCGGGTAACCGAGCAGTACGCGCGAGGCCACGGCGGTGGCGGTGGGCAGTCCCGCGAGCAGGCGTGACCTGCGCGGCTCAGGTATGTAACGCAGCACGGTCACCGCCGCCTGCACGCCGGCCGCGGTGAGCAACCCGAGCGCGGGCTCGTCGTCGAGCGAACCGAGGATCCGCGCCGCCGCCGATGGCAGCATTGCGGTCAGTACGGGCGCTCCGGCGCGTGCCGGAACGGTTGCGAAAAGCGCCGCGGCATCGACCCCTGGAATGCGTTCCAGAACCCGCGCCGCCTCCCCGGGGTGCGCGGCGATATACGTGAGCGTCAGCGCTTCGGGTTCAGCCATTTTTCTGGCGCGAAATCACTGCGATCGGCTGCTCGTTGTAGATGCGTCCAGGCAGCGTGACGCGGCCTTCACCGGTCTCGATTATGACCACAGTGGCGGTCACTTCCAGGATGCGGCCTTCATGGCCGGCGACACGGATGATCTGGCCGACCGGGAAGGCCTGGCGCATGTAGTGCGCGCCGATGAGGTTGGCGATGTAGTCGCGCGCGCCGAATCCTACCGCGAGGGCGACGCCACCGACGATGGTTGCAGCAGCGCCGGCGGCGAATATGGCGAGGAAGGTGATCTTGATGCCGACCTGGTCGGCGCCCACCAGGATGGCGCCGACCAGGATCAGCACCTGTGCAACCCGCGCCAGGGCCAGGCGCTGCGTGTGCGCCAGCCGCGTTGCGGTGGCCAGGAGCAGGTCGGCAACGAAACGGGAAACGATGTAGCCGGCCGCGATGATGAGCACGCCGGCGATCAGCGTCGGCAAATAGTCGATCAGGTGTGCCAGCCAGTCGGTGAACGCCTGCAGTCCGAGAACCTGCGTTGCCGCGGCAATGAAGAATAGCAATACTACCCAGAAGACTACGGTGCCTAGCACGGCGGACGCGCGCCCGACGCGGAAGCGCTCGCTACCTCCAGGCCCGCCGACGCGGGAGAGAAGCTTGTCTAGCAGCAGCACCGCGCGCATGGTCAGCGCACGCAGCAGGCGCGCGAGCGCCCAGCCGACTATGAGCAGCAGGATCGCGCCGAGGACGCTGGGGAGATAGGCGACGATACGCTCGATGATGGTCGAGGCAGCGTTAGCCAGAGCGTCGCCGAGACCGCGTACTTTGTTCATCCGCAGTGCTCCGAGGAAAACGTGTGCCGCGGACCGCCGCGGCGTCGTCGCGAGCTTAGCACTGCTGCTCGGCGCAAGGGAAGCGCCAATCCGCGGCAACTGCCGGTGGCCGTTGTGATGGCTCGGCGGTTTTTTTCGCGGTCGGCAATGCCGTTTCGAAGTTTCCGCCACCGGCAGGCCGGCGGCGCGTACTCCGCGGTATCATTCGGCGATGAATGCCCTGTACGACTGGCTGACGCAGCGCGGGCGGGAATGGAGCTATGCGTGGAGCCGCGTGTTCTACTTCGCCGCGCTCGCGGTGGTCGGCGCGCTGTCGCCCTCGGTCTACAACAGGGCCACGCGCCAGGTGGTGGAGAAGCAGATCTATTTCACCGCGTGGCAGATTCTTCCCGGTTTCACCCTTTTCGTGGCGCTGTTCAGCTGCGTGTTCGTTCAGATCGTCGGGGCGACCGCCAGCGACTTCGGGCTGTACCGCTATGCGCTCGAGCTGGTCATCCGCATCCTGGTACTGGAGATTCTGCCGCTGCTTACCGCGCTGTTCGTGGCGGTACGCACCGGCGCCGCGATCAACACCGAGGTTGCGCTGATGCAGATACAGAACGAGTTCGAAGCGCTGGAAAGAGTCGGCGTCGATCCGTTCAGGCTGGAACTGCTGCCCCGCGTCATCGGCGGCACGATCTCGGTACTGGTGCTGACGCTGGTAAACATCGTGTTCGCGCTGGTCATCGCGCACGTGATGATCTTCGACTTTCGTCCGTGGAACCTGCCGCCGGGGGATTTCGCCCGGGTGATCGGCAAGGTGTTCGACGGGCCTGCGCTGCTGGTGCTGGGGGTCAAGATCCTGGCATTCGGACTGGCAGTGACGGTCATTCCGATTTCCGAGGGCCTGAACACGCCGCAGAAGCAGATTTTCTACGCGCCCATCGCCGTGCTGCGCGGGATGGTGCGGTTGTTTTTTGCGCTGATGTTAATCGAAATCATGGCCATCGCCGTGATCTACGTATAGAAACCCATGGCGGAGAACCAGGACAAGCGCAAGCGGGTGGTCATGCTGGCCGGCAATGCCGAACGCCAGCGGCTGATCGAGTCGCATCCCGAGGCGGGACTTGTGTCGGAAACCCAGCCGCTGCGGGCCAACCTGTCGGTGCTGGAAAATATCACCATGGTGCTGCAGTTCCGCACCAACACCTACCTGGGCGAGGCCAACGACATCGGCTGGGAACTTTTGTCGTTGGTCGGGCGCACCGATTGCGCCAACAAGCGCGACCCCGACCTGGACTATGAGGAGCGTTTCGTAGCGAAACTGCTGCGGGCGGTGGTGATTGCTCCGCCCATGATCATGATCGATCGCCCGGCGCAGCTGTTGCCGGACACCGACTATCCGGCCTTCCTGCAACGCACGCTCACCGCGCTCGATCAACGCTTCGCCCAGTGCTGGATTCTGGATTACACATGGAACGCGCCCCTGTACCGCAGCCGCGGATAAGGAACCTGGGATTCAAGGTGGGCCTCCTGCTCACCCTGATCCCGTTCATAGCAATCGGGCTGGTGCTGTACGCACTCTATGCCCGCGGCGTGTTCGAAAGCTCGCAGGAACTGGCACTGATCGCCAAGGATGCCGAAGGCGTGACCGAGGGCATGCCCATCATGTTTGCGGGATTCCCGATCGGCCAGGTGAGCAGCATGGCGCTCACCGACAGCGGTGAAGTCCAGATCAAGGTGTGGATACGCGAGAAGGACGCGCGCTGGCTGCGCACTTCCAGTGTATTCACCCTGGAAAGGCAGTTTTTCGGTGGAGCAAAAATCCGGGTCACGACTCGCAAGATGAACGACCCGCAACTACTCCCCGGCGCGATCGTCAAACTGGTCGGCATCGACGCGGCGCAGGATCTTCCCCAGATGATCGCCCGCGCCAATGCCGTGTTGCAGAACATCGAGGAGATGATCAAACCCGACTCCACCCTCAACCGCAGCCTGGCGCATCTGAACGAGGTGACCGAGCGCATGGCCGGCGAGTATGGCGTGCTCGGCAGCTTCGCGGGCAGTCCCGAGAATGCAAGACAGGTGATGGAAACAGTCAGGGGCGTGAGCGCGCTGATCGCTTCGCTAAAGGGCGTCGCCAGCCGCGCGGAAAGCATGCTGACCAGGGCCGACGAGAAGGTGTTTGCCCAGGGAGGCGTCATGGATGAAGCGCGTAAATCCATCGTCCAGCTCAATGCCATCCTCGGCGACGCGCGCGACAGCCTGAAAAAGGCCGACGCCGTCCTCGCCAACGCGCAGTCGGCGAGCGCCGACGGCAAGGCGGCCGCCGCCAACATCAAGGGCGCGACCACCGATCTTGCCGCGCTGCGCACCGAAGTCGACGACAGCATCCGCAAGGTCGGCGTCCTGATCGACGAGATCAACCGCAGATGGCCGTTTGCGCGCAAAAACGAGATCAAATTGCCGTGAAGGCGTTTTGCCTGTCCGCGCTATGTTTGGCCGCGCTGATTGGCGGGTGCGCCGGCGCGCTGGCGCCGGAATGGCAGTCCGGGGCACATGTTGCGCTGGAGAAATTCAGGCAGAACTACTTGGAAGGCAACACGCGCCTGGCCGAGCGCTACTTCGCCGAAGCGAAGTTGAGCATCTCCGCCACCGGCCGGCTGGACCTGGCCGCGCGCGCCGAACTGATACGTTGCGCTCTTGCCACCGCGTCGCTTAGTGACGATGCTTGTGCGGAGTTCGAGGCGCTGCGGAGTTATGTGACAGCGGCGGAGAGGGCGTACGCGCAATTCCTGGCCGGTCACTGGCAGGACCTGCGTGCCCAAGATTTGCCGGAACCGTATCGCGGCATAGTGACGGGAGGCGGCGAAGCGTCATTGAACCGGGAGATCGGTCGAATCGAAGACCCGGTGTCGCGGCTGGTGGCGGCGGGCGCGCTGTTCCGCGCCGGCCGGCTTTCACCTGTAGGCGTCGCGACGGCCATCGACACCGCCTCGGCGCAGGGATACCGCCGGCCGCTGCTCGCCTATCTTAACGTGCAGGCGAAACTGGCCGAACAGGCCGGCGACTCCGCGGCACTGGAAACGATCCGCAGGCGCATTGAACTGGTGTCTCAGCCGTTGCCCGACGGCAGATAAGAGATACGTTTCTCACCACGGAGGACACCGAGGAATCAAAGCGGAACAACAAGAGGAAGAACTCGCAAATCCCCAAATCATTTGTTGTGGATGAGACTTGATCCTGCAAGCCGTGTCCGAACGCCAACTTCTGTCTGTTCGCATATCTGATGATATTACTGGTCATTGATGCCAGAGTATTTCTGCGCCACTACGAAAAGCACTGCGCCGGTATCAGTATCCCTTTTGTCTTTGCTATTGAAATTGATCTTCCTCCGTGTCCTCCGCGTCCTCCGTGGTGAGTATTGCTCTAGCCGCCGAAACCGTCCGCGACACTGATATCCAGAAGATTCGGAACTCCGCTCGCGATTGCCGAGCGCAGCGCCGGCACTACGTCCTGAGCATCAGAGATGCGTTTGGCCGGTACGCCCATCGACTGCGACAGCGCGACGAAGTCGATCTCCGGATCGCGCAGATCCATGCCGACGAATTTCTCGGTGCCACGCATCGACACCAGCCTTTCCTTGAGGATGCGGTAGCTGCGGTTGTCGCAGATCACGTAGGTGATCGGGCGCTTGAGGTTGGCTGCGGTCCACAGCGCCTGGATGCTGTACATCGCGCTGCCGTCGCCGACGATGGCGACCACCGGCCGGTTCGGCAGCGCCACGCTGATGCCGACTGCGCCGGCCATCGCAAAGCCGATGCCGCCGGAAGCCAGGCCGTAGAAACCCTGCGCATCGCGAAAGCGCAGAAAACTCTGTAACGAGAACGTGGAGGTCAGGCCTTCCTCGACCACCACCGCGTCTTTCGGCAGCGCATCGGCGATGGTCATCATCAGCCAGCGCGGATCCAGCGGTTTTGCCCCCGCGACGGCCAGCATGTCCTTGGCCAGGCGCTCGCGCTTTGCGGTCCAGTTGTTCTTCGCAATTTCGACCAGCCGTTGCGCCGCCTGCGTCTTGCGCCCGGCACTCATTTTCCTGCGCAGGATCGGCAGCAGCGCACGCAGCGTTTCCCTGACGCAGGCGCCGATGGCGATCTCGGCCGGATAATTCTTGCCCAGCTCCCAGTCGCGCTCCCCGATCTGCACCACCGGCATGCGCTCGGGCAGCGGATCGACGAGACTGTGCACCGACATGCGCAGCACATCGGCGCCCAGGCACACCAGCAGGTCGTGGGGGGCCAGAGCCGAACGTACCTGCTGCTGGTTGCGGGTGAGCGCGCCGAGGAATGCCGGATGCTCGGACGGGAAGTGTGCGGCGTAGGCGACCGTCTGCTGGTACACCGGCGCGCCCAGGACTTCGGCAAGTTCTGCCGCTTCCTTCAGCGCGTCGCGCGTGGCAAGTTCGTGGCCGGCGATCAACACCGGATTGTTCGCCGCCAGCAGCCGCTCCGCGAGCTGTTCCAGCGCTGCGTCCGAGGGCCGCACGTCGGTCTGCACGCGCGTCGGTTTGCCGATATCCAGTGGCGCTTCGGCGTCGAGGATGTCGCCCGGCAGGCTGATGAACACCGGCCCGGTTGGCGGCGTGGTCGCGACTTTCGCCGCGCGATGGACGATGCGCGGCAGATCCTGCACGCGGGTGACTTCCACCGCCCATTTCACCAGCGGGGTTGCGATCGGCACCAACGGATCGTAGAGCATCGGCTCGGTCAGGCCATGTCCCTGTTCCTGTTGCCCGGCGGTGACCAGCACCGGGGAGCCGTAGAACTTGGCGTTGAAGAGCGACCCCATGGCGTTGCCCAAACCCGGCGCTACGTGAACATTGGCGGCGGCGAGCCGGTTCGACGCGCGCGCATAGCCATCGGCCATCGCCACCACGACCGCTTCCTGCAGGCCGAGCACGTACTCGATCTGCGGGTGGTGCGAGAGCGCGTCCATGATCGGCAGCTCGGTGGTCCCGGGATTGCCGAACAGGTGCGTGATGCCTTCGGCAGACAGCAGCTTCAGGAACGCGGCGCGGCCGGTAACGGTTTGGGCGGAGGGCAGGTTTCGATCCATATGTGTTCTTTGTGATGATCAGGGTTCGGGGGCATGCACAAAACCAGCTGGCCTAAGGTCAGCGACAGGGGCGTTCAACGCAAAGGAACGCAAAGGACGCAGAGGAAGAGCAAGAAAGGACGCAGAGAACATCGAAACGCAAAAATATGGATCGGCATTCCACCCCGGACATTGCGTGACAAGGATTCAGCGACTGCCATCAGCCGGTTTTCCTTTGTGATCCTTCGTGGGGTTGATCGGCGTTCAACTATTATGAATGGAAATTCATCTGAGGCGCGTGCCGCACTTCGGGCAGTGGGTCGGGCTCATGAAATTGGAACGGGTGGGGCCCAGGCCGCCGCACTTGTATTCGCTGAGCGTCTGATACGGCAGCACGCCGCAGTTGGGGCAGCGGTACAGCACGTTCAGCGCCCTTACGATGCGGGTGAGCGTTACCGCAAGAAGGGCTCCGGCGCCGAGGGCGAGCGCCCAGGAGAGGTCTTGCGGCGCGTTGGCGAGGCCGGCGAACATCACCACCAGCGCGACCGCGGCGGCCGACGCGAACACCCAGCGCCGGTTGACCTTCCAGATTGCGGCGCGGCGTGTTTCGAATGTCGTATCCAGAATTCGGTCCATGGGTAGGTCCGGCTACGCGAGCGATACGCCCGATGTCCTCATTCTGCGACGTTACCGGGGCGTTCTCAAGGTCAGCGAAACCGATCCGCCGGTTACGTCCATCGAGGATTCCGCCGCCGGGTAGGGGCGCGCGAACCTCGGGCTGCATCAGCGCATTGCCATCGTCAGCGACACCGGCTTCAGACCCGCCGAATGAATTTTTTCCAGCAGCTGCGGCAACACGATGAGCACGATCGGTTCCCCGTGCACCGTCGGACGGTCGTGGAGCAGAAGAATGTCGCCGCCGGCCAGGCTGTCGATCAATCGCTTCAGAACGGCCGCCGGATCGCGGGCGACGGTGTCGAAACCGCGCCGGGTCCAGGAAATGTAGTGCAGCCCCATGCGCGCCACCACCGGATCGAGCATCGGATTCCTGATGCCCATCGGCGCGCGGAAGAAACGCGGCGGACGCCCGGCAAGGCCGCCGAGCACCGACTGCGCTGCACCGATTTCCCGTTGCAGCGCCATTGGCCCGTAAAAACCGAACAAACCGGGGTGACGCATGCTGTGGTTCTCGATGGTGTGGCCGCGTTTCACGATTTCCATGACGATGTCGGGATGCGAGGCAGCCTTCTCGCCGACGCAGAAGAAACTCGCCTTGGCGCCGTAGCGGTCGAGAATGTCCAAGACCTTCGGCGTGACTTCCGGGTGCGGGCCGTCGTCGAACGTGATGGCGATTTCTCCGCGGCGCGCGGCCGTATCGGGCAGCCGCAACATGTTGTCGCCGAGCAGGCGGCTCCTGGGCCACATCCCGATCAGTCCCAATGCCACGTGATTGGCAACGAGCGCGGCCACGATCCACGGCCACCACGCCAGCCGGAAAAGCAGCGCGACGAGTGCGGCGAGGTGAATCAGTATGGTCAGCTGGACCACGATGGCCGGGCGCCATGGCCGGGCCGGGCCGTAAAGGTCGTCCTGTTGTCCGACGTTGCGCGGAGAGTCAGCCATCCTGGGCGCCAGTGCGGTGTCTGCGCGGCTACGACCGGCTGGCGCGAAGGATGACGACCCGTTACCGCGCCGCGGCCGCGGGTTCTTTCGGCATGCGGCTCGCCTGCGCGACCTCGGCAAGCGATTTTTCGATGATGCCGAGGCCTTCGTCGAGCACGGCGGCGTTGCGGCGTTCGATCCACTGCTGATTGGCCTGCTTCATGGTTGCCTCCACCTCACCCCAGCTCTCTCTCCAGAGCGGAGAGGGAGTCAGGACGCTTTTTTGACCCAGGAATCGCGCAAAGTCGCCGTCCGGTTGAAGACCGGTGCGCCGGGTTTCGAATCTTTCAAGTCCGCTATGAAGTAACCGTGGCGCTCGAACTGGAAACGCTCCTCGGGCTTCGCCTCCCTGACCGAAGGTTCGCAATAGGCATGGAGGACGGTCTTGGAGTGCGGATTGATGTCGGCGAGGAAGTCGCGTTCCGATCCGGGGTGAGTCACCGCGAACAGGCGGTCGTAGAGCCGCACTTCGGCCTTGCAGGCATGCTGCGCCGACACCCAGTGGATGTTGCCCTTCACCTTGTATTTGTCCGCGCCCGGCGTGCCCGACTTGGAATCCGGATAGATCTCGCAGTGCACCGCGGTGACGTTGCCGCCGGCGTCCTTGTCGGCGCCGATGCACTTGACCACGAAGCCGTAGCGCAGCCTCACCTCGTTGCCGGGAAACAGGCGGAAGAAACCCTTGGACGGCGTCTCCATGAAATCCTCGCGCTCGATCCACAGCTCGCGCGCGAACGGCACGGCGCGCTTGCCCCACTCCGGCTTCTGCGGGTGGTTGGGCAGTTCGCACATCTCTTCCTTGCCGGCCGGGTAATTGTCTATCACCAGTCTGACCGGTTCGAGCACGGCAATGCGGCGCGGCGCCGATTCGTTCAGCACCTCGCGCATGCAGTCCTCGAGCACGCTCATGTCGATCCACGAGTCGGACTTGGAGACGCCGATACGCTCCGCGAACAGCCGGAAACCTTCCGGCGTGAAGCCGCGACGGCGCGCGGCGACCAGGGTGGGCATGCGCGGATCGTCCCAGCCATCCACGTGCTTTTCCTCGACCAACTGGATCAGCTTGCGCTTGGACAGGACCACGTAGGTGAGATTGAGCCGGGCGAACTCGTACTGGTGCGGCAGCGGCTTGGCGAGTATGCCGAAATCCGCGAGCCTTTCCAGCACCCAGTCGTAGAGCGGCCGGTGATCCTCGAACTCGAGCGTACAGAGGGAGTGGGTGATGTTCTCAAGCGCGTCCGAGATGCAGTGGGTGTAGTCGTACATCGGGTAAACGCACCACTTGTCGCCGGTGCGGTGATGGTGCGCATGGCGGATGCGGTAGATCACCGGATCGCGCAGGTTGATGTTGGGGGAACTCATGTCGATCTTCAGACGCAGCACGTGCGCGCCGTCCGGAAACTCGCCTGCCTTCATGCGCCGGAACAGATCGAGGTTTTCCGCCGCCGGGCGGTCGCGGTAGGGGCTGTGCTTGCCCGCTTCGGTGAGCGTGCCGCGGTACTCGCGCATCTCGTCGGCGGACAGCGAATCGACGTAGGCCAGGCCATGCTCGACGAAGGCCTCGGCGAACCGGTACAGCCAGTCGAAGAAGTCGGACGCGTAATACAGGTGCGGGCCCCAGTCGAATCCCAGCCACTTCACCGAATCGAGGATGGAATCGACGTACTCGGTGTCTTCGGTGACCGGATTGGTGTCGTCGAAGCGCATGTGGCAGCGGCCGCCGTACTGCAGCGCCACCCCGAAGTTCAGGCAGATGGACTTGGCGTGGCCGAAATGCAGGTAGCCGTTGGGCTCGGGCGGAAAACGGGTGCGGATCTTGGCCGGATCGGGCAGTGCGTTGGCGTGCGTCGACGCGGGGCCCGGTTTGCCGCCCCATCTGCGGGAGGCGTAAGTGCCCTTGGCGAGATCGGCCTCGATGATGTTGCGGATGAAGTTGGTGACCTGGGCGGTCGGCGCTGCCGGCTTGTTCACGCTGGATGACGGAATAAAGTAGGAGGCTGTGCAGACGCAATATTAATGCCTCGCAGCTTGTCGTGGGCGTAAACCTGCTAACCCCATTTTGAGCCGGCGGGCGTTTACATGAGCGCACCCCCCTTCCAATAGGAAAGGAACGTTCATGCACTCTTCTCATTTACGCGCGCCGTTCGCGCTGCTTGCACTGACCGCTGCTCTGACTGCCTTTGCCGATGACGGCGGCAACCACGCCCTTACCATATACAGCACCGCAACACCCGGCGCGGTGGCACCGGACATGACACGCAATGGGGGTAGCGGGTACAGCGTGCCCGGCTACGCCACCGTGCGCCATGAGCGCGAGATCGCGCTCAGCGCCGGTCGAAACACCGTGCGCTTCACCGACGTCGCCGGCCTGATCGACCCGACCACGGTGTCGTTCGCCTCGCTCACCGACACGTCCGGCACGAGGGTGATGGAACAGAACTTCCAGTTCGACCTGGTCAGCCCGGAAAAACTGTTACGGCGCTTCATCGACCGGGACATCGCAGTGGAGCGCGTGCTTGGCGACCGCATCGAGACTCTGGAAGGCACGCTGCTCTCCACCCAGGGCGGGATCGTGATCCGAGCAACAGACGGAACCATTCGCACGCTGCCGTACAACGCCGGGGTGAAACTGCCGTCGCTGCCTGGCGGGCTGATCACGCGGCCGACGCTGGTGTGGGACGTGGCCGCGAAACAGGCCGGAAAGCACAGAACCCGGGTGGCCTATCAGACCGGCGGCATTACCTGGTGGGCGGACTACAACCTTACGTTCTCCGAGGGCGGCGACGCGAATTCGTGCAAGCTCGATGTCGGTGCGTGGGTGAGCATCCTCAATCAGTCCGGCGCCAGCTACCCGGACGCCAGGATCAAGCTGGTCGCCGGCGATGTGCACCGGGCCGCGCACATGGGACAGGCCGTGCCCATGGTCGCCAAGCGGGCGATGGCGGACATAGCGGAAGAGAAGTCCGGTTTCGAGGAAAAGACGTTCTTCGAGTATCACCTCTACACGCTGGGACGCCCCAGCTCGCTTCCGGACAACTCGACCAAACAGATCGAACTGTTCCCGAAAGTCGCCGATGTCACCTGCGAAAAGACGCTGGTGTACTACGGGCAGGACGGGCAGTGGTACGGCGGCGGGCCGATGACCGACCGCAACTACGGCATTACCGGCAACAAGAAAGTCGACACCTATCTCAGCTTCAGGAACAAGGCCGAGAACGGCATGGGCGTGCCGTTGCCTTCGGGCCGGGTGCGGGTCGCCAAACTCGACACGGCGGACGGCAGCCTGGAGTTCATCGGCGAGGACCGTATCGATCACACCCCTAAGAACGAAACCGTGCTGCTCAAGCTCGGGAGCGCTTTCGACGTGGTCGGCGAGCGCCGGCAGGTGGACTTCAAGGTGGACACAAATCGCAACACCATGACCGAAGAGATCGAAGTCAAGATCCGCAACCGCAAGGACGAGCCGGTCACGGTGATCGTGAAGGAGAACCTCTACCGTTGGACCAACTGGAAGATTACGCAGGCGATCCAGCCGTGGGAAAAACAGGACTCGCGCACGATTCACTTTCCCGTGAAAGTGGCGGCGGACGCCGAGGCCCTGGTGCGCTACACGGTGCGGTATACGTGGTGACGGCAAGCCGGGCGGAGGCTGGACTCAAAAGCGTTGACGCAGAGGACGCAGAGAATAAGAGAAAGGACGCAGCGGAAATTCGAATACTGCGGATTTTGGTTTGACGCCGATGCCGCGACCCGATTCCCAAACACGGCAGAAATACCGGCTTATGCGACGTTCATTCCGCCTTTGCGCCGGACTGTTTCACCACCTTTGCCCATTTGACGGTCTGATCGCGCAGGAATGAGGCGAACGCGTCCGGCGTGCCGCCGAGCGGCTCGACGCCCTGTTTGTGGAATAGCTCGACGATCCCGGGCAGCTTGAGGATGCGGTTGATTTCGCCGTTGAGCTGCGAGACCACGGCTTTCGGCGTGCCTGATGGCGCGACCACGCCGAACCAGACCGAGACGTCGAAGCCGGGCAAACCGGCCTCGGCGACGGTCGGCAGGTCCGGCGTAAACGGCGAGCGCTTGCTGCTCGACACCGCCAGTCCGCGCAGCTTGCCGGCCTTCACGTGTTGCAGCACGTTGGGCACGTTGTCGAACATGACGTCCACCTGGCCGCCGATCAGGTCGGTGACTGCGGGAGCGCTGCCCTTGTAAGGAACGTGCACGATGTCCACGCCGGCCATGCTCTTGAACATTTCCATCGACAGATGATTGGACGAACCGCTTCCCGCGCTCGCGTAGTTGAGTTTCCCGGGCTTCGATTTTGCGAGCGCGATCAGGTCCCGCACCGATTTCACCGGCAGTTCCGGATTGACCACCAGGATATTCGGCGTCCCGGCGGCGAGCACGACCGGCGCGAAATCCCGTTGCGTGTCGTAGGGAAGCAGCGTGTACAGACTCGGGTTGACTCCGAAAGCGAAGGAAACGACCAGCAGCGTGTGGCCATCGGCGGGCGCTTTCGCTACGAGGCTGGTACCGATTGTGGTGCCGCCGCCCGGGCGGTTGTCCACCATCACCGGCTGGCCCCACTTTTCGTTGAGCTTCTGTCCGAGCGTGCGCGCCAGTGTGTCGTTGAACCCGCCGGGCGTGTACGGAACGATGATGCGGATCGGCTTACTCGGATAGCCGTCTACCGCGCTTGAAAGGCTTGAACCACAGAGCACACAGAGAACACAGAGAAAGAGAAAATGGCTCAAGAGCGTTGACACAAAGGTCGCAAAGTAGAAAAGAAAGGTGCGCAAAGGATACGTGAGTGAATGACGCGGGTGTCTGGCGAAGTTGTCCCCGATTGCCTTGGGACTCTTTTGTGCATTCTTCGCGAGATGTTCGATTTCGTCTTTCTCCGTGTTCTCTGTGCCTCTGTGGTTCAGGATCTTTTTGTATTCCTGGCTTCGAGGAATCGACGGATCGCTTCCTGCGGCTCGCCGCTGGCGTAGGCTTCTTTCTGGGCGATCTTGGCTTCCTCGAGCACATCGTCGAAACCGGGCTGGGTGAGTTTGCGGAAGCGCTGCTTGGTAAGCCGCATCGCAGTGGGGCCGAGTTTCGACATAGCTGCAGCGAGCGCCAGAGACTTGTTCATGACTTCCGCGCGCGGCACCAGATGATTGAGGATGCCGATCTCATGCGCGACCTGGCCGGAGATCAACTCGCCGGTCAGAGAAAGTTCAATGTTCTTCGAAAGCCCCAGGTGCATGGTCATCAGGTAGGAGCCGACGATGCTGGCCAGGCCTGCCTTGATTTCCGGCTGGCCGAGCTTCATTTCCGGGTAGCCGACGCGCAGGTCGGCACACAGCGCGATCTGGAATCCCGCTCCGGCGGCAACACCGTTGAATGCGACGATGCAGGGCTTGTCCAGGTCGCGCACTGCTGCATACATCGCGTGCTGGCGGGTGAGCCAGGAGTCGATGTCGTTTGCGGTGTACCGGCTGATTTCGTCCAGATCCTGTCCCGAACAGAAGGCCCGATCACCCGCGCCGGTGAGCACGACAGCGCGCACGGCATCGTCCTTGTTCAATTCGGTCAGCAGCGTAATCAGGGTCTCGCGCAGCTCGACATCGATTGCGTTCAGAACGTCAGGGCGATCGAGCGTGATGACCGTGGTCGTATCATGGCGCTCGAGCTTGATGCTGGATCCCATCAAATATCCTTTCTTGTTTCTGAAAGACGGGAAATCTCACCACGAAGACACGAAGGAACGCAAGGAAAGCAAGGAAAGCAAGGAAAACAAGATGCGCGACCCCTGGAAGTCTCAGCTTTCAACAAAGGCGCTTCAGTATAGTGGTCGGCACTGGACCGCGGTGACCTGCAGGTCTCTGGGTTCTGTTTCTCTTCGTGTTCTTCGTGACTTCGTGGTCAGACCTTTGCTTTACAACCGCACAGTTAGACGTACGCCGGGCCTTCGATCACCGGGTGCGCTTTCAGGAATCCCTCGTCCACTTCGACGCCGATTCCCGGTGCTTCCAGCGGCGCGACGTTGCCGTCCTTGTCCAACTTGTAAGGGGTAGTAACCATCTTGTCGCGGAACAGGTTGTTCTTCGAGATGTCGGCTTCAAAAAACCCGCCGTTTTCGATGGCGGCGAGGAAATGGATGGTGGCCGCCATGTTGATTCCGGTCATCGAGGTGTGCGGATGAATCGGCAGCTTCCAACTCGATGCAAGCGCCGCGATGCGCAGCGCCTCTGTGATGCCGCCGGTCTTCGACAGGTCCGGCTGCAGTATGGTGATGGCACCGTCCTCGATGACCCGGTTGAACTCGAAGCGGGTGTAGTGGTTCTCGCCCGCGGCGAGCGGCGTGCGGCCGTAGCGCGCCGCCTCCCGATACGACAGGTAGTCATGCGCCGGAAAGGGCTCTTCCAGCCAGCCGACGTTGTGTTCGTCGAGGGCCGGCATGACGACGCGAACGTCGGCCACGTCGTAGCCGGTGTTGGCGTCGGTGAGGATCGCCAGTTCGTCGCCGAATGCCTCGCGCACCGCGGCGATGCGCTCGACGTCGTGCGCCACCGTGTCGCCGATGCGCAGCTTCACCGCCTTGTAGCCGGCCTGAACGTGAGGCCGGGCCTCCTCCACGAGTGCCTTCGGCTCCTGGTATCCGAGCGAGACGCCGCCGGCGTAGGCCGGAATCGGGCGCGCGCGGCCGCCGAGAAGTTTGTACAACGGGACCTTCAGCGCCTTGCCGCGGATGTCCCACAGCGCCATGTCGATACCGGAGAGCGCGAGGCAGGCACCAGCGCCCATGCCGTGGCTGGCAAGCTGCTTGTCGTACACCTTCTTCCACACGCCGGTGGTGTCGTTCGCGTCCTGGCCGAGGACTAGCTGCCTGAGTGTGGTGTTGACCAGATGCGCCACCGCGCCCGGGCAGCGTCCGTGGTGCGCTTCGCCCCAGCCGATCACCCCGCCTTCCGTTTCCACTTTCACGATGACCGCGTCGCGCTTGACCGCGCGCCCGATACCCAGCGTGACGCTGTCTTTCGGATCGACCGGAAAGGACGTCGGGAATGCACGGATCTCGGTGATGCGCAGCGAAGACATGGTACCTCCCTATCTGTTATTTCCTCCCGGCTACTTCAGCGGTGGCGCGGTGATCATCAAGACTGAAAGGTCTGACTCTTACCGCGGAGGACGCAGAGGACGCGGAGGAGCGGCAAGGATACAAGTCACAACGCAAAGGCGCAAAGGCCGGAAAGAATTACAACGAACCCATTTGGTTCTGTTCCCCTTCCTCCCGTGATGGCATTTTTTGGTTTTTCCTCCGTGACCTTTGCGTCCTCTGTGGTGAGGGCTTATTTATTGCTGCCTTGAAGCAGTGTGACATCGACGACACGATAGGCGGGCCTGTAGGCATCGCTGTACTTCCTGGAGTGATGCACCACCGGGTAGCTGGTCTGGGCGATACGATCGAAGTACGCCAACACGTCTTGCTGCGCGAACGGGATACCGTCGGCAGCGGCAAGGTCGCCCAGGCAGCCGCAGAATTTCTCCAGCTTTTCCGGCGAAGGCGGATAACTGTTCGCGGTCTCGACGAATGCGCGGTTCAGCTCATCGAGACTCCGTCCCGCCGCCAGCCAGGAACGCAAGTGCACACGCGCCAGCCTGCCGTCCGGCGAGATGATGTCCTTGTCCGGTTCGGCCGGTCCCGGGCCGATTTCGGCAGCCTCTTTTTCCAGCCATGCACGCGCGGCGGCTGCGTCCTTCACCGCATGGCCGGCGCCGAGCGCCGCCTGGTGCAGCAGCTTGTAGATGTCATCCAGTTGCATTGCAGGATAACGTTCGAGATGGGAGATCAACAATTGGCCGATGAATTTCATTGGGCGCTCCAAAAGATTCAGGCATCTTAATCCAGCCCTGACGTCAAAAGGGGGGGGGCTGAACTTGAGACGATTGCCAACTGCACTCCGGAGGACTATGTTGTAAGTGTCATTTTGACGCCGGAGAAGCAGGAATTCCGGTGGCTGCCGGCCGAAATTATCCGGCACGGCGGCCAGACACAATAGCCTCGCCGGAGTGTTGGCATTCATAGGCGCAGGTGCAGTGAATAACTTTAATAACTACGAGGATAAATCAACATGGAACATGTACAAGAGAACAGGATCGTCGATGCTGCCGAATCGCTCGAAACCAAACCGGTGCGAATGAGCCGTCGTAGTTTTCTGACGACTGCGGCAGCTTCAGCGGCTGTCGCCGCCTCTGCAGGCTCTGCGTTTGCGGGAACCGACAAGTTTGGCAGGGACCGGGATTGGACTGGCAACGAAACAGTGACTTATCCCGAACCCGCGTTCGAAGTGAAGGACAAGCGCTTCAGTGGACGGCAGGGCAACTCCACACTGCAACGCATCTGGCACGGTAGCGGCAACGACGCTGCTTTGTGGTGCGAAGGCCCGGTCTGGATGGGTGACTGGGGCTGTCTGCTGTGGAGCGACATCCCGAATCACCGCGTGCTGCGCTGGAACGAAGACGACGGTCATGTCAGCGTATATCAGACGGAGTCCGGTTATTCGAACGGCCACGGTCGCGACAATCAGGGCCGGCTGATCGCTTGCGAACACGATACCCGCCGGATGCGCCGCCGCGAGTACGACGGTAGCTGGACGATTCTGTGCGACAGCTTCGATGGCAAGAAACTCAACGCGCCGAACGATGTCGCGACTCACCACGACGGCTCCCTCTACTTTACAGACCCCGGCTACGGCATCATGGGGCCGTACGAAGGGCACAAGGCCGAATTCGAGCTGCCCACCCGAGTTTATCGCATCGACCCCGCAGGCAAGGTCACGATCGCCGCGGAAGGACCGATGCGCCGCCCGAACGGGATTTGCTTCTCGCCGGACTTCAAGAAGTGCTACGTCGTCGATACCGGTGCGACGGATGGGCCGGGCAATCCCGCCAACATCATCGTGTTCGACGTCAAGGGAACGGCGTTGTCCAACCCCAAGGTGTTCGCAGATTTCGCGCCCGGATTCACTGACGGCATTCGCTGCGATACCGACGGCAATGTCTGGTGTGGTTGGGGCTGGGGCGGAATGGATACCAACGGTGTCCGCGTGCATCACCCCGACGGCACGCTGCTGGCATTCCTGCATACGCCGGAAGTCATCGCCAACCTCGTATTCGGCGGTACCAAACGCAATCGTCTGTTGATGTGCGGCAGCACGTCGATCTATGCGCTTTACGTCAACGCGGTCGGCCACGCACTCAGTTGATGGCAATCGCTTCGGTTCGCCAGGATCGTTGCAAAACAAAGCCCGCGCAGTGCAAACTGCGCGGGTTTTGTTTCACGAACTGGAAGGAAAAAACGTAGGCCGCGACCGGCCCTGCCTATGCTCAGAACGGCATCGTAAAGCCTTCAATGGCGAAGTCCATGCCGCGGTTGATCTGCGTGTACTCCTCATCGAGAATGCTGCCCCCATGAGCCTATCTGCCAGCCCCGCTGTGTTGAAGGCAGCATACCCTGCGGGGCGGCGCAGAAACATCTCTCGCTGGCTTGCTGAGACGCGTCCGCGCTACTACCATGGTTGCAAAACAGGGGTCTGGGTCGCACGACCAAGCGGGTCCCGGCATTGGGGGAGTTGAGGAACTCCGATTGCTTTTTGGCTCCTGAACCGCGCTTCGAAGGAGGCGACGGTTCCGGGTGTGGTGTGTCCGCGTCGAAAATCGGCGCGGGTTTTCAGTGTTCAACAACGAGGAGGACAATGGAATGGCTACTACAACTGAGCAGGAGTTCTCAGGTCTCGGCGAGTCGGAGCAGCGCGCCCGAGAGGCCGGCGTGGGCCGCCGCCGATTCCTTGCGGGCCTCGGCGCGGGTGCGATCGCGCTGGGAGCGCGGAGCGTCTTGGGCCAGGAGAAGGGGCCAAACGTGACCACGGTGACCAGCCCGCCGCGAGATTTCGGCCCGAACGCTGCGCCGAACGTCTATTTCTGGGATCCGGACGTCCTCGCGGTCGATCCGTCCTTCAATGGCCTCGCGCAGCCGAACGCACCCATTCAGCGTCTGTGGACCGGGGCGTTGTGGGCCGAGGGTCCGGCGTGGAACGCCGAAGGACGCTACCTGCTGTGGAGCGACATCCCCAACAGCCGGCAAATGCGCTGGATCGAGGACGACGGCCACGTGTCGGTGTTTCGCGCGAACACCAACAACAGCAACGGCAACATGTTCGACTTCCAGGGCCGGCAGCTTTCGTGCGAGCATCTGACCCGGCGCGTGGTCCGCTACGAGCTCGACGGCTCGATCACGGTGCTCGCGGACTCGTACAAGGGCAAGCGGCTCAACTCGCCCAATGACGTGGTCCCGCATCCGGACGGCAGCGTCTGGTTCACCGACCCACCGTACGGCGCGCAGCTCTACGAAGGTACCCCGGATCCCGCAGGCGGCAAGAGCAACCAGAAAGGCAAGCTCAACAACCGTGTCGGTCAACCCGTGGGCGTCAGCGATACAAAGCAAGAACTGCCCACGCAGGTTTATCGCTGGGATCCCAGCGGCCGGCTCGATGCGGTGATCGTCGACGACAAAGTGCCGAACCCCAACGGCCTGTGCTTCTCGCCCGATTTCAAGAAGCTCTACGTCTCCAGCACCGGCCCGGCCGGCAAGGGCGATATCCATGTCCTGGATGTCGGATCGGACAACAAGCTGTCGAATCAGAAAGTGTTCACCGACTGCAAGGTCGATGGCGTGCATTGTGGTCCGGACGGCTTCCGCGCCGATGTTTTCGGCAATCTCTGGTGCGCAAGCAATGCCGGACGGGCGGTCGGCTACAGCGGGGTCACAGTGTGGAGCCCGGAGGGCAAGCTGCTCGGCCGGATCCGGCTGCCGGAGATATGCGGAAATGTCACCTTCGGCGGTCCCAAGCGCAACCGGTTGTTCATGATCGCAAGCCAGTCGATCTACGCCGTTTACACCGCGACCCAAGGCGCGTCTCCCGGCTGAGCTCGATGGCGAACAATTGGCGAACCGGGATTGTGGGTTCCCGGACCGCGGCTCGAAGGGAGCCGCGGTCCGGCGTGTTATTTACGCGGTGATCTGGGCGATCGAGCTGCCGACATCGGCGGCTGATCTGCTTGATCGGTAGAAAAAAACAGCCCGCGCATCGGATGATGCGCGGGCTTTTTCTTTGGCCGGGCGCGCGATTGGCCCGGAGCGGGTACCAGCGATTCCGGAATCAGAACGGCATTATGAAGCCGACGGTGATGTAGTCGGTTCGTGGGTTGACCTGGGTGTATTCGACGTCAAGAATACCTCGCCCTATACGGAAGCCCAGACCGATTCCGGCGGTCAAGTTGACATCGTTGTCGATGTCGTCGTCCCAATAGGAAACGCCAAGCTTGGCCTTGACGTGAACGTCGCCCTGGCTGCGATACACCGCGTAGCCTGCGACCGAGTTGATGCTCCAATCCTGATTGCCAATTTTACCATCGATGGCGCCGAGCATCAGTTCTGCTTCCCACGACAGCTCGCCCTGGATCGGTTTGCCCAGCACCGCGCCGATGCTGAATCCGGCGTCGTTGTCGGAGCCATGCGGCTTCTGAAAGCCGGCTTTGCCGCCGAACATCAGTCCCTGAGTCCCTTGCGCCATCGCCCCGGCCGAGAACAACGCCATAACCATCGCGAAGGCTATGATGATTTTCTTCATTGGATCTCCTCGTTGTGTAGTGGAACAGAAAACACAGGCAGATTCCGCCACCTGTCGAGATTGCCCAGGGACCCGCGGTTTCCGGTCGATGCGCGGCACGCCCCGCCTGAACATCCGCAGGCATTGTGTCATTCCGTCCGATGATTGAAAACTGTCGCCATCGGGCGACAGTTGCCAATGCAATTCGGCGTGCGCTGGCCGCGAAGTGAATTGCCCGCGCGGATTGCCAGGTTGGGGGAAGTGTCGTCGCGCCGGCTCCGACCTTAGAGTTGCCGCTGTGCCAGTCCGCCGAGCTTGATGATCGCCTGTTCGATGCGCGGCGACCAGGGCTCGGCGCAGCCCATGCGGATGCAGTTGCGATAGCGGTCGGTGGCGGAGAACAATACGCCCGGCCCGAACGAGATGTTGTTCCGGATGGCTTGCTGAAACAATTCTTCCGAATTGCAGCCTTCCGGCAGTTCGACCCAGAGAATGAAGCCGCCCGCCGGGCGGGTGATGCGCGTACCGGAAGGAAAGTGCTCCGAGACCGCGGCAGAAACGTGGGACACCTGCTCGCGGAACACGCGCCGCAGACTGCGCAATTGCCGGTCGTAACCGCCATTGGCGAGGAACTCCGCAATCGCCAGTTGCAACAACTCGGGGCAGCCGACCGAGTTGATGAATTTCAGCATCTGCACGTTGGCGTGCCAGCGACCGGGCGCCACCCAGCCCAGCCGGAACCCTGGTGCTACGGTCTTGGTGAACGAGGAGCACAGCATGACATTACCGCTGCGGTCGAAAGCCTTGGCCGGAAGCGGCCGCTCATCGCCATAGTGCAGATCGCCGTACACGTCGTCCTCGATCAGCGGCACGCCGCGCTTGTCCAGCAATTTCACCAGGCGTTTCTTGTTATCGTCGGACATGGTGAAACCGAGCGGGTTCTGCGCATTCGGCATGGCGATCACGGCCGCGATCCTGGAGCGATCAAGCGCGAACTCGAGCGCCTCCAGCGAGATGCCTTCGCGCGGATGGGTGGGAATCTCCAGCGCTTTGACGCCCATGCTCTCGAGGATCTGCAGCAGGCCGAAATACGTCGGCGACTCCAGCGCGATGGTATCGCCGGGCTTGGCAACCGCGCGCACGCAGAGATTGAGCGCCTCCATGCAGCCGTGGGTCACGATGATGTCGGCTGCGGCGAGATTGCAGCCGAGGTCCAGAGACTTGCGCGCAATCTGGCGGCGTAGTTCCTCGTTGCCCGGCGGCAGCACGTAATGCGTGAGCGACAACGGTTTGCGGCGGGCGATCGAAGAGATCAGGCGCTGCAGCTTTGCAGTCGGCATATGGTCCGGGCCAGGGCAGGCGGCGCCGAAGGACACCACGCCGGGCCGGCGCGAATCCAGAACTTTCTGCACCAGGGCGCTGATGCCAACCAGGTGCGGCGCAGCCGGCGGGTTGGAGATGGACGGCTCGCCGACCGGTGGCGAGCTATGGCGTACATAGTAGCCGGCGTTCGGCCGCGCCTCGATCAGCCCGCGGTTCTCAAGCACTTCGTAGGCGCGCAGGACCGTGGCGATCGAGACGCGGCGCTGGTTGGACAGGCGCCGCACTGAAGGCACGCGCTCGCCGGGCCGCAGCGTACCCGCGGAGATCATTCCCGAGATCGAGTTGGCGACGGTTTCGTAAAGGACGATTTCCTGAGTCATGGCGCGCACTTTATGGCCGGGCAGCACGGGCGAACAGGCACAGCTGCCGGCACATTCGACCATAACAGTTTTCTGTTTGGCAAACTGTTATGTACACAATTTCAGATTTCTGAATCTGTTATGGCCAATATCGGGGCCCTAAGATGACCACCATGAAAGTGGAAATCGAAAACGCTGCCATCGAACTCGAGCCGGCGCAGTGGCTGCGCCTGAAAGGCGCGGCCGGGGTGCGCATCGTCTGTCGCAGCGGGACCGTGTGGGTGACGCAGGAGGGTGTGCTTCGCGATGATTTTCTGTGCTCCAGCGAGGCGCTGACCTTGCGCAGCCGCGGCGTGACGCTGGTGCAGGCGGAGGGTCGCGCATTGATTTCGATCGAAGCGGGGCCGCGGATAGGCGCCGCGACCGCTACGCTGTCTGCATTGCCCGTTGCCGGATAACGGTCAAGTCAAAATCACAGATCTCACCACGAAGGCGCGAAGGACACGAAGAAGTACAAGATCAGAAAAAAACTGAATTCCGTACCTGAAATCGTCAGTTGTCGTACTTCACCGAGCAGCCGTAGGGCGTGGCGCTGGGCGTGCCGACCGGCTTGCCGCTGAGTGACTCGTCGAGCGCCGCGGCGACGAGGTTTCTTGCGGTGGCGATGTCGCGTTGGCTGGTCGAGGGCCTGTCGTCGATTCCGCCGACGTAGACTAATGTGCCCTTCGGGTCGATCACGTACATGTGCGGCGTGGTGCGGGCGCCGTACTGCTTGCCGACCTTGCCGTCGGGATCGAGCACGAACGCGGTGGGCGCCGACTTCCACTCCTTGAGAATAGCCTGCGAACGCGCCGGGTCGCGGTAATTGCTGTGCCTGGGACTGGTTGAATTGATTCCCAGCCACGCCACGCCCTTCTGCGTGTACCTGGCCTGCAGCGCCTGCATGTTCCCGCTTTCGTAGTGCTTCTGCACGAACGGGCACTCGGAGTTGAACCACTCCAGCACCACGTACTTGCCGCGATAGTCGGAGAGCTTTTGCACCCTGCCGTTGATATCCACCAGGCTGAATTCCGGCGCAGCCTGGCCGGGTGCAACTGCGGCTTGCGCCGCAGAGACCAGCGCGGCCATCGATACTGCCAAGAACGTAGCAACGAGCTTGCTCATGTTTCCTCCTGTCATCGATCCGCGACAAACAATCCTTTTACGAGGGCGGCGCCGCTACATCGATTGCGCGCAGCACCCGTTCCTGGGTGAGCAATTCCGGCAGCAAGATCGGCGCGCCCTTGCTGCCCGCCGCATAGACCGCGTACACCGGCACGCCAATGCGTCCGAGGTCGCGCAGCGCAGCGGTGATTTGCGCATCCTGGTTGGTCCAGTCCGCACGCAGTCGCACTACGTTGCGTTCCTTGAAGCGGGCGTGCAAGGCGTCCGATTCCAGCACCAGGCGCTTGTTCACCTGACAGGTGACGCACCACGCCGCGGTGAAGTCGACGAAAACCGCGCGTCCTTCGGCCCGTGCCGAGGCAAGCGCATCCGGGGACCACCGTTTCCACGGCCCGGTGACTTCTTCAGCGACGGCATCGGCCGTCTTGTTGCCGGGCCACGCGAACACACAGCCCGCGACGGCAAGCGCGAGTGCGACGACCGTTGCCGCGCGCTTGCCGGTTTCGGTGGAAGCACCCCAGCGACCAATCATCCACAGTGCGGCCGCGATCAGTGTGAGCCCCGCGAGCAGACGCGCCACGGCATCCACGCCCGCCTGTTTTCCCAGCACCCACGCCAGCCAGACCACCGTCAGAAAAAGCGGAAAGGCGAGCACCTGCTTCAGCGTCTCCATCCAGCGCCCGGGGCGCGGAATGCGCCTGATCAGGGCGGGCCAGAAGCACAACAGCAGGTAAGGACTGGACATGCCCAGCGCGAGAGCGGAAAACACCAGCATCGCCTCGCTGGCCGGTTGCGTTAGCGCAAAGCCGAGCGCCGCGCCCATGAATGGTGCCGTACACGGCGTGGCAACGAGCGTCGCCAGCAAACCGGACAACGCCGAGTCCGCATAATCGTTGCGCAACCGCAATTTTGCCGCCAGCGACTGCAGCGACGTCCCGACCTCGAACAGGCCGCTCAGGTTGAGCGCCAGCACGAAGAACAGCAACGCCAGCGCGGCCACTACCGACGGCGACTGCAGTTGATAACCCCAGCCCAGCGCCTCACCTTGCGCGCGCAGCGCCAGCAGCATTCCAGCCACCACCCAGAACGACACCAGCACCCCTGCCGCAAATGCCAACCCGTGCGCGCGCAGCCTTGCCGGATTGCCGCGCGCTTGTTCGACGAAGCTGAGCACCTTGATCGAAACCACCGGGAACACGCAGGGCATCAGATTGAGAATCACACCGCCCAGGAACGCCAGTCCGAGCGCAGCCAACAGTCCGACATCGGCGAACGGGCTCAAGGCCGGTTGCTCGAGGATCTCGTCGGCCAGTGCCGAGGCAGACTCGACCGGCACTTCCACCACTGCGGCAGCAACACCCTGCGCGAGACCGGGTTCGGCGACGATCAGGCCGGTCAACGGGCCGGACTTCGAACGGATCGCGGGTGCGGAGGCAACGCGCAACTCATAGCCGCCCGTGGTCCTGATCATCCGCTGCGGGGAGGCGTTTTCGATCCAGCCGTCCTGGTCGGGAAAGAGCGTGAGGTTGTGAATGCGCACCACCCGTGCCCGCCCGCTCGACAGCCGCAGCACCAGATCATCGCCGCGCAGGTAGGCATCGAGGTTCCAGCCTTCCAACGGGCGCGGCAACTGCTGGCGGGTGCGCTCGATTGCCTTTGCCCACTTCGGGTCGGCCGCCGCCGGCTCGTTGCTCACCGGCAGCATGAAGCTGAAGGTCGCATCGCCGGGGATGCAGATTTCCTCGCACACCAGCCAGTCTGCCTTCGCGGTGATCGGCACGGCGGTGCCGGCGGCAAGTCCGGCAGGAACCTGAATGTCGGTCAGCAGGAATATTCCGCCCTCGTAACCGAAGTTGGTGAGCGGCCCCACATTGATGCGCCGTGGCGCCGGCCACTGGACCGGCCCGGCCGAAAAACCCTGGGGCAGCGTCCAGCTGATTCTGGTGGGGAGACCCGAATCGCCGGGATTCTTCCAGTAGGTGTGCCAGCGGTTCTCCATCTTCAGCCGCAGCGCCACGGTCAGTGGCGCTCCGGGGCGCAGACTGGATTTTTCGGGGATAAGTTCCGCTTCGATGTGCGGACGCTGCACCGGCGTCGCCGATACCGGCGCCATCGAGGTGAGCGCTGTAATCAGGAGGATGAGGCAGATTGCGAGCCAGCGCATGAAGATCAGATTGTCGGGTTGTATGGAACGTCTGAGTATTGCGTCGGCGGATAGTTCTTGCCGGGTTGCCGTTTGCGCGCCATCCGCTGTACCGGCAGCGCGCATCCCGCCGCGATTGTAACGCCGTTCCCCGGCGACCGGCGCGGTCGAGCGATCAGGCGCCGCTGCGCCTGACGATGGAGTTCTGCCTCGTGACCAAATCCGGAAGCAGCCGCGTGCCCAGCCCCGGACCGTTCAGCGGACGAATGTAGCCGTCTTTCACCAGCGGCAGCTCGGTGAGAATGTCCTTGTACCAGGTGGAGAAATACGCGCGCACCACTTCCATGATCAGAGCGTTAGGGATGTGCGCCATGAAATGGATGGAGGCGACCCAGACCACCGGACCGTTGCAGTCATGCGGCGCCACCGGGCGCTGCCAGGCTTCGGCAAGCGCGGCGATCTTGCGCGCTTCGGTCAAGCCCCCGCACCAGCCGATGTCGAGCATGACGATGTCGGCCGCCTGGTTGGCGAGCACGTCGCGGAACGGATACATCCCACCCAGCGTTTCGCTGGCGCACACCGGGATCGTGGTCGAGCGCGCGTACTCGGCGAGTGTGTCCACGTCGCACATCCTGACCGGGTCTTCCGACCAGTACGGCCGGTAAGGTTCCAGCGCCCTGGCAATCTGCTTCGCCTGCTGCAGGTTCCACAGTGAATGAAATTCCGCCATGACCTCGATTGTGTCGCCGACGGCCCTGCGGATCTTGCGCCAGGGTTCCAGCGCAATGTCGAGATCGCGCTCCGGAATGAAGCCGCCGCCGTTGTCCTCGGCGTAGGGGTCGAAGGGCCAGATCTTCATCGCGGTGTAGCCTTCTTCAAGCAGGCTTTGCGCCAGTTCGTCGGCGCGATGCACGAAGGCGATCTGGTCGTCGTAGCGGCCTTCGGACTTCGGCGCCGGCTCGCCCACGCGCAGCGAACGCCGCACCACGCTGCGGGTGTTGTAGTTGTAGCCGGCGCAGGTGTTGTAGGCGCGGATGCGGTCGCGCGTCAGGCCGCCGAGCAGCGTATGAATAGGCTGATTGAGCGCCTGGCCGAGGATATCCCAGAGCGCGATGTCCACCACGGATGCGGCACGGATCTCGGTACTGCTGCTGGCAAAACCCAGATAGCTTCCCATCAGGTGTTTGCTATGTTTCTGGATCTCCCGAGGATCCTTGCCCAGCAGGTACGGCGCAACCAGATCGTGAAGTTGTGCTTCCACCGCCTGCGCGCCACGCGAGGTTTCGCCCAGACCCACCAGCCCCTCGTCGGTATGGATCTGCGCCAGCAACAAGTTGGGGCGTTCCGGCAGGCGCAGGGTTTCGATTGCCGTGATTTTCATTGCAGGTCCATTCCCTATCTCAATTCTTCGGCCCTTATGCCGCGCGCGCGCACCAGGTCGCCCCAGCGCCTCGTTTCCGCGCGGATATGCGCGCGGAACTCCTCGGGCGTTCCGCCGCCCGCTTTCACGTCCATGTCCGCGAACTGCCTGAGGACCGCGGGATCGGACAGCGCCTCGTTGAACGCCTTGTTCAAGCGCTCGATGATGCGCGCCGGGGTTTTCTGCTGCGCCATCACGCCGAACCACGGAGCGATCACAAAATCCCGGAAGCCTGCCTCCTGCATCGTCGGCACGTCCGGGAGGCGGGGCGAACGTTGCGCGCCGGTGATCGCAAGCGCGCGCAATGCGCCCGCCTTGATGTGCGGAAGGATGGAGGGAGTGTTGTCGAAGAACATGTCGATCTGTCCGCCACGCAGATCGGTGATTGCCGGCGCCGAGCCGCGATACGGCACATGGAGGATGTCGATGCCGGCCGCCTGCTTGAACAGCTCGCCAGACAGATGCGGGCTGGAGCCGTAGCCTGATGAGCCGAACGTCAGCTTGCTGGACTGCTTTCTGGCCAGCGCGACCAGTTCCGCGACGCTGTTGGCCTTCACCGCCGGGTTCACGGTGAGCACGTTCGCCATCGAGCCGAACAATACGATCGGTGCGAAATCGCGTTCCAGGTCGTACGGAAGGTCATGGTAGATCGCAAGATTGATCGCGCAGGTGCCGATCGTGCACTGGATCAGCGTATAGCCGTCCGGCGCGGCCCGGGCCGCCGCCTCGGTCCCGATGTTGCCGCCGGCACCGGGACGATTCTCGATGACGATCTGCTGACCCAAAGCGCGCCCGGCTCGCTCGGACACCAGGCGCGCGATCAGGTCGGAAGAGCCGCCGGCGGGAAACGGAACGATCAAGTTGACCGGCCGCGCCGGATATGCCCGTTCCTTGTCGCAGGCCGCAAAGAAAACAAGCAGCAGCGCTGCGGTGCAAAGGTGGCACGCGCGCCGGATGTGCCCGAGTTGAGGTCGTGACACTTTCCGTCTCCTCCGAGGTTTTCCGGTCATTCTACCGGCGATGCTTCGGGTATAGTTCGCCCGACTCACAGTACTCTTTTGACGTGACTCCGCATACGCTCGAAGTCCTGCGCCTTTTGCAAAACGGTGAATTCCGGTCCGGCGAAGCCATCGGCAAGGCGCTGGGGATCACGCGCGGCTCGGTGTCGAATGCGCTCGCCAACATCGATGCATTCGGACTCACGGTCCACAAGGTGCATGGACGCGGCTACCGCCTGGTAACGCCGGTGCAGTGGTTGTCCCGTGACCAGATCCTGGCGCAATTCGGCGGACAGGCGCGCTTCGACATCGAAGTCGTGGACGAAACCGCCTCGACCAATACCGACCTGCTGGAACGCGCCGCGCAGGGGGCGCCGTCGGGTACCGTGCTCGTGGCCGAATTGCAGACCCATGGGCGCGGACGGCGCGGGCGCAACTGGCATTCCGGACTGGGGGGCGCACTCACGTTTTCGGTCCTCTGGCGTTTCGAACAGGGGGCGGGGTTTCTTTCCGGGCTCAGTCTCGCGGTCGGTATCGCGCTTGCAAGAGTGATGAGAAGGCATGGAGCAGAAGAGGTGATGCTGAAATGGCCGAATGACGTGCTGTGGCGTCACCTCAAGCTTGCCGGCATCCTGATCGAACTTGCCGGCGACGTAATGGGACCCACCGTGGCGGTGATCGGCGTGGGAATCAATCTGCGCCTGCCGGAGGCGGTGAAGGCACGCATTGACCAGCCGGTGGTGGACCTGGCAAAGATCGGCATAGACATGGACCGCAACCGGCTGTTTGCGGAGATTCTTGCCGAACTCGATATGGTTCTGAGGAAATTCTCCGGCAAGGGTTTTGCGCCGTTTCGCCATGAATGGGACAAGATGCACGCGTACCGAGATAGAATGGTGCGTCTGCGCATGCCGGACAAGACCGAACTCGAAGGCAAGGTCGAAGCGGTCGCCGAGGACGGTGCGCTGATGATCAAGACCCGCTCCGGTACGCGCAAGTTCTACGGCGGAGAGCTGAGTCTGCGACCTGCCGCGTAAGTACGAGATTCCTATCCAAACCCGAAAGTCTCTCGAACCGTGATCCTTGCCGTCGATGCCGGCAACAGCCGAATCAAATGGGCGCTCCATGACCGCAACGCCTTCGTCCATGAAGGAAGGGTGGCGCGGGCCGACCTCGCCCTGCTCGAGCGGGCGTGGGCGCATCTGCCTGCCGCGGATACAATCGTCGTGGCCAACGTGGCTGGCGAGGCGGTGCGCGCAGGTTTGCAGAAATTATTTGTCCGCTGGAAGGCCGAACCTCGATGGGTCGCCGCAACCGGAGCCCAATGCGGTGTTGTCAGCCGCTACGACGATCCGTCGCAACTTGGCGCGGACCGCTGGGCGGCACTGATCGGCGCGCGGCAACTGGTTTCCGGTTCCTGTCTGGTGGTTAACGCGGGCACCGCGATGACGGTGGACGCTCTTAGCACGCAGGGCGAGTTCCTCGGCGGTATCATCGTTCCCGGCTTCGATCTGATGCACGAAGCGTTGGCTGCGAACACGGCAGGCCTGTCCTCCGAACGCGGCAGCTTTGCCTCGTTCCCGCGCAGCACGCGCGATGCCATCACCAGCGGTGCGATACAGGCGCTGTGCGGCGCGGTGGAACGCGTGCGCGCAGCGATGGTGGCGGACGGTCACGGGGAACCGACCCTGTTGATCGGAGGCGGCGCGGCGGAGCTGATGGCGCAGCGGCTCGGCAGGCCGGCCAGGATCGCGGACAAGCTGGTGCTCGAAGGCCTGGTGCGGATCGCGCAGGAACGGCGATGAGGTGGGTCTTTCTGGTGCTGCTTGCCGTCAACATCGGGTTCGGCGTTTTCGTTTACCTCAGAGACAAGGCGCCGAATCCGGATGCGCAGCTCATCGCGCTGCAGATGAATGCAGACAAGGTGCGCATCGTGCCGCCGCGGCCGGCGCCTGCGCCTGCGCCGGTGACGGCATCGGCGCGCGTAGCCTGCGCCGAATGGGGCGGATTTGGCGCGAGCGAACTGGCGCGCGCGCAGAACGCCCTGGATCGTCTTGCGCTCGGAGCACGCGCGCGCCGCGTCGAGGTCAGCGTGACCGCGGGCTACTGGGTATTCATTCCGCCGCAGCGATCGCAGGCGGCGATGGAGCGCAAGCTCACCGAGCTCAAAGAACTGCGGGTCAGCGAATACTTTCCGCTTCTGGACCCGGGCCGGTGGCGCTATGCGATTTCACTGGGTGTGTTTCGCAGTGCGGAGGGCGCGGCCAGGTACCTTGCGCAGCTGCGGCAAAAGGGCGTGCGTTCGGCGACGGTGGGCGAACGCGAGCAGCGCGTGACCCAGACTGCATTCTTGATCAGCGCCCCGACCGAAGAGGAATCGGCGAAATTTGCGGAACTGAAAAACGAATTCCCGGGTACCGAATTGCGCGCCGTCGAATGCCACTGAAGTCCGATTCCCGAACCGCAGAGGGCACCGAGAACACGGAGAAGAGCCAAAGATCCTCAACACCAACGAGAACCCTGAATGATCGCGGTTTGCTCGTACGTAATCAGTCAGGCATTCCTTTGCGTACTTTCCTTTCTCCTTTGCGCCCTTTGCGTCGCCGCCTTTGAATTGGTCTTTGGTGGTTCTAGATCGGGGCCAGCACGCGGGTGCCGTCGCCGTCTTCCCTCAGTTCCAGCCGACGCGAGTGGAATGCGATCAGCGCCGCCCGGTGGCCGACGCTGATGATGGTGGTGCCGGGCAGACTTTCCTTCAGCATCCGGTAGAGTTTTTCTTCCGCGGAATCGTCCAACGCGGAAGTCGCCTCGTCGAGGAACAACCACGCCGGCTTTTGCAGCAGCGCGCGCGCAAAGGCGATGCGCTGTTGTTCACCGGGCGAGAGTTGCAGTGACCAGTGCTGGACATCGTCGATCCGGTCCACGAGTTGCGGCAGCCCGACCGCGTCGAGCACCCCTTTGATCTGCTCGTCGGAGAACTCGGTAGGCGACGCGGGGTAGCTTACGACGTCGCGAATCGTGCCGATCGGCAGGTAGGGCCGCTGCGGCAGGAACAGCACGCGGAAGCCCGCCGGCATGCGCATTCGTCCTTTTCCAAATGGCCAGATCCCGGCTATCGCCCGGAACAGCGTGCTCTTTCCGGACCCGGAAGGCCCGCAGATCAGCAGGCTTTCCCCCGACTTGATGGTCGCGTTCGAAGTTGAAATCAGCGGCTGGCCGTTGGGCAGGCTGAGGGCAACGTTGTCGATGACAAGATCTTCGTTGCCATCCTGCGCCTGTCGCACCCCGGACTGCTGCCGCATGTCTTCGCGAGCTTTCTCGATCGCATAGTGGAAGCCGAGCAGGCGGTCTGCCGTGGCTTTCCAGGCGGCGAAGCTGTTATAGGCGCCGATGAACCACGACAGCGAACCCTGTACCTGTCCAAAGGCGTTCGAAATCTGCATCAGCCCGCCGAGCTGGATGGTGCCGGCGAAATAGCGGTTGCCGGCAACGACGAACGGGAATATCACCGCCAGCTGGTTATAGCCGATGGTGAAAGAGTTGAGAATCTTCTGGCGCCTCATGATGAGCCACCAGTTGTTGACCACGTTGGCGAAGCGCGAGCGGAAATTGCGCAGTTCGTCCTGTTCGCCGCCGTATAGCGCCACGCCTTCGGTGTTTTCCCGGAAGCGCACCAGCCCGAAACGGAAGTCGGCCTCGAAGCGCTGCTGGTTGAAGTTGAGCCCGATCAGCGCCTTGCCGATCTTGTGGGTCATCCAGGTGCCGACGATCGCGTAGACCAGCGCCGCCCACACCATGTAACCCGGGATAACGATCTCGGCGCCGTTATAGGGGATCGCGAACGGTCCGGACAGCGCCCACAATATGCCGACGAAGGAGCCCAGCGTGACCACGGCGTTGAGGAAGCCGAGCGAAAGGCTGAGGGTCTCGTCCACGAACAACTTGAAGTCCTCGGCGATTCGCTGGTCGGGGTTATCCGCCGGGCTGCCGGTGAGCTGCATGCGGTAATAGGTGCGCTCGGCGAGCCAGCGCTTGAGGTAAACGTCGGTCATCCAGCGCCGCCAGCGGATCTGCAGCATCTGGTTCAGGTAGAAGGCGTAAACCGCCATCGTGATATAGATGGCCGCGAGGATCGCGAAACGGATCATCAAGCGGAAGAACTCCTCCTTGTTCTTTTCCTGCAGCGCGTTGTAGAAGTCGTTGTACCAGGAGTTGAACTGGACGTTCATGAAGACCATGGCGAGTGTCAGGCCGATGACCGCGGCGAGCAATAACCAGGCGGAGTAGCGCTCCTCGGAGGACCAGTAAGGCTTGATCAGTCCCCACGTGTCACGCACGAAACGCGGTCTGGCAGACATGGAAGCTTCCTTCAGAAAAGATGACGAGTCAGGGTTTGCGAATGCGGGAGATCAGCGATGTGGTGGAACGATCGTACCGGAACGGAATGGATACGACCTTACCGCCCCAGTCGGCCACTTCCCTGCCGCCCACGATTTTACCAACCGGCCAGTCGCCACCCTTGACCAGGACATCGGGGCGGCAAACGAGTATGAGCTCGAGCGGGGTGTCCTCCTCGAACCATGTGGCGAGGCTCACGCTTTCCAGCGCGGCCACCACCGCCAGGCGGTCTTCCAGCGTATTGATCGGCCGGTCCGGCCCCTTGCCCAGCCGTTTCACCGATGCGTCCGCGTTGAGCGCCACGAGCAAGCTGGAGCCGAGTGCCCGCGATTCGGCAAGGTAAGTTGCGTGCCCGCGGTGCAGCATATCGAAGACGCCGTTGGTAAACACCAGCGGGCGCGACAGCGCGCTTACCCGCACGGGCAGTTTGCCAGGCGGGCATATTTTTTTATCGAAGGAAGGGCGGTGGGCCATGGTGCCTGTTCCAGGTGGCGCCATGATACAGGTGGGTGAAGGGGCCGTGCTCGCCGCGGACGGGCTGAAAGAGTTGACCGGCCGTGGCCAAAATGAAAAAAGCCCCGCGAGGGACTTTCTTCATTGCTGTTCTACCGGAACCTCAGTCGATGTATTCGAAAACCTTGACCACTCTCTGCGCGCCGCTGGTGGTGGCGGCGGTCTGCGCCGCGGACTCGGCTTCGGCCCGGGTCACGAGCCCCATGAGAAACACGGTGCCGTTCTCGGTCACGACCTTCACATGGTTCGAGCTGACGTCCTTGTTCTGCGTCAGCCGCCCCTTGATGCGGCTGGTGAGCAGTGCATCGCTGCTGCGGGAAGTGAATGAGCTATTTCCGGCCACGATCACTTCATTCTGCACGTTGCGCACGTTCTGCACTTCCAGAGCAAGGATGGGCAGATCCTGCTTGATCTCCTCTGTGGGAGCTTCGCCAGTGAGCAGCACGAAGCGATTGAAGCTGGTAACGTTAACATAAAGCTGATCGTCGTACTTTTCGTTGATGCGGTTCTTGATCTTGAGTTCGATGGTCTGGTCCTCGAGAACCGTGGCGCTGGTACGACGGTCATCGGCAATCATGACGCCGGCACCCACACCGGCACCGACGATCAGCGGAAGGCAAGACTGCAAGAGGGGAGAAAGGGCAAGAATCGTCGCGATGAATCGGATTGGTAGTTTCATTCATTCCACTCCTAGCAACAAACAATCGATGGCGTCGCACATGCAATGCAGGCACAACAGGTGGACTTCCTGGATGCGCGCCGTTCTGTCCGCGGGCACGCAGATATGCACGTCGTTCGGGCCGAGCACTCCGGCCATCTTGCCGCCTTTCTTGCCGGTCAGTGCGATCACGCCCATCTGCCGGTCGTGAGCAGCATGTATCGCTTCCATGACATTGGCTGAGTTGCCGCTGGTGGAAATCGCCAGCAACAGGTCCCCGGATTGGCCAAGCGCGCGCACCTGCTTCGAGAAAACGTCGTTGTAGCTGTAGTCGTTGGCGATCGAAGTGAGCGTGGAAGTATCGGTGGAAAGCGCCATCGCCGCCAGAGGCGGGCGCTCAGTCTCGAAGCGGTTCAGCAACTCGGCCGCGAAGTGCTGGGCATCGGCGGCGGAGCCGCCGTTGCCGCAGGACAGGATCTTGCCTTCGTTCATCAGGCACTGCGCCATGCGCTCGGAGGCGTGCGCGAGCGGCTCGGCAAGCACATCCATCGCCTCCAGTTTCAAGTGGGCGCTGTCGGTGAAATGCTTGTTGATCCGGCTCTTGAGGTCCATCCTGAAAATAGCCCGCGTTCCCGTTACGGGCGAATTATTGCACAAAGCACGTGCGAAGCCGCTGCTGCTGATGTTCACTCTCCGAATGCGTCCACGACCCAGTCGACCTCCGGGGTGTCGCCGTTCAGCAACACTGCATCGAAACGGCAGGCCGGGAACTCGCCGTGCGCCGCCATGTAATGTCGGGCCGCGCGCAGGAGTTTTTTGCGCTTGCTAGTGGTAATGCTCTCGCCGGCCCCGCCGAAGGAGTGGCTACTGCGGTATCGCACTTCGACGAAAACCAGTGTCCGGGCGTCGCGCAGTACCAGATCGATTTCGCCGAAACGACAGCGGTAGTTGCGCTCCAGAAGCTTGAGACCGCGCTTTACCAGGAAAGCCGCAGCGGCATCTTCGGCCCAAGTTCCGTGATTGCTCATCGCATAGTGGGCGCTTCAACCGGTTTGGCGCGGCCTTGGGAGAACTGCGCCGGTACCAGTGAGCGGGTAAATTGCTGGGTGTCGGTGGGCGTTATCGTGCCGGTTACACCGTCCAGAGAAACCATCGGCTCGTACGGGCGCAACAATTCCTGCACGATCCGGTATGCGTCTATTCCAAGCGCGTAGAACCGTTCCTGATCGAGCCCCGACCTTTGCACGTCGGGCTTCAGATAACTCATCACCGCGGGATGGTCCGGCTGCAGCAGCCAGGGCATGTCGAGGAAACGCACACCTTCCAGATCGAAGTTGGCCAGCGTATCGGTGTTGGACGCGAATACCAGCGAAGTGGCATAAATGGGCAGGCTGCCGCCGAGATACGAACGAATGAAGCGCGCCCGCGTCGCGTCGAGAGAGAGGAAAACGACGTCCGCTTTCGAGGTCGTCACTTGTTCGCGCAGCCTGATAAGCGCAGCACCTTCCGTGCTGTAGACGAACTGCCCCGCGATCTCCGCCTTCAGTTTCTTCCATTCGTCGACGAAGGCTTGCGCGATCCGGCCGCCGAGCGCGGTCTCGCCGGCCACGACGAAGGCCCTGCGCACGCCGTTACTGAATGCGAGCTGCGCAACTTGGCGTGCCTCCGACTCGATCTGCAGGCCGAACGAGTACAGGTCGCGAGGCATGAGTATGTCGCCGTCGGGAATATTGAGTGCCAGCGTGGGCACGCTGACCACGCCGCTTAGTGCGAGCGCAGTGACGCCGTTGCGGGTAAGCGGCCCGATTACCGCACGGGCGCCGCGCGTTACCGCGCGCTGGTATGCGGTGAGAATCTGGTCCGTTTCCTCTGTGGTGGCGTACACGGTTACTCCCGGTCCGTTTTCCTGCATCAATCCGGCGGCGGCGAGAATTCCAAGACGCACCGAGTCGGCGTGTTTGCCGAAAGAGGTTGACTGTAGCGGCAGTATTACCGCGATATGCGCGTGCGCGGATGGGGCGCCGGTGTTCTCGGATTCCTGCGCGAAGACTAGGCCGGTGGATAAGGCGATGAGCGCCCAGTATAGTAACGCCGGTACCAACAGCGAAAGGGCCGGGCGAAGTTGCATAGTGAAGACACCAAACTGACTGAACCCACATTATATGTGGTGGCCACGCCGATCGGGAACCTGCGCGATATGACGCTGCGCGCGCTTGACGTGCTGAAGTCCGTGGACAGCATTGCTGCCGAAGACACGCGAGTCACGCGGAAATTGCTCGGCCACCATGGCATCCATGTGAAGCTGTTTGCGCTGCACGAACACAACGAGCGCGATGCGGCCAGGCGTCTGATCGCGGCTCTCTCGGAGGGAAAATCGGTGGCGTTGGTATCCGATGCTGGCACGCCAGGAATCAGCGATCCTGGAACGGTGGCAGTGGCACAAGTGCGCGAAGCAGGCTTTCGCGTGGTGCCGATACCAGGGCCGAACGCGGCCATCGCCGCGATTGCGGCATCGGGAATGCGGGCGGCAACGTTCTGTTTCCACGGTTTCCTGCCGGCCAGAAAGGGCGATCGCGAAACTGCGCTGGCGCGGCTCGGTCGCCAAACCGGCCTGCTGGTGTTCTACGAGGCCCCGCACCGGATCGAGGCCTCGGTGGAAAGCATGGTGGCCGTGTTCGGCGGTGAGCGTCGCATCGGTATCGCACGCGAGCTTACCAAGCTGTTCGAACAAGTTCACGTCTGCCGGCTTGCCGAAGCCAGCGCCTGGCTGCAACAGGACGAGGATCACCGCCGCGGCGAGTTCGTGCTTCTGGTGGAAGGTTGCGCCGAAGACGCCGCGCAGCCGGAGGACGATTCGTCGCGCGTGCTCGCACTTCTGCTCGACGAGCTGCCGTTGAAGCAGGCAGTGAAGCTCGCCGCAGAAATCACCGGTGCCAGAAAAAACGCGCTCTACCAGCGCGCGCTTGAACTCAAGAAGGAATAAGACAGGAATTCTTCCCGACTATCCGCCATTGACTTCATGCAGATCACCATCACCAAGCCCGACGACTGGCACCTGCACCTGCGCGACGGCGACGCAATGAAGGCGGTGCTGCCGGACACAGCGCAGCGCTTCGCCCGTGCCATCGTCATGCCTAACCTCAGACCCCCGGTAACGACGACCGCTGCGGCCGGCGCTTATCGCGACCGTATCCTCGCCGCTTTGCCTGCAGGCAGCAGTTTCTTGCCATTGATGACGCTGTACCTTACCGACAATACCCGGCCGCAGGAGATCCGCGCAGCAAAGTCGGGCGGGTTCGTGCACGCGATGAAGTACTACCCGGCGGGTGCAACGACCAATTCGGATGCAGGGGTGACTGACATCCGGAAGTGCTTCGATACTTTCGAGGCCATGGCCGAAATCGGAATGCCGTTGCTGATACATGGTGAAACGACCGACACGGACGTCGACTTGTTCGACCGGGAAAAGGTCTTCATCGAGCGCACTCTGATCGCACTGGTGCAGCGATTCCCGCGACTGAAGATCGTCGTGGAGCACATCACCACCACCAACGCAGTGAAGTTCGTGCTCGGCGCGCCGAATACCGTGGCAGCGACCATCACGGCGCATCATCTTCTGCTCAACCGCAATGACCTATTTCGCGGCGGGATTCGCCCGCATCACTACTGCCTGCCGGTGCTCAAGCGCGAAGAGCACCGCCAGGCGTTGGTGAAGGCGGCAACTTCCGGCATTCCCAAGTTTTTTCTCGGTACCGACAGTGCGCCACATGCGCGCCACGCAAAGGAAACCGGCTGCGGCTGTGCCGGAATCTACAGCGCACACGGCGGGATCGAGTTGTACGCGGAGGCCTTCGAGGCGGCCGGAGCGCTCGACAAACTGGAGGGCTTTGCCGCTTTCTTCGGCGCAGACTTCTACGGCCTGCCGCGCAATCGCGAGCGCATCACACTCAATAAGGAAGCCTGGCCGGTGCCGGCGGAACTGCGCTACGGGGCTGACACCCTGGTGCCGTTGCGAGGCGGCGCTACGATCGCGTGGCGGGTTGCGTGACGCAGAGACCTTGAAAGCACTGCCGGTTGTAGCGCGCGAACGGTTCATTTCGGAACTGAGACGTATCGCGCATCGGGCGTCATGACAGGTGGGGCTATGGTGCACGGCGCGAGTCGTGGATAATGGAGCAGGGTGTGAGGAGGCATCGAGGGGGGCAAGAACAATGCCCGTGCGGTTGCATCAACACTCGTGGTGCATCGCCGCGGACGTCTCGCTCAATGCGTGTGTGCGTTGACCGGATGGCGACCAAAACCTAAGCTTGCGGCCGCTGTACGTTTAGATGACAGGGGGATAAATGAACAAAGCAGAACTCGTCGAAGCAATAGCAAAAAAAACAGGCGCCAGCAAAGCCCTGGCAGACACCATGATCGATGCATTCATAGACGCCGTAACCGTATCTCTAAAGAAAGGCGAAAGCGTGACCTTAGTTGGCTTTGGAACCTTTTCCCAGGGTAAGCGTGCCGCACGCACGGGCCGCAATCCTCAAACCGGTGCGGCGCTCAAGATCCCAGCAGCCAGGACGGCGAAGTTTGCGGCAGGCGCAAAACTCAAGTCGGCCGTCAACGGCAGGAAATAAGATTCAACAAGCAAGAGAAATTGGCTACCCGAGGGGCAAACGCCCCTCTTTTTTTGCCTGCCATTCTGGCAATGCTGCGTTGCAGTTAAAGCAGACGGAACGAAGCCCTCGTCGCGCGAGGTCTTCGACGAGAGCCCGTGCAGTCGCTGCGTAATTCGCTTGCGCAGAGGACAATTTCGCGGCAGGCCGCCGCACGGCGGCGGCAAGCGATGTTGCTGTGAAGGCTGACATTTAGCCGCGCAGCGGATCAAAGTCACGCCGCAACTAAAGTCCGTGGACCCCGGCTTTCCGATGCGATAATCCACCCCGAAGCTGGCCGGGCAGTCGCTGCACAATTCGTTTGCGCAGAGGAAAGTCCGGGCTCCGCAGAGCAGGATGCCGGCTAACGGCCGGACGCCGCGAGGCGATGGAAAGTGCCACAGAGAACAGACTGCCGATGGCCGACGCCCGACTTTGTGGCCGTAAGGCCGCAGAGTCTCGCTCTTGTAGCGAGAAAGGGCGTCGGATCAGGCGATGGTGAAACGGTGTGCGTTCCGCAAGGAGCGTTGGCGGTCGCGAGGCTGTCGGGTAAGAGCCCACCGCGTTTCTGGCAACAGAAACGGCACGGCAAACCCCATCCGGAGCAAGACCAAATAGGGGGGCGATAGCGCGGCTCGCGCTGCTCCCGGGTAGGTCGCTTGAGCCGGCAGGCAACTGCCGGCCCAGATGAATGGCTGCCGGGGTGCCGCAAGGTACTCCACAGAACCCGGCTTACAGGCCAGCTTCGCTCTTTCCCGCACGTCGGTTTCCCGCCAAGAAATTGTTTCCCCGGATTCTATGTCGTGACGCCCTCTGCCAATTGATCGAAATAACATTAACAATATGTCTTAACTATATTATTTTTAAAATGTAATCACTTTCAGTCTCAGGTGGTTTCAAGAGTCGCTTGTAAGTCTTTGTCGTAACTGAAAAAAGCCGGCGGGTTCCCCTTGACCTGCTATTTTTTTTCCACTAGAGTGGGGAAAAGTAGGGTTTTGTGGGAAAACCTGGAAATTCCAATACTTCCGGCGGAATAACAAATGTTTCAGGGGGCAACAGCACTGAACCTCGATGTCAAGGGCCGCCTTGCCGTTCCAACACGGCATCGCGACGGCTTGCAATCAGGGGATGGAAGTAAGCAAGTACTTACGGCCCATCCGCATCGCTGCCTTTTGCTTTACCCCGCGCCGGCGTGGGAGCCGATCCGCGCCCAAATCATGGGTTTCTCCAGCTTCGATCCCCAGACCAGTTTATGGAAGCGGCTTCTGGTGGGTTTTGCCGAGGAAGTCGAACTGGATGCCTCCGGGCGGCTGCTGGTTTCACCGGAATTGCGCAAATTCGCCGGCTTGGAGAAGCAAGTGATGATGGTCGGGCAGGGCAGTCACTTCGAAATCTGGAGCCAGAGCACCTGGGAGAAACAGCTCGAACAACTTGCAATTGGCGGTGACAAGCTGCCCCCGGGAATGGAGAACTTCGCGCTGTGAGGTCGAGCGGATCACCACTTGCGCTCACATCAGACGGTACTGCTTGAGGAAGCGATCGAGGCCCTGCGCATCAAGGCCGATGGCATCTACGTAGATGGAACCTTCGGCCGCGGAGGACACAGCCGGGCGATTTTGGCGCGCCTCGGCAGCTCGGGAAAGCTGATCGTTATGGATCGCGATGCCATGGCGATTGCCGCGGCAACGGAAATAGCCGATCCGCGCCTTGCCGTATTTCATGCGCAGTTCGGCGCATTGCGGGAAGTAGTTCGCTTGGCGGGTGTGGCGCATGTCGACGGCGTGTTGTTCGACCTCGGCATGTCCTCGGCGCAACTTGACGAGGCGGACAGGGGATTCAGCTTCCGCTTCGACGGGCCGCTGGACATGCGGATGGATAGGAGCCGGGGGCAAACCGCGGCGCAATGGCTGGAGCAGTCTTCGGAACGGGAGATCGGGGAGGTCATCAAGCGCTATGGCGAAGAACGGTTTGCTAAACAGATTGCAAGAGCGATTGTTGCGGCTCGATCGCGCGGGCCTGTCGACCGCACACGCCAACTTGCCGAGATCGTGGCAAAAGCCGTTCCCACGCGCGAGCCACTTCAGGACCCGGCGACGCGTACCTTCCAAGCTATACGGATTCACGTCAATCAGGAGCTTGAAGAGTTGGCGGTGATGCTGCCTCGGTGCCTCGAGGTCCTCAGTGACGGCGGCAGACTGGTGGTGATCAGTTTCCATTCGCTCGAAGACCGTATCGTCAAGCAGTTCATGCGCACGCATTCGCTGCCCGGCGCACTGCCGGCGCGTCTGCCGCTGCGCGCCCGCGAATTGCCGAAACCGTACCTGAGGCTCATTGGCAAACCGGTCTTCCCCTCCGAGTCCGAGATTGCCGCCAACCCGCGCGCCCGCAGCGCGGTGCTGCGGGTCGCGGAAAGGATCGCGGCGTGATCAAGCTCAATCTCGTGCTGTCGGGAATCCTGGTCGTCTGCGCGCTGGGGCTGGTGACTTCGCAGCACAAGGCACGAAAACTTTTCGTCGAGTTGCAGAAGCAGCAGGAAGTCGCCAAGCAGCTCGAAGTCGAATATGGACAATTACACCTGGAACAAAGCACTTGGGCAATGCATTCCCGCGTCGAGAAGATCGCGGCCGACACTCTACGCATGCGTGTACCGCCGGCGGCGCGCGTGCATCTCGTTCCTCCCCCTCCCGCGCCGTCCAACCCATGAGACCCTCCCTGAATCCTGCGCTATCGGTGCGCCTGCCTGTGTGGCGGGCGCGGCTGCTATTGCTGCTGGTTTTCTGCGGGCTCATGTTGCTGGCGGCGCGGGCTTTTTATTTGCAAGGGCTGCATAACGATTTTCTGCAGCAGAAAGGCGAAACCCGCTATGCGCGCGTAGTCGAGATATCCGCGCATCGCGGCATGGTGACCGATCGCAATGGCGAACCGCTGGCGGTGAGTACACCTGTGGAATCGGTGTGGGCATCTCCGGCGGACGCCGACCTCAGCACCGAGCAAAGAGTGAAGCTCGCGCGCCTGCTCGGCACGGATGCAACGGAACTGAGGAGACGCCTTTCCGACAGTGAGCGCGAGTTCGTGTATCTCAAGCGACAGTTACCCCCCGAGCAGGCGGCGAAAGTCGTCCAGCTCAATCTTCCCGGCGTGTTCCTGCAGCGCGAGTACCGCCGTTACTACCCCGCAGCGGAAGTGACTGCGCACGTGGTCGGCTTTACGGGCGTGGACGACAACGGGCAGGAAGGCATCGAGCTGGCATACCAGGAATGGCTTGCGGGAAAGCGCGGCAGCCGGCGCGTGATCAAGGACAGGCTAGGGCGGATCATCGAGGACATCGAAAGCATCCGCGTACCGCAGCAGGGGCGCGATCTGGCGCTCTCCATCGATCAGCGCATACAGTATCTTGCCTTCAGGGAGATCAAGAGCGCGGTCGCGGAGCACGAGGCCAAGGCGGGCAGCATCGTGGTGCTCGATGCGACATCGGGCGAAGTACTGGCGCTGGCGAACTGGCCGACCTACAACCCGAACAACCGTGACACCTTGAAGATGGCCCGGTCGCGCAACCGCGCGGTGGTGGACCTGTTCGAGCCCGGATCGACCCTGAAGCCGTTCACCGCCGCGGCCGCATTGGAGTCCGGATTGGTAGGTCCGGGCAGCGTCATTGACACCGAGCATGGCCGCTTCACCATCGGCAAGCGCACAATTCGCGACGTACATCCCGAGGGCTTTCTCACCGTCTCCCAGGTGATCCAGAAGTCATCGAACGTGGGCTCGGCGAAGATCGCGCTGGCGATGGCACCGCAGAAGCTCTGGGCAATCTTTTCCGCAGTCGGCTTCGGCACCCAGACCAGAGTCGGATTTCCCGGAGAAGCAACGGGGCGGCTGCGTGCCTATCAAAGCTGGAAGCCGATTGAGCACGCCACCATGTCTTATGGCCATGGCGTTTCCGTCAGCCTGTTGCAACTGGCGCGCGCCTACTCGGTATTCGCCACCGACGGCGAACTGAAGCAACTGACCTTGATTCGCCGCGACCAGCCGGTCGAGGGCAAGCGGGTAGTATCGCGGCGCACCGCGCAGGCGGTGCGCAAGATGCTGGAGATGGTGACCCAGCCGGGAGGAACCGCGACGCGCGCCCAGGTCGCCGGTTACCGAGTTGCCGGCAAGACCGGCACTGCGCATAAACTCGACGGTGCTACGTACGCAGCGGATCGCTACGTTTCCTCGTTCGTCGGTTTCGCGCCCGCCTCGAGCCCGCGCCTGGTCATTGCCGTGATGATCGACGAGCCAGGTGGAAAGTATTACTACGGCGGAGAAGTGGCCGCACCCGTATTCAGCAACGTGATGGCGGGCGCATTGCGGCTGCTCGGAGTCACGCCCGACGCGCCGCCTGACAATGTGATTCCCCCCGGGTCTGCGCCGCTGATCGGGGAGGAAGTATGAACGCCGCAGCGCGCCCGCCGCAGCCGGGCCAGCGCGCCTTCGACGTGCGTGACATCGACGCGCTCGGCGTGCCCGTCACCGGCCTGGCGGTGGACAGCCGCAAGGTAAAGCCCGGCGACCTGTTTCTCGCCTACCCGGGTGAGCATGCCGACGGCCGCCGCTTCATCGACCAGGCAATCGGCGCCGGTGCCGCCGCGGTGTTGTGGGACAGCCGCAGCTTCCTGTGGAACTCCGCATGGAAGCTGCCCAACCTGGGCGTGCCCAAGTTGCGCACGCACCTAGGAGAAATCGCCAGCGACTTTTACGGGCATCCGTCCCGACACCTGTGGATCGCCGGCGTGACCGGCACCAACGGCAAGACCTCCTGCGCGCACTGGATCGCACAATCGCTGTCCCGCCTCGGGCGCAAGACCGCGGTGATCGGAACCATCGGCAGCGGCTTTCCCGGGGCGCTTGAACCGGCACTCAACACAACTCCGGATGCCGTGGCGCTGCACGCCCGCCTTGCGGATTTCCGCATGCACCGCGCCGAGGCCTGCGCGATGGAGGTTTCTTCGCATGGAATCGAACAGGGCCGGGTTGGCGGCGTGGAGTTCGACGTAGCGCTATTCACCAACCTGTCGCGTGACCATCTCGACTATCACAAGACCATGGAGGACTACGCGGCCGCCAAGGCCAAGCTCTTTCATTGGCCGCAACTCAAGCATGCGATCGTGAATCTGGACGACCGCTTCGGCCAGCAACTTGCCGGTTCGATCGATCGCTCCCGTGTCAATGTCCTCGGCTACGGTTTGGGCAGGGGCGAGATCGCCGGACACCGGCTGGATCTGTCAACGCGCGGTCTCAAGCTGGAGATCACCACGCCGTGGGGCGCCGCCGAACTCGAAAGCCCCATGATCGGTGGTTTCAACGCCTCCAATCTTCTGGGTGTGCTAGGCGTGCTGATCACTTCCGATGTGCCGCTGCAAGACGCCGTTCAGGCTTTGTCGCGGGTCGAGCCGGTGCCGGGACGGCTGCAAATGGTGCGCGAACCCGGTGCGCCGCTGGTGGTGGTGGATTACGCTCACACCCCGGACGCGCTGGAGAAGGTGCTGGAGACCCTGCGCTTCACGCTTTCGAACGAAGGGAAACTGCATTGCGTTTTCGGTTGCGGCGGTGACCGCGATCCGGGCAAACGTCCGCTGATGGGGGAAGTGGCGACCCGTCTGGCCGACCGCGTGGTAATTACCAGCGACAACCCCAGGTCCGAGAATCCGCGCGCGATCATCGACGAGATTCTCGCCGGCGCGCACCCGAAATACGCGATCGAAGAGGATCGTGCAGCGGCGATCCTGCAGGCGATCAGCAGCGCCGCGCCGCAGGACGTGGTGCTGCTCGCCGGCAAAGGCCACGAAACCTATCAGGAAATCGGTGGCCGGCGGCTGCCTTTCGACGATGCCGAGGTCGCGCGCGAAATCCTGCAGCGATTGCCGCGGCGGTTGGGCCATGCTTGACCTCGTCAGCGCAGCGCAGGCGCTGGGCGCCCGTCGAGTCGGCGGCAATGCGGAGTTCGTGCGCGTGACCACCGACAGCCGCGACATTCGCCCGGGCGATCTGTTCGTCGGTATCCGAGGCGAACGTTTCGACGGCCAGGAGTTCGCTGCGCAGGCGCTCGCAGCCGGCGCGGTCGGGGCAATGGTGAGCGACGGTTCCCGCAACGCGGTCGCAGGCGCCAGGCTGCTGGTGGTTCCCGATACGCGCATTGCGCTGGGGCAGCTCGCGGCCTACTGGCGCGCGCGCTTTGCGATGCCGCTGATTGCGATCACCGGCAGTAACGGCAAGACCACGGTCAAGGAGATGCTTGCCGCGATCCTGCGCCAGTCGGCCGGCGAAAGCGGCGTGCTCGCCACGGTCGGCAACTTCAATAACGACATCGGCATGCCGCTCACCCTGCTGCAGCTTCGCGCCCAGCATCGTTACGCCGTAGTCGAAATGGGCATGAGCCACCTGGGCGAGATCGCCTACCTGTCGCGGCTGGCCAAGCCTACTGCGGCACTGATCAACAACGCCGGAACCGCACATATCGGCGAACTCGGTTCCACCGAGGCCATTGCTCGCTCCAAGGGCGAAATATTCGAAGGCCTGGATATGGCCGGGACCGCGATCATCAACAGCGACGACGCATTTGCCGATTTCTGGCGCGGCCTTGCGAAACCCCGGCGCGTGGTGGATTTCGGGCTGGACAGGAAGGCCGCGGTTTTGGCGCGCTACGAACTCGCCGAGGCAGGCAGTCTGGTCACCATCGTCACGCCGGAGAGCGAGTTCGTCGCCACGCTCAACGTGCCCGGTCTCCACAACGTCAAGAACGCCTTGGCGGCGGCAACTTCAGCCTATGCGCTCGGGATCGAATCCAGAGCCATCGCCGCCGGTATCGCGGCCTATCGCGGCGTGAAGGGCAGGCTGCAGCGCAAGCGACTCCCATCCGGCGCTACGCTGATCGACGATACCTACAACGCCAATCCGGAATCGATGAAGGCGGCAATTGCCGTTCTGGCGGCTCATGCCGGCCGCAATGTTTTCGTGATGGGCGACATGGGCGAACTCGGCGATGCGGCTTCCGCGATGCATGCGGCAATCGGCGTATTCGCAAAGCGTGCCGGCGTGCAGCGCCTGTTCGCGCTAGGAGAGCTGAGCGCGGAAGCGGTACGCGGCTTTGGCAAAGGCGGTGCCCACTTCGCGACCATCGAAGATCTTATCGCGGCAATTACCGGCGTGCTCGGCCCCAATACGACATTGTTGATAAAGGGCTCGCGTTTCATGCGGATGGAGCGCGTTGTCGAGGCCCTGGGCGCAGTGAACGGGGAACAGACTGCGAAAGGAGGCGCCTGATGCTGCTGCTGCTCACCCAGTGGCTGGCCGAGGACGTACGTGCCTTCAACGTATTCAACTACATCACATTGCGTGCTGTGCTGGCCACGCTGACCGCGTTGCTGATTTCTTTCGTCGTCGGTCCGGCGATGATACGCAAGCTCACCGCCTACAAGATCGGCCAGTCAGTGCGCGACGACGGACCGAAGACCCATCTGAGCAAAGCCGGCACGCCGACCATGGGTGGCACCTTGATTCTGGTTTCGATCACCATCACCACGTTGTTATGGGCGGACCTGCGCAACCGCTACGTGTGGGTGGTGCTGGCGGTAACGCTGGGCTTTGGCATGGTCGGCTGGGTGGACGACTACCGCAAGGTCGTGCATCGCGACCCCAAAGGGCTGTCGGCGCGCGGCAAGTTACTCTGGCAATCGCTGATCGGTCTTGCCGCGGCCGTCTACCTGGCAACATCGGCCACGCTGCCGGCGCAAACCGAGCTCATCGTTCCCTTCTTCAAGCAGGTCGCGTATCCGCTGGGGATCATCGGTTTCGTGGTGATGACCTACTTCGTCATCGTCGGCACCAGCAATGCGGTGAACTTGACGGATGGACTGGACGGGCTGGCGATCCTGCCCACTGTGATGGTCGGCAGTGCGCTCGGCGTGTTCGCCTATGTCGCAGGCAACGCGGTGTTCTCGAAGTATCTCGGATTTCCTTCCATTCCCGGCGCCGGCGAACTCACGGTGATCTGCGCGGCGCTGGCGGGAGCAGGGCTCGCCTTCCTCTGGTTCAACGCGTACCCGGCGGAAGTGTTCATGGGCGACGTTGGTGCTCTGGCACTCGGCGCCGCGCTCGGCACCATTGCCGTGGTGGTCAGGCAGGAGATCGTGCTGTTCATCATGGGCGGGGTGTTCGTGGTCGAAACGTTGTCGGTGATGCTGCAGGTCGCCTCATTCAAGCTCACGGGCAAGCGCATCTTTCGAATGGCGCCGCTGCATCACCACTACGAACTAAAAGGCTGGAAAGAAAATCAAGTGGTCGTCCGATTCTGGATTATCACCATGATGCTCGTGCTCGTCGGACTTTCAACATTGAAACTGCGATGAGACGACCACTTTATTTCAGTGGAGGCTCATGCACGCAGTGCGTGATGCCGGAACTAAAACCAGGTTGTCGTCCGCTTCTGGATCATCACGATGATGCTGGTACTGGTGGGTTTATCAACGTTGAAACTGAGGTAACACATGACTAGCCGTCTGCAATTCGAATTGTTCATGCGGGAAATGCGCGCGCAAGCCGCCAACAAAGGGCCGAAACAACTGCCGCTCGCCAACTTGCATCCCGAACAAACCGAGGACGTCGGCGCCTTGCGTCTGTCCCGAATCGAGGCTGCGATGAAGGAGACGCGTGCCGCTCGAGCTGGAAAATAGGCGCGTACTGGTGCTCGGTCTGGGCTCAAGCGGAATGTCGATGGCGCGCTGGCTGGCGGGCCGAGGCGCACGCGTGCACGTCGCCGACAGCCGCCCCGTGCCGCCGAATGCCGACCAGTTGCGCGAGGAGCTGCCGGACATCGACCTGCACACGGGAGCGTTTCGCCCCGAAAGTTTCGCCGACGCGGAGCTGATTGCAATCAGCCCCGGCGTACCACTCGCCGAACCACTGGTGCAAGCGGCGCTGGCGCGAGGCTTGGAAGTGATCGGCGATATCGAATTGTTTGCCCGCGTACGCGACGAATTTCCCGGCGCCAAAGTCATCGGGATTACCGGTTCGAACGGCAAGAGCACCGTAACCGAGATGGTCGGCACGATGACGCGTGCCGCCAGGACCAGGACGCTGGTGGCAGGAAACATCGGGCTGCCGATTCTGGAAGCGCTTTGGGAAATCGAAGCCGGACGGCGGCGGCGCCCTGACGTGTTCGTGCTCGAACTGTCCAGTTTTCAACTGGAGACCACGGAGAACCTCAATGTCGACGCCGGCACGGTCCTGAACCTGAGCGAGGACCACCTGGACCGCTACGCGGGCATTCGCGAATACGCACAGGCGAAGGCGCGCATTTTTTTCGGCAACGGCGCTCAGGTGATAAACCGCGAAGACGCGTGGGCGCGCGAAATGGCCGCGTCGGGCAGGCGCGTATTCACATTCGGACTCGACGAACCGCGCGAAGAGGGTGCGTGGGGATTGCGCAACCTCGACGGAGAACTCTGGCTCGCGGAAGGGCGGGCCAACCTGATGAAAGTTTCCGAATTGAAAGTGACGGGCCTGCATAACGCCGCGAACGCGCTGGCGGCGCTGGCGTTGTGCCGAGCGGTCGGGTTTCCCTATGAAGCGCTGCTCGATGCGCTCTTCAGCTTCAGCGGCCTGCCGCATCGCGTTCAACGGATTGTCGATATCAACGGCGTGGCTTTCTTCGACGATTCCAAGGGTACCAACGTGGGCGCGACGGTCGCCGCGCTCGAGGCCATGGGTCGGAAGGTTGTGCTCATCGCCGGTGGCGACGGCAAGGGCCAGGATTTCTCGCCACTACGGGATGCGGTTGCGCGTCACGCCCGCGCGGTGGTGCTGATCGGGCGCGACCGCGACAGGATCGCCGCGGCGATCGAGTCCACGGGAGTGGTGCTGGTGCGCGCCAGCGACATGCACGAGGCGGTGCGCGCCACCCTTGCCCTGGCGCACGCCGGGGATGCCGTGCTGCTGTCGCCGGCGTGCGCCAGCTTCGACATGTTTCGCGACTACGAGCACCGCGCGCAGGTGTTTGTCGACGAGGTCAGGGCCTTGGAAGGAGCGCAATGAACGGCGTGCTGGGCCACGTGGCGAACCCGCCGGCGCCGATAGCCGAACTCGACTACTCGGTCGTCAGCCTGGCGGCGCTACTGCTCGGAACCGGGTTGGTGATGGTGTACTCCTCGTCCATCGCCATTGCCGAGGCAGGCCACTACGCCGGCAACCAGCCGGCGTACTTCCTCATTCGCCACAGCGTGTTCGTTTTCGTCGGAGTAATGGCCGGCTTCATCTGCTTTCAGTTCCCGACACGCGTATGGCAGCAAGCCGCACCCTATCTCTTCGTGCTTGGTGTACTCCTGCTGTTGCTGGTGTTGATTCCCGGCATCGGCAAGGAGGTCAACGGCAGCCAGCGCTGGCTTTCGCTGGGGATGTTCAACTTGCAGCCCTCTGAACTGATGAAACTGCTGGTGCTGTTGTACGCCGCCGATTACACGGTGCGCAAGGCGGCATTGATGCACAGTTTCCGCAAGGGCTTCCTGCCGATGCTGCTGGTAATGCTGCTGGTCGGAGGACTGTTGCTGCGCGAACCGGACTTCGGCGCGTTCGTGGTCATCACGGTGATCGCGATGGGTGTTCTGTTCCTGGGAGGGATGAACTGGAAGCTGTTCGCTGTCCTGATCATGCTTCTGATCATCGGCTTCGTGCTGTTGATCTGGTCTTCGCCGTACCGCCTGCAGCGCGTCATGGGCTTCATGGATCCCTGGGCCGACCCGTACGGCAAGGGCTATCAGTTGTCGCACGCGCTGATCGCCTTCGGTCGCGGCGAATGGTTCGGCGTGGGCCTGGGTGCCAGCGTCGAGAAACTGTTCTACCTGCCGGAAGCGCATACCGACTTTCTGCTGGCGGTGATCGCCGAAGAACTGGGATTTGCAGGCGTGATCGCCGTGATCGCGCTGTTCGGCTGGCTGACCTGGCGTGCCTTTGCGATCGGCAATCAGGCAGCGCGGCTGGAGCGCTACTTCTCGGCGTTGGTTGCGCAGGGTGTCGGACTGTGGATCGGCGCGCAGGCGGCCATCAACATGGGCGTGAACATGGGCGTGCTGCCGACCAAGGGGCTCACCTTGCCGCTGCTCTCGTTCGGCGGCAGCGGCATCGTCGCCAACTGCTGTGCGCTGGCGATCCTGCTCAGGGTCGATTACGAGAACCGCCAGATGATGAAAGGCCTTTCGTTGTGAACGGGATGAGCGATTCAGGCAACGCGCGAATCATCCTGGTGATGGCCGGCGGGACCGGTGGCCACATCTATCCAGCTCTTGCGGTAGCCGATTTCCTGCGCCAGCAGGGCTGGAAAGTGGTGTGGCTGGGCGCGCGCAGCGGGATGGAAGCCATGCTGGTGCCGCAGCACGGCTATGCGGTCGAGTGGATCCGGTTTTCCGGCCTGCGCGGCAAAGGCATCGTGCGTCTGGCTCTGCTGCCGTTGAATCTCCTGATCGCGTTCTGGCAAAGCGCCCGCGCCATCTTCAGGGTGCGTCCCGACGTGGTGCTGGGCATGGGCGGCTACATCGCCTTTCCCGGAGGAATGATGGCTGCGCTTCTCGACCGGCCGCTGGTACTGCACGAACAGAACTCGATCGCCGGCCTTGCCAACAAGGTGCTGGCACAGGTTGCAGACCGCATCCTGGTGGCGTTTCCGGGCGCGCTGAAGAAGTCCGCGTGGACGGGCAATCCGGTGCGCCGCGAAATCGCCGAACTGCCGGCGCCCGAGCAGCGATTCCGCGACCGCAGCGGCAATCTCAAAGTGCTGGTTGTGGGTGGCAGTCTCGGTGCGCAGATATTGAATGACACGGTGCCGCGGGCGCTGGCGCTGATTCCGCAGACCCGACGGCCAGACGTCACGCATCAGGCCGGCGAAAAGCACATCACCACGCTGGAGAAGAACTATCGTGACGCGGGCGTGAAGGCGACCTCGCTTGCTTTCATTCACGACATGGCAGGTGCCTACGCCGATGCCGATCTGGTGATCTGCCGCGCAGGCGCCTTGACGGTGGCGGAACTCGCCGCCGCGGGCGTGGCCAGCATTCTCGTGCCATTCCCGCACGCGGTGGACGACCACCAGACCCACAACGCCCGTTTCCTGTCCGACAAATCGGCCGCGGTGCTGCTGCCGCAAAAAGAACTGACGCCACGCAAGCTTGCCGATCTGCTGCTCGGCTTCACCCGCGAAAGAATCCTGGAAATGGCAAAGCTTGCGCGTTCGCTCGGAAAACCGGACGCCACGCGCGTGGTCGCCGAGCATTGCATGGCCGCAGCCGGCTAGAAAAACATGAACCACAGAGACGCAGAGGCACAGAGAGTATTCGAGTCTGAACAGAACCAGCGTGCGGAAGCGCAGCCCTTATGGCGCCTGCCGCCGAATTGCACGGCGATGAATAAGGAATAGATGAAGCACAAGGTCAAACACGTGCATTTCGTTGGCATCGGCGGCGCCGGGATGAGCGGCATCGCCGAGGTGATGCTCAATTTGGGCTTCGAGGTGAGCGGTTCCGACATTGCCGACAGCGCCGCGATCCAGCGGCTCAAGGCGCTGGGCGCGAAAGTGCACATCGGCCACGCCGATGCCAATGTCAGCGGAGCAAACGCTGTCGTCACCTCCACCGCCGTCAAGCCGGACAACCCGGAAGTGGCTGCCGCGCGCGCCAGACGTATCCCGGTAGTGCCACGCGCGATGATGCTGGCGGAACTGATGCGGCTCAAGCAGGGCATCGCGGTCGCCGGCACGCACGGCAAGACCACCACCACCAGCCTGGTCGCGAGCGTGCTTGCGGAGGCGGACATGGATCCGACTTTCGTGATCGGCGGCCGGCTCGAAGCGGCCGGTTCCCACGCCAAACTCGGCAGCGGCGATTTCATCGTGGTGGAGGCGGACGAGTCAGACGCTTCTTTTCTTTACCTGCAGCCGGTGCTGGCAGTGGTCACCAATATCGACGCGGACCACATGGAGACCTACGGACATGACTTCAGCAAGCTGCGCCAGGCCTTCCTCGAGTTCATCGAGCACCTGCCCTTTTACGGGATGGCGGTGCTGTGCATCGACGACGCCAACGTCCGCAGCCTGATGCCGCTCATCACCCGGCCGGTCACCACCTACGGCCTGGCCGACGGCGCGCAGATTCGCGCGGTGGACGTGGAGGCGGCGGCGGGTCAGATGCGGTTCCGCGTGGTGCGCAAGATCGGCTTCAACGGGCACGCGCAGGCGGCGCCCGACCTGCGAATCACGCTCAATCTGCCGGGCCTGCACAACGTGCAGAACGCACTCGCCGCAATCGCGGTGGGTATGGAGATCGGTGCGCACGACGCTGCGATCGTCAAGGCGCTGGCGGAATTTCGCGGCGTCGGGCGGCGCTTCCAACGTTACGGCGACGTGGCGCTGCGCAACGGCGGCAGCTTCACGTTGATCGACGACTACGGGCATCACCCGGTGGAAATGGCCGCGACCATCGCCGCAGCGCGCGGCGCCTTTCCCGGCCGGCGTCTGATGCTGGCATTTCAGCCGCATCGTTACACCAGGACGCGTGACTGCTTCGAGGACTTCGTGAAAGTGCTGTCCTCGGTCGACGCGCTCCTGCTTACCGAGGTCTATCCGGCCGGCGAGGCGCCGATCGTTGCCGCAGACGGCCGGGCGCTGGCGCGTGCGGTGCGCGTCGCCGGAAAGGTCGAGCCGGTATTCGTCGAGCATGTGAACGAACTGGGGGCAGCAATCCTGGCGTCCGTCCAGCCCGGGGACGTGGTGATCACGATGGGCGCCGGTTCCATAGGCGGCGTGCCGGGAAAAATGGCAAGGATGAAGGATGAAGCTAATGCCGACTACCGCCATCGCTGACACATATGGATATGTCTGAACAGGAGCGATTAGGGACACCCGCGCTTCGCGGCGAACTGCGACGCGACGAGCCGATGCGCAAGCGCACCAGCTGGCGCGCCGGCGGGACCGCGGATCGCGCTTACCTGCCGGCCGATCTCGACGACCTGTGCGTGTTCCTGCGGGGCTTGCCGGGCGCGGAGCCGGTTTTCTTCGCCGGTCTGGGCAGCAACTTGCT
>Ga0137409_10000096_pt1 | contig 78657 bp, 73 predicted proteins | sample CZODoug1_16funga_FD_122059 | JGI IMG/M metagenome (GOLD analysis project Ga0137409, IMG submission 122059) | Vadose zone soil fungal communities from Angelo Coast Range Reserve, California, USA - CZODoug1_16fungal (Hybrid Assembly) | ecosystem: Environmental > Terrestrial > Soil > Vadose zone... | reverse complement strand
GAGGAACCCGCTCCAAACAGAGCAAGGCCGCAAATCGGCAACCACATGGCGTACCAGAAAGAGGGTCGGCTAGGCACGCTGGCCGTTTGCGTTGGAGCGGTGGTGGTGATTTTCAGGACAGACGTAGCCGTTCCGGTGCTGCTGGGAATGCTGGTTATGGGGGTTGGAGTGAAGGTGCAGGTCGTGCCGGTAAGGACCACAGGTGTGGTGGGATTGACGCAAGCCAGTGAGATGCTGGCGGGGAAGCCCGTGTTTGAATTGGGCGTCAAAGTCACCGTGTAGGTTGCGGTCTGCCCGGCCGTCACCGCAAAACTGGAGGGCGACACGTTGCTGGTGAAGAACTCGACGTTTGCCTTCACCGGCACGGAGACATCATTGGCCGGATTTAGATCGACCGCGGTATTTCCTGGCGAAATGTGCCCGCTCATACCGACAGTTGCGGGAGGATTTCCAAGGTTGGGACCGGTGGTAAAGACCGCAGGCGTTACAGGAACGGTAATGGAAACCGTTGCGCCAGAGGCAATCGTCCCGAGAGTACAAGTCTCGGTCTGATTCGGCGAAGTGCCTGTAGCGGCACAAGAGCCGGAACTAAATGCACCGAGTGTGCCACCCAAGGTTTCCGCCGGCTGCAGCGGAATAATCAAGACAGCGCCCGTGCTAGAGTCGGGTCCGTTGTTCTTGATCGTGTAAGTGAACGTAACGGCGCTTCCGATCGCCACCGGATTGGGCGACGCCGTGATGGCAAGTCCGAGGTCGGTACTAGGCCCGTAGTTGGCGAGGAAGACATCGCGGTTGCTGCCGCTGCCAGTTCCATTGAGGAGGGACCGCAACGGCGGAGTGTGGGGAATGCTGGATTGGACAGGAAAATTGGTGGAGTTGGTTTCTCCCGCCACCAGAACGGCACCGTTGGAATTTTGGACGATACTGGTGGCGCGATCCGTACCGCTTCCGCCAAGTAGCTCAGAGGAGACGAAAGCGAGGAGCGTCGTCGTATTGGTGTTGAACTTGGAGACGAAAGCGTCCGTGCCATTGGCAGCAACGGTGCCACCGGGAATGGGAAAATTCGCAGAATTCGTGGAGCCGACCAGATAGACATTTTGATTGGTATCCGTCGCGATACCGAGACCCGTATCAGTGCCCGATCCGCCCAGCAAGGACGTAAAGGTGACCGTCAGCGGGCCTGTCGAAGGATTGTTCAGCTTGGCGACGAAGGCATCCTGCCCGCCGGACAGAGTTGTGAATTCCTTGGCGGTCCCCTGCGGAAAATCTCCTGAAGTGGTGGAGCCCGTGAGGTAGGCGTTGCCAGAGGAATCAATTGAAATAGCGTTGGCAACGTCATTCCCGCTTCCACCGAGGTACGTCGAATAAAGGACAGCGCTGCCATCCTTGGTGATTTTGGCAAGGTATGCGTCGGACGTTCCGGTTCCATGCAACGAGGACTGGTACGCGTTGGCAACAGGAAGATTGGTGAACGTCGTACCCAGCGCAACGTAGGCGTTCCCCGTTGTGTCCAGAGTAATGCCACCGCATGGAAGCTGCGCACAGACTACGCCATTTGCGGGAATCGCAGGATCGGCCGCACTGGTGCCGCCGCCGAGATAGGAAAAGAACTTCAGAGACTGGCTGCCGACAGTTTGTGTGGTATCGAACCTTGATACGAAATAAAGATTCGTGGCGCCGTTGGCGTGCTGCTGGAATGAGCTGCCTGTCGGAAAATCGCCGTCGGTCACGGACAGGGTTGTACCGAGGATGTAGGCGTCGCCGGTGTTGTCCGCAGCGAGGGCCAGCGCCGTGTCCGTGTTGCTTCCGGAAAGGTAGGACGAATAGAGCAGGGCCGCTCCTGTCGAGTCCAGTTTGCTGATAAATACGTGTGCTTGCGCATTCACGGGGGTCGACTGAAAGGCATTGGGCGTAACAGGAAAATCGCCGGAAGTGGTCGTGCCGGTGACATAGGCGTTGCCCTGATTATCCACGGCGAGGCCTGCGCTGGAGTCTGCTCCTGTCGCGTTTCCATAAGGGACGAGCGGAGTCGTCCCGGGGATGCTCAGTCCGTTGAGGTAAGTGGTGTAGATGACCGACGATCCAACCGAATCCAGCTTGCTGACGAAAACGTCGGTGGTGCCGCTGAGCATAGGACACAACGGCTCCGGAGGCGTAGTACTAGTGCCGCCGCAAGCTTCAGTGGGAAATAACGTGGCGGAGGAGGTGGTTCCCGCCAAATAAATGTTCGCGTTGGCATCCACGGCAACCTGGGGATTCACTTCATCGCCCGCACCGCCGAAGTAGGTCGCGTAAGCCAGAACAGGATCGATGACGAGATCGAGGTTGTGATCGTAGGCACCTAGGGCGAAGCCAACGCGATTCCGCGCGAGAAGCTCAAAGCTACCGGCCACAGGACTGCGGCGGCCATTTACTTCCTGATAGATGGTGGGTTTGTTCCAGCGGATTTCGCGATCACCCGTCTTGAGGCTTAGGCTCCCATCGTCTCCCAGGAGGACGTTCTCGACGCCGGAAAGATTCAGACGAATCTGCCGCGGATCGGCTCCCGAACGAACGGCAAAGTCATATTCGAGCTGACCCTGTTTGCCGTAGAAGACGAGGTCGACGCCAGGGTAGACGTCGCTGTATCGCACGCGAGCAAAAGTGGGGACATTTCGCACCCAGCGGCTCGGATCATTGCCGCGGAAATAATTGCTCTTTCCGGGAAGCGGTTCCGAGGCTGCGATCTTTGGATTCGAGGACGCGCCTTCTAGCTGCATATGAACAGCGGTATTCACGGCAGGGGAGTTCTTGGCGGCTACACCGAGTGAGAGGATGGCTTCTGATGGGGTGAGGAAAAGGCCATAACCCGCGCCATGAGCCACGTATGCGGCTTGGGCATCGGTTTGGCCCTGGTTCGGCTCGAAAGCCAGGGGCAATTTCGCGGCGGCAACCAAGCGGTTCGCCTTCAGGCTGGCTGGGAAACGGGAGGGGACAATGGCCGCCTGGGCCCGGGGCTGGGTCACGGGCTGGACGGCAGGAACGGCATCAGCCATCATTTCCCGGTCGTGGGACGTACTCTTGTGCTGAGGGGACTTGTCGAGCGACTTATGCGACTTTCCGGATACCGACCACAGGACGCCCGCTCCCATGAAGGTGAGGAGCGCTACGGCCAACAATGTGGTCTGCGACGTGGCACAGCCGCGGGTCCGGCGGGGGTTCAATCTCACGAGGTCGGTCCTCCGATAATCTTTTCAGTGAAATTTCCAGCGATGTTTAAGAGAATGACGGGCCGCCGAAGCGGCATGCGTGCGGCGCGGAAGCCCTTACGACGGCGTCAAACCTGTCCTCAAAACTGGTTGCAAGTCAAACTAACTACTTAAACAGCTTGGGGTTAGACTGTCAAGCCAAGGCCGCCGGGAGACGGGACCAGGCCACCCTGAATTGACAGCTCTGCCTGCGGTTGGATGCGAGGATCGGGCGGGAAAGCTGTCCTGCGGGAGGAAATTTTGCGTGGCGAGACGGGCCTACTTCTTCTGGAATTCGCGTAGCTCCCGGTCGGCTTTGCGGTAACGGGTGACGAGGGTCAGAATGAAAACTCCGTGGATCACCCAGGTGACAATGTAAGCGGCGTAGAGAAACGGGATCGGGTTCATAGCTATCTAGGGGATCCTTCCAGCAGGGATTCCAGTGCGATCGTTTCTTCCACGTCTTTCTGTTTGCGCTCGAGCTGGTAGCGGAACCAGCACAACAGCGCCGCCAGGGCCACAAAGGCCAGCCAGTTGTAAAGCATTATATGCAACATACCGGGATCAAGTTTTCCGCCTCCACCAATCACCGGTTGCGGATGTTGTGTGCGGAAGTAGCGGATTGACAAGTAGACAAACGGTACGTCCGCAAATCCAAACACCGCCAATGCTGCCGCCAGCAGCGGAGTTTGCCCGCCGGTCGAAAACCGTCGCAAGATCAAATAACTGATGTAAATCAGCCACATCAGAAGCGTCGAAGTCAGTCGCGCATCCCACGTCCACCAAATGCCCCAAACCGGCCGCGCCCAGATCGGCCCTGTAATGAGAACGATCGTGCAAAAAACCACGCCAATTTCCGCTGTTGTTACCGCGATCGCGTCCGAAATGCTGTCACGACGGAACAAATACCAGATCGAAGCGCAGAAGTTGACGAAAAACAGGAGGAATGCTGTCCACGCGGAAGGCACATGATAGTAGATGATGCGATACACGTCGCCCTGGAGTTGGTCAGTGGGAGCGACGACGAGGGCTTGATACAGACCGAACGCCAGCAGAGCCACGACGACAACAATCGCGATTAGGACGGGGGTTTTCATTCGGCGTCGAGCACCGTTTCAAACAAAGTCAGACAAATAGTAGTAAACACCAAATCATAGACCGCGAGCAAGACGATCCAGAACTTAGCGGAAGACTCTCCGGTCAGGATAATTTTGGTCGCCTCCACCATGCCGAGCAGGGCTGGAATGGAAATCGGGAAGAGAATCAGCGGCAGCATCACTTCCCGGCTCCGTGTGCGCAGCGAAATCGCCGCGAAAAACGTACCGTTGACCACGAGTGCCCAAGTGCCTAGCAGGCCGATTACCGGCAGGAGATAGGCCGGCCCAATGACGCGAAGGTTATAGAAAACAACAAAAAGCGGGGTCATCACGACTTCCAAAACGCTCACAAATAGGAAGTTCCCCAGGGCCTTGGCGAGAAACAAATCGTTGGCCGGAGCGGTGGAAACGCGATAAGCATCCAGCACCTGATTGCGTATCTCACGCGCCCAGGTTTGACCCAACGCAACGACGGCAGCAAAGAGAAACGCGACCCAGATGAGGCCACCCGCGATCCGGCGCGCATCGTCTCCGGTCGGGTCAAAGGAAAAGCTGAAGACCACCACCACGAGCAGCGCAAAGAACAACATGGAGTTGATGGCGTCTTTGCTGCGCCACTCGAGACGCAGGTCTTTCATCAGCGTCGCGAACAGGACGCTAGGCGCAGGGCTCTCGGGGCGAAGCGCGGGCTCGCTGGTCAGATTCACGGCTCTCGATGTTGCGTCAGGCTTCGCGGATGGGGTTGCGCTGATCGTCATTGCACCATCTCAAGATCGAGGGTCGTCACGCGGCTTGCGATGTTCCCTGAATGAATCCAAACAAACTCATCCGCGGCTTGCGCCAGAAGTCGCGCCTGGTGCGTGACCACGAAGATCGTCTTGCCCGCATCGCGCATGTTGCTCAAAAGCTGCACCATACCGCGCGCGGAGGTGACATCAACGTTGGAAAACGGTTCATCCAAAAGCAACAACCGCGGATCGTGCAGCAAAGCTCGCGCCAGCGAAGTGCGCTGCCGCATGCCCTGTGAATACTGACCGACTGGCCGATTCAGCGCTGGATCAAGCCCGACTAGAGTGATCGCAGCCGCGCACCGCGCTTCATCGTCAATACCGTAGAGCCGGGCGGAGTAGATCAGGTTTTCCATGGCGCTCATCTCGTCATAAAGCAGCGACGGATGCGCCATATAGCCGAGCTGGCCAAGAATGCCGCGCCCGGAATCCGAACCTCCGTATGCGAGGCCAAATACAGACACACGCCCGCTCGTAGGCCGCAGCAAGCCGGCGATGGCGCGCAACATCGTGCTCTTGCCAGCCCCGTTTTCGCCCAGGATGACATAGAGCCTGCCTGCGGCGAATTCCGCCGAGACGTTGCGCAGGGCGGCAAATCTGCCGAATTGTTTGGTAAGGCCAGTGAGTACGACGGCTGGAACCGCTCGAGCAGCTTGCGGAGAGGCTACGACGGTGGATGTCACCGTGGCCTCAGCACCAAGCTAAATCCCCGCGCCGCTGGAAGTCGGTGCGGCCGTCATGTTGCTCGGCTGCGCGGCGGGTTGGGCGCCCGGCTGACCGGCACCCGGCTTGGGAGCGTATTTCGACGCGCACTTGGCTTGCAGATGCTTGGCATGGAACACACCATCCCGTCCCATCTCGCCTTCCGCTAGCGCTTGAGCGTCGTCTTTCAACGTATCCGGAGGCGCATCGGTGCCGGAGTACACGACGGGCAGGATCCGTCCTTCTTCGTTGAGCATGAATTCGAGGTGGAGCCCGGTACGCTTGATGGACCCAGTCTGGACGTTACCGGCAACCCGGAGGCGCTTGGTATATGCGCTGTCCCCCATCCCATTCAGTTCCTTGATGGTGACGTAGTAGCTCTTGCTTTCCTGCACGCCCGTATAGCCCAAGTAACTGATAGCCAACAAGATAATAGCAATGACAGAACCAAACTTCAGCATTTTCGCGGATTCAGCCGACATAGGGCAGACCTCGCCTTCTACCTAAACTCTACTGCACAGGGGGCTTAGGGTCAAGTGTCGGAAGACTACATGAAGGGGTAGGAAGGTCTACCCGTACTGAGGACGAAGGCTCCGGCGAGCGAAATTGAGGCCAGCCGCCAGACCCTCAAAACCGAAACACATCACGGATTCCCTTTGGCCTTCTTTGGCACAAACCACCAATCATAGGCAGTAGGTCTTCAGCGGCGGAAACCCATTCAACCCCGCCGAAGCGTAGCTACTGGTGTAGGCACCGGCGTTGAGGATCGTGAGGCGATCCCCGCATTCGAGATCCAACGGCAATTCGTACGGCGTCTCTTCGTGGAAAATGTCGGCGCTGTCGCACGTCGGCCCGGCCAACACTACGGGCCCTGGGATTCCTGTGCGGGCTGTGTGCAGGCGGTACTTGATGCTCTCATCGCGCGCCTCCGCCAAGCTGCCGAACCTGCCCACATCGAGATATACCCAGCGCGTCGCGTCGCTCAGCGATTTGCGAGCGACCAGCACGACCTCGCTTTGGATGACACCGGCTTCCGCGACCAAAGACCGGCCGGGCTCCAGCATCAGGTTGGGCTGCGAGCTACCGAAGGCGCGGCCCATCGACTGGCCGATGGCGTGTGCAAGAACTTCTATCGTTGGAACGCTTTCCTCGTAGGATACCGGGAAGCCTCCCCCCGCATTTACGGTATTCAGCTCAATCCCGTGACGGGCGACCTTGCGAAAGATAGCTGCCACTTCCTGGAGCGGTTGTTCCCATTGGGTTGGATCGGTCTGCTGCGAGCCGACGTGAAAGGCTACACCGATGGGCTTCAGTCCGAAATAGCGGCTCATGACAAGCAGGTGCACAGCCATGTCCCGGTCGCAGCCGAATTTCTTCGCCAACGGCCAAGCCGCATGTTTGCAAGTTGCTTGCAGACGGCACGTAACCACTGCTCCCGGGGCGTGAACGGCGAGCTTGCGCAGTTCTGCCTCGCTGTCGAAGGCAAAGTGGCGTACGCCGCGTTCAAAGGCGTACGCGATGTCGGCTGCCTTCTTGATCGTATTGCCGTACGACAAACGTTCCGGGGTGACACCGAGGGAAAGACACAAGTTCAGCTCGGCCGGGTTGGCTACGTCAAGGCTTGCGCCCTGGGTTGCGAGCAGGGACACTACTTCCCGCGCGGGGTTGGCTCGGACGGCGTAGTAGATCGCTGCATTGGGGAAAAGATGCCGCAGGTCATCGTACTTGCACCCGACAACCCGCAGATCCATAACGAGAAACGGTGTGCCAGACTGGCTTGCCAGGAACCGCTTGATCTTTTCCGTCAGGCAATCATCCCGCCCGTGCAAGCCACCGTTCAAAGAATCTGGTCTTGGCTCCGGAGTGAGAGGCGTCCAATGCGTTCCAATCATCCGTATCTCCCCGATATCGTTGGTTGCCTTGGAACCGCTCGATTCCCAGATCAGCCCTCAGCCGACACCGCATTTGCTATCAAGTAATGCGCGAAACGCCGGGTGAAATTGATTAGGTAGTCGAAAGGGATTCAATGGGATGGCCCCCGCCACGGGAAGCGAGCGGACACCTCAAACGATTCCAGAGAACTTGGCATTTAGGGGGCGCAATATCCTGCGTTCTGCGTTCGTTCTGAAGGGTAGTGACGCGAGGGGTCAAATCGTTACAGGGCTGACGCCGGGGTGCCGGGCTCGCGATGTGGACTTTGTTTCTAGCAACCTACCCGCGTCTTGAATTCCCGCGCTCGGTCGCGGGCGACAATGAGATCCGTGTCTTTGCTGTCCTTCAGTCTCAGATTCAAAGCTCCGCCGGGAAGGGACGCGACTTCCTTGATCCAGTCGATGTTTACCAGTGTTCCACGGTGAATGCGGAGGAATTTCTTCGGGTCCAGTTTTCTTTCCAACTCAGCGATCGTATGGTCCACACAGTAGGCCTTTCCCTCCGCAACCGCATAGGTCAACTTGTCCTCCGCATAGAAATATGTCACGCGCCGCAACTCGAGGAATTGCAAGCGGTCGCCCAGCCGTGACGCAATGCGGTCGGGATACTCCGGCTTCGTCCCACGCAGCGAGTCTGTGATTTGCCTGAGCAAACCTTGCAGTTCCGGCTGCGCGAGGTGGCCTGAACCGCGCAATCGCTCCACTTTGGTTAGAGCCCGCTCCAGGGAATCGGGCTCGACCGGCTTCAGGAGGTAGTCGACCGAGTTCACGCCGAATGCCTTCAGCGCGTATTGATCGAATGCGGTGGTAAATATCACGATGGGCTGGATGGGCAATCGCGCCAAGACTTCGAAACCGGTGAGGCGGGGCATTTGAATATCCAGGAAACAGACATCGGGGGAATTCGCCGTTAAATCCGCCACGGCTATCTCGGGCTCGATCGTGCTGCCGATGACGTCTACGCGTCCCGTGTGTTCAAGCAGCCGACGCAGGCGATCCAGCGCCAGCGGCTCGTCATCCACGAGATAGGCACGCAGCTTCATCCGCGAGGCAAAACCATTTCCACCACAGAATAGTCGTCCCGGCGCGAAACATTCAGGTGGGCCTTGGCGCCAAACAGCGCATTTAGGCGTTCGACGAGATTATCCAGGCCATGTCCGGCGGGAATCGCCGACAAATCGAATCCCGGCCCTGTGTCACGGACCTCGATGCGAAGATTTTCACCCTCGCCGAATGCTGCGATCAGGCACTCGCCTCCGCTGCTTTGCGGAGTAGTCCCGTACTTCACGGCATTCTCGACCAGCGACTGCACCGACATCGGCGGAACCTCTGTATCCTGCAATTCGGCCGGCACTTTCACGGATCCGCGCAGCTTATCGCCGAAGCGCACTCTCTCGATGTCGAGATAGCTTTCCACCATTGCGAGTTCTTCCCGCAAAGGAATCAGAGGCCGGCCACTGGTGTCGAGCGAAACCCGCAACAGCACCGCCAGCCGGCCGACGATCTGCTCTGCTCGTGCTGGATTGACGGCAATCAGCGCGCTGATGGAATTCAAGGTATTGAACAAGAAATGCGGATGAACTCTCGACTCCAGCGAACGCAGGCGCGCTTCGGCCGCAAGCTTCTGGACCCGCTCTTCGGCGATTTCCTTTTCGTGAAGCTTTGCCTCCGTGCGTTGCAAGCGGTCCCGCAACGATCCGTGGACCAAGGCGCCCAAGCCGAAAACCCCGGCGAGAGGCAAGGCCACGCGCAATGTGCGGAAGTACTCCTGCCAGAAATGCTGCGGAACCGCGAAACCTATCCCGGCCAACAGTGCCTGTGCCATCAAACAGCCGAAAGCAGCAAACACGAGAATGCCCACTGTCATTGTTGGGACCAGGGGAAACCGGCGGAGATCCAATCTCTCCGCAAGTCCCCCCAACACCCAAGTACCAAGAAGACCGGTTAGGTTTGCGTAAACAAGCGCGTAAGCCAGTGTGTGCAATAGCTCCCGGACACTCGAGGCTGGATTCCCCACAATCACGATCAGCACCGCCAACACGACGGCGAGATTGATCCAAAGCAAGGAAAACACCCATTTGCTCTTCGTCGAAGCCATGTTGCCGCCTTTACGCAATGTGTGCATATCCTCTACTTCGCGCTCACGGGTTCAAAAGTACCGCTGCGGATGACGTTGATGACCTGCGTCGTGTCCTGACCGGCCAATTTCAACTCTCCCACGACCGTCTCGTTGAGTGTGCCGTATTCAATCTGCTTGGTCGATAGCGACACCCAAATCTGTCCCCAGTAGTTACTGCGCGCTTTCAAAGTCATGCCGCCGTTATCGATATCCAACGGATTGAGGAATGCTTCGTACCGAATCAAAGCGCAGTCCTGGCCATTTCTTTGCGAACGCCCGATCCACTCCAGCACGACTTCGCGATTGTGGAACGTGCCCACCTCCGGCATGTTCACGTCCTCGTTGGAGACGCTGTGGTATGGCTCATTCAGTTTGAGGTGCTCGAAAGAGTCCTGACCAAAGTGCTCGATCATCCCGGTGTCCCAAATCAGGTTACGCTCAAAGACCGCAGTGGGTGGAAACGCCTTGAAGAATCCGGGCTTCAGGGTGTCGCCGAGATCGTTGTGATAGCGGAATCCCTCCATGAAGTCGCGCTTCTGGGCGGCTGCATATGGAGCCGTGGGGCCGTCCGCATCCGCCTGGGTAACGTTCTTCCACGCGACATCGCCGCCCGGCAGTCCGCGGGTGTAGTCTCCCGCCAGGCGCTGACGTAGCAGGATTTCGCCCTTGCTGTTCGCTGTGGTGTAGTCGACGCTGAACCGGTAGGTTCGAGGGCCTCTGTCTCTCACGACGAGTCCCTTCGGCAAGGATTGTGCGTGCAGGGACTGACCAAGTAGGCCGCAGACGCCCCCGCCCATCATGCAAACGGCTAGTCCAATCACGAAAGCTGAGTTCGTTTTGGTTCGCATTGGTATTGCCTCCCAACGCGAGTCTGCGGCCTGTAGGAAAGGAGGGCACCTGTTTTGCGACCAAAGGCAAAAATCTCCGACAGCGGGTTGCTCGAGATTGACGAACCGCGAGTAACTTACCGGGTCACTCCGTGCCTTGGGCGCAACCGTTTACAATTCAAAGGAGTTATCAAGGTCTCTACCCAAGAAAGGGTTCTTCGCCGCGATGATTCATCCCTGGCACGACGTTACTCCCGGCAGTCTTCTGCCACGCGAATCCAATGCCGTCATTGAAATTCCCTCCGGCTCCAGCGTGAAGTACGAACTCGACAAGGACAGCGGCCTCATCAAGCTGGACCGAGTCCTCTACTCCGCGGTCTATTACCCGGCCAATTATGGCTTCATTCCACAGACGCTGGCCGAGGACGACGATCCTCTGGACATCCTGGTTCTATGTCAGGAAACGGTCGTGCCCCTCACCATCATCAACGCCCGCACCATCGGGGTGATGACTATGATCGACTCCGGCAAGAAGGACCATAAGATCATAGCGGTAGCAACGGAAGACCCCGAATTCAACGCCTACACTGAGGCCAGCGAAATACCTCAGCACCGTCTGCTGATGCTGCGCCGCTTCTTCCAGGACTATAAGCAGCTTGAGGGCAAGGCTGTGGAAGTCGATGAGATTCGACCCGCCAAAGAGGCCTTCCCCATCATTGAGGAGGCGCTTCGCCGCTACAGCCAGCAGCGCCGCAAGGGATTCCGGAGCAAAGGCTAGAAACGTTTCACCACGGAGACACTGAGACACGGAGGAAACTCCGGTTCGTCATCCATCCGGCATCGATTCCAAGGACACGAGTGTCGAACGTCGGGATCAACAAACTATTGCAAACTTGTGCGAGCCATTCTGTTTCCCACTTGTTCTCAGAATCTCTAGCGCCCCCTCGGTGTTTTTCTCCGTGTCTCAGTGTCTCCGTGGCGAATAGTTCTTACCAGACGCGGCAGGCGTTCTCCTTCACCATAGGTTGGCCTGCCTTGCATCCCCAAGCCTTCTGAAACTCCGGCATGTTCTGCACCACGCCGTTAACGCGATAGCGCCCGGGAGAGTGCGGATCAATGCTGACTAGCATGCGCGCGTATTCCGGGCGGCGCTTTTCGCACCAAACGCGCCCGAAACCGAGGAAGAAGCGTTGTTCGGGTGTGTAGCCATCGATTTTCTCGGTGGCCTTCCCCTCGCCAGTAAGCATCTGTATCAGAGCCGCTAGAGCCACGCGGGCGCCGCCGTTGTCGGCGGTGTTCTCGCCCAACGTCAATTTGCCGTTGAGCTTGAGGTCATCAATCGCAGTAAATCCGCTGTATTCGTCGGCAACGCAACTGGCGCGCTTCTCGAATTCTTTGCCGTCCTCGGGCGTCCACCAGTCGCGGAGGTTGCCCGTCGGATCGAACTTGCGGCCCTGGTCGTCGAACCCGTGCGTGAGTTCGTGGCCAATAACAAGGCCAATCCCGCCGAAGTTCACGGAGTCGTCCATGGCTTTGTCGAAGAATGGCGGCTGTAAGATGCCCGCTGGGAACACAATTTCATTGCGCGAGCCGTTGTAGTACGCGTTGACCGTGGGCGGCGTCATGCCCCATTCCTTGCGGTCGAGCGGCTTGCCGATTTTGGCGATTTGGCGGTGAGATTCGAATTCGGTGGCATTGGCAATGTTGCCGATCAGGTCACCGCGATCCACCTTGACTGAGCTGTAATCGCGCCAGACATCGGGATAGCCAATCTTGTTGCGAATGGCATCGAGCTTCAGTTTTGCCTGCTTCTTCGTATCTTCTGACATCCAGGGTAGGCCGTGGATATCGCTATCCAGCGATTTCTCAAGAGCGTCCACCATCTTCAGCATCCGTTGTTTGCCATCGGCGCCGAAGGTGAGGTCGACATATTTCTGGCCCAGAGCTTCGCCCAATGAGCCATCGGTGAGGTCGACGCAGCGCTTCCAGCGAACCTGATTTTCGGCTTGTCCGGTAAGAGACTGCTGGAACTTAAAATTGGTATCGACGAAGGCCTTGGAGAGCCAAGGTGCCGAATTGTTCAGCAGGTGGAAGTTCACATAGGTCTGGAGCGCCTCGAGAGGCTCGGTGTCGAGAACCGTGTTGACCTGCTTGAAGAACTCGGGATTGGAAACGTTCAACTCAGTAAAAGTGGGTGCGCCGGCAGCGGCGAAGTAGCGTTGGAGATAGAAGTTCGGCGCCAGGGCAATCGCCTGGTCGCGTCTCATCTTGTGATCACGGTTCTTGGGATCGCGACGCGAGGTGCGATCCATTGAGGCCTTGGCGAGAGAGGTTTCGATACGCAGGACCGCTTGCGCGGCGGCGGCAGCCTGCTCAGGAGTCCGGCCCGACATGGTGAAGAGTTCCGTCGCGTAGTCGACGAGATGCTTACGCATCTCCGTCATCTTCGCGTCGTCTTTGAGGTAGTAGTCGCGATCGGGCAGTGTCAGGCCACCCTGATCGATATAAGCAATGACTTCGCCGGCGTTATGCAGGTCGGAATTGGAATAGAAGTTAAACAGAGGATTTGGCCCGTGCACATGCACGTAGGCGATCGCTTCGATCAGGGCAGCCTTGTCTTTTGCAGCGTTCACGCGGTCGAGATAGGGCTGCAACGGAGCTGCGCCTTTGGCGTCGGCTGCCTTTTCGTCGACGCAAGCACCGTAGAAGTCGCCAATCTTCTGGTCGATGGCGCTGTGTCCCGCGCCGGCTGCAGCAGCCTTTTCCAGGATGTCGTGCAGCGTGATTAAATTGCGCTCGTAAAGTTCGGTAAAACTCACCCATTCGGTCTGGTCGGCCGGAATATCCGTGTTCTTCAGCCAGGTGCCGCAAGCGTATTGGTAGAAGTCGACGCAGGGATCGATGGTCTTGTCCAGATTGTCGACACTGAAACCCGGTCCGGGTTTTGCCGGAGCGCTGGCCGGGGTTGAGGTCTGCGCCAAAGCACAACCACCACACAGGACAAGAGTCAGCAGAGCTTTCTCAAAACGCATAAACAGCCTCACGGAGTGGAAAGGCAAAAGAAGTAACCCAGTACGACGGATATCCGCCAAGAACGTTAGCTCAAAACCTATCTCGGGGCAAATGGCTGGGCAAATCATGAGGGACAAGCAGCGTATAATCAGGCTACAAAATCCCACGATATTCCCTGGATGGTGGCGTTCATGAGCACGACCAACGGCAAGAATGGCAGTGGTGTCAACGGCAACGGTCACAACGCAACTCCTGAGCAGGTGCCGCAGCCGCGCGCGGAATGGCTGGCGCAACGCAAGAAGGACAACACCGATGGGAACTTCTCCCAGATGCACTATGCGCGCCGCGGTGCCGTCACCGAAGAGATGACGTACATCGCAATGAAAGAAAAGATCGCACCGGAGTTGGTGCGCGATGAAGTGGCGCGCGGGCGAATGATTATCCCGGCGAACATCCACCATCCTGAGCTAGAGCCGATGGCGATTGGCGTGGCGTCGCTATGCAAGATCAACGCCAACATTGGCAATTCGGCCGTTACTTCGAATGTCGACGAAGAGCTGAAGAAACTGCACACCGCCGTGCACTACGGCGCCGATACCGTGATGGATCTTTCTACCGGCGGCGATATTCACAACATTCGCGAGGCGATCCTGCGCCACTCTCCCGTACCGATTGGGACGGTACCGATTTATGAAGCCATTTCCCGGGTCAAGCGCGTGGAGGATCTGAACGCCGACGTGATGCTGGAAGTCATCGAAGAACAAGCTGAGCAAGGCGTCGACTACATGACGATCCATGCGGGCGTGCTCATTCAGTATGTCCCGTTGGTTTCGAAGCGCATCACCGGCATCGTCAGCCGCGGGGGCGCGATCCTGGCGCAGTGGATGACGCATCACCACAAGCAGAACTTTCTCTACGAACGCTTTGACGATATCTGCAAGATCTTCAAGAAGCACGACGTATCGTTTTCACTGGGTGACGGGCTCCGCCCCGGCTGTCTCGCCGACGCCAGCGACGAAGCGCAGTTCGCCGAACTCAAGACTCTGGGTGAGTTGACGAAGATGGCTTGGGAGCACGATGTGCAGGTCATGATCGAAGGCCCCGGCCACGTGCCCATGCACAAGATCAAAGAGCAGGTGGAGAAGGAAGTCGAGCTTTGCTACGAAGCCCCGTTCTACACGCTCGGCCCCCTAGTGACCGATATCGCACCAGGCTACGACCACATTACGTCCGCCATCGGCGCGGCGATGATTGGCTGGTACGGCGCCGCGATGCTTTGTTACGTAACGCCAAAAGAACATCTGGGTCTGCCGAACGAAAAGGACGTGAAGGACGGCATCATTGCTTACAAAATTGCCGCGCATGCCGCTGATGTGGCCCGCGGGCGTCCGGGGGCGCGCGACCGCGACGATGCGCTCAGCTATGCCCGCTACAAATTCGACTGGGACAATCAGTTTGCGCTGTCACTCGACCCGGAGACTGCGCGCTCGATGCACGATGAAACGCTGCCGGAAGAGTCGTACAAGCACGCGGCGTTCTGCTCAATGTGTGGTCCGAAGTTCTGCTCGATGAACTACTCGACGAAGGTCGACGAGTACAACAAGGAAGTTCACGGGTTGGAAAAAAAGGACTACTCGGAGTTGGTCGAGAAGTTCGTCACGATCAAGTGACGGCGACGGCTATTTCAGGTCCGTAATAATCTTGACCGGCGAAGACCGCATCGCCGGCGGTCGGATCAATTCGGAAGTCGTGGTTGGCTGGACGGTTTTGACTGATAGCGAATGAGAGCCTGGCTGTCGAACCGCCCTCGTGACCTCATCCTGTGCTACGTACTCATCTTGAATTCTCGGACTGAGTCGTCGGTGACGATGGACGGAATGCCGTCGTGTTACTCGTCTTAGGGGAACACTCGCGGGAACACTTGAAGTCTCCATTACTAACCCGACCGTTTTCAGCGTCTCCGGAGCAACACGGAGCACGGAGGAAGATTCCGGCAACGCCCCCAGAGGAGCGGGCTGCGCAACCCGGGATGCGGTCGCGCTTGCCCCTTGCCGCGGACGGTTCGGACCGGCGTACCATCCGAAGGCAATTAGGAATACCAGACTCGCCGCGACGCCGGCAAGGGCTAAGCCCTCCCAGTTCTTTCGAGCCCGTTCAGCGTTCGCGGAGTGGCGCATGTTCTCAAAGATTCTCACGTGGAGTCCTTCGGGAGGTTCCACGGTCGGAGCATGGGCGAGAAAGTCGTTCAGTTCGGCGATAAAGTTCCCGCTCAGGTACTGATCCTTCCGAAGCACGCGAGCAGGTTCCATTTTGTTAACGTCGTCAACGCATGGCTCGGGCGGTGCGGCCGGAAAGAGCAGCACCTCGGCCAAGATGGCATCCGCACCACGCGCCTCCGCGGGTTCCGCCGGCACCCGATCCGCCGGCACACGGGGCGACCGCTCCTCCACAATCGCTGCTGTTGGCGTGGGAAGCAGCACGGGGAGGGCCGCGGGGATCGCTATCGGCATCGCGATCGGATGCCGCCCGTCGGTCCCAGTGGCAAGCACGGTCATCTCTACCAGGAGCAGTTCGCGACGAGGACCCTTGCTGGGTGTCATGAACACGCAACGGGAAGGAGAGCCGCCCGCTTCCACGCGCGCAATGGCCTGTTCCGCCGAACAACGCTCGACGCGCAGTTCCAAATCCGCAGGCGTCGGCAACACCGCGTCGGGAAATACCACTTCGACGTTGTAACCGCGCGCGAGCAAGTCCGCGCAAATGGGCTCAGCTTCCTCAACGAGGGACGCGTAAATACGAGCAACAGGCATGGAGGGAGACCGCCGCAAGGGGAGACTCCGTGAAGCCGGTTACGGCCTCAGGACATTCCGTCCTTGTGATCTTGAGTTTACTCGAAAGTGACCAAGACGGAAAACAGTTTTCTGTTAAAACCTGCGCTGCGCAAGGAAAGTCAGCTGTGCAAAACCTTGCAACCTCCGGTTGTGCTGACGCGGAATTCAACGCTCGGCGCTCTCCAAACTCTCAGCGGCGCGGTTTAGCGCATCGGCAAGTGCTACCGCCTCCCGCTCCGCCGTGGCGCGGTCGCCACGGTCGATCGCCTCATTGACCCCGGGAACAACCACTGCGGCATATCCGGTGTACTTCCCGGGGGCGTAAATGGCATGTCGAAACCAGGGCCTGTCAGGCAGCCCATCCGGTAACAAGAACGCCCTCTCAGCGTTGTGTAGGGCGCGGTTGAGGCGCGTCGAGTCCTTAGGTAACTGCTTTTGTTTCTTGAGGATGGCCGCGCCAGCCTTGCCCAATCGCGAGGCTGCTTTCTCGGCGCCGTCCAGCCTGACATTTCCCTTCCCGAATCGAAGATCTGCCCGAACGGCCGCTTCTCGCACGTAGACCGAAATCTCGCTGGCATACTCGCCATAATCGAACGGCAGGACATCGCAGTCCGCCATGCGCAGAGCCTCCAAGCCCAGAATTCGAGCCATCTGCTGCTCATATTGGAAGGTGGGGTCGCCGAATTTCTTGAACCATGCGAAATTGTCAAAAGCCGAGTGATAGACGCCGTACGGTCCGTTGGTGCTGACGTCGGTGGAGGGCACACCCAGATGTTGCAGGAACACGGTGTAGTCCGATCCACTACCGAGGTCCCCAACCGGAACCTGCGCTCCGGTTTGAACTGCTGGAGTGCGAACTGTAGTTCCGATGGCCTCAGTCTGTAGAATGGCACCCTTTCCAGAGGTCGCGTCCCGCCAGGCGCTGTAGACGGTGCCGCCCGCTGGGCTGGGGACATCTCGAGCTATCTGTCGAATGAATTCCTTCAAACTCGGTACTGACGAGGCGCTGAAATCCGGCCCTGAAACTGCCGCATCCGTGTTCAAGTAAGCCACTGCGTTTTCCAGTTCCGACGCATGCTGCTCGCCCCATTCGGTTGAACCAACCAGGCCCTCTTCTTCGGCATCCCAACTGCCAAAAATCACAGTTCGCTTCGGCCGCCACCCCGTCTTGAGCAATTCTCCGAATCCGTGCGCAGTCTCGAGCATGGCAGCCGTCCCACTGTCGGGATCGACGGCGCCATAGACCCAGGCATCACGGTGGTTGCCGACAACCACCGACCCCTCTGGAGCCTCGGTGCCTCGGATGCGCCCAATTACGTCCCAGATGGCCCGATACTCGTAGTCCTGCTTGAGATGAATCTTGACCTTAGCTGGTCCAGGCCCGTCGTGATAAGTGAAGGGGCCCGCTCCTTGCCATTCCTGTGGCGCAGGCGGCCCGTTGAGCGCTTCCAGGATTGGACGCGCATCCTTGTAGGAAAGTGGCGTCACGGGAATGGCAGGCAGTTGCCCGGCTTTTGCTGGCGGCACCCGTTGGCTCTCCGGCAACGAGGGAGTTGAGGCCACGCCGGGGGTCGTGGGATCCCCAGGGTAGAAAAACATGTAACCTACAGAACCGCGCTGGACGCCGGATTCGGGACGCCATGGTCCTAGGGGATACGAGTCGCCGTGCTTAAAACCATCGTCCGAAGGATCGGAATACAGAAGCACTGCGACTGCGCCGTGCTCTTGGGCAACGAACGCCTTTACGCCGCGAAAGCTTTTTCCATAGCGGACCAGTATGATCTTGCCGCGAACATCCACTTTGTCCTTTGCCAGACGATCAAAGTCCTCCGGCGCACCGTAGTTGGCATAGACGACTTCCGCCTCGACATCTCCTGAGGGTGACATGCCGTTAAACGCCGGAACGATGCGAGGATCATCCTGATATGGGTCGGCTGAAACGCGTTCCGGAGAGGGTCCGTGCATGCTGACGGTTGCAGGAGCTGTAACGTCCACGCTGATCTCCTGCGGATAGTTCATCCACACGCGGTATTCGACGATCTCCGTTTCCAAACCAGCTTCCCGGAATTTCTTCGCGACGTAATCGGCGGTCGCCTTGTCCTCCGGTGAGCCCGCTATGTGTGGAGCCTGTGTGAGCGTGCGCAGGTGTGCCTCGGCACGCTCCGGATCAGGAACGGCCAGGAACTGGGCTTCGATCTTGCGCTCCGCCGCGGTATCGCGAAAGCCGAGCAGGTCCGGCTTGTCACCAGGCACGTCGCTCTGCGCGTATGACAGGAGAGGCGCGACCGAGAAAAGAAACAAAGTACTGGCGCACAATTTTTTCATGTGAAAAGTGATTTAGGAGAGATTACCCAGCACTTCGAGCAAAGCCGTGAAACTGAGAAGTTCGTCCAAACCATAGACCTGTCGAAACACGATCTTCCCTGCCCGGTCGATTAGATAGATTACTCGATCTCCGGCGCCGCGCATCGGCTCCTGCTCGCGAAGTGCGCCGAAAAGGGCGCAAGCTTTCCCATGTGGCCAGAAGTCGGCGCACATGGGAAAATCCAGCGGGCCGATTTCGCGCTCCCACGCAGTCGTGTTCATGATCGAGTCGACACACACGGAAACCGCCAGCGTCTGCAGAGCGCGCAGTTGCTCACTCTGTGCCTGGAACTCGACAAGCTGACTGCTGCTGACTTCCGACCAATTGGCCGGGTAGAACGCGAGCAACACGTTCCTTTTGCCACGCTGGCTACCCAGTCGGAACTTCCGCTTCACGCCACCGACCACGGCGGGCAGTTCGAATTCGGGGGCAAGTTCTCCTAGAGGCAATAGAGGCATGTAGCCTTTCGATGATTCCGTGAACTTCTTCTTCCAGAAGTGCCGAAGTTTGATTGTACCTTCCAGGCAAGATATGGCGGGCGTACTATCTTGGAATGGAACGGTTTCTGATTGCACTCGCATGCACAGCTCTGGCGATCCACTCTCCAGCGCAGGAAGCCAAGCCTGGAATGTCGGCCGACAAGCCGGCCCTAGAAGCACCCAAGATGGATCGGGCCGAGACGGCCATCGAGAGGGATCACCAGTTTGATGCCAGCTCGGGAATCAACCTGACCATACTCTCGACGATTCAGATCGAAAACCTGGTGACGCTCGGCAAGGTTTGGGGATTCCTCAAGTACCACCATTCCAGAGTTACTTCCGGCGAATATCATTGGGACTACGAGCTTTTCCGCGTCTTACCCGCGATTCTTGCGGCGCACGATCATGCCTCCGCAAATGGCGCCTTGGAGGACTGGATTGCGAAACTCGGCGCCGTCGACCCGTGCAAGCCTTGCGCCAAGCTGGACGAAAGCGATCTTCAATTGCGTCCCGATCTGGATTGGATCGGCAACGCGGCTTTGCTGGGAGCCGACCTCAGCCAGAGCCTGCGCTGGATTCGCGACAACCGGGCTCCTGGGAGACAGTTCTACGTCTCCAAGGTACCCCAGATCGGAAACCCTTCCTTCGATCATGAACTGGTATACCCGGACATCAAATTACCCGACGCCGGATACCAACTATTGGGTTTGTATCGGTTCTGGAATGTCGTCGAATATTGGTCGCCTGATCGCGACTTGGTAGGGGACGATTGGAATGGCGTACTGGCAGAGTTCATACCTCGGATCGCTCTGGCGAGTTCCGCAGACTCCTACCGGCGGGAAGCCCTCGCGCTTGTGGCCAAGGCCCACGATGGCCACGCCAACGTCTGGAATTCCCTCAATGCACGTCCCCCCGTTGGCGAATGCCGAGTTCCTGTGAATATCCGCTTTCTCGATAATCTTCCCGTGGTCAGCGGTGTATTCCCTACTGCCGACCCGAAACAGCTTGGGGGGCTGACGACCGGCGATTTCATTACGGAAATCGCTGACATCCCCGTCGCCAGGCTGATCAAGAGCTGGGAGCCGTACTATGCAGCCTCGAACGAAGCGGCACGGTTCAGCCATATCGGATACTTTATGACGCGCGGGGACTGCGGAGAAGTGGAGATCGGGGTTCGGCGAGAGGGCGTTGACAAGAAACCCGTGGAGCTCAAACTGAAGGTTCAGCGCACAACACCTTCAAACTCAGCCGCCGGCACGGCCGCACACGACCTGCCGGGGCCGACCTTCCGCCTTCTCTCAAAAGACATTGCTTATCTCAAGCTGTCCTCGGTGAAAGCCGGCGAGGGCGCGCACTACGTCGAGCAGTCCGCGGGAACCAAAGGCCTGATCATCGACATCCGCAATTACCCGTCGTCGTTTATGGTCTTTGCGCTGGGATCGCTGCTCGTCGACCGCGAAGCTCAGTTCGCTCGGTTCACCAGCAGCGATTTGTCCAATCCGGGAGCCTTCCACTGGACTGTGCCGCAGTCGCTGAGCCCGCAACAGCCCCATTACTTCGGCAAGGTCGTCATCCTGGTCGACGAAACTTCGATGAGCCAAGCCGAGTATACGGCAATGGCGTTTCGGTCCGCGCCGGGCGCAATCGTCGTGGGCAGCACGACCGCCGGAACCGACGGCAATGTTTCCCCGTTCCCATTACCCGGAGACCTGCGCGCCATGATCAGCGGCCTGGGGGTCTTCTATCCAGATAAAACTCCCACCCAGCGCATCGGCATCGTGCCCAACGTTGTGGCTCGCCCTACCATCGCGGGAATTCGCGCCGGCCGCGACGAAGTGCTGGAGGAAGCCCTTCGCCAGATTCTGGGCTCCGGCACATCCACAGCGGAAATCGAAAAAATGGCCCAACCCGCCGACGCGGTGCCACAGCAATAGAATCTCCTTGACCCTGACGCTACGTCAGACCGTAAACATACTGGAGGGGAAATCGTGTGAGTTCAACCTACCAAGCCCACGAATTTGCCAAGCGCTGGAGTTACGGTCCGGGCGTTGCACCACTACGACCGGCTGGGGCTGCTGAAGCCCAGCGGCCGTGCGGACGCGGGATATCGCCTCTACACGGATCGCGACTTCGTCCGGCTGGAGCAGATCGTGGCGTCGAAGTTTATCGGCTTCCCTCTATCCAAAATCCGGGATCTTCTGAATCGGAAAGACCGAGATCGGCAGGACCTAGATCTGTCCGAAATGCTTCGACAGCAGAGACAGATCCTCGCCGAGAAGCGAGACCATCTCGATCGGGCCGTGCGAGCGATCGAGCGGGCCGAAGACGTGGTGGCCTCTGGGCAGGAATCCGATTGGGAGCCGTTCCGGAAAATCATTGAGGGGATTCAGATGCAGACGAGAAAAGACTGGATGAAGAAGTACTACACCGAGGAACAGCTCGCCGATCTGCGGAAACGCTGGTCGCCGGAGGTGCAAGCGGACTCGGAACGGGGATGGGCGGCCTTGGCTCGGGACACCGAAGCTGCGATTGCTCGCGGCGAAGGCCCTTGCGGCGAGGCCGGTCAAGAACTCGCCTCCCGGCGTAGGGAGTTGCTGCTGCAATTTACTGGAGGCGATCCGGAGATAGAAAAGAACTTACAAAAGCTGTACGCGGATAGGAGCAACTGGCCCGAGAATTTCAAGAAGCCCTTTTCCGATGTGGTTAACGACTTCCTCTGCCGCGCCGCAGAGGGACTGGCTGAGGCCCCGTCGATTTGAAAAAAGGCGGATGCTCGGGGGCGGGCGGTGACCTGCGCCTCCTCCTCTTCAGCCTAAATCCGGCCGGATTTCTGCGACGCGTCAGTCATGGTCTCCCAGGCATCTAACATTTGGCAATAAGGCTTCGACGGGTAAACCCTACCTCTGCAGCTACCATGTCTGAAGGACACACATTACCGCGGCCGCTACGATGGGCACTTGGGATTTGTGTCGTCATCGCAGTCGCGGTAGTCGTCCGGCGTGTCATAGCCCTGGCTTATCCCGCGCACTCAGGACCTCCACAACTACTGGCGCTCGATGCCCTCTTCGCTTCGCACGCCCCGCTCACGTTGGTGCACATACTGCCTGCGTTATTTTTGGTCTTGTTGTGTCCGGTGGCCGTCTTCCGGGTACCGGGGACAAAACCATGGCTCGAAAAGCTGTTTTTCCCTTTGGGTGGGATCGTCGGAGTCACTGCATACATGATGAGCATTTATGCTGTTGGCGGATGGACGGAGCGCAGCGCCGTGCTCTTTTTCAATAGCCTCTTCCTGCTCTCAATGGCGCGCGCGTACCTCGCATGGAAGCGCGGTGATGTGCTCTTGGAACACCGATGGACGCTCCGGGCGGTGGCCATTCTTTTCGGCATTGCCACCACTCGGCCCGTGATGGGATTCTTCTTCGCCACGAGCCGTTTGACGCACCTCGAACCGCAGCAGTTTTTCGGCATCGCGTTTTGGGCCGGATTTTCCATCAATACTTTGGCCATCGAACTGTGGCTTCGGCACACAGGTCGAATGATCGCGGCTCCAAAGCACCGGCTAAACTAGATTCATGCCCTCACCTAATGCAACCCAGCGCTTTTCCGACCGCGTCGACAACTACGTCCGCTACCGCCCTGGATATCCCGATGGGATCATGAAGCTTTTGCGCGTGCGTTGCGGCTTGACTCCACAAGGCCGGATCGCCGATATCGGATTCGGCACGGGCATCTTCACGCGGATGCTGCTCGAAAATGGGAATTCCGTATTCGGCATTGAGCCCAATCAGGAGATGCGTGAGGCGGGCGAGAAACTTCTGGTGGAATATCCGAATTTTCGGAGTGTTGGCGCGACGGCGGAAAACACAACCCTCGAGGGCCGCAGCGTGGACTTCATTACCGCAGCCCAGGCGGCGCATTGGTTCGACCGTGAACGGGCCCGACGGGAGTTCGTAAGGATACTCAGGCCCGGCGGTTGGGTTGCACTGATTTGGAATGAAAGACTGACCCAAGGCACTCCCTTTCTCGCGGAGTACGAAGACCTTCTTCTGAAGCATGGGACGGACTACGGCGAGGTCCGCCACGAACGCACGACCGATGTTATTAGCGAATTCTTTGCGCCGGGGCCGTTTGAGCTGGAGACGTTTCGCACGCAACAAGCTTTCGATTTTCACGGCCTCGAAGGACGCGTCTTTTCTTCGTCGTACATTCCCGCCTCCAGCGATCCACGGTCCGTGCCGTTGCGCCATGCGTTGCGGGATCTCTTCGAACGCTGCAAGGTAAATGACACCGTTGCCTTCGACTACGATACGAAAGTCTTCTTCGGACGATTGTCGTAGAACCATTCACCACGGAGTCACGGAGACACGGAGAAGAACAGTGCAGTCGCCTTCACCGATTTCTCCGTGTCTCCGTGACTCCGTGGTGGAGCTCATGGCATCATGTGCAGGTCGCCGAAGCAAATGGAGGCCGCTTGTCCGAACCGAAGTCGTTTCACATGAGCCCAGAGGAATTTCGCCGTAATGGGCATGCCGTCGTCGATTGGATCGCCGACTATTACGGACGCGTCGAAAGCCTCCCGGTTCTGTCCCAGGCGAAGCCAGGCGAAATTCGAGCTGCGCTGCCCGCGAATCCGCCAGCCCAAGGTGAAGGCTTCGATGCAATCCTGGCGGACGTCGAAAAGCTGATGCCCGGCATCACCCACTGGCAGTCGCCAAATTTCTATGCCTATTTCTGCAGCAACGCTTCGGGACCGTCGATCTTGGGCGATCTACTGTCTTCCGGCTTGGGCGTTCAGGGCATGCTCTGGTCGACGAGCCCTGCCTGTACAGAAGTCGAAACACTGATGATGGATTGGCTGGCTGGAATGCTGGACTTGCCGAAGAAGTTTCTCTCGACCAGCGCAGGCGGGGGCGTCATTCAGGACACAGCTTCCAGCGCATCTTTGGCCGCGCTTCTCGCCGGTCGCGAACACGCCGCCGCCTTCGCGACCAATCAGCACGGTTGTGACGGAAAGCTTGTGGCTTACACCTCGGCCCACGCTCACTCTTCGATCGAGAAGGCAATGATGATCGCGGGGCTGGGCCGCGAAAATCTGCGGCTGATCAATGTAGATCAAGACTTCGCCATGCGGCCCGAGGTACTCACTCAGGCGATTGCCGAGGACAAACGCGCTGGCAGGATTCCTTGCTTCGTTTGCGCGACCGTAGGCACCACCTCCTCCAACGCCATGGACCCCGTCGAGAAAATCGGAGCCATCTGCCGCGAGCACAATGTCTGGCTGCACGCGGATGCCGCCATGTCCGGCACGGCGGCTTTATGCGAGGAATTCCGCTGGATTCAGAACGGCCTGGAATACGCCGACAGCTACTGCTTCAATCCGCACAAGTGGATGTTTACGAATTTCGATTGCAGCGCTTTCTACGTCGCTGATCGCAAGGCACTGATTCAAACGTTGAGTGTGCTTCCTGAATATCTGAAGAATCAAGCCAGCGAATCCGGGGCGGTCTTTGACTACCGCGACTGGCATGTGCAACTCGGCCGCCGCTTTCGGTCGCTGAAACTGTGGTTTGTAATTCGGCACTACGGGATTGAGGGGCTGCAACACCACATTCGTGAGCACGTGCGGTTGGCGCACAAGTTCGCGGGATGGATCCGAGCGGACCCGCGATTTGAATTGGCTGCGCCCGTGCCGCTCAACCTCGTCTGCTTCCGCCATCGCGGCGGCGATGCGATCAATCAGGCGCTGATGGAGCAACTGAATCGCAGCGGCGACATATATCTAACCCACACCAAGCTAGATGGAAAAGTCACGCTTCGCCTATGCATTGGGCAACTAAATACCGTCGAGCGTCATGTCACGCACGCCTGGAAGCGGATTCAAGAAGAGGCCGTCGTTGCAGAAAGAACCTCGCAACTAGGTTAAGAAGCTTCAGCTTCCGGAACAACTGCGACGACTCCGGCATTAACTTTGGCCTGACGCACAGGCTTCTCAACCGCAAACCAGCGCCGGACCTGGGGCAACGCTTTCCTCATAGCCACTTCCCCGGCACGAATCAACTCCCCAGCGCGGGCGAAGTCATCGTAAGCAAAAGCCTTCACGTCGGGCTCTACAACCAGGTCGCTGGCGCCTTTCCAGACTCCCGCTCCACGATCAATCGCAATACTGAAGCTCTGCCCGATGATGTCGAACAAGTGACGCGGCCCCGTCGCGCTCAGCCCGCTCTTGAGATGTATCGAGAGCACCCGGCGAGCGCCCATTTTGCGCAGCGGCACAGACGGAACGGGATACGCCAACATGCCATCCACCATGAGCCGCCCGTTGACTTCGACGGGCAGAAACATTCCCGGATAAGCGCAACTCGCGCGCACGGCATCAATGAGGGGTCCAGAGCGGAACACCACGCCCTCGCCGCTGGCAAAGTCTGTGGCCGTGATGGCAAGCGGAATCTTAAGATCATCAAAACTTTTCTGCTTAAGAATTCTATGGAGAAAAACTGCCATGCGTTGGTTGGAGGCCAGTCCAAGCTTCGACAAAGTCCAGCGTGCAATGTGGTGGGAGCGAACTCCGGCAGCAATCTCCTCCAGCTCCGCTACTGAAAGGCCGCCGCAATACGCCGCACCAATGAGCGAACCCACGCTCGTTCCGGCGATAAAGGAAATGGGGATCTGCGCCTCTTCGAGGACCTTCAGGACGCCAATGTGCGCAATGCCACGAGCAAACCCGCCTCCCAGGGCCAGCCCCAGGGCAGGTGGTTGCGAGATACCGAGCCCCGAGCCGCGGGCCAATTCCCGGCCGAACGCTCGAACGGTCTGCGCTACTTGCCGAAATGCCTTCATCGGACTCACCTCCACCGATGAGCCATACTTCCTGCGATACTTCCTAATGTTCCATACAGCAAATAGGATGCCATCTGGCACCCCAGTGATTCAGCACTTCCGTTACCCCGCTCCAAAGCACCAACCGACCACCCGGTCGCAACTGTGCCGGAGATGACGAACTCCTTAATCACTGCTAACTTGGGAGCATGGTTCGCGAGTTCTCCGCAGGGGGCGTGGTGGTACGCCGCAAGGCCGGTTCATGGTGGATTGCCGTCATCGAGCCCGATCACAGGGAGGATCCGACTGCCAAATCCGTGACAAAACGTGTCCGAAAAGTGACACTTTGTCTCCCCAAAGGCGCCTTGGACCCTGGTGAGAAACCCCCAGAAGCTGCCCTTCGGGAGGTCCGCGAGGAGACCGGAATCACTGCCAAACTGGTGACAAAGCTCGCCGACAGCAAGTACGCTTATGTCCGCAATTGGGGAGACGGCGCGCGCGTCTTCAAAATCGTTAGCTTCTACCTCATGCTCTATGAGTCGGGACGAATTGACGACGTAAGTGATGACATGCGCCATGAGGTTCGCACGGCCCTTTGGCTTCCGCTAGACGAGGCTTCCAAGAAATTAGCTTATGGCGGCGAGCGACAGGTTACACGCCGGGCACAGAAATACTTGCAAACCCACGACGACGTTTAGAGACTGACGCATCAGGAGAATCGAACACTCATGCACCTAGCTATCCACCACTCCGAACACCACTTCACCTCAGGCAATTTTGTCCGCGACATCGTCATTGGCATGGCCGACGGACTCACGGTTCCCTTTGCGCTGGCGGCGGGACTTTCTGGCGCCGTCAGTTCGAACCGTCTGATTGTGATTGGTGGCCTCGCAGAAATAGCGGCCGGATCGATTGCCATGGGCCTGGGCGGGTACTTGGCCGCGCGAGGCGATGCCGAGCATTACGAGATGGAGCGCCTTCGCGAAGAACGCGAGGTCGTCGAAATTCCCGAAGAAGAGAAGGCGGAAATCAGCCGGATCTTTCAATCCTATGAAGTCACGGAGGAAGAGGCCGCGCATGTGGTCGAGAGCCTCGCGCGTAATCCGAAGGCGTGGGTTGACTTCATGATGAAGTTCGAGCTGGGGTTGGAGGAGCCAGATCCAAAACGCGCCGTCACCAGCGCATCCACCATAGCTTTCTCCTATATCGCCGGAGGCTTCATCCCCCTCTCACCTTATATGTTGACCGGCAACACGGCGCACGGATTGAGGATGTCGGCTGTGCTTACGCTGGCCGCGCTGGGCATTTTCGGGTTTGCCAAGGGACGCTTCACGGGAACCTCGCCAATCCGTGCCGCTATGCAAACGATGGTCATCGGTGGTCTCGCAGCTGGCGCAGCATTCTTGCTGGCGAAATGGATCTCGTAAGCGCGATGAAGACGTCGAACTCACCGCTCAGCCGAGCGTTCCAGATTGCGACCATGATTGCAATTGCAATTGCTTTTGCGTTTTCCGCGCCGACGCTCGCTTCGGCCAAGAAACACAAAGCTCCCGCACAGCCCACGGACTCGGACTACATCGCGGGTCTCGCCACCGCCAACCGCTTTCTCGCCGCCTGGCAAGGTAACGATCAAGCCGCCGCAATGCCCTTGATTACAAATCACGCAAAACAGCAAAGCACAGAGGAGGGCATCGACAAGCTCTTCAGCGGTTCCTACACTCGGGCCTTCGAGATTACTCGCGGACGGGCCCTGCGCCAGGACCGGTACCAATTCCCTATTGTCCTGTTACAAACTGACGACTCGGGCCGCGCCCACCGCCGGTTTGGCGAACTCATCATCGTCAACACTGGCAAGAACGACTGGGCGGTGGATAAACTTCCCTAGACGAACTCTCAGGAAACGAGGCTCGCATGAAGCCGATTCAGAAAGTTGCCGTTCTCGGCGCGGGAACCATGGGCAGCCGCATTGCGGCACATCTCGCGAATGCGGGGGTGGCCACGGTTCTGCTCGATATCGTCGCACCGAATTTGGCATCCGATTCGAAGCCCGGCGCCCGCAGCCAGATCGCCACCGCTGGACTCGAAGGCGCGCGCAAATCCAAGCCCGCCGCGTTTTTCGAAGCCTCGCTCGCCAGTCTGGCCACCACTGGCAATTTCGACGACGATCTTGCGAAAGTCGCTGACGCCGATTGGATTATTGAAGCCGTCGTCGAGAACCTTGACCTCAAGCGCGAATTGCTTCGCAAGGTCGACGCTCACCGCCGCCCCGGCACCATCATCACTACCAACACCAGCGGGCTTCCTGTTTCCAAAATCGCAGAAGGCTTCTCCGACGACTTCCGCCGCAACTGGTTCGGCACGCACTTCTTCAACCCACCGCGCTACATGCGTCTGTTGGAGATCATTCCGACCGAGGAATCCGACAAGTCTGCGATCGAAAAGATAGCCCAGTTCTGCGACATCCACTTGGGCAAAGGCATCGTCCGCGCCAAGGATACGCCCAACTTTATCGGCAACCGCATCGGCATCTTCTCCATGCTCAACGTCATGCGCCTGATGCAGGCAGTGGATTTCACCATTGAGGAAATCGACGCTCTCACTGGGCAAGCAGTAGGCTGGCCGAAGTCAGCGACCTTCCGTCTCACGGATATGGTAGGCCTCGACATCGTCGGCCACGTCGTCGCCAATATGGCGCAGAACGTCCACGACGAACGCAGCGACCTCGTCCTGCCTGACTTCTGTAAACAGATGCTCGAGCACAAGTGGCTCGGCGACAAAACTAAAGGTGGGTTTTACAAGAAGACCAAGAGCGGAGACGGCGAGGACTCTCGTCTCGCAATCGACTGGAAAACCCTCAAGTACCATCCGCAGGGAAAGCCCAAGTTCCCGACGCTCGACATGGCCAAGAACTTGGAGGATACCGGTGCACGCGTGAGTATGCTGCTCGGCCTCGATGGCAGCGGCAATAAGCCGGATAAAGCTGGCCTCTTCCTCTGGTCAGCGCTTTCCGAACTCTGGACCTATGCCGCCAACCGCATACCAGAGATTTCCGACACCGTTGTGGAAATCGATCGCGCGATGCGAATGGGGTTCAACTGGGAACTCGGCCCGTTCGAGCTATGGGACGCCGCAGGAGTCCCCGCATCCGTCGCCCGCATGAAAGCCGAGGGCATGCCTGTCGCCGCCAACGTTGAAAGGCTGCTGGCCTCGGGAAAGGCGTCCTGGTATGCCGACGATGCCAACGCCGCTTCGGGCAAGACTTACTTCGATCTAAGCTCAACCACCACTAAGGCTGTCGACGCCGCCCCAGGCGTTTGGTCCGTCGCCGTCGCCAAGAAATCGCGCGGCGTCGTGAAAAAGAATTCCGGAGCCTCCCTCATCGACCTCGGCGACGGTGTCGCTTGCCTTGAGTTCCATTCCAAAATGAACTCGCTCGGCGGCGACATCCTTAGTCTCATAACCCAAACACTGAAACCCGGCGGTCCCGGCGACAATTTCGACGCGTTCGTCATCACCAATGACGCCGCCAATTTCTCCGTGGGCGCCAACCTCATGTTGTTGTTGATGTCGATCCAGGAAGGTGAATGGGATGAGGTTGACCTCGCGATCCGCCAATTCCAGGGCATGACGCAGGCCATCAAGTTCTCATCGAAGCCGGTCGTTTCCGCGCCCTTTGGTTTGACGCTCGGCGGAGGCTGCGAGCTTTCGCTCCACGCCGCTGTCCGCCAGCCCCACGCCGAACTCTACATGGGCCTCGTCGAAGTCGGCGTCGGACTGCTCCCCGGCGGCGGAGGCTGCAAGGAGATGCTCCTGCGCGCGGTCGATAGCGCGGCCGGTATACGCCCTGGGAGTTCCAAGAGCACGAGTAATGAAACAGTCGAACTCGTCGAAGCCATGAAGAAAACTTTCGAGACCATCGCCACAGCGAAAGTCGCAACCTCGGCCGCCGAGGCGCGAGGTCTGGGCTTCCTCGACCATGCGGACGGCGTCACCATGAACCGCGACCGCGTGCTTGCCGACGCCAAAGCCCGCGCCCAGGAAATCTTCCGCGCTGGGTACCAAGCCCCAGTCCCGCGCACCGATATCCCCGCCCCCGGCGAAAACATGCTGGCGACATTGAAGATGGGCATCTATTTCATGTACCAGGGTGAGTTCATCAGCGAACACGAAGCCAAACTCGGCACAAAGATCGCCGAGGTTCTCTGCGGCGGCAACGTAACGCCAGGCAGTCCTCTGAGTGAGCAATACCTGCTGGACTTGGAACGCGAAGCCTTCAAGTCCCTCTGCGGCGAGAAGAAAACGCAAGAGAGAATTCAGTTCACGCTGAAGACTGGAAAGACGCTGCGAAACTGACCTCTTGTCAAACAAGCTGGTTTGCACTACACTGTAGTGCATGAAGACGGAAGTCTACAGCTGGCGTGTTTCCTCCCGCCGCAAGAGTGAGTTGGAGGCGGAAGCTCGCCGCAACGGCACTTCTCTGGCTGCGCTGCTCGATCATATTGCGGGCGATTGGCTAGATTCCAAAAGAAGCTCGCGCACCCATGAAGACCGCGAACAAAAGCGCATTCGGGCAGCCGCTTTCGCCGCCATTGGAAGCTTTGCGAGCGGCGACCCGCACCTTTCCAAGAATGTCAGTCGGCTCGTACGCGAAGGCCTGATCGAGCGTGATGCGTCCCGCCGCTCTCGTTGACACCGGCTTCATTGTGGCGCTGCTCAACGGCAGCGACGAATGGCACGCGCCGTGCGTACGCGTTTTCCAGAACGCGAAGCTGCCGCTACTGGCTTCGGAGGCCGTTCTCACTGAGCTTTTCTTCCTTCTCGCCAGTCGTCGGATCCAACCTGCGGGAGCATGGAGATTCGCACGCTCAGGCGCTATCACTCTCGCCTCCGTTGCGACTAGCGATTTGTCGCAGATCCAAGAACTCATGGTTCGCTATGACGACCGTCCGATGGATTTTGCCGACGCTACCCTCGTTCACCTCGCCGAGCGTGAATCGCTGAGCACTGTCCTTACGGTCGATCACGATGATTTTGAAACTTACCGCATCGGTGGCCGTAAGCGCTTTACCATCCTTCCAGAACGCCCGCGCAAGGTTTAAGCTGGGAGGAGCATCCAGGAGCCACTATGCGCGAAGTCGTCCTAGTTTCATCCGTCCGCACACCCGTAGGCCGCGCCTACAAAGGCACACTCCGCGCCACCCGGCCTGATGAACTCGCGGCCGTCGCCATCAAGGGCGCGCTCGACCGCGTCCCGCAGCTTGACCCCAACGAAATCGAAGACGTCATCCTCGGCTGCGCCATGCCGGAAGCAGAACAAGGCATGAACGTCGCCCGCATCGCTTCCATGCGCGCCGGACTGCCTGAGCAAATCTCTGCCATGACTATCAACCGCTTCTGCTCTTCAGGCCTGCAGTCCATTGCCATGGCCGCCGAGCGCATTCAAGCGGGCGGCGCCGAGGTCATAGTCGCCGGCGGCACGGAATCCATGACCATGATTCCGATGGGAGGCCACAAAGTCGCCCCCAACCCCTGGCTTGTGGAGAACCACCCCGGCGCCTACCTCTCCATGGGCCTCACCGCCGAGCGTCTGGCCGAGCGCTTCCACATCACCCGCGAAGAAGCTGATAATTTCTCCCTGCGCAGCCACCAAAAGGCTCTCGCTGCCATCGCCGCTGGGAATTTCGCAGATGAAACAGTCGCCGTCCCCGTAAGTTTCACCACACCTAACGGCTCCAAGCCCAAGCGCACCGAAATCATCTTCAAAACCGACGAAGGCCCCCGCGGCGATACCACGCTCGAAGCCCTAGCCGCCCTGCGCCCCGCTTTCCACGTTAAAGGCACCGTCACCGCCGGTAACTCTTCACAAATGTCCGATGGAGCCGCCGCAGCAGTCGTCATGTCCGCCGAACGCGCCAAGCAACTCGGCATCCAGCCGCTAGCCCGCTACGTCGCCTTCGCGACCGCCGGCTACAAGCCCGAGGAAATGGGCCTCGGCCCCGTCTTCGCCATTCCCAAAGCACTCAAACTCGCCGGACTCAAACTCGAAGATATCGCCGTCTTCGAACTCAACGAGGCCTTCGCAGCACAATCTCTCGCCGTCATCAAGGAAGCCGGACTCGATTCCGACCGCGTTAATCTCAACGGAGGCGCTATCGCCCTCGGCCACCCCCTCGGCTGCACCGGAGCCAAACTCACCGCCACCCTCCTCCGCGAACTGCAACGCCGCAAAGCCCGCTACGGCATGGTGACCATGTGCGTCGGCGGGGGAATGGGGGCTGCGGGGGTTTTTGAGAATCTGTCGTAATAACAGTCGTAAAATCACAGGTATGGGACGTTTTCTTCGGCGGTTCGCGTTCTGTGATAGAAAAGGTTTCTAGAGGTTCCCATGTCGACGACCGCCCCGCCCAAGCCCCGCATCCCCGGATGCGGCTTCCTGCTCCAAGACGCAAAGCTGGCCGACGTCTTCACTCCTGAAGATTTCTCCGAGCAGCACCGCCTCATCGCGCAAACGGCCGACGATTTCTGCAATAACGAAATCGTGCCCAACGCCGACAAGATGGAGCGCAAGGATTTCTCCGTCACGCGCGATCTGTTGAAGAAAGCGGCGGATCTGGGCCTCGCGTCGGTGGATATTCCTGAAGCGTACGGCGGCCTTGAAATGGACAAGGTAACCTCGTGCCTCATCGCTGATCGCATTGCCAAGTACGCCGGCTTTGCAACTACCTGGGGCGCCCACACTGGGATCGGGACGCTGCCGCTGGTCTTCTTTGGCAATGAGCAGCAGAAACAGAAGTATCTTCCGAAGATCGCGGCGGGAGAAATTGTCGGCGCGTATGCGCTGTCGGAGGCAACTTCCGGTTCTGACGCGCTCAACTGCCGCGCTCGCGCTCAGCTTTCAGCTGATGGCAAGCACTATCTGCTGAACGGCGAGAAGATGTGGATTACGAACGCCGCTTTCGCCGACTTGTTTACCGTGTTTGCGAAGATCGACGGCGAGAAGTTCACCGCATTTCTCGTGGAGAAGAATTTCCCCGGCCTTACGATCGGCAAGGAAGAACACAAGCTGGGCATACGCGGGTCATCGACTTGTCCGCTGATCTTGAATGATTGCCAGGTACCGGTCGAGAACATCCTCGGCGAGATTGGCCGGGGACACGTCATTGCGTTCAACATTTTGAATGTGGGTCGCTTCAAGCTGGGCGCGAGTGCCGTGGGAGGCTCGCGGAATGCTCTGGAGCAGACGATCGCCTATGCCAAGCAACGCAAGGCCTTCAACAAACCAATTTCCGATTTCGGCCTCATCCGCGAGAAGCTGGCCAATCAAGCTGTCGGTGTTTACGTAGGCGAGTCGATCGTCTATCGAACGGTCGGCATGATGGATTCCGTTCTATCCGAAATCGACAAGTCCGCTCCGGACGCCATGACGCAGGCACGCAAAGGCATTGAGGAATATGCCGTCGAGTGTTCGATCGTGAAGGTATGGGCTTCCGAAATGCTCGACTACGTGGTCGACGAATTCGTGCAGGTTTATGCCGGCTACGGCTTTGTTGAAGAATACCCCGCCGAGCGTGCCTACCGCGACGCCCGCATCAACCGCATCTTTGAAGGCACCAATGAAATTAACCGCATGATCATCACGGGCTTCGTGCTGAAGCGCGCGATGTCGGGACAACTGGCGTTGCTGCCCGCCATCAAGCGCGTGATGGACGAAGTAATGTCGGGACCGAGCGGGGAGGAACTCGACGGGCCGCTCGCCGCCGAGCGCGGCATCGTGGCGAACGCCAAGAAACTAGGGCTGCTAATTGCCGGAGCAGCTTCTCAGAAATACATGCAGACACTTCCAGATCAGCAGGAAATCTGCGGCGCGCTGGCCGACATGATCATCGAAACCTACGCTATGGAGTCCTGTCTCGCGCGCACGCAAAAGCTCGTTGCCAGCCGCGGTGATGCGGCTAAGCTCGCCATCGCGATGACCCAAGTCTATCTCACGCAAAGCATGGAGAAAGTCGAAGCGGCCGCGAAGAAAGTCTCCGCCGCTGTGGCTGAAGGCGACATGCTGCGCACTCAGCTCGCGATTGTCCGGCGACTAGCCAAATTCGAGCCTTTCAACACTGTCGCTCTGCGTCAGCAGATTGCTCTGAGAATGATTGATACAGGAAAGTACCAAGTAGAGTAACGAAGCAATTTCTCTAGTCTGAGGTCTTCAACGCCTCGATGACGCCCTGAATTAGTTCCTTCGCATCGGTCAAGCTCTTCATAACAACCTGAATATCCATGGCAGGCTTGCCCAACTGGCGCTGGCTTTGGCAATAGACGCCGTGCTGGCCGACCAAGGCCATCGCATCGGTGATGGCGTCGAGCGTCACGGCTAGGCGGCCGCGGGGCACACCCATCATGATTTCGTAGCGCTCTAGTTCTTCCCGCTTTTCCTCGTAGACGGACATGGATTGATTGTATCGACCGCGACGCCGCCAAGCTGATGGGGAGCGACGCCCACTGACCGTGATAACCTTTTTCTGGCCTGCTTCGTCTAACCCAGACGACACATTGTCGCAACATGTTGTTAAGATTTTCGTTCCTGAGAAGACAAGGAGATTTTTATGAAGCGTTTCGTCCTTACCTCCCTCGCATTTGCACTCGCGGCAAGCATCCTTTCGTTCGGCCAGATGGATATGAGCAAAAACAACGACAAAGCCAAACGCCCGAGCCCACCGGCTTCCGCGCAGTGCAAGTTTGCCGATGGCAAAACGATCAGCGTCGACTACTCCAGCCCGCGCGCTAAGGGGCGGAAGATTTTCGGCGGATTGGTTCCGTTCGACAAAGAATGGCGTACGGGAGCCAACGACGCCACGACTTTCGTGACGACGGCCGACCTAACCATTGGCGGCACCGCCGTTCCCGCAGGTAAGTACACCATGTACACCATTCCCGGGGAAAAGAGTTGGAAGCTCATCATCAATAAACAGACTGGGCAATGGGGCACGGACTATGACGAGAAGCAGGACCTGCTCCGCGCGAACATGAGCGCGAGCACCGTGCCGGCAGTGGAAAATTTTACGATCAGCTTCCATGAGATGGGCAAGGGTTGCCATCTTTATTTGGACTGGGAGACCACCCGGGCGGCGGTGGAGATTTCCGAGAAGTAGTTAGGCTTTCAGGTTTTCAAACGTCCCTCGTTGTGCCCGTGGTGCAGCGAGGGATTTTCTATTGCAGTTACCCGACCAACTCCACCTCTCCCTCAATTTCCACCGGGATATTGAACGGAAGTTCAGCCATGCCGACGGCGCTGCGGCTGTGTGCCCCGATTTCCGGACCGAAGAGTTCCAGGATCAGATCAGAGAAACCGTTGATAACGCTCGGCTGTTGTTGGAAGCCGGGCGCGGAATTCACCATGCCGAAAACTCGGACCCACGCGGAGATCCGGTCGAGGTCACCGAGAGTGCGATGCAAGCTGCCCAAAATCGAGAGAGCGGCAAGGCGGGCGGCGGCATAGCCTTGCTCGACCGTGAGGTCGCGTCCTAGCTTGCCAAGCGGCACGGCGAAAGAGCCATCGGAACTCTGCGGGCCGTGACCGGAAATGAGAGCGCGACGACCGCTGACGCGGACGAACTCGAATGGGAGGAGCACCCCTGGTGGTTTCGGCGGTGGCGGCAAGACCAATCCTAAGACTCTTAGGCGCTCTTCGATTCCCGGCATGTCTGTGTTTACTTTTTCCTAGAACCCGCCAGCGCCTCGACGGCCGGGTACGAACTGACCTCAGTGAAAGCAATTTCGGGAGGATTCACTCCGCTGCCCCTGGCCTTCACCAGCATTTCCATGGCAAGGCCAGTGTTGGCGGGAACGACGACGGTAGCTTTCAAGATCTTGTTGCGTACCCAGGTTTGGCCGGTTTTGGGCAGGCCGTCGCAGCCTGTGAAGAGCAAGTGCTCCCAGCGTGACTTGCCTCGGGGCGACTTATCTTCTTGGAACGCCTTGCGGGCGCCGATGGCCATGGAATCGTCTTGAGCGCCAACGATGTCGATGCTGTCATCTTTGGAGGTGGACAGTCGGAGCCAGGAACTGACCGCCTTCTGCGCGCTTTCCTCCGTCCAGCTGCCGCGCAGCATCTTTGTGTGAACGTTAGCGGGTTTGGTTTCGAGCATTCCGCTAGTGCGACCCGCAGCGGCATCCCCGGCCGGACCTTGAATGTAGAGAACGCTGCCACCATTGGGCAGCAGTACGGCAAACTGCCGCCCTTGGATCCGCCCGATTTCTTCGTGATTGGAACTGATGGCGAACACGGGCACTTTGGAGGACTCACGCAATTCGGTGAGATAGTCAGCGTCGCGATTGAGCAGTACCCATCCGATTCCAGCGGTGACGGCGGCACGAGCGGCCTGCGGCAAGGGCGTACCTACCGGCTCGACGATAATGGCCGCCGGGCGGCTTCCGGCAGAAGAAGATTGAACAACCTTCAGAATCTGCTGGCTCTGCTCGATAGCGTCATTGTGGGCGTGAAGGATTTCTACATCCACCCCGAGCCGACGGGCAGCGGCTTGGGCCGAAGCGGCCTGCTCGATTTGATAGTCGTTATCGTCGTTGGTCAGGGATACTACGAATCGTAGATCGGCCAAGGCGTCCTTCCGGTACGGCCTGCGCTTTGCGCCTGGCGCACCCAGGCGTATGGTGGGCGCTGTAGGATTTGAATCCCCGCCCAAGCGTACTTTCAATACTTTAGCACGCGGCAGAGGGCATCTATCGCGGCTAATTCGGTGGAGTTCGGTGCGAACGGCACGGGAATGGCACGGGCTTAAACTTCAATCCACAACCCGTGTCCCTTTTGGTCCGTTACCATCACCAACACTCTTCCGGCTACCTCAATCGTCGAGCCGGGGTCTTGCACTTGCAAGATATGCCAAGTCGCCCGTGCATTTCTTCAAAGCACGTTCTTTGATGTCTTCCCGGAGTGGGTGAGGCATTCTATAGTTTCCCCTTAATGGCCGGGAAAGGCTTATTCGGTTTTGATGGCCTCGAAGGCTCTTGTTGCAAGACGTGCCGTCTCTATCAGAAGGGCAATATCGCCCTTTGCATACACGTCAAACATTGCGGCTGAGACAGCGGACTGCATTAACTTCTTCGCTTGAGCTGTAGTTTCTTTCGACATTTGTAGCCCTCCAACTAAGGCCAGAATACCGTCTGAAGGGCGCACGCACAACCTCCGCCGCACACGGCACGGGGGTACCTCACCGCTAGGGGTGTTCGGGTGAGTTAAACGAGATTGCGAGCGGTTCCCCCACGTAGAGACACATGCTGGCCGGGAAAGCCTCGGTGTAGCGTTGTGGCAGCACAAACGTTTCGCCGGTCTTCTTGCTTGTACCAATAGCTAAAATCCGCACAAACGTCTCATCGACAGAGATTACGATACCCCGCATGTTGTTGACCGAAACAATGTCACCAATCCGGGCTTCCTGCTGGCCATCCACATAAAGTGCTCTCATGTTGATTGACTCCCTACCCCGCCGGATTCTACCACCAGAACGCCGAGCGGGAAATGACGCGCCAGTATCCAACCTGATGACGGCGGACTTGCAGGCGGTCCGTTCAAAGGGTTAGCCTGCTTGCACGATGAATCAGCTCTTCTACGGCGATAATCTTCAGATTCTCCGCGAGCGATTTGCCACCGAGAGTATTGACCTCGTTTACTTGGACCCACCGTTCAACAGCCAAGCATCGTACAACGTGCTTTTTAAGGCGCACACAGGCGAGCAATTACAAGCTCAGATTGAAGCCTTTGAGGACACTTGGCATTGGAACGATCACGCCGAGAGTGCGTTTGGGCAGCGCCGCCAACCGACTCAAGATGGACGCCCGTTGCGACGCTACCGCAGACGCTGGCGCGTGGAACGACTGTTTGCCCTGGCTTCATCACTTCCGTCGCTTGGTGATCCGCTGGGAGTATCACATCGAGAACTTCTTCGGCATGGTCCGCCTCGGTTGCATGCAAATCCTGTTCAGGTATTTATGAGACCGGTTCTAGCTATTTAACCCGGCTTCCGCTCTCACCGTTCCACACTGATCGCAACCTTGTGTCTGGTGCGCCCTAGAAACGCGTCCTGATGGCGAGTCGCTGGACAGGGCTGAGTCGGCACGACCTAAATTCCGACACGGAGTATATGCACGGCAACAGAAAGGGGGCAAGCTATTGAGGGGTAGTATGTGGCGACGGGAAAAACGGCTCCACCCTCATTTGGGGCTGCCAGGCGGGGCCGGGGGCGGGGTGGCACGAGCTAGCGGGGGCGGCGGCGCGCGCTAGCAGTCGCGGGAGGAGTCGGAAGGCGACGCGTTGGGGTTCCGGCGTGATGTCGATCACGATTCCGGGCTGAAGCCGATCAGTGTTCCGGGGTGAAGGCGATCACGATTCCGGTGCGAAGCCGATCAGCGCACGGGCTTGACCGGAAGGGTGATCGGAATCCCGGAACAGCTGTGGAAAAGTCCGTGGCGACGCTGGACACAAAGAGCAGGTACCTTGCCTCGGAGAGGAGGTCAAAAACAACTACAGGCTCGGAAGGACGTTTTGTCGCACATGCATTCCCATTCCCACCCTTTCCTTCCCAAAGAACAGGGCAGCCGGGATTCTACATTGGGAAGAGAGATCAAAACTCGCCGAAAGGGTGGGCCAGCCCGCCTGAGTGAATGGATTTGCGCCGGGTCAATGATATCGCGATAATCAGCAATGTGACTCAATCGCCACTAGATACAAGCTTTAGGGCGGTATCGCACCCGAACCATGAGGTAAAGCAAGAAACTGACAGATGAGTCAAGTCTTGTCGATGTGCCCCGTCGAGCACCAAGTGAATTTGTTGCGTCCTTCCACTCCAGGGCCCCGCTCTTGTTGAAGCCTTGGGGGTTACCTCCAGCGGCTCCTCCATGGTAGCAGATGCAATTCCAATTCTGTCCAGGGTGACCATGCTTCCCTGAACGATGTTGTTAGAATCGAAAAACACCCCAGCTGCAAGATTGGTTGCGGGGAATAGTGTGTACCTGCCAAATGTGCTGTTATCAAGTCCATAACCCACACCCTTGTAGCACTGCTTGTCATAACACGACGACAGCATGCTCGGTGACTCAAAGTTCTTGAATCTAGTCATTTTCTTAGTGAATTCCTCTTTAGTGGTAGCTCCTATCTTTACATCGGACAGAGCCTTCAGAAAAGCAATTCCTTCGTGCTGCTTGTGAATTGTGCAGAAATACAGAAAGGCTGCGACAGTTGCGCATAAACCTACAATCGTTCCAAGGACTATCGATGTCCGACGTATTGTCATATTGTCTACCGTTTTATCAATGTGGGTCGTAACCTGTCTCACTTGAACCTGGACCATCGGGTGTCGCGTCCAAGTGAAGGTTGACCGCTGGATATTCCTTACCACCGATGGAAACATCAACGTTCATGGAACCCTCCGACCAGCCATTCTTATCAGGATGGGACAAGGAGATCGAAAATGTTTGAATGCTATCCACTGGTTTGAACAACGGGGTGAGCCCAATGTCATCGTCAAATGTATTAGGGTAGTCCCAGCTTCTTCCGCTACCGCTTGGATTTTTTGCCAATCTTTTAACGCTTTGCTGTTCAGTGACATAATACTGTTTGCCGTCCGTGTTCTCTAGGGTCCACTGCACATTAATGTAGCCGTTATTCATTCCAGTTATCGTCGTCTTCCCCTGCACAAGAATTGGCTTTGGTTTCGGCGCTGGTTTTGTTTTCCTCTTTTGCGCCTTCCGCTTTTTCGCCCCATCATGCTTGGACTGAGCCACAAGCCATGGGGCAGGCCTGCCGTCAGCGCCGAATTTGGTAGAGTCTGGGACGAAGAAACGGTCCATCAGAGGGGATATGTGATCGTTAGCAAGTTCACAACTACCCCACCCCGCACAAGGACTCGGAGTCTTCCCATCTGGTGAGCTGCTTGAGCGGTTGAAACTGTGGAAGCAGACCACGGAATTTCCAGGAAACGATGCTTGGATTTTCGCAAGTCCGGCGAAGCTCGGCAGGCTGCCGTATTCCTACGGCGGATTCCGGGATGAGCTGAACCGGGCCGGTAAGGCAAGCGGCATCGGTCACGTAGGCACGCACACGTTCCGGCACTCATTCCGTATGTGGATTGACGCTGCCGGGACCACCGTAGGCGTGCAGCAAAAACTCATGCGCCACGCCTCAATCACAACCACCATGAACATCTACGGTGATGCGGTCGGATATGCGTGAGGCGCACGGGAAAATCGTGCGCTTGGCGCTCCAATCTGACTAACGGCACGGGAAGCGGCACGGGGAAACGCCCAAATATTGATTCGATGGTGGGCGCTGTAGGATTTGAACCTACGACTTCCACCGTGTGAAGGTGGCACTCTACCGCTGAGTTAAGCGCCCGCTGAGCGTGCGAGGATTATATCAAAGGTAACGTTCCCCGACTGCCGCGGGAGCGTGGTAGGCTGGAGCGATCCTCTGCGACGCAACCGGCGTAAGTGGTTGGTTTGCTAGGGTTTGTGGACAATGACGAACGACAAGTCGATAATCCGGCCGACAACGGGCGAGGGTACAACCAGCGCATCGGCGCGGCGGGAGGTGCCCACCGCTGCCGAGGCACAACTTTCTTCCCCGAACCGGGTTGATACGGGTGTGAGCAGCGTTGCGTTGAATGCGCGCTTTAGCGGCAGATTAGATGCCCCCCGGGGAACCTTTGCTCTGGGTTCGGTTGAGGCCGATGGCGACGCGGAAGTGATGTTGCGCGTCAAGGCGGGCGATGAGGACGCATTCAGCTATCTCGTGCAGAAGTACCGCAGGGCCATGGTGCACTTTATGTTTCGCACGACGCGGACGCAGGCTGCGGCGGAGGATTTGGCGCAGGAAGTATTTTTGCGGGTGTACCGCTCGCGGCAGAGCTACGAGGCGAGCGCGAAATTTACGACGTGGTTGTATCGGATCGCGACTAACTTGGCGATCAATCACGCGCGGGATACGAAGAACGAGCGTCCCGAGAATACGGTCAGCGTAGACGCGAAGAACGAAGAGACCGGGCAGAGTTTTGACTTGGCCGACGGTTCGTTGACGGCGGAACAGAATCTGGTGCGGCGGGAACGGCTGATAGCGATTCGGGCAAGGGTGCTGGGGCTTCCCGAGAAGCAACGGACAGCCGTTCTTATGCACAAGTACCAAGGGCTCGATTACAAGCAGATTGCGGACGTGCTGAAGTTGAGCGAATCGGCGACGAAGTCGTTGCTGTTCCGGGCCTATGAGACTTTGCGGGAGCAGTTGAGGGAGTTTGCGTGAGGTCCAATATGAAGTGCGAGGAAATACGGGAGACGTTGCCAGATTTGGCGGCTGGATTGATGGAGCCGTCGGACGGTATGCGGGAACACTTGCAGGGTTGCGCACCTTGCGCGGCGCAGTTGCAGGAGTTTCGGCAGACGATGGCCTTGATGGATGAGTGGGAAGCACCAGAGCCTTCGCCATACTTCGACACGGGGCTGCAAGCGCGGCTGCGCGAGGAGAAGGCGGCCGAGGCGGCAAGGCGGCGCGGTTGGTTCGCGTGGTTGCCGCGTCCGGCGATGGCGATGGCGGCCGCTTTGGCGCTAGCAGTTGGTGTCGGAGTTTGGCAGTTCGGACCACACGGTCTCGGAACGAGGAACATTCCGATAGTTGATCAAGCAATACAGCCGAATGCAGCCGCAGAACGCGGGACAGCAGTAAGCGATTTGCAGACGTTAGATACCGACAATGATTTGTATGCCGACTTTGATGTGCTGGATGACATTGACAGCCAGCAAAATGCGGCTACGGCAACAGCGACGAACTAGAGACTGCAAAGTGAGGAGAGCAGGCGAAAGTGCGCGGAATGGAAACTATCACGAGACGGGTGCTGCTTGCAGCGATGGCTGGCGGAGTCTTGCTGGCCGCTCAGGCCCCCCTCTGCGCGCAGGCACAGCGCGGTCCTCTTGCGCAACGCCGCGCGGAACGCAAGGAGCAGCGCAGGGAGGCACGGCAAGAACGGCGGGAGGTCCGGCAGGCTGCGCCGAAGAAGGAAGCTAAGGTTCCGGCGCTGGCGCCCCGGAAACCGGGGCCTCATGCCGGTGACTGGCTTCGCAGCAACAAGGACTTGCCTCCGGACCAGCAAGAGCGCGCTCTACGAAATGATTCTCAGTTCAAGAAGTTACCGCCTCAAAAACAGGAGCAACTTGAGCAGCGCCTGCAGCGGTTCAACGGATTGCCTCCGGAGCAGAGGGAACGCGTGTTGCAGCGCATGGAAACCTGGGAGCATCTGACGCCGAAGCAGCAGCAGCACGCGCGGGATTTGTTCCAGAAGATGAAACAGTTGCCTCCGGAGCGGCGCAGGACAATGTCAGCAGCGGTGCGCAATTTGCGGCAAATGCCTCCGGCGCAGAGACAGCAGGTGCTGAGTTCACGCCGGTTTAGCTCGATGTTTTCGCCGGAAGAACGCGAGATGCTGAACGGTGTGACGCAGTTGCCGATGGCGGCGCCGGAATGATCATCATTCGTTAAAACCGCTGAGGAGCTTTCTCCTCTGGGCAGGCGAGGCGCCTGCCCCCACATGAGCACGGGCTAGCGCAGCAGGTTCTTCATTACAAAGAGGACGTTGGCGGGACGCTCGCCCAGGCGGCGCATGAAATACGGGTACCACTCGGTGCCAAAAGGGATGTAGACACGAACGTTCCAGCCGTCGTGAACCAGCTTCTGTTGCAGGTCGCGACGGATGCCGTGCAGCATCTGAAACTCGAAGGCCGCAGGAGAGATTCTTTCTGCCCGGGCAAAAGCAACCGCCTGCTGAATGATGCTTTCATCATGCGTGGCTAGGCCGTGGTAGACACCGCTCTTCATCAGTACCTTCATGAGCTTGACGTAGTTGTCATCGACTTCGGATTTCTGCTGGAAGGCAAGATCGCCGGCTTCTTTGTACGCCCCCTTGCAAAGGCGGATGCGAATTCTCTTCGCTAGTAAATCTTCGATGTCCTTTTCACTCCGAAACAAATACGCCTGGATAACTGCTCCGACGCAGCCTTGATTGCCCGGCAGGTCATGCAGGTGATGGACTAGGTCAAGAGTGCGCTGGGTGTAGGGAGAGCCCTCCATATCCACGCGAACAAAGTTCTTCGGTCGCATCGCCGCTGCTTTCGCGACCAGACCTCCAACAATGTCCTGCGCCATCTTCTCATCGAGGTCGAAACCCATGTGCGTGAGTTTGACGCTGACGTTGGCGTCGAGTTGGCGCGTGCCGATTTCATCGAGAATCTGCTCGTACAACGCAGCACTCTGCCGGGCTTCTTCGGCGTTGGTCACGTTTTCGCCGAGGTTATCGAGTGAAACGTGCATGCCAAGTCTGTTCACCGACTGGGTAGCGGTGACCGCGTCGTGAATCGATGTGCCAGCGACAAACCGGCTGGAGAGCTTTTGGCCGATCGCTGACCGTTCAGCCAGGCCGCGAATCGTTCGGTTTTCGGAGAGCTTGACGAAAAAGGTTCTTAACACGCTCTCGTCACCCTAGTGACCGCCCTCGGCTTCCAGGAACTTTTCCACTTCGAGCGCCGCCATGCAACCGGTGCCTGCCGCGGTAATCGCCTGGCGATAGCGGCGGTCCATGACATCTCCAGACGCGAATACGCCTGGCACCTGTGTACGCACAAAGTTGTGGGTAACGAGGTATCCGTCGGCATCCATATCGAGCTGGCCTTGGAACATTTTGGCATTCGGGTCGTGACCTATGCCGAGGAACATGGCGCTGGTTGGGAATTCCCAAACGACTCCGGTCTGCACGCGCCGCAGCTTGAGGGCGCTAACTTCCTTCTTGGAAACGTCGAGGACGTCTTCCACGACGGTGTCCATGAGGAACTCAATCTTCGGGTTTTTCTGAGCACGCTCCAGCATGATCTTGGAGGCGCGAAACTCTTCCCGGCGATGGATGAGAGTTACCTTGCTGGCAAAACGAGTAAGGAACGTGGCTTCCTCCATCGCTGTATCCCCGCCGCCGATAACGGCGATAGGTTTGCCCGAGAAAAAAAAGCCGTCGCAGGTCGCGCACGAGGAAACGCCATGGCCGATCAAAGCCTGCTCATTGGGCAGGCCCAGCCAACGTGCAGATGCACCACTCGCAATGATCAAAGACTTAGTCTGGAGAGTCTCTCTGCCCAAATTGATGGTGAAGGGCCGCCGCGAGAGATCCGCGCTCACGACATGTCCAGTACGGTATTCCGCACCGAAGCGCGAGGCTTGCTTCTTCATGTTCTCGATTAGTTCGGGACCTTGAATGCCGTCGGGAAAGCCGGGAAAGTTCTCGACCAAAGTCGTCAAAGAAAGCTGCCCGCCGGGTTCGTGGCCTTCCAGGACAAGCGGGCTCAGGTTCGCGCGAGCGGTGTATAAAGCGGCAGTATGCCCGGAGCAACCCGAGCCCAGGATGATTACGTTTCGGATGTTGTCGCTCATGAGATGGAGAATTGGGACTCGATGATTAGATGAATGGCAGACTGGATGGTTTCAGCCACAGCCATCTTACCAAGATTCGAGTCTGGCTCAGAATGAGGCGAAAATGGGCTTGCGGAAGACCCGGCGCGGCCGTCTTCCGGCGATCTTATTGTAGGGCGATCTTATTGAGGAAAGGACGCGTTCTTAAGCTTGCCGTAGCACGACGGATCTTGATAGCACTTGCGAAAGCTGGGTACGACCAGCGCCTGTTCAACTGTGGGATCGTTGCGCTCGGATAGTGATTTGGCGGTGCGGTGAGCGCTCTCCAGGTCTCCGTTCTTCTGATAGGCGTCAGCCAGCAGTTCCACGGAAAGAGGGTTGTCGGTGTCTTCTTCCAGGTGCTCGATAGCCCGGTCGTAGTTTCCTTCCGAGTAAAACACTGCCGCGGCGGCTCCGTGATATGCGGCCTCGATCAAGCGATCGCTGGCCGTTTGTGCCATTTGGTCGAGGAGTTCGAGGCTCATCTGCGCCGCCTTCTTATCCCCAACTCGCACGGCGAGTTCGACGCGTGCGCGGAGAATCTGCGCGGTTTCCTGCTGGATGGCTGTTGGAGTAGCGTTCTTATGCTCCAGCAAAGCTACATCCGCTTTGTCCAGAAACTGCAGGGCTCGCTTGGCATCCGATTGATAGATTGCCATCTGACGGTAGGTGTCAGCTTCTACCTGACTGATGTGGCGTGAATGAGCCACGTCCGCGACGGCTTGAAAAGCACGATCGGCACCCTTGACATCACCTTCACGGACATAAGTCGTCGCTTGGCGTGTCTTCCACATCACCTGCTGCATTTCCTCAAGAGGAAATTTCTCGAAGCCAATCTTGTATTCTTCGCGGGCTTGAGTTTGCTTTCCCATGAGCGAGTAGGTGTCCGCGATACCGTATTGCGAGGAATAGAACTTGGGATCAATGGCCAACGCGGCGCGGTAGTGTTGGATCGATTGCTCAAAGCGTCCAGCCAGCCGCAGAATCTCCGCATAAGAGTCTTCCGGATTGGGATCGCCGGGCAAAGACGCCGCGTACTTCGCCATGAAAGCAATGGCCTTGTCGTACTGGCGCAGATAGGCGTAGTTGTAGGCCATGTTGTTGATCAGACCGGGAGAATCAGTGATTCCGGACTGCTCGTAAACCGCCAAAGCGCGCTCGTATTGCGTCTGCGTCATCAGCCACCACGAGGCCGCCCAAACCACCAGCTTGTCATGCGGATATTGGCTGATCACATCGTTCATGCTGGTGATGGCTGGAATCATCTTGTGTTGGGCGGCATCCTGGTACCACTGGATGGTGGTGCGTTCAACCGGACTGGCATAGCGGCGTGTAGCAAAGGCCTTTTGCTGCTCTGAAACCTGTTCGGCTGAATCGAGGCTGATCTGCGCCAAGAGTTCGTGCGCCATGGCGAACTGCGGATCGGCAGCGACCGCCTTGCGGAGGCTGGCAATCGCTTCGGGCTGAGCCACGTGATCGATGTACTGGGCCAAAGCTTCATCGACGAGACGGCGCGCCTCTGGAGACTTAGTAGTGAGGGGAAAGGCTGCGGGATTGGCCGCAGGCGGGACCGCGATCGCAGCGGAAATCAGACCGAATGCGATAAACGTTGAGCCCAGGGCGGCTTTGACATGTGAGGTCTTCGTGATCATCACTCAATTCCCTTTCAGCAGATAGCCGACGTCGAAAGGCAGTTTGCCGTCAATTTTCACAACATTCACGTCCTTGGTTAGTGAATACAGATCAACGATCCCAATGGCTCCACGAGTGGCAGAGACGAAACGCAGGACGGCGTCGTCGGAGTCAGCGACAACGATCAAACCGGGTCGGGCCTGCATGAGCGCATGAACTTGATCAGGCGTCATGTTCAAGACGCGCCGGAACACCAGTTCCATATCCCGCGAAGATGGATCCCGCAGGATGATCTTGACCGGTTTACCGTCAGCCCAGTTCTTGGTCTTGCCATTGAGGATATTGGCCAGGTCTGCGGCCTTAACGTTGCCGGTGGAATTCTCCTTGTCGGCGACAATGGCCAGTTGTTTGGCGTGCGCGAGACACGAAAACAGCGCGATCCACGCCAGCAGCGAAATGAAGCGGGCCTTCGTCACAATGTTCTGGATTGTAGGACGCACCGAGTCCCGCAGATAGGAACCGAAGTAACACATGAGGGCTAGGAGCCCACGTCGGTAACTTTAGTGAGCGGGCTTTTTTGTAGCGGGCTTGGCCAGGGACTTCGGTTTGACGGTAGTTCCGTGCTGCATGCGCGCCAGTTCTTCTGGGACGATATGACGCACACCGAGGAGGCCGCGATAGTTGCTCATGATAGAAGCTCCGCTGCGGAAGAGGGGATCGTACGCGCTCTGATCCGGGGCAGGCTGCCCGGATGCAGGATCTCCCTGGCACCTTGCCAGCACAACCGATGACTTTCCGAAGCGCTCCAGCTTAATGCGGCTGGGAGGGGTGTCCGTCGCCAGCATGGAGGCGGGGTTGGTTACCGCGGAAGCATTGTCTTCGATCGCTACTTGGAGAAGATCCTTGGGATCGCGCACGCGCAGCACCAGAGTCTCCACCATAAGCTGAGGATCGACACTGAAAGAATACTGCACGGTGGAAAATAGAGCTTGCACGGAAAACTCGCGACGGGAGCGAACCCAGAGAGCCGACGTAGGTTCGGCGGAAAAACGCGCACTCGGGCCAGCCTCCACGAATCCGGGTTTGTCCGTTAGTGTGGTCCGTCCGCGAGATACCTCGAAATCGTCTGTAAACAGGGGCCGTTTGGGAATTCGGGCCAGCGCGGCGGCAATCTCCTTCTGGTCATCGGCCGAAGGCGCGCAAACGTTGAGCATGTTGACTTTAACTTTGGGCTGGTCGGCCTTCGGGGGCTCCGCGGTCTGGTCCTGAGCGCAAACCGCCACGCTCAGTCCAAACAGGCAAGCGGATAAAAGACTTCCAATTCCTTTTCCTTGAATTCCCACCTCGACATTTTATCGAAGCATACTCCGGCCCGGAATGCACAGGGGGGTTCCGGCTTATCGCCACCACCCAGCCCTGCCCCTATAATGGCGCATGGCAAATCTGACCCTTGTATATGGAATGCGCCTTTTGCCTGCCGACGAAGTGGAATCGGTAGGAGAAGCTACTCTGAGGCTCAAGAACGGCCGGGAAGCGCACGTTACGATGCATGTTCTGGAAGGTTCAAAAGAGGAAATCGAAAAACAGCTCCGTACCAGTGTGGAAGCGTTCTTTGACTTTTACCCGGAGATTTAGCGACCCGGCCTTTCGGCCACCCTATAATTGAGGACTTCGTGGCGATCCAGCTTCCAGTGTCGTGGCGTTACAGGTTGATGCGCTGGGGCTGGCCTCCACAGAACCGGTTAGCGCGCTGGGGAGTGACGCTCCTCAAGTACGCCCTCGGCTTCTTCGTTTTGCAGCTCGTGATTCTTATCCTACGCTTGCCGGGGAGCGGAAGCGTGCAAGCCCTTGTCGTCTCGACGGCGATCCTCGCGATCGTCCTGTTTGGGGTCGCCGGCTTCGGCTGGGTGCGGCAGAAGCTACTCTGGCGGCTGAGGAATCGGCTGATCGTTACGTACGTGTTTGTCGGCGTTATTCCGGTGATCCTGCTGCTAGCGATGACCTCGATAGCGTTCTACCTGTTCGCGGGACAATTCGCCAATTTCGTGGTGACGTCGGACATCAACACGGAACTGAAGACGCTGGAGACCACGAACGTCGCAGTCTGTCATAGTTTGGCGATCCGGTTGCGACGGTCGGACACGAGTTCGTTCACTCTGCTCGACGATCTGCGGTCGTCCAATCATCCGTCGACGCCACAGGAAGTCTGCGCCTGGTACCGTGGAAAACCGATTGCAGTGACCGCTGCACCGGTCGCATGTTCAACGCAAGTCCCGGACTTCCTGCCGCCGCATTTCCGCGAGTTAGTTACCGATCATGGGACCCTGCACTTGCGCACGGGAACCATGCTGGAAGTTGCTGGCGGAAAGCTTCGGGTAATCGCAACAGAACCTCTGGACCAAGCGTTGTTGGACCGCGTTGCGGGCGGCTTGGGCAAGATTACCCTGTACGCCCTGACACGTGGGCCAGCTTCCGGCGGGGCTAGCGGCGACACAAAGAAGAAGATGACTGCGCCTGCCGGCGGAGAATCGCCCAACGGAGCAACGACGAACCCGACACTGGCCGCTGGTGCGCAGGTCAAACCACAGAACACGATCACCGACAACGACCGCAACTACGTAGTGGCCGACGATTTCCGTCCATTGCTGGCGGCTGGAAACCTACCCAACGCCAGCAACCGCTTGGACAACGAGATCAACTTCGGGTCGCCTCTCTCGGTTCTGAACTGGGAAGACGGTACCCGCGAATACCGCGCTCTGATGCGGGTACAAACGCGCCCCTCGCTTCTCTACGGCAGACTGTTCGCGGCCTTGGGAGAATTTGCGACTCTGGCTGAGGGCGCTCTCCTCAGCATTTTGGTTCTGTTCACGCTCATAGTTCTAGTGGCCTTGTACGTAGGTTCACGCCTTACGCGTACCATGACGCTCTCGGTAGCAAACCTCTACACTGCCACCCAACACTTGAATCGCGGAGAATTTAACTACCGCATCGAAGTCCGCGAACGAGACCAACTGGCAGCCTTACAGACTTCCTTCAACTCCATGGCCACGTCGCTGGAAAAACTGATGGTGGAACAACGCGACAAACAGCGCCTGGAGAACGAACTGACCATTGCGCACGAAGTGCAGGCGCAGTTATTCCCTCGCCAGATTTCGGAATTGGAGTCGCTGGAGGTCCATGGCTTTTGCAAACCTGCGCGAACCGTCAGCGGCGACTACTATGACTTCCTTCCCGCCACTGCCAACCGACTCGGCGTGGCCGTAGGAGATGTTTCCGGCAAAGGAATTTCCGCAGCTTTGTTAATGGCAACAATCCATTCCGCAGTTCGCGCCTACCTCCTGGAAAGCGTTCCGTCCCGCGTTCCAGTACTGGCAGGAGGAGGCAGCGGCAACGGCTTCCCGCACGGACCCGGAATCTCTCCTTCCACGCTGATGTACCTGCTCAACAGGCAGCTCTTCAGCACCACGCCGCAGGAAAAGTACGCGACTTTGTTCCTCGGACTCTATGATGGCAGCACACGCCACTTCACCTATACCAATGCCGGACACCTGCCGCCAATTCTAGTCGGCGAAGGGGGCAAGATTCGCCGACTGGAAACGGGTGGTACCGTTGTAGGGCTATTCGACCACATGATCTACGAGGAAAGCACCGTCAGCTTGGCCTCAGGTGAAATTTTTCTCGCCTATAGCGACGGCGTCACCGAACCGGAAAACGACTACGGCGAGTTTGGCGAGGAAAGGCTGATTGACCTCGTACGCAGCAGCCGGCACCTTCCGCTGGAGCGTATCAGCGAGCTGGTCACGAACGCCGTCTACGAGTGGATCGGCGCGAATGAGCAGCCGGATGACGTAACCCTCGTCCTCGCGCGAGCAAGATGATCTGAGCTAGAACTTTGGCCTGACACGCAGGCTCGGCGCCGGCTTGGGCGCTCCGTCGTCCAAGCTACAGCTCTCCAAATGCTGCCCCGCAATCGCAATCTCGTCCATAACAGTTCCCGCGCAAACCCGCTGTTTCGGTGTAAGAGGATAGCAGTCGGGAAGAGTACCATGGCCCCGAGCAATGAGTTCCACATAGGAACGGTCCCCCGGTTCCGGGTTCTTGAGAGCAACGTCAAAGCGCGCAAGAAACTCACTGACGAGCCCCATCGTCGACCGGTAACGAATCCAACGCTGATTGTCCCATGTCATGGGAGTTTCCTTTTGGTTGTCGATGCCACGGAGAAAACGATCTGCCAGACGACTGGCCGCCTGGCTGCCATACTTGGAGACCTCATTCACGGTTTTGCAGGGCATGTTCAAGTTCAACCCGCCATGCTCCGGATTCAGATAGATATGAGCAATGCGGTCGCGGTAGCCGGGGACCATGGTTTGCAGGGTGTCCATCCAGTTGCGCGCGGCGTCGACAATCGAGGTAACGAAACTGACAGTAGCGCAGGAAGTGCCACTCCAGCGCTTCCACTCTTGCGCGATGCCACCCCGATTGCTGCCGGGCATCCAGACATGGTCCTTGAGGCTCTTGTACTCGCGATCAGCCCGCGTCTCCCGAAGATTTAAGCCGAACGTAGGCCAGCGTGGCAAAGCGGAATCGAACAAATGCAAAGGAAAATTGCTGCAAATGCCACCATCCGAAAACCACACAACCTCCGGGCGTCGAGGTTCTTTGTGGCCAATTGCGTCACCGGCAACTCGCTTCTGTGGAATGGGTTCGTCGGCCGCCATGCGCCGGCGTGTCCAATCGACGGCATACAAAGGAACTGCGCAAAACAACAACGGAAAACTCAGACTAAAACGAGTGGGCACAATCACCGGCAAATCTCGCGCGTCGGGAAAGCGAACCAGCCCCGTGGTATCCACCGGTTCGTGATGTCCCGTAGATGTTCCGGGGTGTTGTTCCATCCAGTCAACCACGGGCTCGGGAAAGTACAATCGCATCTCGGCGGGTGAAAAATAGAATTCGTTCGTCTCAAACGGCATGGCGTAGGGCCGACCCAGCGTCAGGCAAGTACTGATCACCTTGAGGGTAACGCCTGCATCATCCAAATTTCCGAACGTGAGGGGCGTTTCTGCCAAATGTCCGGCCAGCGTGTTGATCTTGTTGTTGAGCCACTCCGTGAGTGAGTCGGGTTTGCCAGGGCTCGGTTCCGTATATCCCGTGCAGAGCCCAAAGCGATTCCTGGGCAAACGCACGGCTTTTAGAACGACACCCCCGGCCGCTCCCAATACCAAACCAGCAGAGGCAATCACGCCGCCCAAGATCCCCCCGGCAATGAGATGACTGCCACGGAGAAGGGCGATCACGGCCAGCCCAGGCGCCGCTCCCAGCAGTGCATCCAGCCCAACCGCCGCAGCCAGCCTTAACCAGAACCGCCAACCCTTATATCCCAGGAATGCGGCCGCAACCCGGTATAACCCGGACATTGACTTTTGTGGCTGGAACAAATGGAACAGATTCGATCCGCCTCCCGACGCCGCGTCCTCGCCCAGCCAACCCGGAATCTTGTCCACCTCCGGAAACACATCCGTCCCCTTTCGTCGGCGGTACTCGGCCGCGGCAGTGACGGCTGCAGCGATCGCTCCCGCCGAAGTTCCGCCAATGGATTGAAAGCTGTATTCCTGCGCGAGGCGGGTCACGGCCTTGGGATAAACGATGCCGGACGTGATTCCGCCCTTCATGACAATGTCGCACTTCTTGGAAGGGGAGATGTTGGGATTGTCGGTCATGCCGGGAAGTGTACGCCCCGGAAAGAAGAAGATCAAAGAGGTTTCTAGGCTGTTCTGAAACGCGGAATTACGCCCTTACCCGGCGCCTCAATCGCGCTTCTTTCGCGCGGTGACCGAGGGTTTTGTTCCACGTTTACTATCTTGCCCATCATCGAGCTGGGCGAACTGCGGCTCCGATTTGTTCGACGTCGCACCCGGAAGTCTCTTGACCGAGACTGCATTCACTACTAGCGCTGGGCCAATTTGCAGGACCTTTCCGTGCACACGGCCGGTGTCGGCATTTCCGGTGGAGCGGGATTGGACGGCGTCGCGCAGACGAGAACGCGCATAGGAAACCTCACCCGTAGTGGGTTGACTCGCGAGGGCTGTTGAAGCCTCGAACTGCACCTTCTGGAGCGCATCAGTCGGCTCCGCGACCGTGTAACTAATTCGCTGAATGCGCGCAACTGCCCGGTCGACAACACGAATTAGCTCAATGCCGAACTCGGCGGTACGCCCTTCCAACAGTTTCTTCTTCGTTTTCTCGACGGAGAACCATGTCGGATTCCGGTCCGGCTCTTGCGGTTGGACCAGACGTAGAACCTCACAAAGGTGAGCACTGGTGCCAATTTCCTTCTCGATATCTGCGGCGGATAGCCGGGAGCCGCGCCGCTTGCGACGAACGTACCGCACAAATGAAACTTCTTCCATCCGGCCATGAACCCCCGCTTCTTCGAAGGCTTCGAGCGCTGCCGCCTGCGCATGGGTGAGTCCCGGCTCGACGCCACCCTTGGGGAACGTCCAATGCCCGCTGCCCGTGCGCACCAGGAGAAACTCAATCTCAGAGCCACGAACAACCCGGTAGCAAACCGCCGCCACCTGCTCGCATTCTTTCAACTTGCGGACATGCGACAGCCGAAACAGCTTCGCCGACGGCGCTGATGTCCGAGATTTGCGATCACCCATTGCATTAGAGTGCATCACCCTTAACCATGGTGAATAGAGCCCAGCTTGGTTCCGGCTCCAGCAAGGTGGAATCATGCTGCATACTTGCGCCTGGGACGGTCGAGGACACAAGATCACATTTGGCCGTAATCACCCACTAGGCGGGTAACGTGGAAAACCTACTTTGTCTGCGCTGTAATCAGGAACTCGAAGCCGGACACAAGTCCGTTGCCTTGTACATGTTCGCGCAGACTGTGGGCGTGAGGCCGCGGCAGAAATCGGGCGCGAGGCGAATCTGCTTTTGCCCACAGTGCTCCGTTTCGCTGGCAATGGGCCCGGCGCCTGAGGGTGCTCTGAACGTTGCTGCGTGGCAGATGATTCGAGACCTCGTCGGAGCTCATCCTGCGCTGACCGAGGCCGCTTGGGATGACCTGAGCGGGGCTGTGGAAGAGTTGCCAGCTACCGGGACCGAAGGAATTCTGCCACCGGCCCGAACCGCTGGCTACTTCGAGTTTTAACGAATCTCGGCGCTAGTTCTGAATCCAGTCCATCGCCTTGGATGCCAGGCGGTCGAACGCTACGACGGACATCTCCAGATGCTCTTCCTTTGTGTCTTCAATCTTGTTGTGGCTAATCCCTTTCAGCGACTGCACGAACATCATTACGGTAGGGATGCCAGCGCGCGAGACTTCGGCCGCGTCGTGAAGTGGACCGGAAGGCATACGATGCGAAGTAGCGGACGTCTCCCGGACGGCCTGCTGGCATAAGTCCAACAATTGCGGATGAAAGGGCACCGGTTCAATGTTCCAAAGCCGCGACCATTCCACCGTGCAATTCTCTTCTGCCGCGAAGCGCTGGCTGGCTTCCTGGGCCTCACGATACATCTGGGCAAGCACCGCGGCATTTAGATCGCGCTGGTCCAGAGTGACCTCACAGCGCCCCACGACCGCGGTCACAATCCCAGGAAAGGTCTTGACGCTGCCCATGGTGCAAACCGCGTCTTCGTGCTTCTTGGCGATGGTACGGATTTCCAGCGCGAGTTTTGCCGCAGCTGCAAGGGCGTCGCGGCGGGCGTTCATGGGTGTCGAGCCGGAGTGCGCTTCCTGGCCATGAAATATGATGTTGTGCCGCTCCACACCTTTGGTACCAAGAACGACCGCGAGAGGCAAACCTATGCGCTCGAGCACCGGGCCTTGCTCGATATGCAGTTCGATATAGGCTGCGGCGTTCTTCTGTTCCTTCGCAGCGTCGGGAAATTTCGCGATCTCCACGCCGCAGCGACGTAGGGCGTCTTCCATCTTCATGCCACCGCCATCGTTTCGGATGCGGTCCGCTTCAATGGAATGCGTCCCTGCAAAGGCCGAAGATCCCAGTAAGCTGCGACCAAAACGCGCACCCTCTTCGTCTGCCCAGTCGACGAGGCGAATCGTGACCGGAGGACGCCCGCCATACTCCGCGGCAATCCGGCGCAAGATCTCCAGACCAGCGATTACGTTCAGCGCACCATCGAGCCAGCCTCCGTTGGGAACGGAATCGAGATGTCCGCCGATTAGCAGCGATCTCTCCGATGCACCCGGCAACGTAACCCAGTTATTCCCTGCTGCGTCGTAATGGTGCTCGACCGGAAGACTCTTCACCTTGGCCGCGAACCACTCGCGAGCTTTCAGCCATGTATCGGTCCACGCAACGCGCTGCGCGCCGTTTTCGTCGCCGGTAAGCGCGCGCAGTTCCTTCAGCTCCGCGACAGTTCGTTTGGGGTCAAGGCTCATTAGGACCATCTCTTAGAAGTGACTGGGCTCGCGCTTTAACATCTTGCCGCGTCCGCGTTCACCCACGAATTTGCCGCCGCGGACCTGAATCTTCCCTCGTACAGTAACGACTGAGGGTCTCCCTTCTATCTGCATGCCTTCGAAAGCGCAGTAATCGCTGTTCACATGTTGCGACTTTGCTGAGATTGCGCCGCGGTAGTCTGGATCGTAAATCACGAGATCGGCGTCGCTGCCTACGGCAAGCGTCCCCTTGCGCGGAAAAAGACCGAACAACTTAGCAGCGCGGGTGCTGGCCGAATCGACGAAGCGATCTAGGTCGAGGCGTCCACGCTTGACTCCGTAGGTGTACAGAAGGTTGACGCGATCCTCAATGCCCGGAATGCCGTTCGGAATATTCACAAAAGAGTCTTTGCCGAGCAGTTTCTGCTCGGTATCGAACGGACAGTGATCCGTGCCCACGGTGTCGACCTCGCCCAGTGAAAGAGCGTTCCAAAGCACATCCTGATTGTGTTTCGCGCGCAGCGGCGGCGACATCACATGTTTCATGCCCTCGACGCCAGGCCTCTCGGCGTAGGACTTATCAAGCAGGAAGTGCGGCAGCACCGATTCCACATGGATCTTCACCCCGCGCGACTTGGCGTACAGCGCAGCTTGCAAGGCTTTCTCGCAGGAGAGGTGAACTACGTAGCCGGTCGCGCCTGTGTTTTCGAGGAATGTCGCAAAGCGCCCTGTGCCTTCAGCTTCGACTGATTCCGGGCGGCTCGGCTCATGCCACTCGGGACCAGTCTTCCCCTGAGCGAGCAACTTCTGTTGCAAACGCGCAACGAGCTCCGCATTCTCGCAATGCGCCGTGACGATCACACCCAGGCGCTTGGCGAGTTCCAGTGTCTTATACATCTCGCCATCGTCGACGCCGAAGAAGTTCTTATACGCCAGAAATATCTTGAACGAAGAGGTGCCGTCGGCGACAATCGTCCGCAACTGCGATTCCGTCTCGTCGACAAACTTCGTGACCGACATATGAAAGGCATAATCGCAGGCGCTCTTCCCTTCAGCCTTCAACTTCCAGAGTTGATAACCTTCCAGGGCATCGTCGTTCCGATTGGGACAGCACATTTCGATGTAGGTCGTTGTCCCGCCAACCAGCGCCGCAATGCTCCCCGTTTCATGCGTGTCCTTCGCGAACGTCGCCATGAACGGCAGATAGATGTGTACGTGAGGATCGATGAAGCCCGGGAAAACAAGCTTCCCTGTAGCATCGATCACGTCAACATTCGGCGGCGCTTCCAGATCTTTTCCAATGCGAGTGACGACCTCGTCCTCAACGTAGATGTCCGCACGGAAGCGCGACCCTACGGTCACAATGTCGCCATTCCGGATCAGCAACGCCATGTTTCCCCCGCGACGCCTTTCAAGAGTACTAGTGAATTTTGATGCCCATATCTTCGCGATACTTCTTCATCTTCTCCCAATCCTCTGTAACTTCGCGCTGAGACTCGGAAAGCTGGCCCCAAGTCACGGACGAGCGTCCCGAAGGCTCTTCGACCATGCGGATGCAATCCTCGACGGGGCAAACGTTGTAGCAAAGACGGCAACCGACGCAGTCTTCCTCGCGAACGTGAACACTAGGACGTGAAGTTACAGCCTCTTCTTTTCCGTTCGCGCGAACATCATACGAGGAAGGTTGAACAACGCTGCCATTCGTGGCAATCAAGTCAATGCACTGGTGCGCCGTGTCGTTGCAGGCGACGTAGCAAAGATTACAGCGGATGCATTTCTCCTGGTCGATACGCGCCACCGCACGAAACGAAAGGTCGAACTGATTGAAGTCGGAGACGCGATGCAGGCTCCGCCCAACAACATCCGGGATGGTCGCGAAGCCCTTCTCGTCCATCCAGTTGGACAAGCCGTCGCACAAATCTTCAACAATGCGGAAGCCGTAGTGCATCACGGCCGTACACACTTGCAGACTGCTGGCACCGAGCAGCAGGAACTCCGCAGCGTCACTCCAGGTGGAAATACCTCCCATACCGGAGATCGGCAACTTCGAACCACCCACAATCGAATCGCGTCCCAGCGACGCGAGCATGTTGAGTGCGATCGGTTTTACAGCGGGACCAGCGTAGCCTCCGTGACCACCTTTGCCGCCGATATTGGGCGTAATCTCCAGTGTGTCGAGGTCGACGCTAATAATTGAATTGAGCGTGTTGATCAGGGAGACCGCATTGGCCCCCGCTGCAACGGCCGCCCTGGCCGGCATGACGATGTCAGAAATATTGGGCGTCAACTTCACAATCACCGGCATTTTCGCCACTTCCATGACCCAGCGCGTGATTTGCTCGCAATACTCAGGAACCTGCCCCACGGCACTACCCATGCCGCGTTCGCTCATGCCGTGCGGACAGCCGTAGTTCAATTCGATACCGTCGGCCCCGGTGTCTTGAATCTTGCGAATGATGTCATGCCAGGTTTCCTGCTTCGATTCAACCATGGCCGAGACAATGACGGCGCGGTCAGGCCATGCACGTTTCACTTCTACAATTTCTCGCAGGTTGACTTCGAGAGGCCGATCGGAGATCAGCTCAACGTTGTTGATGGCCAGCATTTTCTGCCCGCCAAAATGCCAAGCTCCATAGCGATTCGAAACGTTCAACACTGGCGCGCCAATCGTTTTCCACACCGCCCCGCCCCAGCCCGCTTCAAACGCGCGATGCACTTGCATCCCCGTGTTGCTCGGCGGCGCCGAAGCCAGCCAAAACGGATTTGGCGAGCGGATGCCCGCAAAGTCGATACTCAGGTTAGCCATTAGCCACCAACCTTTCATGAATCGACCGCGCAGCCAGCTTCCCATCCTGCACCGCCATCACCGTCGAAGCCGCGCCCCGCGCGCGAATACAATCCCCTCCGGAATAAACACCCGGCAGGCTGGTTTCAAACTTTGCGTTGACCTGAATGAATCCCTTTTCCGTTTTGAGGTTTAACAGTGCAGCTAGGGCTGGCTTCTCTTGCCCAATGGCCTTCACAATCTGGTCCGCCGCAAGAAGAAACTCCGACCAAGCGACACGCTGCGGCGACGGGCGGCCGGAAGCATCGACGGCCCCCAGATTCATTCGCTCACACTTCAGCCCGCGTACCGTTCCATTTTCCGTAACAACCCGCACCGGTTGCGTCAAGAAGCTGAAACTCACTCCTTCTCGCTTAATAAAGTCATACTCGTGCGCGTAAGCCGTCATTTCTTTGTCCGTCCTCCGGTACACCATCGTGACCGTTTCAGCACCCAATCGCTTGGCAATCGTGGCGCAATCGATCGCCGTGTTCCCGGCGCCAATCACCACAACATTGCGTCCAATTTTTAGGCTCGCCGCATTCAGCTTGCTGTCCTCAATGTATTCCAGCCCATCGAGGATGTGCTCTTCGCCCGGAATCCCCAACGCAGGAGTGGCCCCGAGTCCAACACTGAGAAAGATTGCTCCAGAGTGCGCCTGAAGCTCCGCCAGCGTCAGATTCCTTCCCAACTCTCGACCCTTCTCTACGGTCACGCCAAGCCCTGCGATCATGCTTGCCTCCGCAATGGCCACGTTCATGGGTTCGCGAAGACCAATGATTCCGTATGTCGACAGCCCGCCCGGGAGATCGCGCTTCTCAAACAACGTAACGCTATGTCCACGCTTGGCTAACTCGCCCGCACACGAAAGACCCGCCGGCCCCGCACCAACGACCGCAACTCTCTTACCCGTGGCCGCGGCTCTCGGCAGTACTGACGCTTCTCTCCCGGAAAGCGAGTCCATGGCATGGCGCTGCAACCGCCCAATGGCAATCGGCTTGTGCTCCGCCCCCAGGACGCACGCCCCCTCGCACAATTCCTGCACCGGGCAAACGCGCGCGCAGGTTGCACCCAGCAGATTCGACTCCAGAATCGTACGTGCCGAGCCCCGCAAGTTGTCCGTGCTGATCTTCTTGATGAACCTGGGTATATCGATGTGGGTAGGACACGCGTGCGTGCAAGGAGCGTCGTAGCACATCAGGCAGCGCGTCGCCTCCACCAAGGCCTCGTTCCGCGTCAGCGGCGGTAGAAGTTCGCCGAGTGCGTCCGACTGGCTCCTGTCCTGCGGTGTCTCCCTCAACTCACCCTCCTCATGAATGCAAAGTAAAGCGCTCCAGAAACGGCGAAGCCCACAAACCAGGCATAGTCGTAGAGCCAGCGCAGCGCAGGCACCGCCAGACCAACCAGCGCAACCCCCACGCCCGCCGCCAACGCCACAAGAGCACGATAGTTAAACCCGTTTTGATGCTCATAGGCACCGCCACGGCGATACAAATCCTCGACAATCAGTTCGCGGTGCCGCACCAGGTAATAATCGCAGATCATGATCCCAGCAATCGGCCCCAAGAGCGCCGAACATCCCACAAGCCATCCAAAAATGTAGGAACTGAAGTCGCGCAGCAGCCGCCATGGCATCATCAGGATGCCTACTACGCCTGTGATCAGCCCGCCCGTGCGAAACGAGATCACTCTGGGCCACAGGTTGGAGAAATCGTTGGACGGAGAAACAACGTTGGCCGCCACATTGGTATTGAGCGTGGCCACCAGCAGTGCCACCAATGCAATCAAGGCCACAACTGGCTGGTTGAAACGTCCTAGCAAAACCACCGGATCCCAAATTGCTTCGCCAAAAATCACTGCTGAGGCCGACGTCACAGCCACTCCAATAAACGAGTACAAGGTCATCGCCGTGGGCAAGCCCAGCGCCTGTCCAAACATTTGCGCGCGCTGCGATTTGGCATAGCGAGTGAAATCTGGAATGTTGAGCGCAACCGTCGCCCAAAAACCAACCATCCCAGTCAGTGCGGGAATAAAGAACTTCACAAATTCCCCCGTGCTGTGGAACTTGCTGGGCGTGCTCAACACGGGGCCCAATCCACCCGCCTTTCCTGTGATCCAAAAGAGAAGCAGCAAGCCCACAACCAACATGAAGGGCGCGCCGATTCCCTCCAGAAACTTAATCGTCTCAATCCCGCGCCAAACCACAAACATGTTCAGGGACCAGAAAAGAAAGAAGCAAAGCCAACTGCTGCCCGGTACTCTAGCGGCACCGGGCCAGACGATCCGCAACATCGAGTAGATAGCTTGGCCGCCAATCCACGCCTGGATGCCGAACCAGCCACAGGCCACCAGCGCCCGCAAAACAGCGGGAACGTTCGCTCCGCGCACTCCGAACGAAGCGCGAACAAAAACCGGAAATGGAATCCCGTAACGCGCCCCGGCATGGGCATTCAGGAGCATGGGAATTAAAACAATCAGATTCCCCAGCAAAATCGTGAGCACAGCCTGCAGCCAACTCATGCCGCCCGCAATCAATCCCGAGGCCAGCATGTAGGTGGGAATGCAAACGCTCATCGCCACCCAAAGCGAAGCGTAGTTGTAGGTTCCCCAGGAGCGTTTTTCCGCGGGGATGGGCGCGAGGTCGGGATTGTAGAGCGACGCGTCGACTCGTGTCGTATCCATTGCTAGTCGATTCATTGTCTGTCGATTCTTGGTCTATTCTTCGCCTATGTCTTCGTTCCAAACTATTGGATTCGACTTGATATAGTCCGCCAGCAGCGCAACGCACTCTTGCGAATCAAGGTCAATCACTCTCACACCCAGGGAACGCAGCCATTCGAGCCCGCCCTGAAAGTTTCTGCTCTCCCCCGCCACCAACGTACCAAATCCAAATTGCCTCACCAACCCGCTGCAATACCAACAAGGAGCTAGTGTCGTTACCATGATCAACTTGCGATAACTCTTTTGCCGCCCCGCCTTGCGAAACGCATCCGTCTCCCCGTGAATAGATGGATCATTTTCTTGCACCCGGCGATTATGCCCTGCGCCAACAAGCTTGCCCGTCTCGTCGAAGATGGCGGCCCCGATAGGTATACCGCCTTCCCGAAGTCCAAGGCGCGCTTCTGCCAACGCAACCGCGAGCATCGAAGGATAGTCCGGAGTCTCTGTCATGCGGAAGTTCTCAGGCCACCGCCAGATACACGTATCGCAAGATAAAGAGCACCGTCAGGATCCAGATCAGCACAGTGATCTCACGAAGCTTACCAACGGCGATTTTGACAACCGTATATGCGATCATCCCCATGCTCAGGCCAGTGGCAATGCTGAAGGTCAGCGGCGTGGCTAACATGGTAATGAAGGCTGGCACGGCTTCGCTGAATTCGCTCCATTCAATTTGAGCGATGGATTGCGTCATGAGCGCGCCCACCAAAATCAGCGCCGGAGCCGTGGCGTAGCTCGGAATCGCCGCGGCCAGCGGCGAACAGAAGGTTGCGATCAGGAAGAGTCCTGCAACCGCGACGTTGCTCAGCCCAGTTCGCGCCCCCGCGGCTACTCCGGCCACGCTCTCGATATAGCTCGTGACCGTCGACGTGCCGGTCAAGGAGCCGAAAAGAGTGCCCACACCGTCAGCGATCAGTGCCCGGCCCACTCTTGGAATCCTGCCATCTTTGATGAAGCCACCTTGCTCGCACACCCCCACCAGCGTTCCAACATTGTCGAAAAGGTCGACAAAAAGAAATGCAAAGAGGATTTCCAGGAACCCAAGATGGAACGCCGCGCGAAAATCCAGCTGCAAGAACGTCGACGAAGGATGAGGCAAGGACACGATCGAGCTCGGCAAGGGCGTGATGCCGCGCAAAATCCCAACGAGCGTCGTGCCAAATATACCAATCAGAATCCCGCCATTCACCTTGCGCGCCATCAAAATGATAGTGAGAGCAATCCCGAAGCAAGCAGTCTGCACTTCTTTGTCAGAGAAGCTGCCCAGCCCCACAAAAGTCGCGGGATTCGCCACCACCAGCTTGGCATTGCGCAATCCAATAAAGGCAATGAAAAACCCGATTCCCGTCGCTGTGGCATGCTTCAGGCCATTCGGCATCCCGTTCACAATTTGTTCGCGCACCCGCGAGACAGTCAGCAACAGGAACACAACGCCGGAAAGGAAAACTACCGCCAGCGCAGTCCGCCAGGGCACATGCATGCTCAGACAAACGGTGTAGGCAAAATAAGCGTTCAGCGACATGCCCGGCGCGAGCGCAATCGGGTAGTTGGCGTAAAGGCCCATCACCAGCGTCGCCACCGCGGCCGAGATGCAGGTGGCAAACACAACGCCTTCCACCGGCATTCCTGCATCGGAAAGGATGCGGGGATTTACAATGATCACGTAGGCCATCGTGACAAACGTTGTGAGGCCGCCCAGCATCTCCTGCCGGATGGTTGTTCCGTGTTCCGTGAGCTTGAAATAACGATCGATCAATCTCGTTCCTCGAATGAAATTCTTGTCGCGGCTTGCAGGAAACCGGCCTCAGTACCGAATCTTGCCAGGGTTTTCCTCCCAGGCCCGAAACGCCGCCAGCGCTTCTTCTCGCATCATCTGAATCATCGGGATTTCCCGTTCTGCGTGCGGTTGTGTGATCTCTCCATAGATGGCGGAATCGTCAAACCCAGCCTTGGCCGCATCGCCAGCCAGACCACCAAAGTAAACCCGGTCGATCCGCGCCCAGTAGATTGCGCCCAGGCACATGGGGCATGGTTCGCAAGAGGTATACAACTCGCAGCCCTTGAGTTCGAAAAACCCAAGCTTTTGGCAGGCCTGCCGGATGGCTACTACTTCGGCGTGCGCCGTCGGATCGTTGGTGGCAGTCACTTGATTCGCTGCCTCAACGATCACGGCTCCTTCTCTCACGATGACCGTTCCGAACGGCCCACCGCTTCCGGAGCGAACATTTGCGACCGACAGTTCAATGGCGCGGGCCATGAAAGCTTTGTCCATGTGGCTGGGCTCCGTCATCGCGGAATCGTCAGGGTTGCTGGCTACAGCCTCCCGGGAATCTGCACGCAAATCGGTCGACAGGGACTCTTTCGCAGCCGCTATAGAACAGCCGAAGTTAAAGACTGCAAGTATAAGCGGACCCGCGAAATCCGCAAAGCCCTTCCCAACCAGACCGCACTCAGTTGAAAAAGGCGGGGATGCGCGATACGCTCGGGCAGGCCGGTGACCTTGTTGAGCAAAACCTCAGATGCGAGCAAGAACGGCAGCCTGAAGGCGTTCCTTTCTCGCCGGGTGGTAACCCCGGAAGGAATCCGGCCAGCAGCTGTGCTGGTGCGGGATGAGAGAATCGAAACCATCGTAAGCCCTGATCAGGTTCCTGCCGGAATCGAAAAAGGAGACTTCGGCGAGTCGGCAATCCTCCCCGGCTTGGTCGATTCGCACGTCCATATCAACGACCCTGGTCGGGCGAATTGGGAAGGATTCGAGACGGCCACGCGAGCAGCGGCGGCAGGCGGCTATACCACGCTGGTAGATATGCCGCTGAACTGCCTGCCAGCGACAACCACTGTCGCCGCCCTCGAAGCCAAACGCAAGGCCGCCCAAGGGCGCTGCTGGGTCGATTGGGGTGCGTGGGGCGGCGTTGGCGGCGACAATCAGGCGCGAGTCAAGACAGCCGACATTCCCGGCCTTGCAGCCGCGGGCGCGCTCGGGTTCAAGTGCTTTCTCATTCATCCCGGTATCGATGGCTTCACCATGGTGACCGAGCCTGAACTGCGCGACGCCCTGCCAGACGTGGCTAGGACGGGTCTGCCCCTGCTGGTTCACGCGGAGCTACCCGGCCCAGTGGAGGAAGCCACGCAGCGTTTGCGAGGTGAGGATTGGAGCCGCTACTCCACCTATTTGCAGTCGCGTCCCGAGGAAGCCGAACTCTCCGCCATCCGCCTGCTCCTTTCGTTGTGCCGTGAATACCGGTTTCGCCTGCACATTGTGCATCTATCGGCGAGCCAAGCGATCCCCGAACTGCGCGCCGCCCGGGCTAAAGGCCTTCACGTCACCGTCGAGACCTGCCCCCACTATCTGCATTTTTGCGCCGAGGAGATCCCTGACGGGGCCACTTTGTTCAAGTGTGCGCCTCCAATCCGCTCCCGGCAGAATCGCGAACAACTCTGGCAGGCATTGCAGGATGGGGTGATCGATCTGGTTGCGACTGACCACTCTCCTTGCCCGCCTGCTATGAAGCGGATCGAGGAGAAGAACTTTAGCACCGCCTGGGGCGGCATTGCCAGCCTCTCTGTGGCTCTACCGGTGATGTGGACAGAAGCCAGCCAACGGGGATTTTCATTGACCGACCTGACACGGTGGATGTCGCAGAATCCAGCCCAACTGGCGGGGTGCGACGGACGGAAAGGTCGCATCGCGGAAGGGTACGACGCTGACTTCGTTGTTTTCGACGCGGAAGCAGAGTTCGCGGTGACCGAGGACCGACTGTACTATCGTCACCCGGTTTCTCCGTACCTCGGAGAAAGGTTGCGCGGTGTGGTGCAGGCGACGTATCTCCGTGGGCGTCCGGCTTTTCGTAACGGTCAGTTTGCAGGAAAAGCCCCAGGAAGCGAAGTACGCCTATAGGGAAATAATGAGCAGGAATCACCCCGATCTATCTTTTCAATTGTCGTTGATTGGGGGTTGTCGTTGACAATGTCAGATAACGCGCAAGTCTATTTTTCTAGGAGACTTACCTCTTGACGGAGCATGTCGTCGGAACATCGGTGCCGCGCAAAGAAGGCCGCGACAAGGTCACCGGTGCCGCGCGGTATATTGATGACATCACCCTACCAGGAATGCTCTACGGCGCAACGGTCCGCAGCCAGATTCCCCGTGGAACAATCAAGACGATCTCATTCGACCCCAAATTTGATTGGAACGAATTCGTCGTCGTCACAGCCGAGCACATTCCCGGCAAGAACTGCATCGCGCTAATCTTGGACGACCAGCCTTGCCTCGCCGACGGCAAGGTCAATCATCCCGAGGAGCCAATTCTGTTGTTGGCGCATCCCGACCCGCATCTGCTGCAGAAGGCGGTGGACGCGGTTGCCATCGAATATGATCCCTTGCCGCCTCTGTTTTCCATCGAGGATAGTGATCGCTGCTCGCAAGTCATCTGGGGAACGGACAATCTCTTCAAGACGTTCTTGATTGAGAAGGGCAGTGTCGAGGACGCGTGGGCTAAGGCAGACTACATTGTCGAAGGCGAATACACCACCGGTGCACAGGAGCAGCTTTATATCGAAAACAACGGGGTGATCGCTTCCTTCAATGCCGACCAAGGCCTCACCGTCTGGGGCTCGCTGCAGTGTCCTTACTATGTTCACAAAGCACTGATGGCGCTATGCAACCTTCCGGCGGACAAGGTGCGTGTGGTGCAAGTGGAGACCGGGGGAGCTTTTGGCGGCAAGGAAGAATATCCGTCCATGATTGCGGGCCATGCTTCGCTCTTAGCGATGAAGTCAGGACGTCCCGTGAAGATTGTCTATGACCGATTGGAAGACATGACCGCGACCACCAAGCGACACCCCTCGCGCACTCGTCACCGCACCGCCGTGAGCAGGACCGGCCAGATTCTCGGCGGCGAAATCGACTTCACGATTGACGGCGGCGCCTACGCGACCTTATCCTCCGTCGTCCTCTCCCGCGGCACCATTCACGCTGGCGGCCCCTACTTTTGGCCGAGTGTCCGCATCCGCGGGAAAGCTGTGGCGACGAACACCCCGCCGCACGGGGCTTTTCGAGGGTTTGGAGCGCCGCAGAGTTTGTTCGCCATGGAGCGGCACATGGACCGCATCGCTCAAGTCGTTGGAATCTCACCGGCCGAGGTGCGTCGACGCAATTTTCTGAAACCAGGTCAGACCACTACCACTGAGCAAACGATTCGTGAAGAAATCGATCTGGGCAAGTTGTTGGACCGGGCGCTGGAGCTCTCTAACTACAGCGCGAAGAAAGCCCAGTTCGCGCGAGAGAACCCAGCAGGATGGATCAAGCGAGGAATGGGAATCGCGGCTTTTCTCCATGGTGCGGGATTCACCGGTTCAGGCGAACGCTATCTGGCCTCCGTGGTTGGCGTTGAGGCGTGTGCCAACGGCAGCATCCGTATACTGGTTTCGAGCACGGAGTTTGGACAAGGTACTAATACCGTTCTCTGCCAAATTGCTGCGGAGGCTCTCGACTTGCCTTATGAGAATGTTCGAATTGCGCAACCGGATACGGATCAAGTTCCCAACAGCGGACCGACCGTTGCGTCTCGGACTGTGATGGTCGTCGGAAACCTAGTACGATCGGCAGCTTTCGGGCTCAAGCAAACACTATTTGCGAGCGGACTGCTCGGTAGTTTGCATTCGCCGGAGGAGTTTCGTGCCGCCGCCCAACGCCACGTGGCTACTCACGGCGCGCTCCGCTCGTTCGCGCGTTACGAAGCGCCCGAGGGAGTTTTCTGGGACGACCAGAAATATCGCGGCGACGCCTACGCTACATTTGCCTGGGCCGTGTACGTTGCGGAAGTCGCCGTCGATCTCTCCACCTATACCGCGACCGTTGAAGACTTCGTTGCCCTGCAGGAGGTCGGCAGAGTTCTGAATCCGGTGTTGGCGCAAGGCCAAATTGCGGGCGGCGTAGCCCAAGGCATCGGCTTCGCCCTGTACGAAAGAGTCGTCTGGCAAAATGGCCGAATGCAAAATGGTCAAATGACGAACTACATCATGCCGACTTCCGCCGACCTTCCGCCGATTCGGGTATTCTTCGAAGAAATGGGAAATATCCACGGAGCCTACGGCGCAAAAGGAATTGGCGAGCTCCCGATGGATGGTCCCGCGCCCGCTATCTTAAATGCGGTAGAGAACGCCCTCGGTACTCCTTTCGATTCAATCCCACTCCTGCCAGAGGAGATCTTCGAAGCGGTTTCGAAGGAATCCCCGGCCGAGCTACTTGCCACGGGCGGGGAGTAGTGGCCGATTCTCTGGACGGCAGCGGCAGGTGCGATCTCTCCCTAACAGTCAATGGCACACCGCAGACCGTGCGGGCTTATCCCATGCAGAGGCTGTTGGATGTTCTGAGGTATGAGCTTCAGCTAACCGGCGCAAAAGAGGGTTGCGGAGAAGGCGAGTGTGGTTCTTGTTCCGTATTATTCAATGGGGCGTTGGTGAATAGCTGCTTGATTCCGGCTCTACAGGCAGAGGGAGGTAGCATTACCACGATCGAGGGACTGGCGGAAGGCCCGCAATTGAATGCACTGCAAAAGGCGTTTCTGGAATGCGGCGGTGCACAGTGCGGCATCTGCACTCCGGGCATGATTCTGAGCGCCTCCCATCTCCTCGACAAGAACCCCACTCCGACTCTCGACGACATTCGCGAAGGGCTGGCCGGAAATCTGTGCCGGTGCACCGGCTACATGCAGATTTTTGAAGCCGTGGCACGAGCGGCAAATGAGGGAGTCGCTCGCCCAAGGACGCCCGCGTGAGGTCCGATCCATCGGACTATGAGTTGATCGCTCCCGGCAACCTGCAAGCGGTCGTGTCCCTGCTCGCGGAAGAGCCTCGGCAGTGGCTTCCTATCGCAGGGGGCACCGACGTGATGGTGCAGTTCGCAGCAGGAAAGCTGGCGTCGCGAAAGCTGGTCAGTATCTGGAACTTGCCGGAACTGCGAGACATCGAAGTCTTGCCGACTGAAATCCGTATCGGCGCTGGATGCACCTACACGGAACTGCGCGAGCACATTGTCATCGCCCGCGAGTTCCCATTACTGGCGAGCGCAGCCCGTTGGACGGGCGGAATTGCAAATCAGAATCGGGGAACTCTCGGAGGCAACATCGTCAACGCTTCGCCCGCCGCTGATTCCCTCCCCGCGCTTCTCGCGTACGAAGCGGAATTGGTTCTCGTCTCGATTCGAGGAGAGCGGCGCGTTCCCTACCTTGACTTTCACACTGGCTACAAAACCATGCAGTTGCAGGGCGATGAGCTGGTGCGATCGATCTGTCTGCGGCGCAACTTTGCTGCACATTTGCGATACACACGAAAAGTAGGAGCTCGCAATGCCCAAGCCATTTCGAAAGTGTGCATAGCAGCTTTAGGCCGGCTTCGCGGTGGCACTATAGAAGGTGGGACTATAGAAGATGTCCGCATTGCGCTCGGGAGTGTCGCGCCGATTCCGATTCGACTGAAGGAAGTGGAACGCCTCCTCCGAGGAAAACTAATTGGGCCGGAACTCGTCGCGCAAACGCGGCAGATGGTGGCCGCCGCGATCCAGCCGATCGATGACATTCGGTCCACGGCCAAGTACCGATCGGCTGTGGCGAGTAATCTCGTAGCCGAGTTCTTAGAGCAGCTCCGAGACAATGGAAACGCGGCATGAGCGGTGTGCTGAAGCGCTGGAATCTTCAGCCCGCGGAGGCCGCCGCGAATGAGATACTACCGTGCTGTGGCTCCCGAAGCTGGGCGAGCGGCGTGACTGCACGGCGGCCCTTGGCCGACGAGGAGACCTTGCTGGCAGTATCCGACAGGATTTGGAACAGTCTGGCGGAAGCGGATTGGCAGGAGGCGTTTCGCAGCCATCCAAGGATCGGTGAAACGAAGGCGCTGAATGCTTCGCACCAGTCCGCAACTTGGTCCGACGAGGAGCAGCGGGAGGTCGCGGATGCCAGCGCGTCCGCGAAACTCGCTCTCGTAGAAGGCAATCGCGAGTATGAGAGCAGGTTCGGACGAATTTTTATCGTATGCGCGACAGGCAAGTCACCGGAGGAAATTCTTACGATTTTGCGACGCCGGCTGGAAAATGACCACGGCACGGAACTTCGTGAAACCGTGGAGCAGCAGAGACAGATCACACAGCTCCGTCTGAGAAAGTGGCTGCAAGCATGCCGATGAAGAGGCGCCTGACATGAAGCGCATCTCAACGCACGTTCTCGATATCGCCCGGGGGCGGCCCGCGCAAGATATTCCCGTGCGTCTGGAGCGCCAGGAAACGACAGGCTGGAAGCTGCTGTCGTCGGCGCGAACCGATCACGACGGGCGGTGTGCCCAGCTGCTGCCGGAAAACGAAGCGCTGATCCCGGGTACCTATCGCATCGGGTTCGACACAGCGGCTTATTTTGATACACATAAAGTTCAAGGGCTATATCCGCAGGTCGAGATAATGTTGTATGTTCGCGATGGGGAACACACGTTTCACATACCGCTGCTCCTAAGCCCAAACGGCTATACGACCTACCGGGGAAGCTGAAACAACATGATCGCCGTCGCAGAAAATAAGTACGGAAAATCACGTGTCCGTCTGGTCAAGGTCCAGCGCAAAGACGGCTGGCACGAACTGCGCGAGTGGACGATTGAAGTGCTGCTGCAAGGTGATTTTGATTCGTGCTTTGTGGATGGCGACAACGGCAAGATCCTGCCCACGGACACGATGAAGAACACGGTTTATTCCCTGGCGCGGGATTCCTCTGCGGAATGCCTGGAAGACTTCGCCAAGGACTTAGTCGAGTTTTTTCTTGAGCACAATCCTCAGGTTTCCCAGGCTGAGGTGGAGATCTCAGAGAAAACGTGGGAGCATCTGCAATGTGGCGGGCAACCTCAGCCCACGACGTTCATTCAAGCCAGCGGAGAAATCCAGACAACCAAGGTAGCGCGGACGCAAAAGGGAGAGCTGTCTGTTGCTTCGGGATTCGAAAACGTGGTCGTCATGAAGACCTCGGGGTCGGCATTCGAGGGCTACATCCAGGATTCGCTCACAACCCTGCCGCCCGCGAAAGATCGCTTGCTGGGTACCGCTGTGAGCGCATCTTGGAAGTACACGCCCACCCTTGTGGACTTCGGTTCCGTGCGCGCGAAGGCCCGTGAAATCCTTTTGACCGTCTTTGCCAGTCATGAAAGCAAGTCCGTCCAGCACACCTTGTACGCGATGGGAAAAGACGTCCTCGAGCAACTTCCAGAAATTGAAGACATTGAATTGAATATGCCGAACAAGCATTGCCTGCTCGTAGATCTCTCGCATTTTGGGCAGGACAATCCCAACGAGATTTTTGTACCGGTCGACGAGCCGCATGGAAACATCCAGGCGCGCCTTCGTCGCCAGGGGTAAAGCGAATTTGCGTGACAGCAAAGCATTAGCCCTCGAAGTCGTCGAGCGTTGTCAGACTTTGGCGCGCTTCAGCGAAGACTCGGGCAGCACCCGCCGCACATTTCTCTGCCCCGCCATGCGCGACTGCCACCGCGAAATCACGAGTTGGCTGGTCCCGCTCGGGATCACATCCAGAGTGGATGCCGCGGGAAATCTCCGAATGACCTATCCATCAGTAGAACCCGACGCTCCACGATTGCTCATTGGTTCGCACCTCGATTCCGTTCCCAATGCTGGAGCCTACGATGGAATTCTCGGGGTCGTCCTCGCCATCGCTCTGCTAACCGCCTTGGAGGGACAAAAACTCCCGTATACCATCGAAATCGTCGGTTTTTCCGAGGAAGAAGGCGTTCGCTTCGGTACGCCTTTTCTCGGCAGCCGTGGGTTGGTGGGCACTCTAAGTGAGGAAGTGCTGAAACGAAAAGATGCGCAAGGGATTTCGGTTCATCAAGCGCTCGAAACCTTCGGCCTAAATCCCGCAGAAATTCCGCAGGCAGCGATCGAAAAAGACACCCTCGGCTATGTTGAATTCCACATCGAACAGGGCCCCTTGTTGGAAAGCATTGGGCATCCCTTGGGGGTGGTAGAAGCAATTGTCGGCCAAAGCCGCCTGGAGATTACCTTCATCGGCCATGCCAATCATGCGGGCACAACACCAATGAACCTCCGCCACGATGCCCTCGCGGCGGCGGCAGAATGGATCAGCGCCGTTGAGAACCACGCCAAATACACGTCCGAATTGGTGGCAACGGTTGGAGCAATTCAGGTGAAACCGGGCACAGGCAACGTGATTGCCGGAGAAGCACGATTGAGTCTCGACGTGCGCCATAGAGTGGACGAAGCGAGGAAGATCGCCGTGGCATACCTTCTTCGCCAAGCGGAAGAGATCGCAGCACGCCGCGGACTGAGTGTCCAATCAAAGACCTTACTAGAGCAACAGGCCGTCCCCATGGACCCATTTCTAGTGAACCAAGCCGCCCAAGCGGTCGGTCAGGCCGGATGCGAGCCGTACCGCATGGTGAGCGGCGCGGGCCACGACGCGATGATCATGGCGGCAAGCGTCCCTTCCGCGATGATTTTTCTGCGCACGCCCGGCGGAGTCAGCCACGATCCTGCGGAAACGGTGGCTGTCGGAGACGTCGCTAAGGCGATCGAGTGCGGTGGCCACCTTTTGAACCAATTAGCGAACTCGGCAGAATTCCTTCGAAGGACACAACATGCATAGTCTGGGGCATACGCGCAGTTCGCAGCAACCGAATCATCTTCTCCTCACGCCCGATACGTTTGTGCGTACTGTGTTCCCGGGGATGAAGGGGTGCGTGGCAGTCGTGCATGTCGGACCGGCATTGGGCGCGAAGTTTACCCAGTACACCGCGGAGTTCGAAGCTGGAGGCGAACTCGGCTCTACGCCCGCGCAGCGTTTCATTTTTGTTATGGAGGGATCCGTCAAGCTGGATGCGCTAGGCAAGCACAGTGACCTTGGCGCGGGCTGTTACGCCTATCTGCCGCAAGGTTTCGCCCATCGAGTGACCGCATTACTACCCAGTCGCGCAGCTGTGGTCGAAAAGCCATACGAGGCCCTGGACGCGGTGGGTGCGCCGCAGCTGCTTGTGTCTCACGAAAACAATGTTGCTTCGCACCCGCTTGGCGATGATCCCGATCTGCAGGTGAAGTGCTTATTGCCGGACGAGATGGGCTTCGATTTTGCAGTCAATACCATGGTCTACCAACCGGGAGCCGCGCTCAGCATTGTCGAAGTGCATGTCATGGAGCACGGATTGATCATGCTAGAAGGCGGCGGCATTTACCGGCTCGGCGATTCCTGGTATCCAGTCAAGGCCGGCGATTTCATCTGGATGGGACCGTGGTGTCCGCAGTGGTTCGGAGCAATCGGTAAATTCCCGGCCAAGTACCTCATCTACAAAGATTGGAACCGCCATCCGCTCGCAACTCCATAAACAATGAAGCTTGAAATTGATCATTCCCGACTGGCGTCGGAGATAGAAAAACTTGCCACGATCTCTGACGCGGAAGCGCCAGCGGTAACGCGGGTTGTCTATTCTCCAGCAGACTTGAGGGCGCGGGCGTGGTTGAAAGCTCGATGTGTCGAGGCTGGCCTTTCGATCCGCGAGGATGCAATCGGAAATGCCTTCGTCCGTTGGACCGGCTCCGATCCTTCGGCTCCGGCGGTCGGCACAGGCTCTCACATCGACGCCATTCCCAATGCGGGGAAGTACGATGGCGTGGTCGGTGTCCTTGGCGGTCTCGAGGCCATTCGCGCTTTACAGCAAAGTGGCTTCCGTCCCACTCATTCCATCGAACTTCTCGTATTTACTTCAGAAGAACCAACGCGCTTTGGAATCGGATGCCTCGGCAGCCGTTTGCTCTCCGGAAGCCTAACCCCGGCCGCCGCGCGAAAGCTCAAAGACAGCGAAGATGCTGGGCTCGATGAAGTTCGGGGACAAGCGGGTTTCAGTGGCGAACTGGAGACGGTCACGTTGTCCACTGGTCATTACAAGGCATTCGTCGAGTTGCACATCGAGCAAGGTCCCCTGCTGGAGCGCCAGAAAGTCCCGCTTGGTCTGGTCACGAGCATAGCGGCTCCTGCTAGCTTGCGGATTGCAATTGAAGGTTTGGGCGGGCATGCGGGCGCGGTACTGATGCCGGATCGCCGCGATGCGCTTTGCGCGGCAGCGGAACTCGTATTGGCCGTGGAGAATGCAGCCCGCGCCAGCGGAGCTGACGACACGGTCGCTACAGTGGGAATTTGCGAGGTCTTTCCCGGCGCGATCAACAGCATTCCGAGCCGCGTTCGCCTGAGCGCCGATATCCGCGACACCGATCTCCAGCGTCGAGACACCGTGATGCACGAGATCGAAAGTGCCGGTCAGGGCATCGCCCAAAGGCGGCAAGTTTCCATTCGCAATGAGCTGCTGAATGCGGATGCACCAGCCACTTGCGCGTCGATCGTGGTCAAAACTCTATCGGATGCGTGCAGAAAGCACGGCCTAGATTTTCTCCCGATGGTCAGCCGCGCTTATCACGACTCGCTCTTCATGTCCCGTATTGCGCCAACGGGGATGCTCTTCATTCCCTGCCGTAACGGATACAGCCATCGCCCAGACGAGTACGCATCGCCGGAAGATATCGCGCGTGGAACACTTGTACTCGCCGAAACGCTTGCTGCGCTCTCGCAATGAGCCAGCCTTACGGCACGTGAGGAATTTCGGCCTCGCGCACATTCCAATGCTCGACGATGTCCCGCACGACCTTGTCGCCAACCGTTTGCGCTGCTTCCAAGGCAGGCATGTAAGCCGAGTAATTGCCCGAGGAAATTTGCGCCAGACTCTCAGCCGCGGTCGATCCCGGAGGTTCGCGATCAAAATTGCTGACGGTTCGGAGCACCAGCACACGCTGTAAGTCCACGCGGCCAGCCTGACTCAAAAACGTAAGGGACTGCAGCGTGCCGGAATCTTCCATGGCTGAAGTCATGTAGTTGCCCTTCCCTCCGGTGAAGTAGCGAGTCCAGGCATTGGCCCACTCGTCCATTTTCGACCCGTGCCAAAACGTGCTAGCCGAGAGCGTATCCCCGCGAGCAACGAACGGCGGCTTCACCGCACTTGGAAAACCGACATAACGTACGCGCGAAGCCTTCAAATCATCTGAGTCGGCGAGACGAAAATCCTTGGTAAGCTGAAAGGCCCAGCCCACCAGTCCGGAGTTTAGAGAATAGACTTCGCCATCGGAACCATTGACGGGTGCTTCATACGGTGTCCTTTTCCAAAGCGGAACATAGCCCGTCGGCCAGCTCTCGGGAATCTGTCGCGCATCGATCTCGAAGGATAGGTCTCCGTCCACTACGTGGTCCGCCCAAACCGCCGACCCGACCGATACGTCCGCCGGGTCTCCTCCAGCAATGCCTGCAACAATCCAATACGCCTTGGAGAAATCAAAGCGCGGATCCAAGCCAACTGCCATCACCGAAGCCGCTGATTTCGCGGTCCCCATGCCCGTCACCACGCCCAGAACACCGTCCTTGTTCATGCGCACGTGTCGATTGCCGGCAGGCAGCGGGAGAATTTGATCGAGGTGTTCGCGCTCGACCCAAAGCTGGAACTCGCCCGGAGTATCCCCCGTGTCTTCCCCTTGCTCGAACATCGTGACCACGACCACTTTCACTCGGATTGGCGGTGCTGGAGTTTGGGCGAACAGCACGACCGGAAGGCAAACAGAAAGGATGAACGCCAGAATGCTACTTGTTGCCACAAAACGCACGAGGGGCCTCCGGAACAAGAGTGCCCCTTCAGGTTAACTCATGGCCTTGCGAATCTTGGCATACCCCGGCTTGATCGTGGAGTAGATGAAATCAATCCGTTGGTCGTAAGGTAGGAAGGCACTCTTCATCGCGTTGATGGTGATTTTTTCAAAATCGTCCAGAGATAGATCAAACGTATCCACAGCCGCCTCAAATTCCCGCGTCATTGTGGTATTGCTCATCAAGCGATTGTCGGTGTTGAGCGTCACGCGAAATTTCTGCTGGTAGAGAATCTTGAATGGGTGCTCAGCCAGACTAGGCGTGGCGCCAGTATGGACGTTGCTCAAAAGGCAAATCTCCAGCGGGATTCTCTTGTCGAGCACATACTGCGCCAGGTCGCCCAGCTTCACCACTTTCCCCTCAACCAGCGTAATGTCTTCAATCAACCGCGTTCCGTGGCCAATCCTGTGCGCCCCGCAATATTGAATCGCCTGCCAAATGGATTCCTTGCCGTAACCTTCCCCTGCGTGAACCGTAATATTGAAATTCTCGCGCTGAATGTAGTGAAAAGCCTCCATATGCTTCTTCGGAGGATAGCCGCCCTCTTCCCCAGCAAGATCAAATCCCACCACACCACGCGCGCGGAAATCTACTGCCAGCTCCGCCATTTCTAGCGACCGGTCCATGTTGCGCATACCGCAAATCAACAAGCCAGAGGCGACACCAAAGTCCTTCCGTCCTCGCTCCAACCCCTTCAATACTGCGGAGACAACCTGTTGATGGCTCAATCCCTTTTGGGTATGGAAGATGGGCGCAAAGCGTGTTTCAAAATACACAACACCGTCGTTGCTGAGATCTTCAGCCTGCTCATACGCCACCCGCTCCAGCGCCTCTTCCGTTTGCAAGACAGCGATGGTGTGCGCAAAGCCCTCGAGGTACGTAGCAAGATTTCCTTGATTGGCGCCGCGATAGAACCAATCGGCCAAGGCTTGCGGTTCGGCGGTCGGAAGATCGCGATATCCTGCTTCCTTCGCCAAATCAATCACTGTTTGGGGACGCAGAACACCGTCCAGGTGCTCATGCAGGAGAACTTTAGGCAGACTTTGTAGCCGCTCTCGATCCAGTTTCATTGCGGGTAGTTTTCTCTGGCCGTCGCAGAATTGGGGACGCGAGGGACAAGTTTGGCCCATCTTACACCGTCTCCGCTGCTGACTCCTGCTGCCGTGCGCAATTGTGGCTCCGGCGATCCGTCGAACTCACAATGTCTAGTGGACGGTGAGTGTGGCCATCCCATTCACCGGACCCATCGCAGCTTTGATCGTCGTCGTTCCGGTGGCTGCGCTGATCGCCAATCCGGCACTGTTCACGACTGCCGTGCCGACATTCGACGAAGTCCATGTCGCCTGGTTGGTGAGATCGTGGGGTCCGTCGGTGTAGTTCCCCGTGGCTGTAAACTGCTGCGAAGTCCCGAGCGCAACATCGGCACTGGCCGGTGTAACGTTTATCGTGTTCAGCATGGCATTGTTGACCGTGAGGGTTGTGTGTCCTGCGACTCCCCCAAAACTCGCGGTCACTGTCGAAGTTCCCGGAGACACGCCAGTTGCGAGGCCCTGACTACCCGCCGTGACGCTGATGGTTGCGACCGCCGGCGCCGACGACGTCCACGTTACGGAGTTCGTCAGGTTCTGCGTACTTCCATCGCCAAATGTCCCCGTGGCAGTGTATTGCAGTTCCACTTGCACGGGTATGCTGGACGCCGCCGGCGTCACCACGATCGATTGCAGAGCTGACGATTCCACAATGATGTTCGAAGTCCCCGAGATGCTCCCAATCTGCGCCTTGATGGAGGCCGCCCCCGCAGATTGCCCTGTCGCCTGACCGGAGCCCGCAATCGTCACCACGTTCGTGTCCGAGGAACTCCACGTGACCGAATTGCTGATCGTTTGTGTCGAATTATCGCTGTAAGTGCCAACGGCCTGGTAGACCAAGGTAGACGCCGGCGCAAGAACGGCGGTTGTGGGCGTCACAGCGAGCGAAACAAGGGTCGCGCCGCTCACCGTTAGCGGTGCGCTTCCCACAATGCTGCCGAGGGTCGCACTGATGTTGGTTGTCCCCGCGGATACGCCCGTCGCAGTACCAGCTGCGGTTATCGTGGCAACCGACAGCGTGTCCGAAGCCCAAACAACATCCGACGTAATAATCTGCGTAGTGCTGTCGCTGAACGTACCCGTGGCGTTGAAGTTCTGTTTCGTACCAGGCGCAATAGTCTTGCTGGAAGGTGTCACAGTAATTAACGTTACCGTTGCGTTAGTCACCGTCAGAGTCGCGGTCGTGCTGACAGACCCGAGCATGGCTGTAATCGTGGTCGTCCCGGCGGCAAGTCCCTTGGCCACGCCGTTAGCGCCGCCGATGGTCGCCTTAGTTGTGTCCGAAGAACTCCAGGTAACGAGAGTCGTCAAGTTCCGCGTTCCGCCGTCATTGAAGGTTCCGGTGGCGACCAGCTTGATGCTTGTGCCTTGGGCCACGGAAGGAGGCGCTGGCGTAATCGCCAGCGACGCCAGGTTCGCGGCGTTTACGGTTAACGAAGTATTCCCGCTAACGGCCCCGGAAGTGGCGCTGATCGTCGCGGTCCCCAGACTCACGCCGTTGGCCAGCCCGCTTACCGTAATCGATGCAATACCGTTAGCAGAAGAAGCCCATGTCACCGTATTGGTGATGTCCTGAGTGGTCGTGTCCGAAAATGTCCCAGTCGCCGTGAATTGCTGCAGGACTCCAAGTGGAATCGAGGAATTCGCCGGCGTTACCGCAATCGACACAAGAGTTGCGTTAGTCACTGTTAGCGTGGCAATCCCGGAGATCGAACCTAACGTGGCCGTAATCGTAGTCGGTCCGACTGCTAAGCCCAGCGCCGTTCCTTTTGTTGGAACCGTGTCGCTGATCGAGGCATGGGTCGGGACAGACGAAGTCCAGGTCACGCTGCTGGTGATGTTCTGCGTGTTGCCATCGGCGTAGGTTCCCGTCGCGGTAAAAGAAGTTGCGGTTGTGGGAGCAATCGAGATGCTCGGCGGATTCACCGCAATCGACGTCAAAGGCGCAGGTATTGTCACGGTCGTCGTTCCGCTAATGCCGCTCGACGCGGCCGTGATCGTGGTCATTCCGAAATGCACTCCCGTCGCTAACCCACCCGTGCTGATGCTCGCGTTGGCAGGTGTTGAGGAAGTCCAAGTCGCAGAACTGGTTAGATCCTTAGTCGGACCACTTGAATACGTTCCCGTGGCCTTGAATTGCTGCGTGACCCCGACCGCGAGGGTGGGCGTCGCGGGCGTCACCGCGATCGACTGAAGCACAGGTGCTGACGAGCCACCGGAATTGCCCGAGGAACAGCCCACTAGGGAAAGCAGGCCGAGCAATATCACAATATGAACACAACGTCGCATGGAGGGTCCTCGCGGAAGTAGCTATATATCCTAAGGGGAACACGAAGGTGGCCATTCGTCTACTGCACGAGAGGCTAGTTACTACGAAGCGCATTTTTGGGACTGAGAGCCACACTTGAGCGGTACTTTCCGGAAATGGGAGCAACTCCCTTATTCTCTGGCGACGGCAGCCGGAGCCAGGAAATTCTCCCCCTCCCTGTAAACAACCGCCAACTAGTTGGTTTTCTTTGACTTACCGGAAAGACGGGAAGACCAACACGGCTTGGTAGTCCAAACGGTGGCGAGATGGGACCAAATCACAGGTTGGCTAGGAGAAATGGACCTGCTGAGACGCTACGGCTGCTGGCGGCAACATGACTGTTCCAGAGTGCACAATCGACAAATTTCCCGGCTTACGAGGATAGCTCGCCAATCAGTAAGGTAGTACCGACCAGGTCTTCTAAGGAGTTTGCCGGATGGTTTTCTTGTGTGTCCAAGTGTATGAAACTGTACAGACTTGAATTCCGACGAGATTCTAAACTCGTGCTCGGCCCAAGTGACGGACCAAAGATAGTCCATCAAACGGGAGAACGATCATGCCAAACCTGGAAACCGTAGACGAATTCGAACGATTCCGCATCGAGCGGGACGCGACGATGATGAAAGAAGCTCTCAACGAGTTGGATCCTTTCGTCGGTCACACCCCCTGTTACGCGAAGAAAGGCGGAGAGATCGTCACCTCCGCTGCGTAGCCCAGCAGTTTCTCCTGCAGTTCATCGCACGACAGTTTGCCCACTAGGGCGGGGAATCCTCACCCCCCGTATCTCCGCGTAGTTTGCGGAGCCTTGCATCGCTGGAGACTCTCGCGATTTTGCCATGCGAAATGGTGCGTGCGTCGTGAGTCAACTTTGCGAGGTCCCTGAAGTCAGTGCGTCAAACTGGCGTCTCAATTAGGAGACTCTTCAATGAAGTTAAAAGTCCTCGCCCTCCCCGCTCTAGCGCTCTGTACCTTGAGCGTCGCCTCCACTGCTCAAACAACCTTCACCACGCCAGCCTATACCCCCGGATGCTCCGAACATTTAACCCCGGATGGACAGAACAGGACGCTTACCTGCTGGCCGATGGCCACGTTTTTCTCGAATGGCGATATGAGCTATACCGGGTTTTATATCGTTCTCGCGCAGGAGGGATCGTTCAGTGGAACGTTCTACGATGACGAAGGTGGATACTTCCAGTTGCCATTCAGTGGAACGTGGACGGGCACGGAAGAACAGCCGACTGCGCTTGT